>ERZ1048686.2506-NODE-2506-length-12564-cov-5.444240_pt1 | contig 12564 bp, 9 predicted proteins | sample MGYA00383099_ERZ1048686 | MGnify/ENA primary metagenome ERZ1048686 (study PRJEB29581, sample SAMEA5548369) | metagenome | biome: marine; feature: coastal; material: water | depth 25 m | study: Short-term variability in the microbial, nano- and picoplankton...
GTCTGTGGTGTGGCGTAAGAAAGACGTGGGAACGGGGTTTTATTTTGTTGTGGCGAACCGGATTGATGCCTTGGATCATGCGGCCTGTGTGCCTCCGATTGGGCCCAATGACAGAGTTTTCATGCCCACATATCGCTCCGACGACAAACGAGTGTTCAACATGTCTCAGATCGGTGGGGCGCATATCTGGTCAGAGAAACGTGAGATCGGACTGTTTATTAGTGATGCATTTCGCGATGCCATCTTCGAGAAGGGCCTGACTGGTGTGAAAGAGTCAGTGCGTTACGACGAAACTGCTTAATTTTGAATACTTTTTTCTTTAAGGGAATTTGTTTTTTGGCTAAATTTACCTCCATCTTACGACCCTCCGATTTGACTGCTGTGATGATCAATGACGGTCCTAATAGTGGATTTCAGGGCTCACACATATTGGGCAAGTCTTTTTACAATATTTCACTTTCATTTTTGGATAATGCTAACGTTGGGCTAACCGCTGGTTCGCAATCAAGGCTTGGATCCAATCTGAAATTCAATGGTGTTTTGCAGCTAGAAAACGCCGGAGATAGTATGTGGCTGCAAGTCGCTGGCCATAAACAGGAACATGTCCGCGAGTTCAATCGACTTGCTTACTCCGTTGATCTCGATAATCCGCAGTTTGCCCCGCCTGCGCTGCGGTGTGCTTTATTCAGGACGATCAGTGTATGTAGAGGCTGACATCATAGAGTGGCCATTCGCATGCCAAGCAGCGAATGGCCTTTGGGAGCCCTTTTTCACGAATGCTGCAATGTGCACTGATGACCGAAACCTGCACAAAGCCGCTATTGGCAAAATTGAGAGTAGCCCGATCGGGCATTCGCGCAGCCAAGCACTTCAACCGGTGCCGCGAACATTATTTTTGAAATCGACGTACCAATTTCTAACGCTGGTATCGCATCAAGCGCGATCAGCTTATTTGAGATAAAAGCCGGATCAACAACGCACCGTCTTGCGTATTGAACTGGTCGGTCAACGCGCGGTCTTCGTCTTCGACGTCTTGGCGGATTTGAAGCATGCGTGTCCGTCCCAAATTGGTCAGAAGAAGATTGATCTGGCGCTGATCTGCGGTTGAAATCTGGCGATGTACAAGGCCATCAGATACCATTCGATCTACCAGCTTGCTCAGCGCAGGCGGGTTCAACAGTGCCTGTTTCGCCAGCTCACCCATGGTCAACTTTTCACCTGCATCAAGGTATTCCATCACACGCCATGCTTCAATTTGGATGCCGTGTTTTTTCAGACGCGCACTGAGCAACTGATTTACCGTCCGATGCGCCGCAGCCAGTGCGTAAGACAGATGGCTGCTAAGAGGGTTTAGTTGGGTCGTCATCGTCGGCCTCTAGTTTGATTCAGTTTGAAATTAGTTGACTTGGAAAGCAAATTCAATTGCTATGTGATAATCAGCTGATCAAACATCGGGGAGGATGAGGCACTGGGACGCCTGGCAGCAGAGCTGGCACTTCCAATCGAACTTGCGGATCTCCGCGAGAGCGGCCATCTGCACGGGGCAGGTAGCTTTCGTGTAGCGTTGTTGATCCCGATGTGCGGACCTGCCGGCATTTGGGCTCCCTCTTGTATTTCCAGCGCGCAGGTTGCGGCGGCTGAATTGAACCGAGCGAGCGGCATCCAAGGGCGCCGGGTACAGTTGGTCATGATTGATGCAGCGGTCGAGGCGGGCGAACCCATCGAAGAGATCATTAATGAACTGATCGAACTTGGGGCAATTGATGCGATTGTCGGGATGCATCTGAGTGCGGTGCGTCAACGGCTGTCGAAGGTCGTGCGCCAACGCATTCCCTACATCTACACACCGCTTTACGAAGGTGGCGAGACGACACCGGGCCTTTATGCCATTGGTGAGACGCCACAGGAACAGCTGGGCCCAGCGATGGCAATGCTGCAACAGGCCTTCCGGCCGCGCAAATGGGCACTAATCGGGAACGATTATGTTTGGCCGCGCAGCTCTCACAGTTTTGCCAAAACCTGCCTTAAGCAGATGAATGTGGAATTGGCGATGGAATGCTATGTGCCGTTTGGCTTGCCAAGTATGACCAATCTGGTCGATCGGCTGGAAGCCTCTGGCGCGGATGCAGTCCTTGTCTCGCTGGTGGGGCAGGACGCGGTCAACTTCAATCGCGTGTTCGGCAGGCGTGGTCTGCATAAATCAATCCTGCGTTTGTCTTGTGCACTTGAGGAAAACGGGCTGATGGCGTGTGGTGAGGGCAATCTCGAACGGCTTTTTTCTGTCTCTTCATATTTTGGGTCCATCGCAACCGAAGCAAATGCGTGTTTCAAAGAACGTTATTACGCGATGCACGGTGATACCGGGCCCGCGCTTAATGCGCTGGGGCAATCGACCTACGAAGGGATACACTATTTGACTGTTCTGCTGCGCGACTTTGGCGACATATGGCACGAACGCTCCACCCAAGATGGCCTGCCGGTGATTCATGAAAGTGGCCGGATTTTCGCGCAGAACAGTGGAGCCAAGCGGCCTGCTGTCTATCTTGCACGCGCTGATGGCGTGCAGTTCTGTGACTTTAAGTTGTTGTAAGGAAAAGATTATCAAAGAATTAGTTTCCAGTTTAAATAAAATGCTTGAAATGGAAACTAAAATCTCACACCGTAGTGATAATCTGATCTGACGCACTGTTCTTGGTGCGCGATGCGGTGGGGGAATTTAAATTGTACTGGCTCTTGGCTCTCTTCATTCTGGCAATCGCGCTGTTGATCGGAATATGGTTTCTACAACGTTTCTACGCAAAGGCGTCCTTAGAAAGTGCACTGGTTCGGACTGGTATGGGCGGGCGGCGGGTGCTCACGGACGGGGGTTGTTTGGTTCTGCCGATTGTGCATCAGGCACAGCGTGTGTCCATGCAGACCAATACCGTCACTGTGTCCCGCACGGGCCGCGAGGCGGTGTTGACCTCAGACCCTCTTCGGGCCGACATCGCCATGAAATTTGAGCTGCGGGTTGCGTCCGACACGGACAACATCGCTACTGCCGCTCAGGCCTTTGGCCATCGTATTGCCCGCGGGGGTGAGGCATTTGAAGAAGCGCTGGCCGGTCCGCTGGCCAACGCCATTCAAACGGCTGCGGCGGCACGCGCGCTGAACAACATCCATCTGGAACGTGCTGAGTTTACCGACGAGGTGGCGCGCGTCGCCTCTGAACACGCTGGGCGTCTGGGGCTGGAACTGGTGACGGCTGCGCTTGTGTCGATTGACCAGAGTGATTTTGCTCAGCGGGATGAAAACAACACCTTCAATGCGCGTGGTATGCGCCGTCTGGCCGAGATTGTTGCCGAGGAACGCAAGGCCCGTGTTCAAGTTGAAACCTCTACCGAGGTCGCCGTGCGCGAACATCGCCTGGCCCAGCACCAGCGCCAGATGGAACTGCAACGGGCAGAGCGTGAAACGGAGATCGCCCAGCAAGAGCACCTCACTAAGCTGGAGGCCGAGTCCGAAAGCCGCGCCGCCCAAGCCCGTGCCGAGGCACTGCAAGCGTCAGAGACCATGCGCATCCAACAGGAACAGGAAACCGAGGCTGCCAAGGTCATCAGCGACGAGGCGCTACGCAAGGTTGAGATGCGAGCATTGCTCGAATTGGAAGAGGCCAAGATCGCTAATGATATCAAGCTGGCACAGTCCCGCGCCAAGGAAGCCGAGGCCAAAGCTGAAGAGGAAGAAGCCCGTGCGCAGGTGATTCTGGCTGCTGAGAACGTGCAGGCGCAGAAAGAGCGTGCAGTCACCAATCGTGAAAAGGAAATCGCCAAGCTCAAGCAAGAGCGTGACATTGAGTTAGAAGATGCCCGTGTGAAAAGCGACGTCAGCACATTGCTGGCCCGCGCACAGGCCGATGCCTCTGCCCGCACGGCCATGGCCAATGCGGAAAAATCCGCGATGGAGTCCGAGGCCGCAGGCCGCGCAGCACTTAACACTGCGGAAAATACGCTGAGCGATGCGGTGATCCGCATGCGCCTTGAAGAGCGCAAGCTCGACAAGATGCCCGAGATCATGACCCAAATGATGAAGCCGGTCGAAAAAATCGACTCGATCCGCATCAACCAAATTGGCGGTTCGGGAGGCGGGGTATCTTCGGGTGGTGACGGCGTTGACAGCGCCTTTGGTGCGGCGATGGATCAAATTCTTGGCATGGCGGTACGCCTTCCAGCGATGAAGCAAATGGGCGAAGAAATAGGCATGGATTTTGACGTCCCCACCGCCGGGCGGACCGCGGATTATGCCAATCGGATCAAGGCAAAAGACGACCCAAAACCAAAAGAGTGATCTTAATCACCTTTCAACCAAAACCCCATCAACGGAGGACTTTTCATGTCTCTGAACAGGAGAGAATTACTTGGCGGCGCGGCAGCGCTTAGCACAGCGACCATGTTGCCAAAGGCAGTCATGGCGGCGGATAAGATCCAACTGGGATCAATCCTTGATACATCCGGCATCTTTGACGCCTATGGCAAACCGATGGATCAGGCGATGCGTCTGGCTGTGAAAGAGATTAACGCAGCCGGTGGCCTGCTTGGCAAACAAGTTGAGGTCGCCGCCTATGATACCCAATCCGACATGGCGCTATATTCGCAATACGCCCAGCAACTGACCCGTCAGGATCGCGTCGATGTGGTTCATGGCGGCATCCTGTCAGCCTCGCGCGAGGCGATCCGCCAAACCATGCGCAAGACCAAGACGCTTTACTTCTACAATGTGCAATATGAAGGGGGCGTGTGCGACCGCAACCTCTTCGCAACTGGCGTGACGCCCGCGCAGCAGGTCGAGGTTCTGGTGCCTTACGCAATGAAAAAATCGGGGCCCAAAGTGCATATCCTTGCGGCGGACTATAACTACGGTCAGATCACCGCTCGTTGGATTCAAAAGTTTGTGGAGGATAACGGCGGCGAGGTTGTCGCGACTGATTTCTTCCCGCTGGATGTCTCTGACTTCGGTTCGACCATCACCAAAGTCCAACAGACCGCGCCTGATCTGATCGTTGCCCCGCTGGTGGGTGGTGCGCATCTGTCCTTTTTCCGCCAGTGGGCGGCTGCGGGCATGAAGGACAAGATCCCGCTGGCCTCGACCACAATGGGCGTGGGCAATGAGCACAAGGTGCTTACCCCAGAGGAGGGCAACGGCATCATGGTTGCCTATAATTACAGCCAAGAGCTTGAGACACCTTCCAACATAGCCTTCAAAGGACGTTGGCAGGCAGAATATGGCGACACAACCGCCATTCATGAACTGGCTGTTTCCACCTATCAGGGCATTATGCTGTGGGCCGAAGGCGTGCGCAAAGCGGGCAGTGTTGAACGTGATGCGGTGATTGCGGCGCTTGAAACGGGCATCTCAATTGAGGGTCCGGCAGGCAAGGTCACCATTGATCCACAGACCCACCACGCCACGGTGGATGTGCACATCATGGAGTTTGAAAACCAGGGCATGACGGTGATCGAAACCCTGCCTCAGCGTGCCCCCATCGACACTCAGGCGGTCTGTGATTTGCAGGCCAACCCGGATGACAACACTCAATACGAGATCGATATCTAATCTCTTGGGGTTATCCCCGATCAGGGCGGCGCGGGTCGCCCTGATCTTTCCTTACCAGATAGCAGGCACCATGGACCTCAGTTTCGTAATTCTCATTGAAATGCTCTACGCCGTTGCGTCGCTGGTGCTGATCAGCGCTGGATTGGCGGTGGTGTTTGGGATGATGAAGGTCATCAACCTCGCCCATGGTGAATTCATGATGATGGGCGGATATGCCACCATCACTGCCGTTAGTTTGGGGGTGAATGTCTTTGTCGCCATGCTGGTGATAGCGCCTCTTGTTGTCGGGCTGATCGGGCTGATTGTTGAGCGATTGGTGATCCGGCATCTCTATGGGCGGCTGGTGGATACGATGCTGGCGACCTGGGGGTTAAGCCTTGTTTTCATAGGGCTCGCCACCATGATCTTTGGCAACACAACCACGGGCATCTCGACCCCGATCCCCGGCTTTGCGGTGGGGGGGTATCAGATCAACGGCTACAACTTTTTCATCATCATCGTGTCAATCGTCCTGGTCATCGCCATGTACGCGGTGTTGCGCGGCACACGCGCGGGGCTGATCGCGCGCGGTACGATGCAACGCTCTGACATGGCCGCTGCACTGGGGTATAGCCCGGATCGCATTTACATGATGACGTTCTTTTGTGGCTCGGCGCTTTCAGGCCTTGCAGGTGCGGTACTCGCCCCCCTCGTAGGCCTCGTTCCGACTTCTGGCGGGGCCTATATCGCCAAAGCCTTTATCACGGTCATCGCAGGCGGCCCGTCGCTGATCGCAGGGCTGGTCAGCTCGGCCACCTCATTCGGCCTTGTCAGCCAGATTTTCACCTTCGCCATTTCCCCGGTGATCGGAGAGGTCGCCTTGTTGATCGCTGCTGTCATCCTGCTGCGGATGATGCCGCAGGGCATCACCGGGCGCTTCTTTAAGGGGAAGATGTGATGGGCCGCAGCGCGTCTCAGGATGTTCTGATCACGCTGGTGGTTTCTGCCGTGCTGATCTGGGTTATGCCGCTTCTGATCAGCACCTATACGCTGACCGTGCTGGTGATTTACGGGATGCTGGGCCTTAGCCTTGGGCTGATCTGGGGGTTTGGCGGCATCTTGTGTTTTGGGCAAGCCGCGTTTTTCGGGCTGGGGGCCTATACCTATGCCATTGCGGCGATTAACATTGGTGAAAGCACCGTGCCGATGATTTTGGCCGTGCTGGTGCCGGCGGTGTTCGCGGCCCTGCTGGGCGCGATGATGTTTTACGGGCGGCTGACGGACGTGTATCTGGGCGTCATCACGCTGGTGGTGACGCTGATCCTGTTCAAGTTCATGAATTCCACCGCTGGCCCGCAATACGTGATTGGCAAGGCGCGCCTGGGTGGGTTCAACGGGATACCGGGATTTCAAACCCTGAATGTGCCCGGTGATCCGGATACCTATATTTGGGGCGATCCGTATTTCTATGTCTGCGCCATTGCGCTGGTGATTGTGTTCCTGCTGGTCACATGGCTGCTGCGCTCGTCCTTTGGGCGTATCGCCGTGGGCATCCGTGAAAACGAAGTGCGGATGGGATTGATGGGCTACGACGTGGCCGCGCGCAAAACGGTTCTGTTTGCCACTGGTGCGGCCATCGCTGGACTGGCGGGCGCAATGTTCGCCAATTGGGGCGAGATCGTCACGCCGACCTTATTTTCGCTTGGCCAATCGGCCGAGATCATCATCTGGTGCATCGTTGGTGGGCTCGGTACTCGGCTGGGTCCCATCGTCGGGGCCGCCGGGCTAGCCTATCTCAAGTTCATGTTGGGTCAGCAAAGCATGGTCGACAACACTCTGATCACCGGGCTTATCCTTGTGTTGTTTGTTCTGTTCCTGCCGCGCGGTTTGGTCCCGGCGATCGCCTCTCTGCTGTCGTCTATCTTTGGGCGCACCAAACGCAGGCCAAATGCCCGCCGCACACGGAGGGCGCGTCATGGCTGAAAGCGTTTTGGAAACTCATGGCCTGACAATGCGTTTTGGCGGCGTAACAGCCAGCGATAACGTCAACTTCAAGCTCAAGGCAGGCGAACTGCGCTGTTTGATCGGCCCCAACGGCGCCGGAAAATCGACCTTCTTCAAATGTGTGACGGGCTTGCTGACTCCAACCGAGGGCCACGTCTACATGCGGGGTCAGGACGTGACGGGATGGCAGCCGCATCAGATCGCGTCCCTTGGCGTCGGGATTAAAACGCAGACGCCAAACGTGATGGATGCGCTTGGCGTACATGAAAATATCTGGCTTGCTGCCCGCCGGTTTCACAACGTGAGCGAGGCACGCGGACGCGCGGACGAGATCATTGACAGGCTGGCGCTTGGCCCTATCGCGCGCACTGAACTGGGCCAATTGGCCCACGGAGAGCGTCAGCGCGTTGAGCTGGGCATCGTGGCCGTAGCGGACCCGTGGTTGGTGTTGCTGGATGAACCCGCAGCAGGGATGAGCGCGCAAGACGTGGATCGTATGACCGAGATCATTCATGAACTGACCCGCTCTGCGGCGGTTGTCATCGTAGAACACGACATGCAATTCATCCGCTCCATCGCTGAAACGGTGACTGTTTTCCACCAGGGCGCTGTGCTGATTGAGGATCATGTGGACCGCGTGATGTCAGACCCTCACGTGCGCGCCGTTTATCTTGGGAAGAATTCGTGATGAGCGATGAGCGCGATATCCTGTTGTCAACCAAAGGGTTATCCGGCGGCTATGGGCGCGTGCCGATCCTGCATGGCATCGACCTTGATGTGGGCGAAAACGAAGTCGTCGGCGTGTTGGGCCACAACGGCATGGGTAAGACGACACTGCTAAAAACGCTGATGGGGTTTCTGCCCGCGACCTCGGGCCAAATCCGCTATGATCAAAATGACATTACCCGTCTGCCGCCGAATGTGCGTAACCAGATCGGGTTGGGCTATGTGCCGCAGGGCCGTGGGATCTTTCCGCAACTCAGTGTGCGCGACAACCTGCGATTTGCCTGGCAAGATCACGGTGCGGGGTCTGAACATGATGTGATCGAGACTGTGCTGGCCGATTTCCCACGCCTCTCGCGCTTGCTGGACCGCGAAGGCGGCGCGTTGTCAGGAGGCGAACAACAACTGCTTTCGCTGGCCCGTTGTCTGATGGGAGACCCTGATTTCTTGCTGCTTGATGAGCCGACCGAGGGCATTCAGCCCTCAATCATCGAAGAAATGTCCGAAACCCTGTTGAAGCTGCGCCAACGGCGCGGGTTGTCGATCTTGTTGGTCGAGCAGAACTTTGACTTCATCGCTGATCTGTCGGACCGTGTGCTGGTGCTGGAACGGGGCCGGATCACGGGGGAACTGACGCGGGCTGATCTGTCAGATCAATCCAAGGTCGATCAGTTTCTGGGTTTTGGTGCCGCGCGGGGTACCCGCCAGAACTCTGCACGCCCGCAAACCCTGACAATGACGTCCAGAACGGTGCTCAAACGCGCCGAAACCTTTGCGCAGCCTCCTAGCACAACAGCTGCCTCTGACCCGCAACCTTCAGTCTCCACGGTGACCGCCATGACTATCAAACGTCCAACCCTTGCCCAGATGCGCAGCATGGCCGAACGGTTTGGAATGAGCCTGTCTGACGAAGACCTGAGCGAATACACCGAGATCATTGAACCTTACATGCAGGCCTATGACCGGCTGGACGCGATGCCAGACAACCTGCCAGAAGTGCGCTATCCGCGCAGCCCCGGCTATTTTCCCGACCCATCGGACAACCCTTTGAACGCGTGGTACGTGAAAACCGAAGTGCGCGGCGCGCCCGACGGCAAGCTGCGCGGCAAGCGGATTGCGCTGAAAGACACCATTTGCCTGGCGGGGGTGCCTTTGATGAACGGCTCGTCCATCATGGAAGGCTACACGCCCGAGATCGACGCAACCATCGTCACCCGGATGCTGGATGCAGGGGCGATTATTGCCGGGAAGGCGCATTGCGAGAACTTCTGCCTCTCTGGCGGGTCTCATACCAACGCAAAAGGCCCGATTCACAACCCTTACAAGCGCGGCTATATGGCCGGTGGCTCGTCTGCCGGATCTGCCGCTCTTGTTGCCGCCGGAGAGGTGGACATGGCCATCGCCGGGGATCAGGGCGGTTCAATTCGAATTCCGGCGTCTAATTGTGGCTGCTACGGCATGAAACCCACGCATGGCCTGGTGCCCTACACCGGTGCGATGCCAATTGAGCAAACGATTGATCACCTTGGTCCCGTCACCAACAATGTCGCTGACAACGCATTGTTGTTGGAAGTGTTGGCTGGCGAAGATGGGCTTGATCCGCGCCAGTACAAACCCACCGTCTATAGCTATACCGAAGCCTTGGGGCGCGGCGCACATGGGCTACGGATCGGAGTGCTGAAAGAAGGGTTCGGCCACCCAAACTCTGAACCGGATGTCGAGGCCAAGGTCATGCAGGCGATTGAGCGGTTCCGCGAACTTGGCGCGCGGGTTGAGGACGTATCAGTCCCAGAACATCACACCGCCATGGACGCCTGGACGGCCATCACGCTAGAGGGCCTACAAGACGGCATGATGTGGGGCAATTCCACTGGTACGAACTACAAGGGACTGTTTCTTCCTTCGATGACTGACCACATGGCCCAATGGAAGGGGCGCGCGGATGAGCTTAGCCATTCGCTCAAGGCCTGCATGTTTGTGGGTGAGCATTTCCAGCGTCAGTATCGCGGACGTTTCTATGGCAAGGCACAGAATATCATGCGGCGCTGCAACGAACGCTACCTTGCAGCGCTCAAACAATATGACCTGCTGCTGATGCCGACCCTTCCAATCAAACCGCAGGAACATCCGCCCGCCGATTGTTCGCTCAGCCTTTATGTCCAGCTTGCCTTTGAAATGGTGCCCAACACCGCCCCATTTAACGGCGGCTTGCCCGCAATGAGTATCCCTTGCGGCTTTAGTGAAGGTCTGCCCATCGGGCTGCAACTGGTCGGGCCACACTATGGTGAGATGAAGATCTATCAGGCGGCTCACGCCTTTGAGCAGTCAGGTGATTGGCGCGATATGTAAGGAGACTTCAAGATGACGATCCTGAATGATAGCATTGCAAGCCGGATCCAGAATTTCGGTCTGGATCAGACTGCGGGAGCGCAAAGCAACCTCGCGCCACGTGACGGAAAATCATTTGTGCAGGGGCCTAAACACCCCGAGCTCGCTTATGCCACCATCCCGCAGCTTTTGCGCGATGCGGTATCCCGTTATGGCCCGCGGGACGCGGTAATCTTTCCCAATGCCCGGCTCAGCTATTACGATCTGGACCGCGCTGTCGACGCCTTGGCCTCTGGGTTTTTGGCACTCGGGCTTGAGAAGGGCGACCGCCTTGGAATCTGGTCGCCGAACCGGCTGGAATGGCTGCTGACCCAGTTTGCGACAGCGCGCATTGGCGTGGTGTTGGTGAATATCAATCCGGCCTACCGGCTGTCCGAACTGGAATACGCGCTGAACAAAGTGGGCTGCAAGGCACTGGTGTTGGCGCGATCCTTCAAAACTTCGCAATATCTTGAGATGATCCGCACGTTGGCTCCGGAACTGGCCAAGTCCGAGCGTGGACGGCTACATGCGTCCAAGCTCCCACATCTGCGCCATGTGATCGTGATCGACGACGCACCAGATGACCCCAGTGTATGGGCTTTTGAGACAGTTTCAAACCTTGGCGGGCCAGCCCAGCAACTGCGACTGCCTGAGATTGACCAAACCCTACAACCCGACGATGCCATCAATATTCAGTTTACATCGGGCACGACAGGTCAGCCCAAAGGGGCGACGCTGTCCCACTATAACATTCTCAACAATGCACGTTTTGTGACCGATCGGATCAAACTGACAGAGAACGATCGACTCGCCATTCCGGTTCCACTCTACCACTGTTTCGGTATGGTGATGGGCGTGCTGGGTGGCGTCAGCAAAGGGGCCGCGTTGATCTTTCCAGGCGAAGCGTTTGATGCGAGACAAACCCTCGACACACTCGCCGCTGAACGCTGCACCGCGCTTTACGGTGTGCCAACGATGTTTGTGGCGATGCTACAAGAATTAAACGACACGCCACGCAATCTGTCCTCATTGCGCACAGGTGTCATGGCGGGTGCACCTTGCCCGGTCGATGTGATGAAACAAGTCAACGACCGGATGCACATGAACGAGGTTACGATCTGTTACGGTATGACCGAAACTGCGCCGGTATCGTTCCAAAGCTTTGTTGACGACACCACCCAACAACGTTGCGAAACTGTTGGGCGGGTGCACCCGCATCTTGAAGTTAAGATCGTCGACGAGGCCGGTCAGATTGTACCGGTGGGCGTACAAGGTGAGCTGTGCACGCGGGGCTATTCGGTGATGAAAGGCTATTGGGAAGATACCGTCCGCACATCAGACGCCATCCGCGATGGTTGGATGCATACTGGCGATCTAGCGGTGCTTGATGAGGGGGGATTTTGCTCCATCACGGGCAGGGTCAAAGACATGATCATCCGAGGCGGCGAAAACATCTATCCACGTGAGATCGAAGAGTTCTTATTCAGCCACCCCGACGTAAGTGAAGTACAGGTCTTTGGCGTGCCGGATACGCGACTGGGGGAAGAAGTCTGCGCATGGGTTGTGGCCAAAACAAGTGGTGGGGTCACAGGGGAGGCGCTGCGCGTATTCTGCGATGGCCAGATCGCCCATTTCAAAGTGCCACGCCATATTCGCATCGTGGATGAATTGCCGATGACTATCACCGGCAAACCACAGAAGTTCGTTATGCGTGATCGAATGATAGAAGAATTGGGCAGGGGTTCTGCCGGCTGACTCTCCGGTGCTATGTAGGCTTACGAAAGGTGCGCGAACTGCTTGAAGCAGTCTTTGGTGCAAACGCAGCGAATTCACGTTTCGTCCCGCGTTGTGTGAGTTCAGACAAGCCGCAGCGAACGGCACGTATTCCCGAACCAG
>ERZ1048686.2508-NODE-2508-length-12557-cov-16.208527_pt1 | contig 12557 bp, 11 predicted proteins | sample MGYA00383099_ERZ1048686 | MGnify/ENA primary metagenome ERZ1048686 (study PRJEB29581, sample SAMEA5548369) | metagenome | biome: marine; feature: coastal; material: water | depth 25 m | study: Short-term variability in the microbial, nano- and picoplankton...
TACTCAGCACCATGGATTGTTTCATTTTGACAAAAGTGCACATAAGCATCATCTTCATCAAAAATCCAAGAATCAACACTTGGTATTTTTTTAAAAATACTTGACTCTGATGAAGCAGCCAATTTTATTGAACCAAAGGGTTGAGCGTCTTTGTAAGAACGGTTTGACCAATATCCAGATACTACGTAGCTTGCAGACTGATTGTTGAGCAAATTCATCGGGACCATAAAGTTTTGTGTTATAGCCCCACCTTGTAAGAAAAGAACTTTATAGTTGTTTGGTATGTTGAGTATTGTTCTTAAATTTACCTCTGCTTTCTCAACAATAGGAAGATATTCTTTACTTCTGTGTGACATTTCCATCACGGAAATGCCAGTATTATTTAAATTTAAAAACTCATGTTGGGCTTTCAGCATCACCTTTTTTGGAAGCATCGCTGGCCCAGCAGAAAAATTATATTGGTAACTCATCTTGATTCATTTCGATTTGTTCTGGCTCAACTATCTTGGCAAGTCCCGAAAGCTTCTCATCTTTTGTTAAGTTAATTAAAGTTACACCTTGTGTTGCTCTTCCCAGCTCTCTAATTTCCGAGACACGAGTTCTTATTAATACTCCTCCAGTAGTGATTAACATGATTTCATCAGAATCACCAACTAATCTTGCAGCAACCACAATACCATTTCGATCGCTTACCTGAATAGCTTTGACACCTTGCGTACCTCTTCCTGACTTTCTAAAATCTGATAAAACTGTTCTTTTACCAAAACCATTTTCTGTTGCAACTAAAACAGATTCATTTTCCGAAGACGCAATTAGAAGTGAAAGAACTTGATTTTCATCTGGAATCTTCATACCCCTTACACCTCTTGCATTTCTCCCCATACTTCTAACACCATTTTCATCAAACCATACCGCTTTACCTCCATTAGAAACAAGGACAATATCATTTTTCCCATTCGTAATTTCAGCTCCAATTAAATAATCTCCATTATCAAGTTTGATTGCGATGATTCCATTCTTTCTAGGATTCGAAAAATCAGAAAGTGGTGTTTTCTTAACAGTGCCTTTAGAAGTAGCCATAAAAATAAATTTATCATCAACAAAGTCTTTTACCACCAGTGTTGCATTTATTTTTTCTCCCGGCATTAGTGGGAACAAATTTACAATTGGCTTACCTTTACTTACCCTGCTTCCCTGAGGTACCTCATAAACTTTTAACCAATAAACTTGTCCTCTACTTGAAAAGCATAGAATATTATCGTGTGTATTAGCGACAAACATCTGCTCAATGAAGTCATCTTCCTTAGCAGTCATCGCTTGCTTGCCTCGCCCACCTCTTCGCTGAGCTCTATATTCATCAAGCACTTGGGCTTTTATATACCCTGTATTAGATATAGTAACGACTAAGTCTTGAGGTGTAATCAGATCTTCGATTGATAAATCATATGCATCCTCAATAATCTCACTTCTTCTATCATCACCATATTGAGCTTTTATTTCATCAAGCTCTGTTTTAATTATCTTAGTAACTCTCTCAGAATTTTCTAATATATCTAAAAGGTCACTAATTACCTCAAGAATATTTTTATACTCACTAACAATTTTTTCTTGCTCAAGGCCTGTTAGTCTTTGTAATCTTAGTTGGAGTATTTCTTGAGCTTGGTTATCGGAAAGTTTATAACCTTTTTCTGTAAGACCAAATTTATCAGATAATCCATCAGGCTTTGAAAGGCCTGTAGAAGTTTTTTGTAGCATACCTTCAACTACAGTTGATTTCCATGTCTGTTTCATTATTTCAATTTTTGCTTCTGGAGGAGTCTTTGCAGATTTTATAATTTTAATCATTTCATCGACATTTTCTAATGCCACCGCCAAACCCTCCAAAACATGACCTCTGTCTCTAGCTTTTTTTAAGTCATAAACGGTTCTTCGAGTGATAACTTCTCTTCTATGTCTTAGAAAAGCATCTAGAATTTCTTTAAGGTTAAGAAGTTTTGGTTGTCCGTCGATTAGAGCAACCATATTCATTCCAAAGCTATCCTGGAGTTGAGTTTGTTTATACAAATTATTAAGCACAACATCTGGAATTTCACCACGTTTTAACTCGATTACTACTCGCATTCCTGATTTATCAGACTCATCTCTTAGGTCTGAAATTCCATCAATTTTTTTACCATTTACAAGTTCAGCAATTTTTTCAATAAAATTTTTCTTGTTTACCTGGTAAGGGAGTTCATCGACAATAATTGCTTCTCGCTTTCCTCTATCAAGCTCTTCGGTGTGGGTCCTGCCTCTCATTACAACTCTCCCACGTCCTGTTCTATAACCATCTCTTACACCAGATATTCCATGAATTATTCCTGCTGTTGGAAAATCTGGAGCTGGTATTTTTTCTATAAGCTCATCAATAGTAATTTCAGGTTTCTTTAAAAGCTCCTGCAACCCTTCAATAACCTCGTTTAAATTATGTGGTGGTATGTTTGTTGCCATACCAACAGCTATTCCAGAGCTTCCGTTAATAAGAAGGTTAGGAAGCTTTGTTGGCATAATTAGCGGCTCATGTTCCGAACCATCATAATTTGGACCAAAATCAACAGTCTCTTTTTCTATATCAGATAATAATTCATGTGATATTTTAGACATTCTAATTTCGGTGTAACGCATTGCAGCAGCATTGTCTCCATCAACAGAACCAAAATTTCCTTGGCCGTCAATTAGCATATATCTGAGACTGAAATCTTGTGCCATCCTTACAATAGTGTCATAAACTGCTGTATCTCCATGCGGATGATATTTACCAATTACATCACCTACAATTCGGGCAGACTTTTTATAGGGTCGATTAAAACTATTACTTAGTTCGTGCATAGCATATAAAACACGTCTATGTACAGGTTTTAATCCATCCCTAACATCAGGTAAAGCTCGCCCAACGATAACGCTCATTGCGTAATCGAGGTACGATTTTTTCATTTCTCCGTCAAGGCTTACTGGGATTGTTTCTTTTGCGAATTGATCATCCATAATTTATAAATTCTTTGATTTGCTTTAAAAATATTTTACCATGTATAGCAAGGTTACTAAGTGCCAATTATTCACTTAATAATTAGTTAATATCTGCTTTTATATCATCAATATCTTCTAGGCCAACTGCAATTCTAATAAGGTTTTCAGTAATTCCTGCAAGATCTCTTTGATCTTGATTTAACCTTGAATGCGTTGTTGTTGCTGGGTGAGTTATGGTAGATCTAGTATCACCTAAATTTGCTGTTATTGATAATAATTTGGTGTTATTAATTAAATTCCATGCTTCTTCTTTTCCGCCCTTGACCTTGAATGAGACAATGCCTCCACCCGTATTTTGTTGTTTTTTTACTAGCTCAAATTGAGGATGTGAATCTAAACCAGGATAGTAAACTTGTTCAATTTTTTTATTTTGTTCTAACCAAACTGCTAATTTATTTGCATTACTTGAATGGGCATCCATTCTTATCTTAAGCGTTTCAAGGCCTTTTAAAAAAACCCATGCATTAAAAGGGCTCATTGATGTCCCGCCCGACCTTAAAAAACCCCTTACTTTTTTCATAAGAGAACTATCGCCTAAAACAGCTCCTCCTAGGCATCTACCTTGTCCATCAAGATACTTGGTTGCTGAGTGGATTATTATATCTGCTCCGAATCTAGCGGGAATTTGATGAGCCGGGGTGCAAAAACAATTATCTACAACCAATAAACTTTTATTTTCATGGGCTAGGTCTGCTAAAAATTGGATATCACATACTTCCATAAGTGGATTCGAAGGGGTTTCAACAAAGAAAAGTTTTGTATTTTTCTTTAATGAATTCTGCCACTCATCTTTACTTGAAAGAGAAACGTAACTAACCTCTAATCCCCATTCAGATAAAATATTATCGAATAACTTAACCGTGGTACCGAATACACTTCTAGAGACAATGACATGGTCTCCTGCTTTACATAAACTCATAATGCATGACAAAATTGCTGACATCCCAGTTGAGGTGGCAACACATTCCTCAGCCTCTTCAAGGATAGCCAGCCTATCTTCAAACATCTTAACTGAGGGATTAGTGAATCTAGAATAAACATTACCTGTTTCTTGATTCAAGAATCTTTCAGCAGCCTCTTCAGCACTTTCGAAAATAAAACTTGAGGTTAAATAAAGAGATTCAGAATGTTCGCCCTGACTTGAACGTATTGTCCCAGCTCTAACGGCATTTGTTTCAAATTTACTACTTCGTGATTTTTTTTTATTCATTAGTTTCCTTTTTAGCTTCTTTTTTTAGTATCGGGTGGAGCAAGTTGGACTAAATTCACCCAAAAATAACTTAAATTAACTTAAAATTATTTATTTATCCCTATAAATTATACAGCCTTACAAAAGACAATAGCAAGGCATTCTTATGCAGGCTCTTCCTCTTCAGATGTTGGATCAAGCATCAAATCAAGTTGAGATGTACTTTTTGATGGCTCATTCAAATTTTTATCTGACCTGAGCATTTCGATTCTATTAAGATAAGCATCATCAATATCGTTGGTAACATATTTCCCATCAAAACATGAACAATCAAAGTCTTCAATTATATTTCCCTCTTGGAGAATGTTTCTCTTGAGTTCCTCAAGATCTTGGTAAATCAGAGCATCGGCTCCAATCTCTCTGCGAATTTGCTCATCATCTTTATTAAAAGCTACCAGCTCGTCTCTCGATGGCATATCAATCCCGTACACATTGGGATATCTTACTGGTGGAGCAGCAGATGCAAAAAATACATTTTTTGCCCCAGCATCCCTTGCCATTTGAATTATCTCCCTTGATGTTGTCCCGCGAACAATTGAATCATCTATCAAAAGCACATTTTTGTCTTTAAACTCAATTTTAATTGGATTAAGTTTCTGTCTGACAGATTTTTTTCTTAATTCTTGACCTGGCATAATGAAAGTTCTCCCAATATACCTATTTTTAATAAAGCCTTCTCTAAATTCAGCGTTAAGCACTAGTGCTACTTCATGTGCACTTGGCCTACTTGTATCTGGGATGGGTATAACAACGTCTATATCAAGATCTGCCCATTCACTCTTAATTTTTTTAGCTAGTGACCTGCCCATATTTAATCTTGTTTGGTAGACCGATATATTATCAATCATAGAGTCTGGACGCGCTAAGTAAACATACTCAAATATACATGGTGTTTTTTTCACCACTTCACAGCAAATTTTTGAGTAAAAATTTCCATCGAGGTCAATAAAAATTGCTTCTCCAGGCTCTACATCTCTGAGTAATTTAAACCCTAAAATATCAAGCGCGACTGTTTCGGAGGCAACAACATATTCTGGACCATCTTCAGACTGTTTTATTCCAATAACCAACGGTCTAATTCCATGAGGATCTCTAAAGGCAAGCAGCCCGAAGTTATTTATCATTGAAACTACAGCATAAGCACCCTTACATCTCTTATATACAGAGCTAACAGAATCAAAAATAATATCTGAAGTTAATACATTTTTTTTTGTTGATTTTTCAATAGCATCGGCTAAAACATTTAGCAGCACCTCTGAATCTGAGTTTGTATTAATATGTCTTAAATCTTGTTTGAACATATCACCCTTCAGCTTTTCAGAATTAGTTAAATTTCCATTATGCCCAAGGACCAAACCGTAAGGTGAGTTCACATAAAATGGTTGCGCTTCTGCAGCAGAAGAAGATCCTGCTGTGGGATACCTAACATGTCCAATGCCAATATTTCCTGATAAATGCCTCATATGTCTCGTATGAAAAACATCTTTAACAAGGCCATTATTTTTGTACATTTTAATTCGACCATTATCACATGTCGCGATGCCGGCAGCATCTTGGCCTCTATGTTGAAGGACTAATAATCCATCATAGAGCATCTGATTTACAGGGCTATTTGAAACTATTCCAATTATCCCGCACATATAATTCTCATCTAGATTGAATTCTCTTCATATTTTACATTGTTAACCCAGTCCTGGGGCAAATAAGGAAATGTTTTTTCTACTAACAGTTTTATAAGAACTATTGAATTTGCCTGTTGCCATGATGGCTCTTCAACGAAGGAAGTTTTTTCGATCACAAAAATCAATAAATAAACAACAACAATGCCTCTTAATATACCAAACAATCCACCGAGAATAATATTTGATGCGCCTAAGCCAATTTTATGAATAAACGTACTTAAAAATTTTATCAATATAGATGAAATAATTAGAACGAATATAAATATTAGAACAAAGCTACCAACATACTTTATTGAAAATTCAGCTTCAAAAGGAAGAATTATTGCGACACTTGAAGAAAAATAATACGCTACAAAGAAAGCAAATGCCCAGGCCATCAGGCTGAGTAGCTCCTTAACAAAACCCCTAAAAAAACCAAAAATTAGAGAGGAAAATAAAACTAGTAAAACTATGATATCAATAAATGACATAAATCTATGGGTGCTTTCTGATAAAACCTGATAAATTTGCCTTCTTAATTTCTTGAAGAATTAAACGTGCCTGTTTTTCGTTTGAAAAAAATTCTGTTGTTAATCTTATTTTGACCTCATCATCGATCTTTATTGCTTGTATATTTGTTTTGTAGCCCATTGAATTAACTTTATTTTTCACCCTTTTCATATTTATTTCATCCGAAAAAATGCCTAACTGAACTGTAAAGCCTTTTTTTTTTAAAGATCTTTGATTTACATTTCTTTCCATCTTTGGCTGCTTAGACGAACTCACTTCCTCAATTAATATTTTTCTAGAGGTAGAAAATTGTTGGGTAATTTCTAAAAAAGAAATTTTTGGATTACTTTTTATACCCTCTGTTTTAGTTTTTACAAAAAAAATAGATAAGGAAAATAAGATTATTAAAATTATTATCGCTCCTACAAGCCTTCTCTTAGCCCTTTTGATTAGAAGAAGATTGCTTACAGAGTCTTTTGAATTTGACATATCGAATTATCTTTTAAAATTTCACTCACAATAAAAAATGAACCAAACGCTATTATATTATCATTATCATCACTATTTTTGTATGCATCAGAAAAAGCCTCCTGAGTGTTTTTAAAGGAGTGAAAAGTGACATCTTTTTTTTGTTGAATAAGTGATGAAATTATTTCTGTTATTTTTAAAGCTCTTGGTGAGTCAATTTCTGAAATATACCATTCGTCTACATAATCTATGAATTGCTCTGTAATGTCTATGATATTTTTGTCTTTAAGGAGTGAAAAAACACAACGAACCTTGCCATTGAGCTTTTGTTTACTAAAAAATTGACTTAAAGATTCAGCAGATTCTTTGTTGTGTGCAACATCCAAAATAATAAATGGATTTTTATTAATACAATGCAATCTTCCAATTATGTTTGTTTGTTTTATCCCTTCATTCAAAATGCTTTGCGTCACTGGATAATTATCACTTAGAAGCTCAACGACCCTTAGAGCTCCAGATAAGTTTTGTAGTTGTGTCTTCCCATAAAGCTTAGGTAACGGTAAGTCTAAAAAATTTTTTATTTTGCCAAAAAAGTTTATTTTTAAGCCATCCACCCTTATAAAATAGTCAGAATTAATTTCCGATATAATGGCCCTAGACTTATCTTTAAATGTTTTTATAAATGCTTCCTGACAGCTAAAATTTAAAATAGCATTCTTATTTTCCCTAAAAATTCCTATCTTTTCTTTAAATATTTTTTCTATAGAATTTCCTAAAAACTCTTGATGGTCAAGAGATATAGAAGTGATAACAGAAACCTCAGGGTCAAATACATTAACAGCATCTAGTCTGCCACCTAACCCAACTTCCATGATGGCAATATCGATATCGTTTTCAACAAATATCAGCATTGCTGCTAATGTCGTCATTTCAAAATAGGTTAACGGTATATTTTCTCTTGCCTTATTAATCCTAAAAAGTGCATCAACAATTACTTGGTCTGAGCAAGGAGTTTTATTAACCCTGATTCTTTCATTAAATTTAAAAAAATGCGGCGATGAGTAGCTTGCGACCTTATAGCCACCATTATGATAAATAGATTCAAGAAAGGCACACGTAGAGCCCTTACCATTTGTTCCACCAACCATTACGATCGGGAAGGATTGTTTAATTTTTAAGTTTTTGTAAACCTGATGGACCCTATCAAGACCGAGTTCGATTTCGTCTAAAGTTATTCGATCAATGAAACCCAACCACTCATCAAGAGGGTCTGACTGATTTAACTTACCAATCACGTCAACTTTTAAGGTTTACAATAAGGTCTGCCAAAGTCTTTCTAAGCTGTCTTCTGTCTACTATCATGTCAATAGCTCCGTGGGTTAACAAAAACTCAGAAGTTTGGAAGCCTTCAGGTAATTTTTCCCTCACCGTCTGCTCAATGACTCTAGGGCCAGCAAATCCAATTAATGCTTTTGGTTCAGCAATTATTATATCACCGAGCATTGCAAAGCTGGCTGAGACACCACCCATAGTTGGATCAGTTAACACAGATATAAAGGGTTGTTTGGCCTTACTTAGCTTCGTTAAGGCAGCACTAGTTTTTGCCATCTGAAACAAAGATAACAAACCCTCTTGCATCCTTGCTCCCCCGCTTGATGAGACACAAATGAAAGGGCATTTAAACTTAATGGCAGTATTGACCGCTTCTACAAACTTTTCTCCAACAACAGAACCCATTGATCCTCCCATGAATTTAAACTCAAAACATGCAATTACCACATCCAATGACTCTAAATGCCCTTTGACAGTAATTAATGCATCATTCTCATCAGTTTGTTTTTGAGATGACTTAATTCTGTCTTTATAAGGTTTGGAATCTTTAAAAGATAATGGATCAGTTGGTTTAATATCTTTCCCTAGCTCTATCTGGTCTGGAGTGTCGAGAAGTAAATTAATTCTTTTTCTAGCATTAATTCGATGATGAAAATCGCAATTGGGACAAACATAGTTATTTTTTTCTAAATCAGTGCCGTATAAAACTGTTTGGCATGATGGGCATTTTTGCCACAATCCTTCAGGAATATTTTTCTTAACCTTACCTAAAATATTTTTAATTTTAGGTGGGATTGCTTTTTTTAGCCAGCTCATATTTAATTAAGCACTCGACGAATCCATTGCGGCTTTCATACTATGCATCAGTTTTTTTACGTTTGTAATAATTTCAATTTCATTAGATTCTTCAATCTCTTTAACGATCCTACTTCCAATAACAACTCCATCTGAAATTTTGGAAACAGCTTTTGCTGTTTTTGGATCTCTTACCCCAAAACCTACAGCAATAGGAAGATCTGAATATTTTTGAATGTTCTTAACATTTTCAGATACTTGATTAATATCAATATTTGCAGCACCTGTTACCCCCTTAAGTGAGACATAATATAAAAAACCGGATGCTTGCTTGGCGATTAATTTGATTCTTTCATCTTCCGTAGTAGGTGAGAGTAAAAAAATGCTATCAATTTTTTCCTTCTTAAGTTTTTTTACAAACTCCTTCGACTCTTCGGGGGGGTAATCTACAGTAATAACCCCATCTATTTGTGCCTCTTTAATTAAACTAATAAAATTTTCAACACCAATAGCCTCGATAGGATTTGCATATCCCATTAATATTAAAGGTGTTTTTTTATTTGTTTCTCTAAAATCTTTTGCAAGCTTTATAGTGTCTTTAATTCCAACCTTATTTTTTAGAGCGCGCTCACTAGCCCTTTGAATAACTGGTCCATCTGCCATTGGATCAGAAAAAGGTATGCCTAATTCAATCATATCAGCACCATTTTCAACCAACGTATTCATTAATGTGACAGTATCTTTTGGAGATGGGTCACCGGCCGTAATAAACGGAATTAGTGCGCTTTTTTTTAACTCTTTTAATTTTTCGAATGTAATTTTTATTTTTGACATATTTTAATTATAAAGAAATTCCTGAAATGTTAGCTACAGTATTTATATCCTTATCGCCTCTGCCTGATAGATTAACCAAGATAACTTCTTCTGGTGACATATCGGCGGCTAATTTTTGTGCATAGGCAAGTGCATGGCTTGTTTCTAGAGCTGGAATGATCCCTTCAACTCGACATAAATTATGAAAAGCCTCCAAAGCTTCATCATCTTTAATTGCTACGTAACTTGCTCTTCCAGAATCTTTAAGCCATGAATGTTCCGGGCCAACACCAGGATAATCAAGACCTGCAGATACAGAATGTGTCTCAATTATCTGTCCTTCAGAGTTTTGCATAAGGTAAGTTCTATTACCATGAAGAACACCTATTTTACTTTCAGATGTTAGGGGTGCCGCATGTCTTCCAGTCTCAATACCTTCTCCTGCTGCCTCAACACCAATTAACTTTACATTCTTGTGCTCGATATAAGGATAAAAAATACCCATAGCATTTGACCCGCCGCCAACACATGCTACGACTACATCTGGTTGTTTATTAGCAATTTCCGGCATTTGGTCCAAACACTCCTTACCAACAACAGAGTTAAAATCTCTAACCATCATCGGATAAGGGTGAGGTCCTGCAACTGTACCAATAATATAAAAGGTATTTGAAACATTTGTCACCCAATCTCGCAAAGCTTCATTAAGTGCATCCTTTAATGTCTTAGAACCACTTTCAACAGGAACCACAGTCGCACCTAATAATTTCATTCTATAAACATTTGGAGACTGCCTTTTGACATCCTCTGAACCCATGTAAACAACGCATTCAAGACCTAATCTGGCTGCGATTGTTGCTGTAGCTACGCCATGTTGCCCTGCACCAGTTTCAGCTATAACTCTTGGTTTTCCCATTCTCTTTGCTAATAATGCCTGTCCAACTGTATTATTAACCTTGTGAGCCCCAGTATGATTTAAGTCTTCTCTTTTTAAATAAATCTTAGCGCCACCTATTTGCTTTGTAAGTCGCTCTGCAAAATAGATAGGGCTTGGTCTTCCAACAAAATGTTTAAGGTCACTGTGAAATTCTGCTAAAAATTCTGGATCATCTTTATATTTTGAATACATTTCTCTGAGCTCATCGAGAGCCTCAATAAGCGTTTCAGCTACGAATGTTCCTCCAAACTGACCAAAATGTCCTAATTCATCGGGTAGATCATAAGGTTGCATCATTTACTCCTATCATAAATTCTTTCATTTTTTCTTCGTCCTTCACTCCCTTAATACTCTCAACACCGCCACTAACATCCACACAAAATGGTCTTACTGTTTTAATTAGGTCTGAAATATTCTCAGAATTTAATCCACCCGCAATAATGATTGGGAGACTTAACTTCCTAGGAATCTTTTTCCAATCAAAAACTTCACCAGTACCACCCTTTACTTTTTCACTAAAAGTATCAAGTAAAAGTGCTGATGCGGATTTATAATCTTTACAACATTCTAACAAATTAATGTCTTCTTTCATTGGTATTGCTTTAATATAAGGTAAATTAAATTGATTACAATATTCCTCAGACTCATCCCCATGAAATTGTATGAGATTAATTTTTGATTTGATAATTGAATCTCTAACGAACTCTGCGTCAGCATTTACGAACAAACCAACTCTTAAAATAAAAGGGTGGAGAGATAAAATAATTTTTCCAGCTTCAATAGGGTCTATGTATCTTGGGCTTTCTTTATAAAACACAAACCCCAGTGCATCCACTCCTAAATCAGATGCAAGGATCGCATCTTTCACATTTGTAATGCCACAAATTTTTACTCTCGTTCTCAATATATTAAATAACCTATGTATTAATGCTTATTTTGTTGTTACTCTTTGGTAATCCCCACTTTGAATCATACCTAATATTAGTGAGATATAAACCATTTGGTGAAAAAGTTGCTGGCACTAAGCGTCGGTCATTTTGCAGCAAAAGATAATCAACATGATCAGCATCTATTGACCCATAACCTACCTTAATAATTGTGCCCATCATATTTCTCACTTGATGCTGTAAAAAAGCATCAGCAACGAATGTAAATAAAAAATAATTTTTGTGCTGTTTTACACTTATTTTTGAAATCGTTCTAACCGATGAACTAGCTTGACACTCTGAGGATCGAAATGCATTAAAGTCGTGTTTTCCTTTAAATTTTAACAACGATTTTTTCATCAAATCAAGATTTAAATTATAGAAAGACCATCCACAGTAATGACTCATGATGGCAGAATTTATTGATTGATTTAAGAGTAAATATTGATACTCCCTCCTTTTAGCAGAAAATCTTGCATGAAAATCAGAAGGGACTTCATGTGCCCACTTAATTCGAATTGAATGAGGTAGAAATGAATTAATACCTTTCACCCATGAATTTATAGGTCTTTTTAAATCAGTATCAAAATGAATAATTTGTCCTAAGGCATGAACGCCTGCATCAGTTCTTCCTGCTGCTGTAGTATCAATATTTTCATTGGTTATTGAAAAAATAGCTTTTTCAATTTCACCTTGGATTGTTTTTATTTTGGGTTGTTTTTGCCAACCAGAAAAATCTTGGCCTGCATACTCTACTGAAGCTGCTATTCTCATTTAGCTTATAACTAAAGATTAACTAT
>ERZ1048686.2521-NODE-2521-length-12527-cov-4.891838_pt1 | contig 12527 bp, 10 predicted proteins | sample MGYA00383099_ERZ1048686 | MGnify/ENA primary metagenome ERZ1048686 (study PRJEB29581, sample SAMEA5548369) | metagenome | biome: marine; feature: coastal; material: water | depth 25 m | study: Short-term variability in the microbial, nano- and picoplankton...
GATGGAAGGTCTCCTGAAATGAAGTCCTTTTTAGAAGAATTAAAAAGTTTGGAGTTCAAGGGGTACGAATTTGAATCTGCAGATGCTTCTTTTGATCTTTTACTTAGGCGTTTTCTTCGTGGGGAAAATCCAGTCTTTGAGGTTTTACGATTTCATGTTGGAGTCGAAGGATTAAGCAAAGATGATACGACTACCTCCGAAGCTACGGTCAAATTGCGAGTGAAGGAAGAAACCCGACATGTTGTTGCAGAAGGCAATGGTCCAGTCTCAGCCCTCGATCAAGCCCTGAGAAAAGCCCTGGAGAAAGACTTTCCCTATATATCTCAAATCAGCCTAGTCGATTTCAAGGTGCGTATTCTTGAAAGCAACCAAGGCACGAATGCGATCACTCGGGTACATATCGAATCTACTGATGGCCATTTAACTTGGGGAACAGTTGGGGTCAGCGATAATGTGATTACTGCAAGTTGGGAAGCTTTGGTTGACTCGGTGAATTACAAGATTTTACTCGAAACTGAATCCCAATCGTAGATTTCTACTCGGGGGCCTAAAGGACTCCATACGGAAGAAGGAGTTGAACAAAATAGGATCTCAACAGGAATCCCCAAGTTTGCAGCCAAGTGCCCAGGTCCAGAATCATTGCCCAGGAATTTATCTGCAGTTGAGGCCATTCGGTTTCGGAAATCAAGAATCGAAGCAGGACGAAATAACTGAACTTGTGGATTGTGAACTAAGTTATTCAATTGAAATTTGTGGAATAATTTTTCATCAGCTTCTCCAAATGAAATAACCACTTGTCTGTCTTCACGAGATAACAACCATTGATTAGCTCGGTTTAAGAAATAGGAAATTGGAAGATTCTTATCAACCCCACCACTTCCAGGATGAATCCAAAGGACTTGATCTCCACCCTTCCAATGATTGCCCAAAATGGGCTCGCTTAAAACTCTTTCAGGAATTGACCAACCGATTTCTTCGAGAGCTTGCAGGATGAATAATTGCCCATCTCCCGGTCGTGGATTGAGAGATGTTGTAAAGGACGCTCCTGCATTTAACATTTCCTTTTTCCAATCCGAATCATTCCAAAAACTAACCACTTGAGACCCTTTTAAAATGGGTGGAGTTTTACCGCACAATTCATCGAGGTCTTTTTTTAGGAGCCAATTCCATTCCTTATCTAAAAGAGAAAGGTAATTTTCATTGGCGTACAAACTAACCGAGAAGCCTTGTTGGTAAGCTGCTTTCAATAATGGAAGAGTAAGGATAAAATCACCCAAGCCCCCCCCTCTTAAAAATACAATATCCTTCCTCATTAAGTTCTCATATACGACCAAAGGACTGGAGAGTTTTGTAATACTCTTTTCTTAAAATTTATTTTCGATAAACGAGCGTACGCTTGAAGGGTTAACATCCACCCGGTGCTTGACTGGTTTTCGATCCAGCAATGCTTCAAGCACAGGAGATGTTGGGATTTCTAGTCCAGCATCCTCAAAAACCTGTGGGAATTTCGCCGGATGTGCCGTGGCTAAAACCACCGAAGGTTGATCCTTCGGCAGATCTTTAAAAGCACATGCTGTGTGTGGATCAACCAAGTACTGGTATTCATTCCAAACATTGCCAATAATTTCGGGAATCTCCTTATCCGTTGTACAGGAACTGGAAAATCCGGGAATGGAAAAATTTTCGAAAGCGTATCTTCCCTCTGAGCGAAAACAATTCATCACCTCGCTTACCCGCTGTGAATTACCTTCTAAAAAATAAAAGAGCAGGCGTTCAAAATTGGATGCCACCTGAATATCCATAGAAGGTGCCAAACTTGGGGATACTGAGCCTAATTCATACTCCCCTGAATCAAACAAGCGGTGTAAAACATCGTTCTTATTAGTTGCCACACGAAAGCCACCCATTGGCACATTCATTTGCGTTAGTAGCCAGCCGGCAAATACATTGCCAAAATTTCCAGTTGGTACGACAAAAGTTGTCTGGTTTCGGATAGCAGAATCCAATCGTAGCCAGGCGTACAAATAATATACCGACTGAGCAAGTATCCGGGCTAAATTGATTGAATTAACGGCCGATAAGCCAATCGATTCACGAAAAGCAAGATCACCAAAAAGTTCTTTCACTGTTCGTTGGGCATCATCAAAAGTTCCTTCGATCGCCAAAGGAAACACATTTCCAGCTCCAGTACAGGTCATTTGGCGCTCTTGTAACGGTGAAACCTTACCATCAGGATATAGGATAAAAACCTTTACCCCAGATTTTCCTAACAAACCAGAAATGGCGGCAGCACCAGTATCTCCAGAGGTCGCACCGAGCACGCAAAGTTTTTTCCCTGTTCTTTTAATCTGTAACTCGTAAAGGTTGCCGAGGAGCTGCAGAGCAAAGTCCTTGAATGCAAGGGTTGGTCCATGAAACAGTTCCATCACCTGCCAATTTTCATTTAAGCGAACAAGCGGAGCGATATCTGGGTCTGAAAAGTTTTTGTAGGCTGAATGGATTGCTTTTCGCAAATCTTCATCATCTAGATCGGTGGCAAATTTCCTAAAGAAAGCATGACATAAATCTGGATATGACAAGCTTGCCCAATCATTCAATTCACTCCCTAAGTTCGGAAAAGTTTCGGGCAAATACAACCCTCCATCGGGAGCAAGTCCTTGGGCCACTGCTTCACAAAAGCTAACCGGCTCGACCCCTCCACGTGTACTGAGGTAGCGCATGCTCGATCTATACTAGATTACTTGCCCAACCCGAAGGTTTGATGAGCCACTCGAGTTGCTTCATCCCCGCTTTTCGGTTCAACCGCTACAGAAATCTTAATCTCCGAGGTACTGATCATCAACATGTTGATACCTTCATTTGCAAGAGCATCAAAAAAAGTGGCAGCAACTCCAGAGTGAGAACGCATGCCTACACCGACTACAGATACCTTAACAATATTGGTACTCTTTCCGAGCTTACCCCCATTACCATCGGCAAAATGTTCCTTAAGTGCTTTTTCTGCCCGGAACGCATCTTCTGAAGGAACTGTAAAGGAAAGGTTAGCCAGTCCTTGGCGGCCAACATTTTGAATGATCATATCCACGACCACTCCTGCTTCAGCCATTACCTTAAATACGGCAGCGGCAGCACCTGGGCGGTCAGGCAATTCGGTCACGCTAATACGCACTTGGTTTTTGTCTGTGGCTACGCCGCTTACGAGCATATCCTCTAACGATTTTACTTTCTTTTTTACCATGGTTCCGGATTTTTTTGAGAAACTTGATCGTACTTCAAATGGAATATTGTGTTTTTGGGCAAATTCCACGGCTCGTGTCTGCATCACTTTTGATCCACTGCTTGCGAGTTCGAGCATTTCTTCGTAACTAATTTCGGGAATTTTACGCGCATCAGGAACGATGCGTGGGTCCGCAGTGTATACACCCTCAACATCTGTAAAAATCTGACAACCCTTTGCCCTTAAAGTACCCGCCAAAGCGATCGCACTGAGATCTGAGCCACCCCGACCAAAAGTAGTAACATCCCCTTTGTCATTCACGCCCTGAAAGCCGGCAACAACAACCACATTTCCAGCACGCAATTGCTTGCGCAAGTCTCCGCCAGTGACTTCACGTATACGCGATTTTGCGTGTAAACCTTCAGTCTGGATTCCTGCTTGCCAGCCAGTTCTCGAAATTGCAGGGACCTTGATTGTGTGTAGAGCCATGCAAAGCAGAGCGATCGTCTCCTGCTCTCCGCAAGTCATAAGCATATCAAGTTCACGCTCGGATGGATTTTTCTGAATAGCCTTAGCTCTTTCTATTAGTTGATTGGTGACTCCTGCCCGTGCCGAAACGACAACCAATACCCCATAGCCAGAATCAACCGCTAACTTAACTCGACGAGCCACTTTTTTAATACGGTCAACATCCGCCACGGAAGTACCTCCGTATTTCTGTACCACCACATTCATCTTAAAAAATTCCGTTCGGATCAAACATTCGAAAGAGTACGGGTTTATCCATAACCCCAGGTAATTGCTCCAATTGATTCAACGCTTGGGCAATGGAATGTTCGTTGGTTTGATGGGTCGTTAATATCAAGCTTGCTGGCTGATTATTCTCGTGGGGTGTTTGAGAGACCGTAGCTAAACTGATGCCTCGCTCGGCAAGGCATTCTGCAACTTTGGCCAACTGCCCTGGACGATCATCCACCGAGAGACGTAAATAAAATCTGCCCGCGATTTCCTGGGGTGATGCCAAGGAACACTCTTCAGGGGACACATGTAATAATTTGGGCATCGATGAAAGGCCTTGCATACCTTTGACCACATCGACCAAATCAGAAATCACTGAGCTAGCAGTGGGGTCCTGCCCTGCCCCACGGCCTGTTAGAACAACTGTGCCCACCACCGATCCATTCAGACATATACCGTTGTGCACTCCATCGGTACGAGCAATGGTCTCCTCAACTGGAATTAATGCCGGATGAACTGCTACGGATACATGATTGTTCTCAAAATTTCTTCGGATTACTCCGATCAATTTTATACGACAGCCGAGATTTTCAGCAGCTGCTAAGTCTTCATTAGAAATCCGCCGGACACCCTCAACCGTTACTTCATTTAAATCGACCCATATTCCATGAGCCAAGTATGCAAGAATCACAGCCTTGTGGGCAGCATCCACTCCATCTAGATCAAGAGCTTCGTCGGCCTCAACATAACCGAGTGTACGAGCATCCCCGAGGACTTCATCAAAACTTGCACCTTCTTTCTCCATCCGGGTAAGAATGTAATTAGAAGTTCCGTTCAGAATTCCATAAATAAGGGGAAAGTCATTAGCGACTAAACTTTCACGCAGTACTTTGATAATGGGAATACCTCCTGCAACACTTGCCTCAAATCCATAGCCTACACCAGCTTGTTCAGCTAAGCGAAAAAGTTCCTCACCGTGTTCGCAAATCAAAGCCTTATTTGCCGTAATCACAGATTTCCCTTGAGCAAATGCCTGCATGGTCAATTCCTTGGCTTCCTTAACCCCACCAATGAGTTCACAAATTAAATCAATTTCTGGATCGTTTACGATTGAAGCAGAATCAGTGGTCAAACATTCGGCCGGAATTGCAACGCTGCGTTCTTTTTCAAGAGAGCGGACTGATGCCCGTATGGGTACCAATTGTGACCCCAATATTTTGGGCCAAAATTTGTCGTTTTCCAATAAATGTTTCCATGTCCCCTGGCCAACAGTGCCAAAACCTAATATGCCCACCTTTAACACTTTTGGACTGTCCTGTGTTTGATTATTCATCTGACAATTGGTTATCGTTTTGTTTTATCTTTCCGCTCAAATCGGTTTTCAGTTCCTTGACGCAAACGAAGGAGGTTGGCCCGATGCCTCCAGACAATCCATCCCATCACGATAAAGGCCAAAAAAGTTTTGCCTCCACCTCCAGGCTCATCAGCAGATATACCTATAATCGCACATACAGGTAAACTTAGACCAAAAGCAATAGAAGCAACGGCCACATATCGAGTTAGATAAAAAGTTAGACCCCATACAAATAACCCAATAAGTAAACAGGCAGGCATAAGGGCCAATAATCCGCCCATCGCTGTAGCAACTCCCTTCCCTCCACGAAATTTTGTAAACAATGGATAGGTATGTCCGAGCACCGCTGCAGGCAAGCCCCACAAAGCTAATGAGGAGTCACCTGAAAAAGAAAATAAGGGCATTTGAAACCAACAAACTGCCAGTACGCCCTTTAGAAAATCGAGGAAAAACACCAAGTAACCCGAAGGTTTACCGAGAGTCCGTAAAACATTGGTAGCCCCAGGGTTCCCACTACCAACAGAAAAAATATCAACACCCGAACGCTTGGCCACAATCACCGCCCATGGAACCGATCCGATCAAATAACCGATAATTAAAACGGATATTGTCTCTACGCTTAACATAGCTTGAGGTACTTAAAAGAGAATTCCCTGGAAGCCTATTTCTGGCGAGATACCCGGGCTTCTTGAATATCCGCATCGGCGACCAATTGTTCAATTGCTTCAGGCGCGGGCTCCTCGTCTAATTCCAAAATAGTTAGTGCTGACTCAGAACCCTCAGAACGGCTCAGAGACATGTTGGCTATATTGACTCCAAACTGACCAAGTATCGACCCGACTTTGCCCACAATCCCAGGCTTATCCAAGTTTCTCACCACAAGCAAGGTATCCACAGGGCGAGCCTCGATGGCTTCTCCATCTACCTCGACAATTCTCGGATCAGCATTCTTTCCAATAATCGTTCCACGGACCGATTGTTCCTTCCCATTAGAATCAATCGTTCGTACCTCGATCAATTCATTGTAATCCGCAGAGGAAGATGACTTGGTGGTTTCCACCTTTATGCCCAACGCTTTTATTTTATAAGGGGCATTTACATCGTTTACACCTTCATCTCCTGCAATTCCATTGAGCCAGCCTTTTTGAACGGCACGAGTTAAGGGAATGGTATCAAAATCAATCATCCCCCCCCAGTATGTAATGTGTAAGGACTGAACAGTTTCTTGAGCAGCTTGTCGGGCAAATGCACCCAGGCGCATGCAAAGCTCCAAATAGGGGCTTAGGGTTTGCAAATCCTTCGGGTCGATCGATGGCATATTAATGGCATTACGAATGCGACCGCCCTGCAACACCTCAGCAATAGCTTCCGCAATTTCTACCCCTACACTTTCTTGGGCTTCCTCGGTAGAAGCACCCAAGTGGGGAGTAAGGTTTAAATTTTCGATACTACGAAATTCATGGTCTTCGGGCAGAGGTTCCTGTTCGTAAACGTCTAGTCCGGCAGCTGCGACCTTTCCGTTTTTCAAGGCTTCAACTAAGGCAGATTCCTTGATAATTCCCCCACGGGCACAATTGAATACACGAACACCGTCCTTCATCTTGGCAAAAGCAGCTTCATCGACAATTCCTTTGGTCTGAGCCGTCATTGGCATATGTACGGTAAGATAATCTGCACGAGCAAAGGCGTCGTCCAAATCGACCTTTTCAATTTCCAATTCCTTGGCCCGTTCCTCGGTCAAGTAAGGATCATAAGCGATCACAGTCATCTCAAATGCCCGGGCACGCTTGGCCACTTCGGCACCAATTCGCCCGAGGCCTAAGATAGACAGGGTCTTATTTCTTAACTCCGCACCTTTAAGCTGTTTACGTTCCCATTTTCCATCGCGCATACCCGAAACACCGCGAACAACAGGCCGAGTACCACAAAGCATATGTGTAAAAGTAAGTTCTGCAGTGGCGATGGTATTCCCACCAGGCGTGTTCATAACGATGACTCCCCGCTCGGTAGCAGCATCGATATCAATATTGTCGACTCCTACGCCTGCTCGACCGACTGCTTTAAGCATAGGAGCGGCTTCCATAACTTCCCGAGTTACCCGGGTATCACTTCGAACGATAATGGCATAAGCCTCGCGGGCTTGCTCAACCACCTCATCAGGTGATAAACCATAAGCCTCGACTACTTCAAAGCCATCTTGCTTTTGCAAAAACTCTACTCCGAGTGGAGAGATGCGATCCGCTACTAGAATCTTCATAGGTGCTGAAAGGTGTTTAGAAAGAAAGGTACAACCTACTTTAAATCCTCCTTTTGGCAACGAGTAAAGCCACCTGTAAGATTTATGGCTTTCCCCATCCAGCCCTCAATGACATTGTATTTTGATATGTTTCAAAACTTGTCGGATAAATTAAGCGGGGTTCTAAAAACCCTTGGTGGAAAAAGTAAACTGTCTGAGGATAATATTTCCGATGCCCTAACTGAAGTACGCAAGGCACTTCTATCAGCTGATGTTCACTTCAAAGTAGCCCGTGAATTTGTGGATGAAGTAAAAAGTGCCTGTTTAGGCCAGGAAGTTTTAAAGTCCGTCGAACCTGCTCAACAAGTTGTAAAAATTATCAACGATGAATTGGTAAGATTACTCGGCGAGGGGAATTCTGCTCTGCATACTGACCGTCCCTTGCGCGTTCTTATGGTTGGCTTGCATGGGGCAGGAAAAACTACCACCTCAGCAAAACTAGCCAAGCATCTCGTCAAGGATGGCAGGACTCCAATGTTGGTTGCTTGTGATGTTTACCGACCTGCTGCCATCGATCAATTGGAGTTTCTTGCCAAACAAGAGAATTTTTCATGTTACCTAGACAGGGAAAGTAAGGACGTTTCTGCCATCGCACGTGCGGGCTGGGAAAAATCGAAATCTAACGGTTCGGACCTCGTCATTTTTGATACTGCGGGGCGTCTGCAAATTGACGATAATTTGGTCGACGAATTAGATCGTCTGAAAAAAGAAATTGATCCGCATGAAATCCTCTTAGTTGCCGACGCAGCCCTAGGACAAGAAGCAGTAAATGTAGCCAAAACTTTTCACGAACGCTTAGGATTGAGCGGTATCATTTTGACCAAAATAGATGGAGATGCCCGTGGAGGTGCCGCCCTCTCCATGAAGAAGGTCACAGGGGCTCCAATCAAGTTCATGGGGACAGGCGAGAAAATTGATGAATTTGAAGCTTTTCATCCGGACCGCATGGCCTCCCGAATTTTAGGAATGGGAGATGTTGTGTCTTTGGTTGAAAAAGCACAGGAACATTTTGATGAAGAGGAATCTGCCCGCATGGCCGAGAAAATGCTCAAAGCCGAATTCGACTTTGAGGATTTCCTTACCCAAATGAGGCAAATGAAAAAACTCGGATCCATGGGTTCTATTGCACAGATGCTTCCAGGTATGGGTAAGGTTCAAGTAGGCGACAAAGAAGAAGCAGCACTCGGACGGCACGAAGCCATTATTTTATCGATGACCAAGCAAGAACGCCGCTTCCCCCGAATCATTGGCGGATCCAGAAGAAAAAGAATCGCCGATGGAGCAGGTGTTCAAATCCGTGACGTTAATTTATTGATTAAACAATTTTCCCAAATGCAAAAAATGATGAGGAAAATGAAAGGCGGAAAGATGAAACAGTTAATGAATGCCTTTGGTGGCGGAGGTGGTGGAGGCTTGCCTGACCTTGACGGGATGGACCCAAAACAATTAGCCAAGCTCGCTAAGCAATTTAAATAAGACCTTTGTGAATTAAATTTTTTAGGAAAGCAGATTAAATACAGCCTTTATTTTATCTGCATCCTTGATTCCCGGACTGCTCTCCAAACCACTATTTAAATCAATTCCATCTGGCTCGGCTTGGCGGACCGCTTCACTCAAGGTATCCGGTCCAAGACCCCCGGCTAAAATCCACTGATATCCGGGATGGTCAACCCGTAACCTTTTAAACCTTTCCCAATCGGCTTGCTTCCCGGTTCCTCCGTAAGCATCAATTGTGTAAGCGTCCATGAGGATGGACTTGGCGAAGGTCAAATATTCCAGGTAAAATTTATCAACATTACTCAGGCGTGGAGCAAGCCATAGATTGGCACGCCCGACCAATGCGGACCACTCAGCAATCTTATCTAATGAAAACCCACTTGGAAAATGAAATTGGAATTTATCGAAACCGGCTTCGATAAATTCGCGAACTCGTGACATATTTGGGGTAACCGCCACTGCAACTTTACAAGTACTCTCAAAGTTTATTTCGGCAATCAACCGTTCGTACTGTTCGATAGAAAGGTTCCTTGGAGATGACGGGTGAAAAATAAAGCCAAGGGCGTCCGTACCGGCATCCTGACATACCCGAATATCTTCAGATCGGGTAATCCCGCAGACCTTGACTATTTTTGGCCTCATCCAGACGCAGAAAAATGCTTAACTAAAGCATCAATCAAACCATCGGTACTCGGATGAGATGCCTCCAAATCAATCTTTAAATCGTTCTCCTTCAATGTCTTGGATGTTTGCGGCCCAAAGCTGCAAAGAATAGGTTTTCGAGCACCTTCCTTAAAAATTAAATCATCCGATTGTTCTACATACGAAAGAGCTGTAGAGGAACTGGTGAAGATGATGGCGTCAGCACCATTTTTAAGAAGTGTACTAAGATCAGCAGTTTCAAGAACATCTGCAAAATCTGTCTGATATACAGGTAAGGTGTCGACAATTGCCCGACCGACTCCCTCCAGAATATCCACGAAAATTTCCCGATTCCGATTACCCGTGATCACCAATACATTGGCACTGTCTAAACTATCGGTGCCAATCAATTCTTTCGCTAATCCTTCAGCAGTAGAATCCTGAGCAATAAGTTCGATATCGAGTTGATAGGCTTGTAAGACCTCGGCTGTAGATTTTCCGACACAGGCAATCCGCATGGGTCCAAAACTTCGAATATCTGAATAGGCACGAAAGAAAATTTCCATAAAGGCCTTGGCCCCATTAGCACTTGTAAAAACTATCCATTCATAAGTGGCAATACCTGCAAATACCTCGGCTACAAGTTTTCGATCTTCTGCTGGTTCGATTTTAATTAAAGGTAAATCAATCACTTCTGCTCCTAGTTCTTCCAGTCGGGAACGCATTTTGCTTTTCTGACCGCTTGCTCGAGTAAGGACTATTCGACGTCCAAATAAAGGTGCCCGGTCAAACCAAGTTGAAGAACGAGCCAGGCCGATTGAATTCCCCACAAATATAATGGCAGGTGCACTTAAGTCGCCCACCCTAGCTTGCTCAACCAATTCCCCGAGGGGAGCAAGGATTTTTCTCTGACCAGGCAAGGTGCCTTGTGAGACCACAGCGGCTGGCCGATCTTTTGATAATCCACCAACGAGCAATTTTTCTACGATCTCTTCAAGTTTGCTCATCCCCATGTAAATACAAAGTGTACCCCCGACTTCAGCAAACTTTGCAAAATCGACACGCAAGGATTCCTTAGCCACATCCTCATGACCAGTAAGAAAGGAAATGGAGGAACCAAAGTCCCGGTGAGATAAGGGAATGCCTGCATATGCAGCACAAGCTAAAGCAGCCGTAACCCCAGGAACTACCTCATAAGGCACATCGGCTTCATCCAAAGCAAGCATCTCCTCCGCACAACGACCAAACACAAAAGGATCTCCGCCCTTTAAACGCACAACCTTCAATCCATCTTGTGCCTTGGCCACAAGTATTTCCCCAATCTCAGATTGCTCCATGGTGTGACGTCCCGGACTTTTACCGACATCGATTCGTTCACATCCTACCGATGCCCAGTCGTGAAGTTTTCGATTTGCCAAGTGATCGTATACCAAGACATCACATCCTTCGATTAGAGAACGAGCCCTAAGGGTTAATAATCCGGGGTCTCCAGGACCTGCTCCCACTAGGTAAACAATGCCTTCGCTTAGTTGATTTTTGTCCATTCTATGACTTCTTTTATCCAATCCGATTCTTCCCTCCCGGCAATCGTCAAAGTTTTAATCCCACAATTCTCATGAAAAAAGGCTAGTTTATCGCTCGTTTCAGAGTAATGAGCTCCCAATGCGACTTGGCAACCACCGCCTAGAGCTACCAAGACGGCCCTTTCAATCTTGACCGCTCTTTCAGTCGATTTATCGCTAACTTGATTAAAATACCGAGCATCTTCGGAACGAGTTTGTAGAGCGATAGCTCCTTGGCCCGGAGCCGGAACCATTTCGTCTAATTTTAATTTTCGAAAGCCAGGAAATGCACGAATGCCCAAACGATTCAATCCCGCGGCTGCAAGTAGACTCGAGTCTGCTTCACTACCTTGAGAAATTTTTTGCAAACGCGTCTCTACATTTCCTCGTAATTCCATCCACTTCGCTTTGGGAAACAACAGAGTTGCCTGAGCTCTTCTTCTCGGACTTCCCGAGGCTATGGCTTTTGGCTCAGGACAATCCTCCTTAAATACCAAAACATCGCTCGGATCTTCTCGCTTAAGAAAAGCAGCCAATTCCAAACCTCTTGGCATCTCTGTTGGCATATCCTTAGCACTGTGTACCGCAAGGTCGGCTCGACCATCAAGTAAAGCAAGTTCGAGTTCCTTCGTAAACAAGCCCTTTCCACCAGACTTTTCCAAAGACCAATCAGTTTGTTTGTCTCCCGTGGTAACCATTGGTAAAAGTTCAACCTCTCGCGAGAGAAATTCGCTTAAACAAGTCGCAACCTGTTCAGCTTGGCATAACGCCAAGGGACTTCGGCGGGTTGCCAATACCAAAGGTTTACTCACCGATTACAGATAAGGAGAGCCAAAAGCAATACCGTCGGCCGGATATATTTCTTCAACCCGACGAATGAGTAGCTGGAATTAGGAGTAGGATGCTTGTGCACCCTTAATGTTTTTCTTAGGTATCCAAGGCATTACAGCTCTTAAGCTTCTACCAGTAACTTCGATAGGATGCTTTTCTCCTTCTTCCAACAACTTGTTGTAATTAGGTAATCCTGCTTGGTGTTCCTTAATCCAATCATTGGCAAATTTACCACTTTGAATTTCTTTAAGAATCGTCTTCATCGAGCGCTTGACGTTTGCATTAATGACGCGAGGCCCGCGGGTGATATCACCATACTTTGCAGTTTCAGATATCGAAAACCTCATCCCAGCAATTCCCGATTCAATCATTAAATCAACAATCAACTTC
>ERZ1048686.2522-NODE-2522-length-12521-cov-4.873737_pt1 | contig 12521 bp, 10 predicted proteins | sample MGYA00383099_ERZ1048686 | MGnify/ENA primary metagenome ERZ1048686 (study PRJEB29581, sample SAMEA5548369) | metagenome | biome: marine; feature: coastal; material: water | depth 25 m | study: Short-term variability in the microbial, nano- and picoplankton...
TAGATGTGATCATGGAAGATTTACTTATTACTCAATCCTGTGGAATAAACGCAGAAATTTCGCAAGTTACTGACCAGTGTTTTGATGGAAACAATTTTATTTTTGATGGAAGTGGGTCAACCGGATCTGGAGGAATATCATCATATATTTGGGACTTTGGAGATGCTACTACCAATGGAAACAGTGTTACTACGAACCATTCCTATTCTAACGCAGGAAATTACGATCTTAACTTAACAGTAAGTGATGGCATCTGCACAGACGATACAACCATAAGTATTAATGTCATTCAAAACCCTATAGCATCATCACCTGTAGACGTTATTGAGTGTAACGCATACATCCTACCAGCTGTGACCAATGGAAATTATTTCTCATTGAGCAATGGTCAAGGCAATAGCTATTCTTCCGGGGCCTACTTTTCTACGAATCAAACTTTATTTGTTTATGCAGAATCAGGAACCATTCCAAATTGTATTGATGAAAATAGTTTTACAATAACCATAAATAATTCAGCTGTCGGTAATGATGTCCAAACTGCTTGTGGGTCTTACACCTGGATTGACGGAAACACCTATACTTCTTCAAACAACTCAGCAACATACAATATTACTGGAGGTGCAGTAAACGGCTGCGATTCATTGGTGAGTCTTAATCTGACAATTAGCAACGCAGTAAATAGCACAGATTTTCAGTCTACCTGTGAAACATATACATGGATTGATGGAAACACCTATACCAATTCTAATAATACGGCTACATATACATTTATTGGGGGTGCAGCGAGTGGATGTGACTCTATTGTTACTTTAGACCTGACCATAAACAATAATACATCTTCTACAGATACCCAAGTAGCTTGTGATTCATACACCTGGATTGACGGTATTATTTATACCTCAAACAACAACACAGCTACATTCCTGCTTTCTACAACATTAGGATGTGATAGTTTAGTGACTCTTGATTTGACAATAAATGAGCTAGTAGGACTTAATGCTGGAAATGACATCTATGAATGTGCCGGGAATGAAGTAACACTTTCGGCAACTGGAGCGAATACATATAGCTGGAATACTGGTGCTTCAAATGGCTCTGTCATTACTGTTCCAGAAGGAATAACAACATATACTGTCATTGGTCAAGACATGAATGGCTGTTCTTCAGAAGATCAAATCATTATGACGGGATGGGTGAATCCATCTATTACATCACTACCTGAAGATCCATTGTGTATTGGCGATAATTCAGGATCGGTAGAAATTGAAATTACTTCGGGTACTCCCCCATTTTTAATCAGCTGGAACAATGGAGACTCAAGCACCTTGATTCAGAATTTGTATGCGGACACCTATGACGTAACCGTTATAGATGACAATGGTTGTCAAGCTTCAAGCTCTGTTGGTTTAAATGAACCATTTGAACCATGCTATGAACAACCAGAAATTAACATATTCATTCCAAATTCTTTCACACCTGATGAAAACGAGCACAATCAAACCTGGTTTGTAGTTGCCGAGGGCATAACTGTGCAAAACTTTACCTTAATGATATTTAATCGATGGGGTGAAATCATCTGGGAATCACACGACATTCGAGTTGGTTGGGATGGTACCTACAATAATAAAAAAGTTCCCGACGGAACCTATGTCTATAAGCTGGAATACCAAGAGCAAGGTGGAGATCAAAAGCAATCTCAAACAGGCCATTTGAATTTACTTAGATAATAATTTAAATAAATTTTCAAAAAATTGTAACCTTATCACAAGACCTTCAGTATACATGTACAGTTTGTTTAGTTAATATGTGTTTTGTATTTTAAATTTAACCTACCGTTAAAATTTAAATTAAAAAAAGTGAGGAGGTGTCCTCACTTTTTTTGTTATAAGACCTTTTGTATTTCATATTGAATACTGTTGAAGCCAACACAATCTCCTTCAACACTCCCCTGAAATGCTCTAGCAAGTGGTGATAATGGTGAAATACACACCACGTAAACTTGATTGTACAAGATTCTCCCCAATGCCAAACCAATAAAAATACTGCCCTTATCTGTTTCTATTAGACTTCCAAACCCTACCCTTTCACTAGACGAACTATTCAATAATTGAATTAACGTCTTTTGAACAAGAATCTGATTGCTCAGATTTTGTGCTGCCTTATTTCTTTCCTGCTGCATTAACTCTCTGGTAGTATCGTGTTTATCTCCAGCAGTGCTCTTTGATTCTCCTTGTATAGATTGCTCAATAGAATTCATATACTCCTTTGCCTTACTGACTTTATCGTCTATCACTTCTTGTGCAAAAAAAAGAAAATCAGATTTGTTCAATTGTTTATTTATTAAAAAAAAAGTTAAAAAGGAATATAGAATACATTAAACTCCATTGAAAATAGTATTTTTCAAATGAAAACAATGAACTATGCGAGCAATCCTTCTAATTTTTTCTTTAATTATTCAATTCTCTATAAGCTATTGTCAAGATTCCTTGTCCTTAATTTTTATTGGAGATATCATGGGGCATGGTGGACAAATAGAAGCTGCATACAATGCGAAAACAAAAAGCTATAATTATGATGCTGTTTTCGAAAAGATAAAACCTGTATTAAATAGAGCTGATATAACCATTGCAAATCTAGAGGTGACCTTGGCGGGTCCTCCCTACTCCGGATATCCTCAATTTTCATCTCCCGACGCCTTGGCAGAGTCATGTAAAAGAAATGGAATAGATGTACTCGTTACCGCAAACAACCATTCTTGTGATCGGCGTAAAAAAGGAATTATTAGAACCCTCGAGGTTTTAGATTCATATCAAATTCCCCACACAGGAACATTTCGAGATCCATTAGAAAGAAAACACAATAACTTACTAATCCTTAGAAAGGGTTCTATAAGAATTGGTGTTTTGAATTATACGTATGGAACCAATGGTTTAAAAGCAGCAAAACCAACGAGTGTAAATTATATTGATACTGAAATGATGCGTTTGGACATTGAAAAAAGCAAATTGGAAAATTTAGATCAGCTTATCGTTATTACACATTGGGGACTGGAATATCAAACCTCGCCGAATAAAGCACAAGTTAAAGTCGCCGAGTTCCTTCTAAATAATGGTGCAGACATGGTTATTGGCGGGCATCCCCATGTCATACAAAAAGCCTTATGGAGAAAAGAAAAGAATCAATTGCTTGCTTATTCATTAGGGAATTTCGTATCAAATCAAGCGAGTGTCAATACAGACGGTGGAATGATGCTTGAGCTTACCCTTGTGAAAAACAATGATAATGTAGAAATAAAAAATCCAGGTTATCATCTTATTTGGGTTCACAAACCCAACGTTAATGGAAAAAAAATATATGAAATTATTCCATGCAAGCTCTATGAAAACGATACAAACATTATGAATGCGGCGAATAAGTCAAAAATGAATCTGTTTATTAAAAATGCAAGAAAAATCATGTCGCAAAACGAGAACGTTCCTGAAATTCAATTGCGCTAATTCAAGTTAAAGTCTTTTTTAACGCATTTTTCAATAATCTTGGCACTATTTAATGCCAATGGAATTCCACCACCCGGATGCACAGTTACACCAGCAAAATATAATCCTTTGATTTGATTAGAAAAATTAGGGTGACGATAAAAGGCGGACATCTTGCTGTTCGATGAATTTCCATAAATTGAACCCTGCATACCAGAATACATATCCTCCATTTTTACAGGGTCCATATATTCTTCAATTTCTATCAACTTTTCCAAATCTTCATCCAAAATCCTATTTAGTTTTGAAAGAATGTTTTTTCTCAATTCGGCACGCATCTGATCCCAATTCTGCCCAGTGTTTATTGGTGCGTTAACCATAACAAACCAATTTTCGCCATATTCTGGGGCATCACTAGTCTCAATCTTAGAAGAAATATGAATATATACCGTTGGATCCGAGCAAATTGACTTGTCCAGAAACATGGTTTGAAATTCTTTTTCATAGTTTTCTGAAAAAAAGATATTGTGAACATCAAGTTGCGAGAACTTTTTCTTTATTCCCCAATAAAAGACAACAGCCGAAGTAGATTTTTCTTGTTTCAGGATCTTCTCGGGCCTTGTAAGATTAGAGAGTAATTTATTATAAGTATTATGAACATCCATATTACTCACGACCAAATCAGCTTCTATATCTCTCCCATCAATTGAAACGCCAGTAACACGATTAGCCTCATGATTAATTGAAGTTATGGCTTGATTAAACAAAAAATCAACACCCAATGACCTTGCATGTTCATAAAGACTTTTCGTGATAGAAACCATACCTCCATTTGGCATATATGGACCAATGTTGAGTTCAAGATGAGCAATTATGTTTAACATTCCTGGTGCTTCATAAGGATTACTCCCATTGTAGGTTGCAAAACGGTTAAAAATCTGAATGGTCTTATTATTATTGAATTGTTTTCGATTCATGTCATTCATGGTGGTAAGCAAACCATATTTAGGTATTCGAATGAGCGCACGAAACAATCCTCTATTGAACCAATGTGAAACTTTGTGTAAAGAGGCCGTAATAAAAACTGGATATACAGACTCATAATTGTTCTGAAGCTTCCTTAAGTACTTATAAACCTGTCTCTTATCTTCTCCAAGCTCCTTATGTAGCACTTCAGAAACCCTTTTAGCCCCACTTGGAAGTGCTATTCTCACTCCATCCTCAAAAAAGTAATTACATGAAATAGGTAATTTTTGGTAGCTAAAACCATGACTTGTTGATGCTTTTAAAAGCAATAGTTCATCCACCAGTCGAGGTTCAGTAAAAACTGACGGACCCATATCAAACCTGTAACCCTTATATCGACTGGAACGTATTTTCCCTCCAGGTTCTGAATTCCTTTCATAAACAGTCGTTTCAAACCCGAGATGAGCAAGTCGTATCGCTGATGCTATTCCACCAATACCCGCTCCTATGACAATCGCCTTTCTACCCATTGTTTTAAAAACATTTTAACTTTCTGATTGTTCCACCGAACTTACTCAAATTATTTACAATAAATATATAGCCAAAAGCCCCAGAGCTATGAGTAAAAATGACATAAAGCCTATGTTTTATTGGCATTACAGGGTAGTTTATTAACAAAATGGCTCATTTATTAACATTTTAAGCACTTTTTAGTCACCAATCCTTGACTGACATTGATATTCAGATATATTTGTTCTGATAATTAATTATTAATAAATAAAAAAACACTCATTATGAACAAAGCAGAATTAATCGATGCAATGGCGGATGGAGCTGGAATGTCTAAAGCGGATGCTAAAAAAGCATTAGACGCATTTGTTGGAGCTACAACTGGTGCTTTGAAAAAAGGAGACAGAATCTCATTAGTAGGTTTTGGATCTTTTTCAATCACTCGACGTGCTGCAAGAGCTGGACGTAATCCAAAAACAGGTGCTGTTATTCAAATTGCGGCTAAAAACTCAGTAAAATTCAAAGCAGGATCTGATTTATCTTCAACTGTAAATTAAGAATTCTAAAGAATCATAAAAGGTCATCCTAGGATGGCCTTTTTTTTTGTCTTAAGTTGCAGACTGCTTTTTAATGATTTTCCAAAACAAAGCAGGAAAAAACCTTCGAAGTGTTACTGCTTTAATCTCCTTATTCCCTATCAATACTTCTCTTTTCTTCGACATTAATGCCTTGATCAATTGACTTACACATTCATCTACTGGCATGCCTGTTTTTTGATTGTGATCCATCTCTCCATGCTTCTGTCCATCTGCAGCGATGGCATTAGTAGAAATTGGTGTATTAATTTTTCCTGGACATGCGATTGTAACACTTAAGCCATTCTTTTCTTCCTCCAAAGCCAAAGATTCATAATAACCATGCAATGCATGTTTTGAGGCACTATAGCTCGATCTTAGAAAGAATCCAAACTTACCCGCAATACTACTTATGACAAGAATCTGACCTTTGCTTTTTCTCAAAGATGGCAATACGCTTTTTGTCAACAGAACATTTCCAAAGAAATTCACCTCCATTATTTTTCTTACCACCTCTTCAGATGAATCATATGCAGTTCCTCTTTGACTTATACCACCATTTTGGATGAGAAGATCTACACGATCAAACTTATTTAATGCCAAGTCTAAAATATGATCAAAAGAACTACTTTCTGACAAATCTAATGGAAGTACAAGGTGATTTTCCGTAAATGAAAGCTCTTTAGATAGCTCAACTAAAGCTTGTTCATTTCGGCTTGAAAGTATAAGCTTGGAACCGAGCTTTGAAAGCTGAATACACAACTCCCTTCCTATACCTGAGCTCGCACCAGTAATCCAAACTACTTTATCTTTGAAATACGCTTCTTTTGACATAAAACAAAGATACAAAACAATTGAATCCGTAATTCTATAGACTTTTACTTAACTTTGCTCTACTTTAATCAATATGAGTAATAAAGACATTAAAAAACATTTTGAAGAGGCTCTACAGGTTCTGAACACCTTTAATACGGATGCTAACATCCAGAAAATTGAAGATGGGATTGAAATATTATCAACTTGCCTAAAAAATGGCAGTAAAATCATTAGCTGTGGTAACGGCGGTTCCATGTGCGATGCCATGCACTTTGCAGAGGAGCTCAGTGGACGATTTAGAGACGATAGAAAAGGCCTTGCTGCCATTTCTATATCCGATCCAAGCCATATCTCCTGTGTAGCGAATGACTTTGGCTACGAATATATCTTTTCAAGATATGTTGACGCTATTGGATGTAAAGGAGATGTGTTATTAGGTATTTCTACCTCAGGAAATTCTGAAAATGTAATTAAGGCCGTTGAATCAGCAAAATCTAAAGGAATTAAAACAATAGTCTTAACGGGAAAGTCAGGTGGAAAATTAGCAGCGTTGGCTGATCTTGAAATTAGGGCACCGCATAGTGAGTTTGCTGATCGCGCTCAAGAAATTCATATTAAGGTCATTCATGCACTCATTGATGGCATCGAAAGAAAGCTTAATCTGGCGTAACTTCCCCGCTTTTAATGGCTTCCATTTCCTCTTTTGAATACCTCCGAATGCGAATGTTTAGAAAACCATACAGCATGGTCATAATCGGACTGATTAAATTAAAGAAACAAAACATCCAGTACGTTCCTGTGGCTACACCCAATACTCCAGCATGATAGGCACCACAAGTATTCCATGGAATTAAAGGCGAAGTCACGGTGCCTGAATCTTCTAAAGTTCTACTTAAATTCTCAGGCTTTAAACCTCTATCTTTAAACTCTTTAGAAAACATTTTTCCCGGAACAACTATCGCCAAATACTGGTCAGAAGTTGTAGCATTAAAAAAGATACAAGTCCCAGCGGTTTTGGCAATTAAGGAGCCTGCGGATTCAACCTTACTCATGAAACTCGAAGTGATTTTCTTAAGCATTCCTGTGACCTCCATCGCTCCTCCAAAGCACATGGAACAGATGACCAACCAAATCGTATTTAACATCCCACTCATTCCACCTGTTGAAAGTAAATCATTGACGGCAGCACTCCCCGTTTCAATACTGGATTCGCCAGCTATGGTATTAAAAAAAGTCATATAAGACGACATAAAATAATTATCAGTAATCCCAGACAGCTGATTGACGATTTCGGGCTGCGCAATAATCGCCGCTACTCCTCCGGCAACAGTCCCAAAAAACAAAGCGGGAAGCGCATCCCACTTCATTACAATTAAGGCAATGACCACACAAGGCACAAGAAACAACCATGGAGAAATAAAAAAGGTTTGATTTAAGGTATGCTGCATACTCTCAATCCCAGCAATATCAGTCTTTGAATCCAATGAAAGCCCTAAAAACAAAAAGATGATTAAGGTGATGATTAAGGTGGGTACCGTTGTATACATCATATATCGAATGTGCGTAAACAGATCAGTTCCTGCCATAGCCGGTGCAAGATTCGTTGTATCAGAAAGAGGAGACATCTTATCTCCAAAATAAGCTCCTGAAATAATAGCTCCTGCAATCATACCCTCACTGATTCCCATTACACTCCCTATACCAAGCAATGCAAGTCCCACTGTACCAATGGTACTCCATGAGCTGCCCGTAGCCAAAGCTACTATAGCACAAATGATACATGATGCAACCAGAAAGAAGCTAGGATTAAGAATGTCAAGTCCATAATAAATCATTGTGGGAACGACGCCGGAAATCATCCATGTTCCACTTAAAGCACCAATGACCAATAAGATAAGAATGGCCCCAAGAGAAGATTTGATACTTTTAACCATTCCTTCCTGAATCATTTTCCATGAAAAGCCTTGCCCCATCCCTATTGCTGATGCAATGACCGCCCCAAAAAGCAAAGCAATCTGATTGGGTCCTCCAGTAGCATCATCTTTAAATACATATACATTGAATGCCAACAGACCAATTAAAACAGTAACAGGAATAAAGGCTTCAATAAAACTAGGAGTACGAGTGGAATCCGTCATATTTTCGATTTGGGCTAAAAATAAGCATAATATTCAATCACTTCTGAACCCCATTAGACATCATCTGTTATTTTTGTATGGTGAAAGATTCAATTGTCATAAAAGGTGCACGTGTACACAATCTAAAGAATGTTGATGTGGAAATCCCACACGGGTCATTTACAGTAATCACGGGGGTTTCTGGCTCCGGAAAGACTTCCCTGGCATTTGATACAATCTTTGCAGAAGGCCAAAGGCGGTTTATTGAAAGCATGTCTTCATACGCACGACAGTTTTTAGGAAAACTTGAAAAACCTGAAATGGACTACATAAAAGGGATTGCTCCCTCTATTGCCATTCAACAAAAGGTCATATCATCTAACCCAAGATCAACCGTTGGTACAACAACAGAAATATATGATTATTTAAAATTACTCTATGCAAGAATAGGCATTACCTATGATCCTCAGACAGGAGAAAGGGTAAGAAAACACAGCATAAAAGATGTATTAAACTACCTAAAAGAGCTCCCTAAAAATAGTAAGATCGCACTACTCTCACCTTTAAAAATAAACAAAGAAGAACACCTGCAAAGATATGTAAAAGAGGGTTTTAAGCGTTTATACATAAACAATGAGTTTATAGACATAGATGAGTATAAATTCAAAGCTAAAGACAGCATCTTTCTTGTAATCGACAGAATTAAAACGGATTTCTCTGAAGAAGACAATGAAGGACGAATCTTAGATTCGATAGAGCTCTCATTTAATGAAGGTCATGGTATTTGCCATACACTTAATCCAGCTGATCATTCACAAACCATATTCAATAAAAAGTTTGAAAATAGAGGGATTGAATTTCAAGAACCCTCCTTACACTTCTTCGCTTTCAATAATCCATATGGCGCATGTAAAACATGTGAGGGATTTGGCAAGGTCCTTGGAATTGATGAAAACCTCGTGATTCCCAACCGGGATTTAAGTGTTTTTGATGGAGCTATTGCACCCTGGAAAGGTGAAGTAATGGGTGCAAATTTAAGAAAGCTCATAATGAATGCTTCAATATTCAATTTTCCAATACACAGAGCAATCAAAGACCTGGATGAAGATGAGTACAAGCTGTTATGGGAGGGCAATAAACACTTTACTGGTCTGAATGCCTTTTTTAAAAAAGTCGAAAAGAAATCCTACAAGATTCAATACAGGGTAATGCTTTCAAGATATAGAGGCCGAACAGACTGCCCTGAATGTAAAGGGACCAGGTTAAGAGGAGACGCCTCATATGTTAAAATCAATGAGAAATCTATTCAAGACCTTGTTCTGCTGCCTGTTTCTGAATGTCTTACATTTTTTAAAAACCTAAGTGGTAAAGTGGAAGAAAATGCAGTGAGCAATCGAATTCTTCCTGAAATCATCAATAGACTGACCTACCTAACAGAGGTTGGCTTAGGATATCTCACTTTAAACAGGCAGGCCAATACCCTTTCTGGTGGTGAATCACAACGCATTCATTTGGCCACTTCATTAGGCAGCGCGTTAGTGGGCTCTATTTACATCTTAGATGAACCATCTATAGGATTACACCCAAAGGATACTGAAAACCTTATAAAGGTCCTAAAACAGCTTCAAAATGCGGGTAATACCGTAATCATAGTAGAGCACGAAGAAGAAATCATGAGAGCGGCAGATCGAATTATAGATATTGGACCTAAAGCAGGGAAGTATGGTGGAGAAATTGTATTTAATGGTAGTCACAAAAAACTAATTCGAAGCAAAAACAGTCTTACCGGTGATTATTTGAATAAGATCAGAACAATTGTCGTTCCTGAAAAAAGAAGGACCATAAGAAGTAAAATTGAAATCGAAGGAGCCTATCAATACAACCTAAAGAACATCAACGTATCCTTCCCATTAAACTGCCTTACTTGTGTAACGGGTGTATCAGGCTCAGGCAAATCCTCTCTTATTGGTGACATACTCTACCCTGCCCTAAGAAAGAAAATGGGGATAAGTAATGACATCCAAGGAAAATATAGTGCAATCAAAGGTGACTACAGCCGTCTTAAACACGTCGAGTTCATCGATCAAAACCCCATTGGAAAATCTTCAAGAAGCAATCCAATTACCTATGTTAAGGCATTTGATGACATAAGAGATTTATATTCTAGACAAAAACTTTCAAAGCTGAGGGCCTATAAGCCGGGGTTCTTCTCTTTCAACGTTCAAGGAGGCCGTTGTGAAATGTGTGAAGGCGAAGGAACCATTACTGTTGAAATGCAATTTATGGCTGATATTCACCTTCAGTGTGAAAACTGTAAAGGAAGTCGGTATAAAAAAGAAACCCTGGAAATCAGCTATCGAGAGAAAAACATACATGACCTATTGGAAATGAGCCTAACTGAAGCTCTTGATTTTTTTAAAGAAAGTAACGAACGATTAGAAAAAAAAATCGTTTCCAAAATCCAACCCCTAGTTGACGTAGGACTTGGATATCTTAAGGTAGGGCAACCATCAAGCACTATGAGTGGTGGAGAAGCTCAGCGAATCAAGCTCGCCTCCTTTTTAGCAAAAGGAAAAAATACACCATCTACCCTCTTTATTTTTGATGAACCAACAACGGGATTGCATTTTTATGATATTGAAAAGCTAATTATTGCTTTTAATGCTTTAATTAATTTGGGACACAGCTTGATTGTTATTGAGCACAATATAGAGGTCATCAAATGCGCCGACCACATCATTGACCTAGGTCCAGAAGGTGGTAGAAATGGAGGAAATGTATTGTTTGAGGGGACTCCTGAAGAACTGATTAAACAAAAGAATAATGAAACCTCTCGTTTCTTAAAGAAGGCAATCATATAACAAAACCTAAATTTCATTCATTACATTTGTTAAACGTGAAAAAGAAGATAACCATAGCCATAGATGGCCACTCGGCTTGCGGAAAAAGTACCCTAGCAAAAGGACTGGCAAGCAAACTCAACTATGTTTTTATCGATTCAGGTGCCATGTATAGGGGCGCTGCCTTATTTGCTCTTCGAAATGGGTGCCTCAATGATGACCTCGACAAAACCTTACTCCTATCCTTACTTGACCAGCTTGATTTGAGCTTTAAAAATGTATCGGGAACGAATTGTTTGTTTTTAGGAGGAGAAAATATTGAAGATGAAATCCGTCAACCTCATGTTGCAGCAATTGTTTCAAAAGTAGCTACCATAAAGGAAGTCCGGGTTAAATTGGTTGCACAACAACAAGAGATGGGAGCAAATGGAGGCATTGTCATGGATGGTAGAGATATTGGCTCTGTGGTTTTCCCAAACGCTGAGCTTAAATTATTTGTTACGGCATCGACTGCCATTCGTTCTGAACGAAGGTTTCTAGAACTTCAGGAAAAAGGAATTAAGCAAGATATTGAGGAAGTTGAAAAGAACTTAATTGAAAGAGATCACATCGATTCAACGCGTGAAGAAAGCCCTCTAATTCAAGTTAAAGACGCTATTGTATTAGACAACTCAGAGCTCTCGAAAGAGGAGCAGCTTGAATGGGCTTTGAATAAAGCTTTTGATATTATTCAACCTTCCTCTTCCATTTGAAAACTTTTGTCTGACGCGTTTCATTGCCACCAATAATGTGGTAATCAACAATAATTTCACCATGGGTAATGGGACACTTTATTTCAAAGTTCTTGAACTCAGGAGATGCATTAGAAGCATGAGGAATCAGAATCTTATTAACTTGTGTCACTTCGTCGCCAACAGAGACACGATCAATTTTAACGGTATAAAAGCCAATGTTTTCTATCTCTATTATCATTCTATCTTTCATTTCCTTGACTGGATAAGCATGGATATATTCTTCTTTATTAAATGACTCTCTAATGTACTTGGCTCTATCAAAAAATGCAGTTTTGCTGTATTTGAATTTTTTATTTCCGTATGAAAAAATCTCATCCTCAAATGATGATGGATTGTTTAAAACTGTTTGATAAAACAAGTAAGACCTACCATACAGAATAGCTTATGAATTAATCACAACATTCTCCTTCAACATATGAACTCACTC
>ERZ1048686.2530-NODE-2530-length-12482-cov-5.911885_pt1 | contig 12482 bp, 11 predicted proteins | sample MGYA00383099_ERZ1048686 | MGnify/ENA primary metagenome ERZ1048686 (study PRJEB29581, sample SAMEA5548369) | metagenome | biome: marine; feature: coastal; material: water | depth 25 m | study: Short-term variability in the microbial, nano- and picoplankton...
TCAGCATCCTTGAGCGAGAGATTACAAGCCGTAACTCGTTGCACCGCACGAACTGGCGCACGATCACGAGCGCGTAAAGCTTCGTATAGTGAAGTTCCCACTACCTCTGGATTTGGAATAACATCAGCCGGTACCGTTGAAGTTTCAATGGCAAGTGGCATATCATCTGCAAAACGGAGACGCTTGATGCGCGCTACGCTAGAAGATTTGGTAAGCCCAAGAATCAAAAATTCATCTCTGCTCGGCATAAAAAGGCCTCGTTCCAAAACTCGTGATGATGGCGTTTGCCCTCTCATGCGAATGTTCTCAGAAAACGAAACCAATGAAGACAAAGATTGCTGTAATTTTTCAACCTGTGGGCGGACGAAAGTACCTGCTCCGCGTCGTTGTTCGACCAATCCTTCTTCCGCAAGAGCAGAAATCGCTCGGCGAACTGTTACACGACTGATACCAGCTGACTCGGCCAAGACGCGCTCAGGTGGCAGCTGAGTATCTGCAGCTAATTCACCAGCTCGTATTGAAGCGCTCAAATAACGCAAAAATTGTCGATATCTCGGCCCTTGTCCAAGTACGAACCAATTGTCAGCTGCATAAATTTTGGTTCGAATTACAGTCATTTGATCCTAAAATTGGTATTATAATTTATATACCAATTCTCCTTGTTGACCTCATACTCAAGTGATCTAAGGCATATTTCGCATAAAATACAGCTCAATGATACATACCAGCAAAATTTGGTATTTAATTGGTAGCACTTTTGGAAAATTGGGTAACATAGATGTGAAGAATCAGTATGACTAGGATCGACCTGGGAGAGAATAGGCCGTGAAACCGCCTACAAATTCGATACAAACACGATCTACGCGGGTGTCGCAGAGTACGTTTGCCTGGCTTCTCATCGCGCCGGCAATGTTGTTCATTGCCATAATAGTTGCGTGGCCTTTAGCCGAGACCTTGCGGCTTTCTTTTACTGATACGAGGATAGGCCCCAATTACTCGTACGTAGGGGTGGAAAACTACCAGGATTTAGCTGATAGCCGCAAATTTAAGCAGACAGTCTCTCGCACCTTCTATTGGATGTTCCTATCAGTCAGTCTGAAGCTCATATTGGGCTTAATCGGCGCAACACTTCTTAACGCTGCCATCCCCGGAAGAGCGCTTTTCAGAATCCTTATTTTACCACCATGGGTAATCCCAATTGCAATAGGAATGATCGGATGGCTTTGGTTATATAATGGGGCCTTCGGACTTCTGTCCGGCGTCATGCAGTATCTTGGGATTGTAGATAAATCCTACGAATTCTTGGCATATAAACAGTCAGCGTTTTATTCTGCTGTTGTCGCTGACGTATGGGTTGGTGTGCCGATGGTGACCTTATTTTTTCTGGCGGCAATGCAAGGAGTTAACCGTGATCTTTACGAGGCAGCATGGGTTGATGGTGCATCTCGCTGGTACCGGTTTCGCCGAATTACCATCCCGCAGATTATGCCGGTAATTATTTCTATGTCGTTGCTTTCAGCGATTTTCACTTTCAACAGCTTTGAAATCATATGGATTTTAACCGAAGGCGGGCCAAGATCTGCTACAACGACAATGATAATAGACAGCTACAAGACCGCTTTTTCAAGTCGCAAGTTTGGGGAAGGCGCTGCCCGCACAATAGTAATTGTTTGTCTGCTTGGATTATTTTCGGTCGTTTATATTTGGCTGCTTAGCAAAGTCTCTAGATATTACGGGAGCAAATAAGATGATGGATAGATATTCAATCTGGCAAGTTATCGGCATCTACGCCGCCTTGGTTGTGTTCCTAATCTTCCTACTGCTTCCCTTTTTTGAAATGTTCATGGCGTCTTTGCGCCCACTCGAGCACCTGTTTCGCAGCCCTTATCAATTTTGGTCTGATGATTTCAGTTTCAAAGCATATAGTGACATGTGGGAAACTGTACCGTTATTGGGTCGATATATCTTTAATTCGGTATTTATAGCGACGGTTGTAACGTTGATCACTTTAATCTTTGTCGTCCCAGCTTCATATGCTTATGCGCGTCTAGATTTCCCATTCAAAAATATAAGTCTTTCAATCTTCCTAGGCGTAAATATGTTTACGGGTGCCGTCCTGCTGATCCCGCTTTACCGAGTTATGGCAGCCCTAGGAATCCTTAATACCTACTGGGCGATGATCGTTCCTGGTGTGGCCTTTTTAATTCCAACCGGAATCTGGCTATTACGGTCGTATTTTGAAAAGATTCCAGTCGAATTGGAAGAAGCGGCATTTATGGATGGTGCGTCGCGTATTTATACGTTGCGCCGAGTCGTATTACCACTCGCAATCCCTGGATTGGTAGTTGTGAGTATAGCCGTTTTCATCGGCGCCTATGCGCAGCAATTCCTATTTGCAATTACATTCAATCAGACACGGGAATACCAACCTCTCCCCGCAGGTCTGTTCGAATTCATCGGCTATCAGTCGGTGACTTGGAACGAGATGATGGCCGCAGCACTTACCGGCGTGCTGCCTGTAATGATCATCTTCTTGTTTCTTCAAAAGTATCTAGTAGCCGGTCTGACCGCTGGCGCGGTAAAAGAGTAACGAAACTTACAAACTCAATGTCCAAGGGAGTAATCAAATGAAATATATCAAAACATTAGCCATAGGAGCCGCCATGTTCGCTGGTTCGACGCTGTCGACTCAAGCGCAAGAGCTTCATTTCATTATGTGCGGCGGTGAAATTCGGGACGCAGACCAAGCGGTCGTAGATGCCTTTACAGCAGCGAACCAAGGGGTCACAGTTAACATCGAGGCAGTACCATGGGGCACCTGCCAGGACAAATCTCTAACATTGGCTTCTGCGGGTGATCCGCCATCTATCGCCTACATGGGGTCACGGACGCTGCGCCAGTTGGCTAATAACGACCTGATCGTTCCAGCCAAAATTTCAGATGATACCCGAGGCGCTTATCAGCCTGGCATCCTAAACACAGTCACTGTTGAGGGAACGGAATGGGGTTATCCACGGGCATTTTCGACCAAGGCGCTTTTCATCAATTGCGGTTTGGTAGAGCAGGCAGGCCTACAGTGTGTCGCGCCGCGCACGTGGGAAGGTATGTACAATATGGCAAAAGCCATTAACGATAATACCGACGCAGCAGGCGTTGGGATCGCCGGTAAAGACTTCGACAACACCATGCACCAATTCTTGAATTATCTATACTCAAATGGTGGTGTCGTCATTGACCCTGCAACTGGCGAAAACAAGTTAAACTCTGCAAACACACGCGAAACATTGGCGTTCTATGAAAAACTCATCAGTGTCGCACAGGAAGGCCCAACGGCTTGGGAACGTTCGCAGCTAAAAGACCTATATAACGATGGCAAAATCGGTATGTACATCGATGGACCTTGGGGTCGTGGCCAGCATAACGCAAATATTAAGGAGATCACTGTTCCAGTCCCTGCCGGTCCGCAGGGAGGCAATGGCACACTCCTGATTACTGACTCTATCGCTGTTTTCAAAGGCTCTGGCCATGAAGAACTGGCACATAAACTTGCTGGAATGCTGACCACCGGCGAATCCCAGTATGCACTAGATACCGAATGGGGTCTGACACCAATCTTTGACTACGCTAAGTTGGGCTTTGAAAACCCATACTACGAAGGCGACGACTACTGGCAGGTCTTCGTACGTGGTATCGGCGTTGGTGGTCCAGAACCACTTGTCGAAGAGTTCAAAGGACTGCAATCTGCGTTCACAAATATGATCCAGGGCATTATTCTCGGTGACGGCTCAGTAGAGGAACTTGTTGAAATTGCAGCCGAAGAGTTGGACGAAGCTCTATAATTTTCACTTATGTGAAACGTTGGGGGCGAGTGATCGCCCTCGCTTTAACATTTCAAGACAGAAAGAACCCACATGGCCACGCTGGATCTAAATAAAATCAGCAAGTCATTCGACAAAACCAAGGTGCTTCATGACATCCAATTGTCCATCAAGGACAAAGAATTTGTTGTTTTTGTAGGACCCTCTGGCTGTGGTAAATCCACCTTATTGCGCATTATCGCAGGCTTAGAAGAAGCAACAAATGGTTCGGTTGTCATTGATAATGAAGACGTGAGTTTCTGTCATCCTGTTGATCGTGGGATTTCAATGGTTTTCCAATCCTACGCACTGTATCCACATCTCTCAGTGTTCGAAAACATTGCCTTCCCCCTTCGGGTTGCAAAGATGCCAGAGACAGAGTTGAAAGAACGCGTTGCCAAGGCGTCAAACATTCTTCAACTGGATGAAAAACTTAAACTTAAGCCTAGTCAATTGTCAGGTGGCCAAAGGCAGCGAGTGGCCATCGGACGATCCATTGTTCGCGAACCTAAGATTTTTCTTTTCGATGAACCCTTATCCAATCTTGATGCCGCGCTTCGGGGCGACATGCGCGTAGAGCTATCTCAGCTTCACCGAGACCTGCAGGCGACGATGGTTTATGTGACACATGACCAGGTTGAAGCCATGACAATGGCTGACCGAATTGTGGTTCTCAATCAAGGTCGTGTCGAACAATTTGGGACTCCAATGGAACTTTATCACCATCCGGCGACCAAGTTCGTAGCTTCATTCATCGGTCAGCCCAACATGAACTTCTTACCTGCCAAGGTAACCGGGACAGATGCCGATAGGTTGCACGTCCAGATAGAGAGCGGCCTTCAACTGACATTACCAGTTGAAACCGGGTCCGCATCAATCGGCCAAAATGTGGAAATTGGCATTCGGCCTGAAAATATAATCCAAGGTTCTAAGGGCCTAAAAGTGAGCGTTTCGGTCGTAGAACGCCTCGGCGGCACATCGATCACTTATGGGGCAACCGACGCTGGCACGCGCATTTGTGCCACTTTGGACGGTGTCGCAAATGTCCGCGAAGGAGAAACCATAGAACTCGCGCTCGACCCCAAAGACTGCCACGTTTTTGACGCCTCTGGCACCTTTATGCGCCGTCTCAAGGCGCCTGAAATTTTCGGCTAGGGGGTATCGATGCGGATCGTAACATCGGGAATTGGTCTGCGCGCTGGACACATTTTATCGGTCTTCAAAGAGACAATGCAGGAAGCACAAGTTGTGGGGTACTTTGACCCCCAGCCTAGCCATGTGGAGATGATCGGAATCGATACCCCACGGTTTGACTCCATTGAACAGATGCTTTTGGACGCCAAACCTGACCTGTTTTTTGTTTGTTCGCCAAATGCGTTTCATCTGGAGCAGATCGAAGCAGGTCTGCGAGAGGGTATCCGGATTTTTACTGAAAAACCCGTTGTTACAAATAAGGACGACACGCTTAAGCTTGCAAAATTATTGGCGGAATTTGGTACCGATCGTGTAATGGTTGGTTTGGTTCTTCGACATTCACAACACATGGTAGACCTGCGCCGAGCAATCGCAGACGGCCATCTGGGCGAAATCGTCTCGGTAGAGGGCAACGAACATATAGGCCCTTATCACGGGGCATTTTTCATGCGCGATTGGCGTCGCATGGTCGGGCATTCAGGCGGTTTCATGCTGGAAAAATGCTGTCATGATCTGGACATCTATAACATGATAACGGGTTCACGCCCCAAAAGGGTTGCAAGCTTTGGGGGGAGGCGCTCTTTTCTCCCCCAGAATGCCCCCAAATCGAACATTGAAGCCGAGATTTTTCATGTAAAAAAGTCCGTTTGGGACAGCGTCGATGACCCGTTTCAATCAAACGGCAATATCATCGATTTTCAAACTGCAATTCTCGACTATGAAAGTGGTCCTTCGTTGGCGTTTCACACCAACCTAAACGTGCCGGATGAACACCGCCGATTTTGCGTCATTGGTACACATGGAATGGCGGAAGGCGATTTTGTTCGTGGATACCTGAAAGTCACTAAGCGAGATGGCTCCGTGGCGTTCGAAGCAGACTATACCAACCAGGATAGAGCGAGAGCCAGTGCTCATTACGGAGCAGATCATATGATGGTTGAAGATATAGTCGCGTTTCTTCGCGGCGAGCTCGATCAGCTCCCGGTCGGAATTGTGGATGCATTGGAGGCAGGAATTGCAGCCCTTGCGCTTGATGAAGCACGCGAAAACGGCCAAGTCGTCGACCTAAGCCCATTCTGGGCAGAGTTTGATAAATTTGGTTTACGCAAGAAATGATCACCTTTCATAAAAAACCCGGCCAGTTCATGGCAGCTGAGATTTTAGAGGCTCCCGAAGTCTTTGCTTCAAATGCAATCGCGGACCATAGCCTTGCCGTCTCTTTAATAGATTTGAATAAGACGCGCGCCTTTTACACCATCGCACGCGGCTCGTCAGATGCAGTAGCCAATATTCTGTCTTATTTGTTCATGTCTAGATTGCGCAAACCGGTAACATCTTTGCCTCCTTCAATATTCTCAATTTATATGGACATCCAGATATGTGATGCCGCCGGATTGGTGATTTCTCAGTCCGGGACATCCGATGATTTAGTTGCCTGTACAAAAGGCATCAGAAAGGCAAACGGAAAGGTAATAGCGCTTACTAACCGACCTGGGTCTCCTGTTGAAAATGCTGCTGATCTTACGATTCCCGTAAATGCTGGAGTTGAACGCGCTGTCCCAGCGACAAAATCTGTAATCGGTTCAATCGCAGCGGGCATGTCGCTTTTGACAGCTTTAGATCCTGCTTATCGGAATATCGCAGAAGATGCTTCGGCATCAATGCGGCACCTATCTCACACGGATTTTACAGAGCTTGAGAAGTTACGATTTGCTTTGCAACGCGCTCATCATGTCTACGTCTTGGGTCGTGGTGCAGGATTTGGCGCAGCTCAAGAGGTGGCACTGAAGCTTAAAGAAACCATAGCGCTACATGCTGAGGCCTATTCGGCGGCCGAAGTATTGCATGGTCCATTGCAATTGGCGACAAACGCGTTGTTTGTCCTTATCCTCGATACCGGTGAACCCGAAAGTCATGCCAGCCTGGATAAAGCCGAACTTATGTTTAGGACAGCTGGCGCTGATGTTTTCAGGTTAGCTCCTCAGGATAAATCTTTATCTTGTCCAGCTGCAGCCGCGGCGATGTTAATCCTTATGCTATATCCCGTTGTACTGAACACTGCGCTTGATATGGGACTTGATCCAGATAGCCCATCCACACTTTCCAAGGTAACAAGAACCTCATGAATTCCCTTAACGACCAGATCCAGAAATCCAATACTTGGCAGGAAATCCATGCGCAGCCAGATATTTGGCGTGCTTGGGCGAATATTTTTTTAGCTGAGGCGTACAGAAGTTGGATTGCACAACTTGGTATAAACGAAGTCTGGTTTTGTGGAGCCGGCACATCGGCCTATATTGGTGACATCATTGCCGCTGGCCTTCCCAATACAGGCGGGATTAGATTTCGCTCTATTCCATCAACCGACCTTGTGGCCCGTGCTGGGTATTACCTCAAAAATCCGCCGAAAGATCTCCTCATTGTCAATTTTGGCAGATCTGGAAATTCAAGTGAAACACTTGGTACTTTAAGCGCAATTGAAGTTTTGGCGCCTTCCCTGCCAACCCTTAACATTACTTGTAATTCAAACAGCGCTCTGGCTAAAAGCTCTCGAGGTCGATCCATCTTACTGCCAGATGCCTGTCACGACGCTGGCTTTGCCATGACTTCGAGCTTCTCTACCATGCTTCTGACAGCGCTATCTATTTTTGATGCAGGTTCCGACGCGCGTAACAATATGCACCAACTGGCTGAACACGCGGAAGCAGCATTGCCGACACTTGCTAATCAATTCCTCGGATCACAGGTACCTTCACGTGTCGTCTTCGTTGGTTCCGGTCCGATGGCCTTCGCCGCCAGAGAGTCTGCATTAAAAGTGATGGAGCTAACTGCAGGAAAAGTCCCCGCACTTTGGGATAGCACCCTTGGCTTTCGCCATGGTCCGAAGAGCTTTGTGGTCAGTGGAAGCGCAATTTACGTTCTGAGAAGTGCCGGGTATCCAGCAACCGAGTATGAAGCCGATTTAGTTGAAGAGCTGCGTGTGCAGTTTCCAGAGGCTAAGACAATGACAATTGGTGAAAAAGAAAATTTTTCCACCAGTTCAGTTGGCTCTGCCGCGTGGGACAGCGTTCTTTCTGTCATACCTGCGCAGCTTGCATCGGTGATCTGGTCAGATAGACTCGGACTCAATGTTGATGATCCATTTGTGGGTCAATCAACATTGACGCGCGTGGTTTCAAGCGTGCAACTGCACCCCATTGAGCCAGTAGAATGATCAGAACTGGCGGCATAGACCTTGGGGGAACCAAGATTGAGGCGCAAAAGTTCGATGCGGATTGGAACGTAGCGGACAAGCGCCGAATTGATACACCTACTAACTACCGCGAACTAATTGCTGCAATGGCTGATCAAATTCGTTGGTTGCAGGAGGACAATCCAAATTTACCGGTGGGCATCGCGGCGGCAGGCCTTGCAAATCCAACATCCGGCACTTGGAACTCTGCAAATTTACCAGCCAATGGAATGCCGTTTGTTCAGGATGTCGCAAAGGCTACCGGCGGACGGCAAATATGGCTTAATGACTGTCGGGCTTTCACCCAAGCAGAAGTGGTTTTTGGAGCGGGACAATCAAAAGGCACAATAGTCGGCCTCGTCTTAGGTACAGGCATTGCAGGCGGCGTTTCCATAGACGGAGCCTTAATCAATCATGGCGATGGTCAATCAGGTGAATTCGGCCATATGCCAATTTCGGGCGAAATCATCGCTGCGCACAGTCTTCCGATAATAAAATGCGGGTGTGGCAGATTTGGATGTTACGAGACTTATGGTTCCGGTCCCGGAATGGAACGTTTAGCTGAGAGTCTGCTAGGGCGCGATTTGACCTCACGCGAGATTGCACTTAGCCGCGCCAATCCAGAAATTTCCCGCATCTGGGAAATCTGGTGTGAAATAAACGCAGCCCTTATCTTAACCATAGTGACGATGATCGATCCAAGGCTGATTGTTCTGGGTGGCGGCTTGTCGAAAATTTTGGGCATAATTGAAGATCTTGAAAGTGCGTTGGAGCGCAGCGCCTGGAGAGAGTTCACGCTTCCTTCCATTCGTCTTGGAGCCCGCGGCGAGACGGCTGCAGCTCTTGGCGCAGCTTATGCGGCCTATAATGTCTGATATCCTGCGCAGTATCATCGCACGCAATAAGGCAGGTGAGTGCATAGCAATTCCATCGGTTTGCTCTACACACCCGGAAGTTTTAAGCGCATCTTTACAACTGTCTTCAAATCTGAACCGACCGCTGGTGATTGAAGCAACATCAAATCAGGTTAATCAATTTGGGGGTTATACAGGTATGAATGCACGCACGTTCGTGGCATTCATAGATGACCTAAAATCCAAACATCTAATTGAATCGAATTTCGTAGAACTTGGCGGTGATCATTTGGGTCCACAGGTTTGGAAATCAGAAACTGCTGATATGGCGATGGCCAAAGCACACGACCTTGTGTCGGATTATGTTCGTGCAGGCATCAAGAAAATACATCTAGATTGTTCAGAAGGCTGCGCGGACGAACCAACACTTGTCAACAGTGACATCGCCGCCGAACGAGCTGCGGATTTGGCAGTCAGTTGTTTAGATGCGGCATCGGCACCAGAGGAACTATTATTCGTGATCGGCACCGAGGTCCCCCCTCCAGGTGGTGCGAGGCTTGGCGAAGACGGCCATATTATACCCACATCGCCCGAATCTGCAGTAAAAACACTTGTGGCACATCGCGCCGCCTTTGCCAAAAAGGGTATCGCGGATACTTGGTCCCAAGTTTCTGGTCTTGTGGTTCAGCCAGGTATTGAGTTTGGACCAGACGAAGTCTTTACCATGTCAAAGGGCGCAAACTCTGGTCTTCGGGAAGCTATTTCGGAGTATCCAGAAATTTGCCTTGAAGCACATTCAACAGACTTTCAACCGCCAGAGACATTCGCAACGCTGGCTAACATGGGTTTTGCATTCCAAAAAGTTGGCCCAGCACTGACTTTCGCATTACGAAGAGCGCTGTATGCTCTTGATCACATTGTTCAGAAGCTGAATCCGTCGGCGGTCTCGCTTCCTCAAGTCATGGAAGCTGCAATGCGCGATAATCCTGAATATTGGAAATCGCACTATTCAGAGAACGATATATCTAAATGGCACTCTAGTTATGCAGACCGTATTCGATACTATTGGCCATTACCTGCCGTTAAAGAGGCAGTTGATAACTTAATTTTGACTTTCGATACGTTGAAGGTCTCCGAACACATTTTGGAAGAGACTTTTTCTTCAGACGTTTTGGAGCGTTCGCAAGGCTTGGCAGCATCACGCGGACGCGCAATCGTTCGAAGCGAAATTCAAAGCGCTTTGTTACCCTACTTTTTAGGGGACCATAATGACTGAATCTCCTCAAATAGAACAATGGATCCGGCCATCGGGTTTATTCAACAAAGGAAGGCTTCATGTTGGGGCTGTACTGGGAATCTTGAACGGAAGGGTGCATGTCTTCAATGAAGAGATTCAGACAAAAGTAGGTAGTCAAATATATGATTTTGGGGGGATACTTTCTCCTGGCTTTGTAGATCTTCAAGTCAACGGTGGCGGCGGCCTTCTTTTGAATGAAACCCCAACCAAAGAGGCAATTTGGGAGATAGCAAAAGCTCATAGAAAGTATGGGACAACAGGAATTTTTCCAACAGTCATTACAGATTCGTTATCGGTCTTAAGCCTCGCCGTCGACGCGGTAATAGAGGCCATGGGCGAACATGGCGTCTTGGGGATGCATATAGAAGGCCCGCATATATCGGTGGAAAGACGTGGTACGCATAAGGCGGAGTTTGTCAGACCCTTGGATGTAGACACTTTCAAGTTAGTCGAGAAACTTCGGTCCGCTGATGTACCTACTATGCTCACTCTAGCCCCAGATGTAGTTTCACCGAAAGAAATTAGCCGTTTGGTGGAGTTGGGCACAGTGGTCTCGATCGGCCACTCAAACGCCTCGGCAGGCGTAGTACGCCGCGCTCTAAAAGCGGGCGCCAGTTGCTTCACACATCTTTTCAACGCGATGCCGCCCATCGCGGGCCGTGAACCCGGTGTGGTTGGCGCGGCGATCAACTCGCATGCATTCGCTGGAATTATTTGTGACGGGATACATGTTGCCGATGAAATGGTCTCAATGGCCCTCCGCGCACGACCCGTCTCAGATCGTATGTATCTTATCTCGGATGCTATGCCTACCGTCGGAGGCCCAACCGAATTCAATCTATACGGATCAAAGGTTACGCTTATCAACAACCGTTTAGTCAACAATGAAGGCGGTTTGGCAGGCGCCCATACAACTCAAAGCGAAGGTGTCAAACGCTTGGTAGATCGCATTGGAATTTCTACTGAAGATGCCTTGAAAATGGTAATAACCATTCCGGGTAACGCAATGGGATTGGAGTGTGATCAGTTGCACGGTTGCAGCATTAAAGACATTATTTGCCTTACTAACGGATTGGAATATCAGGGGTCTCTCGCAGATTTATTGCAACTCATAGAAAAAAATGAATAAGTGTACTCGTAAACTCGAAGTGTGCGTGGACTCTTTTGCGGGATTAATGGCTGCTAGGAAAGGAGGTGCAGACCGGATTGAATTGTGTTCCTCTCTCACTGAAGGAGGCCTGACGCCTTCAGCCGGTTTGATGCAAGCCGCAGCGCAGATTGGCATCCCCTGTCATGTAATGATCCGACCTCGTAACGGTGATTTCAACTATGATCGTCATGACATTGAAATAATGGCGCACGATATTTCAAATGTGCACTTGTACAACCTAAATGGTGTTGTATTCGGGATCGAAGATGGATCCGGCAACTTAGACACAACAGCCCTTGGGTATCTAATGGATGAAGCCAAAGGCCTGAATACGACGCTGCATCGTGTGGTTGATGTTATTGCAGATCGAATGCGCGCTGTTGATGTGGCAGTTAAGCTTGGCTTTGATAGAATTTTGACCTCCGGCGGCGCTCAAAACGCCGACTTCGGAACGGCTGAAATTGCCAAAATGGTCCAACATGCCGGTGAAGCAATCATCATAATGCCCGGCGGCGGGATAACTCCCAGAAATGTTGCCCAAATCTCCAGGGCTACGGGGACAAATGAATTTCACGCGTCTTGCAGCCTTGCAAAAAGTGAACTCTTATCCAACATATTCACCGAAAGACCCCTGCTCTACACTAGCGCCTATGTCGTTCGAAAGATGAAAGCCGCACTAAGAGAGTTAGAAGGTTTCTCTGATTAAGTAGTCCGATTGATGCCATAAATTCTTAAAGCAAGTCTGGTCAGCTTAAAACCTATGTCATTTTTTAGGTGGTGTCAGACAAATCGGCTCAAGCATCAGAAGCCTAGGGAGCGTGCAATCTATGAGGCGATAAGAGAGCGCCACTCTTTAAGAGCAGTGTCGCGGTTGAGCTTGAAGTTAAGTGCTCGGAGA
>ERZ1048686.2541-NODE-2541-length-12467-cov-6.792137_pt1 | contig 12467 bp, 8 predicted proteins | sample MGYA00383099_ERZ1048686 | MGnify/ENA primary metagenome ERZ1048686 (study PRJEB29581, sample SAMEA5548369) | metagenome | biome: marine; feature: coastal; material: water | depth 25 m | study: Short-term variability in the microbial, nano- and picoplankton...
GCCGGAACACCGCCGATATCATCCGGGTCAGCGCCACGGTCCAGGCGTAATGCTCCATATTCTTTGAATTGATAAAGACCTCAAACGGGCGCCGATGACCGTTGATCACTACATCATTGACCGTCAGGTAAATCGCATGTTCGCTGTCGGGCCATCTGAGCTTATAGGTATTGCCATCAAGCGCCGCGGGCCGGTCCAGCGGTTCGGACATGTAAATCACATCTGCGCCCTGATCGCTTTCGGGGGCCTCATCACTGGTTTCGGAAACGCTTAGAACCGATCCGGTGACAGCATTGGGCCGATAGGTGGTGCAGCCTTTGCACCCCAGTTCATAGGCTTGCAGATAAACATCCTTGAACTCTTGGAAGCTGATGTCTTCGGGGCAATTGATGGTTTTCGAAATAGAACTGTCGATCCAGTTTTGCGCCGCAGCCTGCATTTTGACATGATCGGCTGGTGCAAGGGTTTGCGCGTTAACAAAATAATCGGGCAGTTCTGTATCGCCAAATTTGTCGCGCCACATCTGCACCGCATAATCGACCACTTCCTCTTCGCTGCGCGAGCCGTCTTTTTGCAACACTTTGCGAGTATAGGCATAAGCAAACACCGGCTCGATGCCCGAGCTGACATTGCCGGCATAAAGGCTAATGGTTCCGGTGGGCGCGATTGAGGTCAAAAGCGCGTTGCGAATGCCATCTTTGCGAATCGCATCGCGCACGTCGCTGTCCATTTTTTCCATCGCGCCAGAGGCCAGAAACGGCTCGGCCTCAAACAGCGGAAACGCACCCTTTTCTTTGGCCAGTTGCACCGAGGCAAGATACGCAGCGCGCGCAATTTGATGCAGCCAATCTTCGGTTTGTTTGACCGCTTCATCTGAGCCATAGCGCTGGCCAACCATCAGCAAGGCGTCGGCCAGACCGGTCACTCCCAGCCCTATGCGGCGTTTGGCGCGGGCTTCTTGGGCCTGCGCTTCGAGCGGAAAGTTAGAGGCATCAACCACATTGTCCATCATCCGCACCGCCGTGCCTACCAGATCGGCAAGCGCGGCCTCATCCAGCTGAGCAGCGTCATCAAAGGGATTGTCCACCAAACGCGCCAAATTGACAGAGCCCAAAAGACAGGCGCCATAGGGCGGCAGCGGTTGTTCGCCGCAGGGGTTCGTGGCCGCAATTGTTTCGCAATAGCCAAGGTTATTGGCGCGGTTGATCCGGTCAATAAAGATCACGCCCGGTTCGGCATAATCATAGGTCGACTGCATGATTTTATCCCAAAGCCCACGGGCCGAAACCGTTTTATAGGTTTGGCCATCAAACACCAGATCATGCTGACCGTCCGATTTGACAGCCTCCATGAAAGCATCTGTGATCAGAACCGAAACGTTAAACATTCGAAGCCGCGCTGCATCCGATTTTGCAGTGATGAAATCTTCTATATCGGGGTGATCACAGCGCATTGTAGCCATCATCGCACCGCGCCGCGATCCCGCGCTCATAATGGTGCGGCACATTGAATCCCAGACATCCATAAACGACAATGGCCCCGAAGCATCAGCCGCCACGCCGGTGACAAGCGCACCTTTGGGGCGCAGGGTGCTAAAATCATAGCCAATGCCGCCGCCTTGCTGCATGGTCAGCGCCGCCTCTTTCAGCATGTCGAATATTCCGCCCATGCTGTCAGGGATGGTGCCCATCACAAAACAGTTGAAAAGCGTTACTTTCCGCGCAGTTCCAGCGCCGGCTGTGATCCTGCCAGCTGGCAGAAACTTGAAATCTTCCAGCGCTTCATAGAACTTTTCTTCCCATTGCGCCGGATCTTCTTCAACCCGCGCTAAATCGGAAGCGATTCGCCGCCAGGTGTCTTCGACAGTGCTATCCACCGCCGTGCCATCTGCGTCTTTTAAACGATATTTCATATCCCAGATTTGTTCAGCAATAGGGGCAGAAAAGCGTGTCATGGGGGCTCCATATATCATCGTTGGTTGCAGCTAGGCAGGCTATAGACTTTAGGGTTTTAGATCCCCTAGGTCAACTTGCCAAAAATATAATTCCAGCTAGATTGAGCAGAGCGAGGGGGCGCGTATGACCGACTGTATTCATCTGGTAAAATTAAGTGTCGGTAGCGAGACCGTCGAAGATATGAGTGAGTGGCAAACCACCCGCAGAGCCCAAACCGATGATGGGCTGCCGCGGCATATCACACGCATGTGGCCCAAGCGCGAGCAGGCTTTGCTGAATGGCGGCTCGATTTTCTGGGTCATCAAAGGGTTCCTACAGTGCCGCCAGCGTATTTTGCGGCTAGATGAGATGATCGGGTCAGATGGAATTCGGCGCTGCGCGATCGTGCTTGATCCGCAGATCTTTCGCACCACTTCCGCCAAAAAGCGCCCCTTTCAGGGTTGGCGTTACCTGCCAGTGTCCGATGCCCCAATTGATCTGGCCGCACAACGGGAAAATGAAGACCAACTGCCGCCTGAATTGGCAAACGCGCTTGCCGATATTGGTGTCGTGTAAACCAAGTGCTTGGCCAAAAACACGCTATGATTTTACGGGTCTAATTGACGGCAAGCTTGGACAAAATGCTTTGCAGAACGGATTTGGTGTGTTGATCCAGTTCACTGTTTTTTACTGCAAACAGCGTGGCTTGGGATTTAAGCACCAAACCGTCGCTCAACACTTTGAGATGGTTGGCGCGCAACGTATCACCGCTTGACGTAATATCTGCAATCGCTTCTGCTGTTTGGTTCTTGACCGTACCTTCGGTGGCGCCCTGACTGTCAACAATTTGATAGTCTGCCACGCCGGCATCACGCAAAAACTCACGTACAAGCCGGTGATATTTGGTGGCAATCCGCAAACGAAAACCGTGGTTTTTACGAAATGCCGCTGCCGCAGCATCAAGGTCATCCAAAGTGTCCACATCTACCCAACAGCTTGGCACTGCAATAATCAAATCGGCGTGCCCAAAGCCCATTTCTGCAAGAGGGTCCACCTGCTGTTGCCAATTGGGCAGTTTTTCCCGCACCAAATCAGTACCGGTCACCCCAAGGTGAATCCGTCCAGCCGCCAGCTCACGCGGAATTTCCGAGGCGGACAAAAGCACAAGGCTCAAGCCGGCAAACCCTTCAGCGGCGGCGGCATATTCTCTTTCAGCCCCTGTTCGGATAAGTTTGACCCCGCGCGCGTCAAACCAATCAAAGGTCTTCTCCATCAACCGGCCTTTGGAGGGTATACCCAGTTTGATTGTCATGCATCACCTTTGAGCTGCAAAACCACATCAGGCCGGATCACCCCGCCCACAGCTGGAATAGTCGCCCCCTGCCCCAACTGCCGCGTGAGCGCATCATACCGTCCGCCGGTGGCAACAGGGGGCAAATCGGTCCGGTCCTTGGCGTGAAATCCAAACACAAAACCATCGTAATATTCCATAGAAGTTCGGCCATAACTGGCTTCGAAATCCAGAGTTTCAACATTCACACCTTTGGCCTCTAACGCAGCAAGCCGCGCTTCAAACCCATTAAGAGCCAAGCATATTGCCGGCATATTCCCCGCAATATCGCGCAGCTGCTTTAGGGCAACGGTGCAGGTTGCCCGAACGGCAAGCAGCGCGGACAAAAGGCTTACTTCAGTGTTGGAAATGGGTGGCTCGGCTGCATCCTCACGCAGGGTTCGGATGCGCGCGCTAACCTCATCGGGTGATCGCAATCCGATTTGGGGCCCCGCCAAGGCCATCGGATCGTCCGAGCCCAGCAATGCGCTGCGCGCCTCTGGAGCCCCAAACCGGCCAGAAAACCGGTCTAAAAGCGCCCGAAACCGGCGCGGCCGCCAAATATGGCGCAGCAGCGCTGCCTTGCGCGCCTCGGTGGTGCGCAGGCCGGCGACAGCCGCCATCAAAATACCGATATCGCCTGTGGCAGGCTGCACCGGGGCATCGCCCAATGCGTCCCGTATCAGGGCAAAAACCTCAGCATCCGAAGCCGCCGGGGTATCACGTTCAAAAAGCTCATACCCGACCTGAATATACTCATTCGCCCGCAACAGATCGCTTTCTTGGCGGCGAAAAACCTCACCTGAATAGGTGTAGCGTGCGGGCTCTGCCCCATGGGCCATGTGCATTTGCACGACCGGAACAGTAAAATCAGGGCGCAACATACGCTCACCGCGCAGCGGATCTTGGGTCACATAGGCGCGGGCACGTATATCTTCGCCATAAAGATCCAAAAGCGTGTCCGCAGGCTGTAGAACTTCTGTCTCTAAAGGCACGGCATCGGCTGCGACAAAGACATCTTGAATGCGTTTTGCCTCAGCCCGTATGTCGGCAGCCTGCGTCATTTTTTCTGGGTGTCCAGAATTTCACGCACCTTGGCGACCAGTTGGTCGCGGCCCACTGTAAACTGGCTTGGCCGGGCTTTCCATTCTTCTAGCGTGGCGTTCTGGGCAATCTGCGCGCCAAGGATTAGGTCCTTAATCTGAACCTGTCCTGCTTCTTTTTCGTCGCCGCCCTCAATCACCGCAACGGGGGCATTGCGCTTATCGGCATATTTCAACTGGTTACCGAAGTTTTTCGGGTTGCCCAAATACACCTCGGCGCGGATACCGGCAGAGCGCAACTCGGATACCATAGCTTGATAATCGGCCATCCGGTCACGGTCCATGACCGTGACCACAACCGGACCCGCCGGCGTGGCATCTATCCGGCCTTTTTCGCGCAGGGCCGCCAATAATCGGTCGACACCGATGGATATCCCTGTGGCCGGTACCGCCTGACCGGTGAAGCGTTTGACCAGATCATCATAGCGGCCGCCGCCTGCCACGGACCCAAACTGGCGTTTGCGTCCCTTTTCATCCAGAATTTCAAAGGTCAGCTCTGCCTCGAACACCGGACCGGTATAATAGCCCAAGCCGCGCACCACCGAAGGATCAATATCTATGCGGTCGGCGCCATACCCCCCGGCCGAAACCAATTCGGCAATTGTTTCAAGCTCAGCAACCCCTTCGGCGCCAATATCAGAGGCCCCGATAGCGCCGCGCAAATTGGCCAAAGTTGCCGCGGCTGTGGCGGCTTTTGAGGTCAAAAAGGCCATTACAGGGGCGATTTGGCCCTCACTCAGCCCAACTCCGTCAATATAGGCGCCCGAGCTGTCGAGCCGGCCTTTGCCAAGCAATTGCGACACGCCAGCCGCACCAACTTTGTCAAACTTATCAATGGTGCGCAAAACGGCATCACGCTCGGTAACCTCTGAAACGCCCATTGTTTCCAGCACCCCGTTCAGAACCTTGCGGTTGTTGATCCGGACAATGTAATCACCGCGCGGTATACCAACCGCTTCAAGCGTATCGGACAGCATCGCGCAAATTTCCGCGTCGGCGGCCACGCTTGCTGCGCCCACAGTATCGGCGTCACATTGGTAAAACTGCCGGTACCGTCCGGGCCCGGGTTTTTCGTTGCGCCAAACGGGCCCCATCGCATAACGCCGATAGGGCGTTGGCAAATCATTACGGTACTGTGCATAAACCCGTGCCAGCGGCGCCGTTAGATCATAGCGCAGCGCCAGCCAGTCGGCATCCTCTTCCTGCCAGGCAAACACGCCCTCGTTTGGCCGGTCAACATCGGGTAGAAACTTGCCCAGCGCTTCGACGGTTTCCACCGCACTGCTTTCCAAAGCCTCAAAGCCGTAATGATGATAAACCCCCGCAATATCTTCTAGCATTTTTGTCCGCTGGGACACTTCTGCACCAAAATAGTCGCGAAACCCTTTCGGGGTCTGCGCCTTTGGGCGGGGAGTTTTTTTATCTTTGGCCATGACGTCTTTCCTAAGGTGAAAGCCTGAAGGCGGTGTAGCCGAGCAAGCCAAAATGAGCAAGCAATGCGATGAGAAGAAATCAAACTTCTTGATTGTGCGCCAATCGCCGCTAAGTGGCGCTTTATGGAAAATGTTTTACTTATTGGACATAGTGGCGGCATTGGCAGCGCTTTGCAAAGCGCGCTTTGGAACCGAGGGACAAGCGTCACCGCACTATCGCGCTCTACCGACGGACTTGATATCACCAGTGAGGACAGCGTGATAGATGCATGCGCCGCATTGGAACCCCAAAGCTTTGACGCAGTTATCATTGCCAGCGGCGCTTTGGACATAAATGGCGCTCAGCCCGAGAAATCGCTTTCACAATTAACGCCAGAAGCGATGATAGATCAGTTCAAAGTCAATACCATTGGACCGGCATTGGTGCTAAAGCATACCCGGCGGGTTCTGGTCAAAGACAGGCGCAGTTTAGTGGTCGCCCTGTCTGCCCGTGTTGGGTCGATCGGCGATAACCGGCTTGGGGGATGGTATTCCTATCGCAGCGCGAAAGCGGCCCTGAACCAGATTATTCGCAGCAGCGCAATTGAACTTGCACGAACACATCCACAGGCGGTGTGCATCGCGCTGCATCCCGGCACAGTGCGGACAAATTTCACCCGTAAATACCTTGGACGTCATCCCGCAGTTGACCCTCAGGAGGCCGCCGCAAACCTATTGCAGGTGCTGGGTGGTTTGACCGCCGGTGACAGCGGTCAATTTTTTGATTGGTCTGGCAAAAATATCCCTTGGTAAAAGGCTATTCGTCTTTGACAACGCCATCTTGATCGGTTGAGACTAATGCGCCGTCTTTCCAGCTTCCGGTGGCCTCTTCTCCACTGGCAAATTTAATCGTGCCTTGTCCCTGACGTTTGCCCTTCACAAAGGTGCCCTCGTAGATGTCGCCGTTGGCATAGGTAGCAATACCCTGTCCTGTGATTTCACCGTTTTCCCAATCGCCTTGATAAACAAATCCATCAGGCAGTTGGATTTTTCCTTTGCCATGGCGCCTACCAGCCAAATAGTCACCTTCATAAACCATTCCGTCGGCAAATGTGGCTTTGCCTTGGCCATTGCGCATACCGTCCTGCCAGTTGCCTTCGTAAATGTAGCCATCGTTGTAGCGCATGACGCCGTAGCCATGGTTGCGCGCCCCTTTGAACCCGCCTTTGTAAGTGATGCCATTGGGATAAATAGCCAGCCCTTCGCCTTCAATCACCCCGGCAACCCACGCCCCTTGATAGCTTGAACCATCAGGATAGGTTATTTTGCCCTCACCCTCGGCAAGCCCGTTGCCAAAGGCGCCGGTGTAGACGGATCCATCAGGGTAAATAACCCGGCCCTGACCTTGGATTTGGCCACTTTCCCAGTTTCCTGTGTACTCATACCCGTCCGAGCCGATAAAGCTTCCCTTGCCGTGACGTTGATCATTTTCAAAATTGCCGTCGTATATATCGCCGTTGGAATAGGTCACCCGACCCCGGCCCTGCCGACGCCCATTTGCAAGCATGCCTTCGTAGACATCCCCGTTGGGTTGGATCAATTTGCCTGATCCGTTGATTTCCCCATCTTTCCAAAGCCCGTCAAAGACCAAGCCTTCCGGCATTTCCAAAACACCGCGGCCTTCACGGGCACCGCGCACGATGCTGCCTTTGTAGATGGCGCCATCGGGATAGGTTACCTTGGCATCGCCCTCTTTGATGCCGTTTACCCAGTCGCCGTTATAGATATAGCCATCCGGATTTGACATAGTCCCAAGCCCGTTGTGCATTGCATTTAAAAAACCGCCCTCATAGCGCGTGCCATTGGCATAGGTCGCAACCCCCTGACCGGTGATTTTCCCGTCCTGCCAGGTGCCTTCGTAGGTGCCTTCGTCTGAAAAGGTAATTTTTCCCAAACCCTCGGGTTTGCCTTTGATAAAACTTCCCTCATAAATCGACCCATTGGGAAACTCTGCAATACCCTGACCGCGTATCTCGCCTTCAACCCATTCGCCGATGTATTTGTACCCGTTCGGCAGGCTGTAGGTTCCCTTGCCGTGTTGCAGACCGTTTTTAAAGGTCCCTTCGTAAATACCGCCGTCGTCATATTGCTTTGTCACTACCCCAGCGGTCTGTGCCAGCGCGACTCCAGATGTTGCGAGTAGTAAGATCATGACACCAGAAATGATCAGTTTATTTTTCATTGCACTTGCTGCCTCTTATCCTCAGTGGACATGCGAAACCTAAAGTACCTGTTAGCATCTGACAATTGAAAATTGAGATATTTCCGAATGTAACGCGTTTGTAGGATGATCTAATCATCTAGACGGGGCGGAACACTTCATAAATTTACCGCCCCTAGTGCCTTTTGGTGTCCAACACTTTCGTCTTGGTTTGAGACACCACTATCGGGCAATATTTGAGATTATCAAACTGCATGGAAACTTAGGGCCCTGAAATTATTGACTAATTTCAGTTCTGGGGATGAAAATATATCCCTACAGGCAGCCCTAAGAGTAACTTACTTTTTTTCAAATTTCAGGCTAAAGGTGGAAATTCAAAGAAGTGGCGTTGTTTTGCCAAAAAACTTTGGCCCAAAAAAAACGAGTGCTCTGATACAGGCAAGGGGTGGATGGAACGTCCAAGCATGCAACTTTTGGTTGCTCAGTGCGCCTTGTAAAACCCTGCCACTGGTTAGTGACCATCAATGGGCCACATAAGACGCACACCCATGTGACCACGAAAAGCACTCTTGACCAACCCTAGCCCAGCAAAGCGTGGAAGAAAATTTTTGGTATTTTGAACCAGCTTGGCTTGTATTGGAACTTGGTCAGTGCCTCACCGATCTTATGTTGACGTTTGTTGGTGATGAAGAAAGGGGGGCGCGGCAATAGGGTGAACTGCCCAGACAAAAGCCCCCGGGGGAAAGGACGCCATGGGGCTTTCACAACCACTTTCTCGGTTTTTTCCAGCATGAAAGCGTTATGTACCGTGCCAATGCCAGAACCGACATCTTCAAGCGTACTTCCGGGATAAGCGCCCCAAGGGCAGTTCGTGATCAAAAATCCAAGAGCACACCAGCCATTTATACCGATGGTGCCATATTTTAAATCGCCAAGAATTTCCTCGAACCGTTTCTTGCCAATCTGGCGAATGGTTTTGGGGTGGATCAGGATATTTGCACCAAGCGTACCCCAAAGTTCAGTATTGGCATAGCCTATCGCTGCAATCAGATAAGCTTCGATGTCTGATCCATCCAGTTCTTTGATCCCAAGGGCTGGGCCGAAAACCTCGCAAGACCGATTGTAGCTGTCTTCACCAATCTCGCCAATGACCATAGGCGCTGCCTTGTCGCCTCGCGCAATTTTTTCAACCTTTCCCCCATGTTCGGCATAGCTTTCCAGGCGCTCAAGGGCACCAGGATACCATGTGGGGCGCGTCGATGTGCTGATAACCTTTTTAAGTTCATCCAAGAGCGCTACGCCTTTATCCCAGCCCTTAGGCATAATCAGTGCTTGCGTGGCAACGCAATTATGGCCTGAATTATGCAGTTTTATAGTGGCAATGTTTTCTGCCTGATGCCGGATGTCAGCGGCGCTCCACGGACCCGGCACTACGATGGTTGGGCTAATCGAGCCCAACTCGGATGTGATACGCTTGGTGTTTTTTGGGGTGCCGGCTTTTTTATTGGCAATCCCTTCTTCGCCCGCACCCCAAACGATGGCATCATGCGTGGCATTCGATCCCGTAATATGCAGATCTTCCACGATGGGATGTTCACAAAGGTATGCGCCGCCTTTGCTATCCCCCTTGACGATCCGCAAAAAGCCCCCGTCGATAAAAGGTTTCATGGCGATCTTGAAATAATCTGTCAGATAATCATTGATCGGGTTCATCTTTAGAATAACAACCTGATCCTCAAGGATCAGTTTTTGTAGAACATCAAGTGGCGTAATGGCCGCAACATTCCCAGCCCCCAGAACCAGTGCGACCTTGCCAACGCGCTCATTCACCGGCACATCATAAGCCAAAGCAGCATGTTCTTTTAGGGTGGTAGCCTTGACTTCTTTTTGCATCCAGACCTCTGCCGAGACACCGCTTAGCAGCAGATGATCCCAGATCGTATGAGGAAGGACGCGAACACCGATTTGACCCGTGGCAAGCTCACGCGTTTGCAGATGATCAATGAACGTCTTTCCATCCATCTGCTCAAGCGTGCTCATCAAAGCATTGACCCCGGCTATCGTGGCATAAGGCCCGGCGATCCATTCTTCGCCCGCAATGGCCGTGCCGGGGATTAGACCTTTTTTGCGCGCTGCGATTTCCACCCAGTCTTTGGCAACTTTCATAATGCCGTCCTTCATCCCCGACAGCAATGTGATACGTTCTGCCGGGGGCAAGCGGGCCCATTTGTCCTTGGCTTCATCCAGCTCTTCAAGAGCCTTATCATAATCTTCATAGAGCGTGTCTTGACCCTCAAAAATCAGCTGTGCACCTTCGGGCATATCATTTTCCTTTCAATTAATTTTCGGTATGTTCAACTTGCATAGGACTCTTTAATCATATCAGACGCTTTCTCGGCGATCATGATGGTGGGTGCGTTGGTATTACCAGACACAAGAGCAGGCATTATCGAGGCATCAACAACCCGAAGACCTTTCATCCCGTGAACTCGCAACGAGCTGTCCACAACCGCCATCTCATCATGTCCCATCTTGCAGGTCCCCACCGGGTGATAAACCGTGTCAGAGCGATTGCGGATATGCTGTTCCCATTCAGAATCGGTTGTATGATCGCTGACACCAAAAAGTTCTTTGTGTTTGTATTTGGCCATTGCCGGCGCTTCGAGCATCGCACGGGTCATCTTGGCACCTCGGATCAAGGTTTGTAAATCACGTTCATCAGAAAGGAACCTTGGATCAATCCCCGGAGCGGCAAACGGGTCCGCCGACTTCAAAAATACCTCGCCTCGCGAATGGGGGCGCAGAACGCAGACATGACAGGAATAACCATAGCCGAAATGTAATTTGCGCGCGTGGTCATCCACAATTGCGATTACGAAATGATTCTGCACATCAGGACGGTCTAAGGTTGGGTCAGTTTTGAAAAAACTGCCACACTCAGAAATGGTGGATGCAATCATCGAATTTCCGTCTTTGCGCCATTTGAGTATTTCTGAAATCAGTTTTACAAAACCGCGCAGCCCGATACCGAAATTATCAGTGTCCTTGGTTTTATAGGCCATAGTGAAATCAAGGTGGTCTTGCAGGTTCTGTCCGACACCGGGCAATTCATGAACCATCTCTATACCATGCGTTGTGATGTCTTCTGGCCGTCCAACACCCGAAAGCTGCAATAACTGTGGCGACTTGAAAGCCCCGCCGCTAAGAATAACTTCTTTGACGGCATGCACTTGCTTGTCTTGCTTACCCTGACGGTAGGCAACACCGACCGCGCGCTTGCCTTCAAAAAGAATACGTGTGGCATGGGCTTGGGTGATCACAGTCAGGTTTGCGCGCTGGTTCATCACAGGAAACAGATAACCTGCGGCCGCCGAGCATCGCTCGCCGTTCTTTTCGGCGCTGTGGTGAACAGTGGTCTGCCAATAGCCTGCCCCTTCGTTATCACCGGCGTTGAAATCTTTGCTTCGGTGAAGCTGGGTCTCGGTGCAGGCTTGAATATAGGCCTCAGAAATTGGCCGCGGCGCTTTCTGGTCGGATACCTGTAACGGACCGCTATCACCATGCGCATCATCAGCGCCGCGAACGTTGTTTTCGGCCTTCTTGAAATAATGAAGGACATTGTTCCAATCCCAACCTTCGTTGCCCTGATTGGCCCAGTTGTCATAATCTTCCTTTTGGCCGCGCACATACAACATCGCATTGATCGCAGACGACCCGCCCAACGTTTTGCCACGCGGTTGATAGCCGCGGCGTCCATTCAAACCCGGTTGCGGTTCGGTTTCAAATGCCCAGTTGCAGATCTTGGGACGCCCTGGCAGCATCGCAACCGCCCCTACCGGTGCCCGTACAAGAATGCCGTTGCCTTCACCTCCCGCCTCTAACAGGCAGACGCTCACATTTGGATCCTCGGTCAGACGCGATGCCATAGTCGAACCCGCCGAACCACCCCCTATGATTACAAAATCAAAGCGCATTATTCACCCCCCGTTTGCTGCGGTAAAATGGACTGGACATCATCGTTGGCGATGCATGCTGAGGCATAGCGCTGCCCGATAAAATCCAATCATACATTCGTAAGCAGCTTGCCTGACAAAAAGAACCAGCTCGTTACACTTCAACATTTTGGAATAACTAAAGATACAAAATAATCTAGAAAATATAATGTTGAGCTTATCACATAAATATCTGCTATCAAGATTTCAAAGCGCAAATCATGACATGTGACGTAAGATCACAAACCGCTAAGCTTCGCCTAGAGTTTAATGAAGTCATGGTTTCGGCTGACAGATATTCAAATCATTAGATTGATCAAATCGGCCAACACCCAAAGTACGAGGTTTAACAGTGCAGCAAAATTCTGGCTCAACCCGCCATATCAGGAATGCGTCTTTTTAGGAATTTTCCGGCAATTTTTAGTGGGTTCAATCATCAGGACAAGATGCAGCACTAAAGTAAGAAAAGTGGCTG
>ERZ1048686.2544-NODE-2544-length-12462-cov-5.663335_pt1 | contig 12462 bp, 15 predicted proteins | sample MGYA00383099_ERZ1048686 | MGnify/ENA primary metagenome ERZ1048686 (study PRJEB29581, sample SAMEA5548369) | metagenome | biome: marine; feature: coastal; material: water | depth 25 m | study: Short-term variability in the microbial, nano- and picoplankton...
TGTAAAAGTAATGAAAGAAGAGGAACTGCCTATTGGTAAGTCTGCAATTATTGCGGCGGGGGATAAGCAAATAGCTCTGTTTAATTATAAAGGGAAATATTATGCGATCACCAACACCTGCCCACATAGAGGATCTCCTTTAGGTGAAGGAAGAATTGAAGAAGGTATTGTGATTTGCCCTAATCATGAATGGCGATTTCGTTTAATGGATGGGGCCAATATGCAAAACCCTGAACTGTTTATTCCTACTTACCCCGTGAAAACTAAAAACGAAAATATCTATATTGGATTAGAAGCCGAGGAAGGAAATATTGCTTACGGCAAAAAGGCATCCAACCTGCCATCTAGTTTGAAATTCAGTATCCCCACCATCCAAAAACCCCGTAATCCCGATGAAGAACTGGATTGATTTTCAGTTAGGATAAGTATTTTCTCTTATCCACGGTAAAACATACGAGTACTTGCTCAACCTGTGGGATTATCGTCCTCGATTTCTACCCATTTGGGGTCACCGTGAGCCTTGTAGTTTTCCGTTCCGCAGAAAGTACCTTCGTGATAGATATTTACCTTGAATTTGCCACCGCCATATTTTTCGGTGATGTAAGGAACCGGGTCTTCAATTTCAATGAGGTCGGGGGTCTGGTATTTTCCGATCAACTTGAACTCCATTCCCATACCTGAGGGGAGTAATACATAAAACTTTAAATTCGTTGTGGCGAGAATTTTTTTGAAATCTTCTTCACAGTCTTCCCGAGTATAATTGGGGCCAGCATATTGTCGGGCCCGCCGTTTCAAATGGTCCTCCATAAGATTGTAGAACCACCAGTTTTTTTGTTTTCGAGTATCGTGGAGAAAAGGGTACTCTACGAACCCATGCTTGTTGATAAACGGTTTTTTTGCCATCAAAGGACTCCTCGATTTACTAGATATGAAGGCAATTATATTCATCTTTATGAGCAAACGATAGAACATTCTTAAGCGATAAAAATTTATGTCAGGTTGGTATGAAAAATATTATTGGCGTACGGGTTTTAAATCACGTTTATATGACCGCTTGACACCGGAGTCCTATCTGGAATCCATGCGTAAGGTCATAGCGCTATTACCGGATAAGCAGGGACAGAAAATCTGGGATGCAGGATGCGGCACGGGATTGCTATTGCTGTTTCTCGAAAACGCAGTTAGGCAAGGAATGATTTATTACGGATCGGATCTGTTATCTGCTGGGCTTAGCCAGGCGCGAATACGGGCACGAGAATTAAGGGTCTCCGATAGGGTTGTTTGTGTTCAAAGTGATATTACTGTATCTCCGATTTTTAAAAAAAACTTATTGGATATTGTAGTTGCGCATTTTTCTATTTACACCATTCATATAAATGACAAACGGCAGCAGGCTTTAAAAAATATGTATCGCGTTTTAAAACCCGGAGGCCTATTGATTGTATGTTGCCCTTCTGAAAATTATGACGCAGGTAAAATTATAGAAGAAAGTTGTGAATTTCTTCGAGCAAGAAAGGGACTTCTGCAGACAGCGATAAAGCGAATATTTTTTTATCCATTTACAAAAGGGATGGGATTGAATTTCATCCAGAAACAACTGCAATCGGGTCAATGGACGGCATACACCCGGGAGGGTTTAGCTGAAGAGTTACAGCGTGCGGGTTTTGATATTGGACATTCAGAGACGATTTATGCGGGTGGAGCCTATTTAATGTGTGGACATAAAACGGCGGCTTCAGGCTAATGGAACCTAGCTTTCCTTGCTTTTATAGCTGGGGTAAACAGATTCTGTGAATTTCATGTGTTGGAACCCTGTGAAAAAGGAAGTGGTGTGCTTGAAAACTCTTGATACTTAATGTAAATATATATTCGTTAATAAAAGGTTTTTAGTATTTTATGAGTTTTGATATCAATATTTTGATCGTTGAAGATCTTTTAACGACCCGATTACTTCTTCGCAGAACCTTAAAAAAGTTGGGGTATTTTAATGTGGTTCTCGCGAAAGATGGCCAGGCTGCCCTTGAATTGCTCAAACAGAAACCTTTTGACTCATAATATCGGACTAGCATATGCCAAATATGGATGTTCTTGATTTTTTTGAAGAACTTAATAAGGACCGCAAGCTCAGAGATATTCCTTTTCTGTTGATCACTACTGAAAAAGAACGCGATAAAGTTCTGGAAGCCGTTGCAGCAGGTATCAAAGAATATATAGTAAAACCGGTAAAGCCCGAATCTTTAGGGAATAAAATTAAAGAGGTCGTCTTTGGCGCTGCCTGAAGGCAACGCCGAAGTATAACTTCTATCCCCTCCGTAGTTTCTGATTAAATCCCTGCATCTTTTCTAATAGCCTTGGCTTTGTCTGTCTTTTCCCATGTGAAAGAATCTTCTTTTCTGCCAAAATGTCCATAAGCTGCGGAAGGCAGGTAACGGGGTTTTAGCAGATCCAGGGTTTTTACTATGCCCGCAGGCTTGAGGTTGAAATGCGAACGTACCAGATTTTCCAGGATTCCTGGGTCAACATTATGAGTACCAAACGTTTCGATACAAACTGAAACCGGATCGGCAACACCAATTGCATAGGCGAGTTGGACTTCACAACGTCCGGCTACGTTAGCGGCTACCAGATTCTTTGCAATGTAGCGAGCCATATAGGCTGCAGACCGGTCTACTTTGGAGGGGTCTTTTCCTGAGAATGCTCCTCCTCCATGCCGGGAAAACCCGCCATAGGTATCTACAATAATTTTTCTGCCAGTCAATCCGCAGTCTCCATGAGGTCCACCGACAACAAAGCGGCCTGTGGGATTGACATGGATCTTCATCTTCTTATGCTGTAATTTTTTCGGGATAATTTTGTTGATGACCATTTCGGTGACATCGGCTTTGATTTGTTTGGTCGTTACACTGGGGTCGTGCTGGGTAGAAATAACAACCGTTTCAACACACACAGGTTTATTATTTTCGTACCTAACCGACACTTGCGATTTGCTGTCAGGACGAAGGTAGGGAAGGGTGCCTTTTTTCCTTACATCGGCAAGTTTTTTAACCAGTTTATGGGCGTACATTACGGGCATTGGCATAAGTTCAGGCGTTTCATTGCTGGCATAGCCGAACATCATTCCCTGATCGCCTGCGCCTTGCTCATGCTTATCGTCATTGACTCCACGCGCAATGTCTTTGGATTGCTCATCAAGAGCTACCTGAATGCCGCATGTTTCGTAGTCGAATCCCATATCGGATTGGGTGTAACCAATATTTTTTATTGTATTACGAATGACTTTCGGCATTTCTACATAACAATCTGTAGAAATTTCTCCGGCGATGATCACAAAACCCGTCGTTATCATGGTTTCGCAAGCTACGCGTGCAGTGGCATCCTGAGCTAGAATAGCATCGAGGATAGAATCTGAGATCTGATCCGCCATTTTATCTGGGTGGCCTTCAGAAACAGATTCAGAGGTAAATAAAAAATTTCCAGGGTTCATATGAATATTCCTTCTTTTAATATTTTTATAATTAAATCAGATTAATTGTCTATGAGATTGGGAAAATCAAATCAGGTAGGTTTTATTTTTTCCTGAAAGCTCAGGTCTCGATCAAAGTCATCTGGAAATCGAGTTCGCATTTCTTTAGCAATGAAACGAGATATTTCTTCTACAGAGTTCAAACTTAACACATGATCGGCCATTTGGCGAGCCTCATCCAGACGAATCAGGCGAATTATTTTTTTTACTTTAGGGATTGAATGGGGTTCCATGCTGAGGTCGTCGAGTTTGCCTAATCCAAGTAAAAGCATCGTTGCCATAGGGTCTCCGCCCAATTCGCCACAAATTGAAACCTTTTTCCCTGCCTTATTTGCGGCGACAAAAATTTGCTTTAACGATCGTATTACCGAAGGGTGAAATGGCTGATAAAGGTGGGCCACATTTTCGTTAACCCGGTCTACGGCCAGAGTATATTGGACGAGGTCGTTAGTTCCTATACTGACGAAATCAATATGCTCGAGGATTTGATCGATGCATATGGCGGCGGCGGGTGTCTCAATCATAGCGCCGATTTCGATATTGTCGTTAAACGGAATTTGATCTTCTTTTAAAAGTATTTTTGCTTCTTGTAATAATTTGTTCGCTTGAATTATTTCTGTAACCGAAGATACCATCGGATAAAGAACTTTCACGTTCCCATAAAAACTGGCTCTCAAAATACCTTTTAGCTGACTTGAAAATAATTCTGGGTTTGCCAGAGATAAACGAATACCTCTTAATCCTAATGCAGGGTTATCTTCGTCATTTGTCTGTATACCAGCAAGCTGCTTGTCCATGCCAATATCCAGAGTTCGAATAACAACAGGATTGTCGTCCATTTCCTGAGCAACTGCTTTGAAGTTTTCGTACAATTCTTTTTCGCCGGGAAGATTGCTTGAAGACATATAAAGAAATTCGGTTCGATAAAGCCCGACTCCCTCAGAACCATAATTGCGTAGAGTTTTGACTTCCTGACTGGATTCAATGTTTGCTAAAAGGTGGATATGATGTCCATCCAGAGTGTCTGCGCTCTGGTGGATGTTAGCCAGAAGTCGTTCTTCATATCTTCGATAATTCTCTTGTTTCTTTAAATAGTATTCGTTTTTTTCATCGTTGGGATGAGTGATGACCTCTCCGTCAATGCCGTCGACGACAACGTTATCGCCGGAGTTGATTTGTGAAGTGAGGTTTTTTATACCCGTAACTGCAGGAATTCCTAGTGCCGCCGCAAATATTCCAACATGGGATGTTTTTCCACCTGTCTCCGTGGCTAATCCCTTTATAAAGTTTCTCGGCATACTTAGGGTGTCGGAGGGGCTTAATGAATGCGTAACAATGATCACGGGTTCTTGGATATCAGATAGTGCTTCTTGCGAATGACCGATTAGATTTCGAAGTATTGCCTGAACAAGCAGATCGAGGTCATCTTTTTTCCCTTTTAAGTAATCATCATTAATATTGTCAAACAGGTTGAGGAAGTTTTGTAGGGTTTGATTTAAGGTCCACTCGGCATTGGTCTGATGGGTCCTGATATTCTCAATGGTTTCATTAACCAAAATATCGTCATCCAGGAGCAGGGTGTAGGTATCAAGAATAACAGCGTATTTGTCGGCGATTTTTTCTGCGCGTTTTTTGATATCTGACATCTGCACTTTTGTTTTTTCGATGGCATCGCGAAACCGTTCGATTTCTTTTTCTACTTCATGTTCCTCAAGAGTCTGTTTGAGAATGCAAAATTTCGAACGGTCCAGCAAATATGCTTTTCCGACGGCGACTCCTTTGGATACAGCAATGCCTTTCATAAGATTGTCGTCAGATAAATTTGGAGTCTTTTTCCAAAAGGATGGAATAGATAGCATTGGAGTCCTCAGCCTTGAGAATTCCCTCGCGCAATGCCTGGTTTTTGAAGAGTCGTGAAATTCTTGCAAGTGCTTTCAGGTGTTGGCCTGTGGAGTGGGCGGGGGCAATGACCATGCAAACGAAATGAACTGGCTTTTGATCCAGTGACTCAAAGTCGACACCCCCTAAAGATCTCGCAAAAACGGTGATGATTTGTGTTAATTCATCCGATTTCCCATGAGGGATTGCAACATTTTCGCCGATGCCGGTACTGCCTAGCTTTTCGCGTTCCATAAGAGTTGTAAACAGAGCCTGATCATCTTTTATTATATTGTTCTGTTTCAGGCACGAGGTCATTTCTTGGATGACCTCCAATTTGTTTTTACCGACCAAATCTGCGATAACAGATTCTTTTTTTAGTATTTCATCAATTTTCATATTTTATTTTCTACGGATTAATCCAGGTTTTGATTTTTAGATTGAGACCCTTGTTTGATTCGCAGGGCTTTTGCTTTTTCTTTATTCTTTCGAATTTGTTTTTCCATTTTTTCTAAGGCTTTATCCATGGATGTGTAGAGGTCCTCGGTTTCATCGTGACTATGAAGGGTAAAACCCTTGGTCTTCACTGTGACTTCTGCCAAATGACGGTGTTTTTCAACAGAGAGTGCTACGTGTACATCTGCCGCTTCACCCAGGTCAGCAATTGTCTTATCCATTTTATCGTTCAGGTGATTGCGGATGCCATCTGTAATCTCAATATTTCTTCCTGTCACAGTTAATTTCATTTGCTCCTCCTAAAAATGCGATATCAATACTATTTTAAACGGGAAATGATTCTGATTAAATTTAAAGCGGGTTGGTTTAATCAAAAAAACTTCCTCCTTTTGCTGGCAGGCGGGATATTTAGCTCTTTCCTATATTTTGTGATGGTACGACGGGCAATCTTAGCATTTTTTCTCATCAATACCTGAACCATTTGATCATCTGTAAGTGGGCTATTGCCATCTTCTTCGGCCACCACTTCTTTAATCATGTTCTTCACTCTTATGGAAGAGAGATTGCTGCCCATGTATGACTTGATCCCACTATGAAAGAAGAATTTTAATTCGAAAAGTCCCTGCGGAGTATCAATATATTTGTTGGTTGTAATTCGACTTACGGTGGATTCGTGCATCTCTATGTCTTTTGCGACATCTTTCAAGACCATGGGTTGTAGATAGGATAGTCCGTGATCCAGAAAGCTTTTTTGCAGTTTAACTATACTTTTTCCGACTTTGTATATGGTCTGACGGCGTTGATCAATACTTTTAATCAACCATAGTGCAGAGCGATATTTATCTTCCAGGTACTCTTTGGTTTGTCCTTCTTTAGTGTTTTTTAACAGGTTCTGATAAAAGGCATTAATTTTAATATCGGGGACGCCCTCATCATTTAATGAAACATCATAACCCGTATCCGTTTTTATAACGACCAGATCAGCAGCGATATAGTCAATGGCTTCTGAATTGAAGGCAATACCGGGTTTGGGGGTAAATTTTCTTAAGATATGAAGGGCATCGAGAACTTCATCAAGGTCTGTTTTTAATTCTGCGGCAACTTTAGGTAAAAACCGGTCTTCAAGACGATCCAGATATTTTTCGATTAACTTTTCAACCAATGGATTTTTCTCGGGCAACTCATGAGCTTGGATCATCAGGCATTCCTGCAGAGAACGGGCCGCCACCCCTAAAGGCTCAAACTTTTGAATGATCTTTAAAACTCTTTCGACATTGGCTTCGTCTGTTTGGCTGATTTCAGCTATTTCCGACAATTCAGCACCGAGGTAACCGTCTTTTTGAATGTTGCCAATGATGCAGGAGCCAATGAATTTGTCCGCATCAGAATCGATTGTAAGATTCAATTGCCAAAACAAATGGTCGGACAATGAGGCTTCTTTTTTATAGGTGGCTTCAATAGAAGGTCTTTCTGCGAGGCTATCGGCAGACATTCCCTGATCTACATTATTCTGAAAATAACTGTCCCAGTCAATTTCCTGTTCCTGAGAATCTTGTGTGGAATCGGAAAAAGAGTCTTCATCGTCGTTATTTTTTTCATCGAAGGAGTCGACCTCTTCTTCAAGTATTTCTTCTAGAACAGGATTTTCGATGATCTCCTGCCTCACCAGTTGTGCTAGTTCAAGCCTTGCCAGAGGGAGAAGCTTGATGGCCTGCTGAAGCATGGGGGTCATGACCAGCTTCTGGCTCATCTTCAAGTTCAAATTCATTTTCATTTCCATCGCCATAACTTATTCTCCGACTAAAATGAAAACTGATCGCCCAGGTAAATTTGCTTTACCTTTTCGTCCTGGGCAACCTGCTGAGGTGAACCTGAAGAAATAATTTCACCTTCGTTAATGATATAGGCGCGATCGGTGATGCTTAAGGTCTCGCGAACACTGTGATCGGTTATCAATACTCCAATGCCTCTTTTTTTTAATTGTGAAATGATCGATTGAATATCTGAGACTGCAATGGGGTCAATCCCCGCAAAAGGTTCATCTAGTAAAATAAATACCGGAGAGGTGGCCAGCGCACGGCTAATCTCTACCCGTCTTCTCTCACCGCCTGAAAGGGTGTAAGCCATAGAGTCTTTGATGTGCAGGATGTTCATCTCCCGGAGTAAAGATCTAGCTCTTTTCTTACGATCAAATGCAGAAAGTTTTTGCGATTCCAGGACAGCCAAAATATTATCTTCAACAGTCAACTTCCTAAAAACAGAAGGTTCTTGTGGCAAATAGCTCACTCCCTTTTTAGCTCTTTTGTGCATTGGGTAGTGAGTGACATCTTCATCATTTAATAACACCTGTCCTTCATCGGGGGGGGTAAGCCCCACCACCATATAAAAAGTAGTGGTTTTGCCAGCACCATTAGGACCGAGTAAGCCTACAATTTCTCCTTGTTTAACTTCAATGCTCACCCTGTTAACCACTTTTCGGGAACGAAATGATTTAACAAGGTTTTGGGTTTTCAGGCCAGCCACAGCAAATATTCTTTGAAAGAGGGTTTGATGTTATTACTCGGAGTTTGAGGGTTTCTCTTTTTTATCACCTTCATCTTTCGGGTAAATTTTCATGCGCACTCTGTTATTGGCAACAAACCGATCTTTGTCCAGAAGAAATATCATCTCACGCCCTTCGATCATATTTCCTTCCTCCCATGCCGTGGCCTTGGGAGTTCCTGTGAGAATGATTTTCTGTAATTTATCTAAATAAACGGCTTTGTCCCCCTTAGCGCGTTTTTGGCCACGAGTTATGAAAACATTCCCAATGGCTACAATCTCCTCGGTTTCCTTTTTATCCTTTGTGTTGTAAACCTCAAGGATGTCCGAGGTTATTTTTAGTTCTCCCCAATAACCTACAACATTCCCGGAAAAAATAATTTTCAAACCACCATCTTCAGAACGCATACGGTCCGAGGTGATTTCTATAGGATCCTTATTTTCTTTTTCCTCGCTAAACAGAAGGGAAGGACTTAATAGAGCGAAGCAAGAGGCAAGTGTTAATATGCGAATACAGGTTTTTATCATTTGTTTGTATTAGAAGTTTGAGGCTCGTTTTTATTTGCCTGAAACCTGCCAGCCAAAGATTGCGCATCTCCTGTTAGTTTTACACGACCGACAAGAGCAACATCTTTCGAACTGTTTTGATAGGTGCCAGATTCTGCTGTAATCACGTAGGGTGGACTGTCTCCCTTAGGTAGAATCATCTGAACATCTTTAAGCTGCGTGACATCTTCTTCATTATTAACCTGAGCCAGTCCCGCTTCTAAAATCCACTCTTTTTTACCCTTAATCTCGTGGGTGACTTTGAAGTTTTCAATTTCCACATCCACGCCTTTGTTCATTATTTTGACCTTTATATTACCCATTTCGATCTTATTGCCTTGGACTTTATAGAAATAAAATCCGGCCAGACCAATTACTCCAAAAGCAATGATCAGCAAAATAACTCTGACGACATTTATCATTTAACTAGTTAATTTTTAAAGAATTATGCAGGTATGCAAATGGCATACCATGAAATGATAATGCCATAGGGGAGGATCAATGTAAAGGGAAAATGGGATGCTTTCGGGAACTCAAGAGAACGGGAGTAAAGGTGAATTCGCGCACGTTTTCACCTTTACTGGAAATATAAATTTCAATGCGCTCCTCGATACCAAACTTAAATTCGTTTGGTTTCTTATTTGATATTAATTTTTCAGGCCATTCGATGATGGTAATTGCTTTACTGTAAATTATTTCCTCCAAACCCAAATTCATAATCTCTTCTTCTGTTTCGAGACGATAAAGATCAATATGGAAGATGGGAACCACTCCTTGATATTCATTGATGAGAGTGAAGGTGGGACTTCGAATATAGGTGCTTTTATCTAACCCGGCACCGAGGCAAATTCCTTGTGTCAGACAAGTTTTACCTGCACCCAAATCGCCAAAAAGTAAAACAAGATCACCTGCAATCAATTTGGAGCCAAGGGATTTTCCGAGTTGTAAGGTTTCATCTGCATTGTTGGTGATAGATTTTATCATGGCAATATCTGTTTCAAGGCATCAGGCAGACATCTTAACAGGTCGCCGGCAATCAAGCTGGTTTGAGTTTCTTTTTCGGAAAACAGGTCTCCGGAATGTCCATGAATATAGGCTCCTGCTATGGCAGCATTTTGAAGGGTAATGTTTTGCGCCGCTAAACCCGCGATGATTCCTGTTAAAACATCCCCCGCCCCCCCTGTGGCCATACCGGGATTGCCGGTGGGGTTGATATATATATTTCCGTCAGGGGTGCCAATAAGACTCGGAGCTCCTTTTAACAGGAGTAGGGTCGAATGTTTTTGCGCGAATTCTGTGGTCACGTGCATTCTATTTTTTTGTATTTCCTGAGTGGATAATCCGATCAACCTCGACATTTCTTTAGGGTGGGGGGTGAGAATAGCGGATTTCAATTTGCCCAGCCAATCGATATTATTTTCAAATGCGTTGATAGCATCGGCATCCAGAATCAAGGGGCAATCGATAGAGGGCAAAAGTTCACCGATCAAGCTTACCGTCTCGGGATCGGTTTTCAGGCCGGGACCTATGGCAACGGCAGACTTTCCTTCCAGTAGTTTTAATATGGGATCTTTTGCTTTTAACGACAACGCACCCGAATGCGTTTGCGGCAGTGGAATGGTCATCACTTCCATAGGATGCAATTCGAAAGCTTTTTGGCATGTTTCAGGTAAGGCGAGAGTGCATAACCCGCAACCTGATCTTAAAGCAGCAAGGGCCGTCAGTCCCGCAGCACCACTCTTACCGGTCGATCCTGCCAATACCAAAACATGACCGTAACTTCCTTTATGTGAATCAGGCGAGCGTGACTGGAAAATACTTTTTATATCTTTTTCTTCGACAAGGTGGGACTGGATATTTTGTTCGCTATAGGATTCTTGCGGAATACCTATGTCCAATAGCTCCACTTTCTTCATCGCTCCAGCTGCGGGATGCAGTAGGTGACTTTTTTTTATGGAGGCCAGGGCAAAAGTTAAGTCAGATAACACATGTGGGCCGATCAATAATCCGGAGTCCGCATCTATCCCGGAATTGATATCCACCGATACCGTAAACTTTCCATACTGGTTAATTTTATTGATAACGGTTTCCATATGGCCTGTTACAGACTTGGATAAGCCTGTTCCGAATATGGCATCTACGATGATATCGGAATGACGCAGCTTGTGGTCAAAGTTATTAATGTTTTCAGAACTCAGCTCTTGTATAGGTATATTCAGGTTTTGCGCCGAAAGGGCATTGGTTTTTGCATTGTCTTTTAAGTCTGCAAGTTTTCCAGCAAGCAGAACTGTGACGTTTGCTCCCAGTTGAAAAAGGTGTCGGGCGATTACAAATCCATCTCCCCCATTATTTCCTTTGCCGCAGAAAATAATAACTTTTTTTGTAGGTAGGTCAGCAATGACGTTTTGTAATTGCCTGAAAATTGCTCCGCCGGCATTTTCCATTAAGACAGCTCCGGGTATCCCCAGTTTGTCAATTGTCCATCGATCGATGGCCTGCATTTGTTTGGCTGTGACTACAGTCAACAACGAGACTCTCCTAGTTTAAAGGTTCGTACAATCTATTCTACCTAAACGTAAATGGAATAGGGATAGTCTTTGGATTCTTTAAGAGCCATTTCCTCGCGGGTAGGTATAAGTCCATTGATGACACCGAACAGGCTAGGGCGATCGTAACCGAGAGGATATTTTTGCTCATGGGTTAGGGAGTTGAAATGGTTTTCGTCCATCATAAAGTCTCTGTCGTAAAAATAATTGCTGATGAAATTTTCAAAATGGATTGGCTGCGCTTCTAATTCAGGGAGATACGATATCCTATCTTCGTCATTGTCATGGTTATAATTAAAAGTAAAGCGAACAAGAACATCATAAAGAAAAGAAAAGTGATAGGAATTCATATGTTGCCATAGAGACGGCTCCTGTAATCCTACTAGTAAAATTTCTCGAATTTCTTTTAAATAAATCAGGGAGTTTGTTTTTCCTGCATGTGGGTAAAATTGCAGCAGATCATCTCTCCAGTAGAGTTGAGGTTGTTTTTCAATAAAAAATAAAATTTCTTTATCTTCTTTTAAAGCGACTTCAATAAACTGGCGAGGGTTAAACAGTTGGTTGTAGTTTGCGTCAGGTGTACCAATAATATTTGGTTTACTTAAATTATAAGGCTCATAAATATTATTTTTGAAAACAAGCATACTTATCCCAGATGAGGTGAATTGTTTTAAAAGACCCCCAAAACAGTTACAATAATATCCAATAAAAATATTATCAGGTAGATATTTATTGAAAGAATCTCTTTACAATATTAATGTTAAAACCATTGCAGGCCAAGCTATAATCTTCCAAAGTCTCTTTTGCATAAGTAAATATTGCGACTTAAAAATACTTGAATTCTTTCCGTGGTTATCCTCAGATTCCGAATAATAAACAAAGAGTCTTACCATATAAAACATTCCAGCAAACCAGCTGACCATGAAAATAAGATGTAAAGCTTTAAAAATTGACAACATCATTAAATAAGAA
>ERZ1048686.2552-NODE-2552-length-12433-cov-5.989740_pt1 | contig 12433 bp, 9 predicted proteins | sample MGYA00383099_ERZ1048686 | MGnify/ENA primary metagenome ERZ1048686 (study PRJEB29581, sample SAMEA5548369) | metagenome | biome: marine; feature: coastal; material: water | depth 25 m | study: Short-term variability in the microbial, nano- and picoplankton...
TCAGCGTGAAATGGCTCAATAACTGCAATGTGCTCAATGAATTGCTGAAGTAAGTCCGCAGTTCCTGGTTTAGAAAGTCGTTTGGCCACAGCTGCCGGATCATATGTCAGCTTCTCAACAAGGAAAAACGTGGCATATGTCAGGATGTCTCCAGCAACTTTCAGCCGGTCCCCAGAAGCTTCGATAATTTGAAAAACAAAGTCTTTCTTTTCATTCGATACTGGCTCAGAGATGAGGCCAGCTTTGGAGAGAAACGGTACCATAAGTTCATATTTTTCAGCCGTCGAAAGTTGCTGCATGTAATGATCTTGAACGGTCCATAATTTCTTTGGATCAAAACTTGCCGGAGAACTATTCACGCGTTCAAGTGAAAAGTTTTCTATGAGTTGGTTGCGAGTGAAAAATTCTGTGTGATCATCAAGAGACCACCCGAGGAGCGAGAGGTAATTGTCAATGGCCCACGGAAGGTAGCCAACATCTCTGTAGAAGTCGACAATGACTGGGTTGAATGTGTCCGATTCTGGCTCAAGTCCAATCTGCTGCGCAATCTTCATGCCATGCTCATTGACCTGAGCAAAATCACGATTCTTTAGGTATTTGTCTAATTTGCGTTTGCTGAGTTTTGTGCGACTTCCTGGTTCTGCAACAAGTGGGAGATGTGCAAAAGTCGGCAGTTCGTAGCCGAGGCTTTTCGCAATAAAAGCTTGTCGAGGTGTATTCGAAAGGTGTTCTTCTGCTCGAATGACATGGCTAATTTCCATGTCATGGTCATCCACAACAGTAGCGAGGTGATACAGGCATGAGCCGTCAGCTCGCTGTATGACGTGGTCCTGCTCCCTTTCCCAGGCAAAAGTCACTTCGCCACGTACTTTGTCAGGAATGACAAGCTGCCCTTCCCGTGGCATCTTGAGCCGAACAACTGCCCGGCGGCCCTCCGTCTCGAATCGTGATGCAGTTTCATCATCAAATGCAGCAAATCTGCGGCTGTAAAGAAAAGGTCGACCTGCCGCCTGTGCCTCTTTGCGTTCCGCATCAAGTTCCTGAGGCGTTGCGAAATCTCGATACGCAAAGCCAGTATTAAGTAGACGTTTTGCTGCAGCCGCATAACGGTCAGCGCGTTGAGATTGAAAATACGGCCCGTGACTCCCTTCAGCACCCGGTCCCTCATCCCACGTTATCCCGAGCCACCGAAGGCCTTCGAGAATTGGCTCTAAAGCAGTTTCGAGATTTCGTATGTCATCAGTATCATCGATCCGCAAAACGAATGTGCCGCCGTGGCGTTTCGCGAATAACCAATTAAATAACGCCGTTCGGACACCACCGATGTGAAGAAAGCCGGTAGGGCTTGGGGCAAAACGAGTTCGTACAGTCACAGGAAACCTCCATAAGCACTATCGGGAAACGGGAGCCTTTCGTCAAAGGGATATTAAGCAGCCCGTCCGTTCCTTGTGAGTTTGCGGAGTCGGCGTCGCTCAGCTTTCGAGAGTCGACGTTGTAAAGGCGGCTCATTGTCACTTGAATAGCTTTCATCATCGATCACATCTTCGTACGTTCCTGAATGCTGCTCGTCCGTTGCGTTCATCGGAATTTCTTCGAAGTCAATGGCGGTTGACGCGGAATTGTCCGGCGTTTCTGGGGTGGAGTGTACTGCTGGGGAACTGATAGATCGATGTTTTTTCTTTGGTAACGCGGGCTTTTTTGGTTTGCAGAGGCCGTCTATTTCTCGAAGGCTCCCCCGGACTGCAAGAAGCATTGCGAACAACATAAACCCACTGCCAATGAGCCAGGTAGCGTTCGATAATAGAAGAAGGCGTGGTTCGGTTGCCGAAAACCAGATGCACACCGTTGACGTACACCAAAAGAGAAGTCCTGAGGTGACTGTCAGGATAGGAAGAAGTTTTTCGTGCAGCCTGAAAAGTGTTCCGGAAACAGTAATGAATGAATAGAGGCATCCTATTAGGACCCACCAGCCAAGCCCCTGCGGTCCAAATGGGGTTTCAGTCACTTGTAGCAAGGCTAGTGCGACCGCCGGTCCGATTGGTACTGTTGTCGCTAGAGAAGTGATGATCCAAAGTACTGCGAGTGCACCCCATGGACGAAAGCCGGGTCGTGTCACGTCGGACCGATTGCGGTGGATCGATCGAAGAACCAGTGTTGCACCGGTTGCGAGCAAAAGATATGTCTGCGTGAGCCAACCTGCCAGATGGGCTTGTCCTTGAAGCCCAATGCCTCCGCGAAGAATGTCTACACTCTGGCTGTACTCACCGCCGTTGGGTAAAAATTCAAAAGTGTTAAATTCTCGTCCCAAGCATGGAACAACTGCCAGAGATGTTACGCACATCTGGAGTGCCGCAACGGCACACAAAGCGGCCGGCCGAGTCGGCACGAAAGAGGCCAGGTGTCGATACAGGGGGGGCAGGCCATCAGATGGGCTCGTGGAGACAATCCTGTCCTTCTGTTGAGGTAATGTTTTGTCGGCCGAAGTTGACGTGATCGATCGCTTTGGCTGACTGCGACCGAATAGTCGGGTCACGGGCGTTTTCCTTGCGTAAGGTCTGGTGTGTGGCGGTTTAAACTCTCATGATTTTGTCGGTTTTTTCAGGCTAGAGGGCTGAGATTCCATTGTTTCAGCATGGGCCTCTGCCTGATCGATTTCCTTCGCCTGATCGTCAGAGTTTTAAAGTAGTGAGACTTCTGCTGGGCGTTTGCCGAGGAGTCGTAACTCAGGTAGCATCATGTTCCGTTGTTGTTCAGATTTGATTGGTTCGTTCCACCATTCCTTGCTTTACGCGGAGACGTACATTCATGGCTTACACGCTTCCCCCACTGCCTTATTCCTTTGACTCACTCGAGCCACACATTGATGCCCGTACAATGGAAATTCACCATGACAAGCATCACGCTGCGTACGTGGCGAATGTCAATAAAGCCCTTGAGGGCAGTCCTTTGGCTGAACTGCCGATAGAAAAACTTATTGGTGATCTTGAGCAAGTGCCGGAAGCAATTCGCACCGCTGTACGAAATAATGGCGGTGGACATGCCAACCACTCACTTTTCTGGGAGTCTTTAGGGAGTGGTAAAGGTGGCGAACCTTCAGGAGAACTCGGGCAGGCAATTGCCTCAGTCTTTGGGAGTTATGCAAATTTTCAGGATGCCTTTTCAAAAGCCGCAATGACGCGTTTTGGTAGCGGTTGGGCGTGGTTGTCAGTAGACCCTCAGGGGCAAATTCTCGTAGAAAGCACTGCAAATCAGGATAGTCCGATTATGCACGGTAATTCCCCGCTTCTCGGGGTCGATGTCTGGGAGCATGCTTATTATTTGCTGTACCAGAATCGACGGGCTGACTATATTCAAGGATTTTTTAGTGTGGTTGATTGGGATGTTGTGGCGAGTCGTTTCGCAGCAGCAAAGTAGACTCCCTAGTCTCTAGTCATTCTCTATTTTGAAACGCTTGTCTGCCGTATCACGATCCTGTCGTGGTGCGGCAGATTTTTTTATACGGAGGAGATTTAGGGTAAAGGATGGCGTTGACATCCAGCCGATACAAAGCGTATTCCCTGCCTGATCGGTTTGTTTAGCCACTGCTATTTTGGAGACATTTCCATGCCTTTGATTACCCGGATAAAACTCCGCCGTTGGAGTCTTGTATTGGGCACTATTGAGTTGTCTTGCTTTATCCTGCTTGTTGCCTCTGGTAGTGGTTGTAAAAGTGGTTCATCGATGGGTAGCTCTTGGGGATCCTTTGGTATGGGTGGCCCCGATCCGGCGACGCTTGCTGAGGCACCAGCATTTGATGGTGACACAACAAAACCATCCTCGACCGCACAGCCGTATCCAACGACATCCACACCCGAGAGTTACGCTCTACAGCCCGGTCAGGAGGCAGTCTTGGCTGCTGCAGGATCTCCGTCTCCTGTGACATACGGCTCCTCGCCTCCCGCTGCCGAGCCGATCACGCCTTCATCGAACACAGTTGCATCGACATCACCACAACCACAGGTGGGGCCTTATCAGGCGGTGCCGGCAGCAGTTTCTCCTGCATCGTCTTCTCCGGCAGCGGGTTTTGGTGTGCCTGACGCGCTGGCAAGTCAGACCACGAGCGGCCCTCCGGCTGCCAGTCCGGCAAGCCGCTTCAGCGGTTCGCCAGCTAGTAATGCTCCACCAATGGCAAATAATGCTCCGAGTGGTCGGTTTTCAGGTTTGGGTGATCAGCGGGTAGCTGGTCTTCCGTCGTCAACTGGGTCGTCAGGCAGTCGGTTCAGTAGTCCTCCTGCAATGAGTTCTCCTGTGGCCCCCGCGTTTCCAGCAGCGACTCCTACCGCACAAGGTGGAGGAAGTCGGTATTCGGATGCGCCCACCTCATCTTATGAGCAGCCGGCGACATCATTTCAGGGAGCAGCTTCGACGGCCCAGCAGAGTCTGTCTGCAACGACCTCCGCAGAGGAGTCACCGTCAGTTATGCCAGCAAGCGGTTCACCAATGCACTCTCCACCAGTTCCACCAACGTCGCGTCGACCTGATCCGGGATACAGGCCAGGTGGTACTTCGAGTTATCAGCCGGCCAGTCCAATTATTGTTCGTACACCCGGCTCCGATCACCAGCCAGATGTTATGGAGGGGCGATTGGAATCGGGGCAGAGTATCACTCCGGCCTCGTTTGAAGCTCAGCTTGGTAGTCCACAAATTCCATTCCAAACGAATAAGTAATGTGGACTCGTTATCAGAATCAAACATCTCTGATTTTTTCAGTTACCATCCCATAACCATGTTTGACTCAATGACTTTTCTGGCTCGCTCCAGATCGTCACCGGTTGCATTCATGTAGAGGCGAATGGCATGAAGTTTGTCACCAGATGCACGAGAGAGGCAGTCTCTCGCCGTGTTGCTAGGTAGAAGCGGTTGTGTCTCGGTCGTTTCAGAAATGATTCCTAATGCTGATTTTGATACTACCCATGTATCACGCGGGCGACGAGTGAGGCGGAGTATTTTTTCTTGCGGGTATGCTTCAGCAACGACAGCCGATGCAGAATTTTCGTCCTCTGCCCAAGAAATAATGATATGTGCTTCGGTTTCGATCTCGAACAGTGGCATTGATGAAACCTCCTCCGGTGACACATCCTACACTGGGCTGCTTATCTAGTGTAATCAGCCCATGATATCTTACTCCCATTCATTTAGTTTGTACAAAATTTGACACGTGTAGGTGCTATCGTCTTCTTCTGAGGGGCAGCGTATGGTTCGCTCTCTAATGAAGGCCCCGGCCTCTTCAAGTAGATGAGTGCGTAATGCAGCCACAATTCTCTTTCGAGGGCACTCGAACACATTCTTCATCGGGGGTGTTGTAGTATCAGTTCTTGATGCGTTTTATACGGAAAAGACGGTGGCCTCTTTTTGCGTGGGTTTTTCTGTTATATTTAAATGATCGCGAGGCATTATCGCTCTAAATTTCCTATCGTCTTGTATAGTGAAATTCAAAGGGGGGTGTAGCTCAGTTGGTTAGAGCGCCAGCCTGTCACGCTGGAGGCCGCCGGTTCGAGTCCGGTCACCCTCGCTTTTCGCTTTCAAACATCGGGTGCCTTCTGTTTTTCTTTACCGGTCTCAACGATGTCTATACCTTTTGCTGGCCGAGCCATTGTTACGGGAGCGGTGAGTGGTCTTGGGCGAGCAATTACGCGAGAGCTTGCAAATCGAAACTGGGAAATTGCGGCTGTCGACTGCAAAGACAAGAGCGATGAAGCTTGGTTTACTCTTGACCGTGAGGTCATCGCGAGTGGTGGGAGGCATCTAATAAGTCCATTCGATGTCCGTGACGGTAGCTCTTGGCATCGGCTAGCTAATCAGTTGCAAAAAGAATGGCCCACCATTGATCTTCTGGTAAATGCGGCGGGTGTTGGTGCAACCGGAGAGGTTGGGTCGTTGCCAGTGCAGCAGTGGCAACGAGTACTTGAAACGAACCTTATGGGGACGGTGATCGGATGTGAAACATTTCTCCCACGGCTGCGAACACAAAGAGAACCAGCACGATTGTTAAATATAGCTTCTGTCGCTGGGCTTCTGTCCCCACCCTCGATGGCTGCTTATTCAGCAAGTAAGGCTGGAGTCATCGCCTTGTCAGATACAATCGCAGCTGAGTCTCAAGGACAGCCGAGCGTCACAGTTGCGTGTCCCGGTTTTTTTCGGTCTGGGCTTCTTGATTCTTGGCATTTCACTCAAGCTATTGAGCGTCGAGAGGCGGCTCGGCGTATGAGAAAAACAGTTTGGACGTCAGAGTCAGTGGCCCGATACGTGTTGGCAGCAACCTTTCGTGGCCAGCACTATGTCGTGCTTGGGCGACAGGCGCGAATGCTTTGGTTTTTGAAGCGTTGTGCACCAACACTGACAAATAAGTTGACAAGTTATCTGTATCACCGATGTAAGTCTGATGCAGAAGTCTTGCGAGTAAAAACGTAATAGCTCTCACAATAACAGAGGCCTCGTTTTTTCATGGAGACGAACTTTCGCTTATCCTGAAACAGAAGCCAAAATGATTTACGGCCGGTTGCCCAAGCCTCGATTAGTGGATGCCGGTGCTGGGGAAGACGCCGTGCCAAACTGCTTGGAGGATCGAGCAAAGCGATTTTTTCTTGTTTATATAATCCCGGTCATATCCTGAAGCCAGGCGCGAATTTCATTTTCGTATTCGCTGGCGAGGCCACCAACGATGAGTTGGCGATGGAAGCTTGCTGCCCCTTCCTTTTCTAGGTCGGCGTCTTCCGCGCTTGGAAAACGTTGGTTGGGATCTGCTGCAACAAGTCCGCTACAAAAGTTCATAAGGAGTTCGTTACAGCTAACTTCACCAGGAAGGATTTGCGGCAGCCTGTGAGCGAGCGAGCGTTTCGCTTCCAATAAATCGTAGAACGAGGTGAGGCCAGCGAATGGAGGTTGGCCGCTTAACATTTCAATAAGCACGTAACCGAGACTTGCGAGATCAGACCTGGGCGAATGATCACGGCCTTCTAAAACCTCAGGTGCAGCATAAGCTGGTGTACACGTTCTTTGAGTTGGTGCAGTTGCTAAAGTCACTGCAGATCCGATGTCGATAATTTTTGCGTTACCTGTACGCTTCACCATAATGTTCGAGCTTTTAATATCACCGTGAAGGATATTCACTCGGTGAAGCGCTGCTAGAGCTGCTAAGCATTCGCGTACTATTGCAATTGCGACTCCAGGTTTGAGCCGGGATTGTCGCGATCCAGGGGTTACGATGACATTGTTCAGGTATTCCCAACGCGAGGCCGTCACGCGTTCCCGTGTCTTCTCAAGCAAATCTGGGGCAAGGAGTCTGGATAAATCATATCCGTCGATCCATTCCATCTCCATGATTCTGATCTGCCGTTGTTCAACAAAGTTTTGTACGTCGAGCAGGTTGTCTTGCTGGATTTGGGCGACTTGTGCAGAAACCTGAGCAATACCTTCCATTGCTGCACTATATCTGGCTTCCGATTCGTAACGCTCTGGAGAAAAAATCTTGAGGGCAACCGGAAGTGTAAATCCATCAGTTCCTTTCCGTGTAGTCAGGAAGACGACCCCCTGCCCTCCTGAACCAAGGCGACGGCCAAGTTTATGGTGCTGAGTCCAATTAAGCCTTCCTCCATCAAGCACCTCACCATATCGAGCAAGAAGTTCATCAGGGCAACGACCACCACCAACACCTGCTGCCGGGAGTGTCGGTTGTCCGTCTTGAAAAATTGTTGTTGACATGTAATGACAACTTTCAGCTTGAGTGAGTTGTTGTGTGAGTCGACTTACTCTTCATCTGGTTTGTGAGGCTAAGAAGCTCTTGCAGTTAAACAGGCGTTGGAAACCCCAGTTTTTTGTCGACCAGATTGATAAGAGGCCGACCCTGTCTATATCGTATGATGTTTTCACAAAATAGATCAGTCATGCGGTCTATTCTTTTTTTCGATTGTCCACCAACGTGTGGTGTAACAATAAGGCGAGGCGCGGTCCAAAGAAGGCTGTCCGTCGCCGGAGGCTCCTCTGGAGTGACATCGAATCCAGCTGAGTCAAGATGGCCAGATTCGAGGGCATCAACGACTGCCTTTTCTACGACAATGCCTCCTCGTGCAACGTTAATCAGTATTGCACCAGGCTTCATGACTGAAAGAGCCGATGCATTAATCATGTTTCGTGTCTGGTCTGTGAGTGGCGCGGTAAGAAAAATGAAATCAGCTTTTGGGAGAAGGTCACGGAGCTCCTCCGGTCCCCCTAGGTGGTCCACGAGTGGCGATGGTCGGTCAGGGAAATAATCCGTTGCGAGAATTCTAGTTTTTAGTGGGTGTAGGACTTCGGCCAGCCGTTGCCCGTTGCCTCCGAAGCCGACAATCAGGACCGTTGAACCTGTGAGGTCACGTGTTGGCCTGCGAATAAAATCCTTTTGTTGATGCTGCTGGATGAATAGGGGGATTCTTCGACTACAGCCTGTCGCTAAGGCGAGCGAATGTTCTGCAACTTGATCGGCAAGGACACCTGATGCACTCGAAACAACAATCTCGGATTCAACAACGCTCGGAACGAGGCAATGATCAAGTCCTGCTGCTGAAGACTGAATCCAACGTAATCGTTGCCTCTGCACAGTCTCTTTCCACGGAACCGGTACTTTGGCATGACCACAAAAAATATCAGCCTTGGGAAGTTCTTCAGCGATGTGTTCTTGGCCGGCGGAAACGACATTTGCATCAGGATACGCGTCGTGTATCTGTTTGATATGTTGAGGTTCGACTGGATAGCAGAGAACGATTCGCACGTAAAATTTCCCGTGGCACGAGGACAGTAAAAGGGGGTTGCTGCGGTCTGATGTTTATCCACGTGGTGCCGCTGCGGAGTTTCAAAAGCCGATTTGAACCCTCATTATTGTCTATTTACACTGTTTACTGGAAGCGCAATCAGAAGTTGCAAATCGAAGTTACACAATGCTTGTTGCAAAATTGTGAGATACCTGAAGAATAAGAGAATACAGTTAATTACGTTGTTTTTAGCTACGTAGTCATATAATCCCATACCAGGACATATGTTTTGTACGTATCTTTTTCTTTGGACGCACATGTAGTATGAGTTGTACGCGAACGGCGGTGGTCATGACGGCCGCACTCACTTTTTTACGAATTGTCATTGGTCTCCATTTTTTTCTTGAGGGCTCAAGTCATTTGAGGGACCCCTCATGGTCGAGTGCTGGATTCCGAAAGGCGGCAGTTGGGCCTCTCGCCTCTTTCCTGAAGACTGATCTCCCTGAAACTGGGGATTGGAAGGGAACATTGGGTATCGTCAGCAGTGCGGATGTTGAAGATGTCACTGATGCCGCCGCCGCCTGGCGTTCCTCGATTGTTGAAGAGTGGAAAATATTGGGCGAACGACGAAAAGCTGTCCTTAGTAATTCTGGGTGGGCGGCTCCAGCAGACTGGGATGAGATATCGTCCGCAGCACTACGTGCTGCGGATAAAAAACTTGCCTCAATGCTTGATTATGCAAATGAGGACCTTCTTGATTACTGTGGTCAGGTTATCCGACTCAAAACAACCGAGAAGTCGGCAATGGCACGAGACGTTCCTTTCATGCGAGATCGGGTCGCTGAAAAGGAACGAGAGCTAGCAGGGCAAAAGAATGGGTGGATGGAAGAAGCGAATGCCGTCGGCCGAGAACTTGTGGCAGCCTGGAATGAACCTCTCTCGGCGGAAGAAAGACGAATTGCTGACACGGCCGTTGAGCCAACACGGCTCTGGAAAGCAGACCGGTTTGTGAGCTGGTCTCTTGCAACTATTGGTGCTTGCCTTGTTGTTGGAATTTTTACAAAGTTTAATGCCATTGGTGGTGTCTTTTTTCTTCTTTCGGTTGTAGCCTCACAGCCTTTTTGGCTACCAGCAGCGCAGGCAACATATGATCAATGGGTCGAAATAGCAGGACTTCTTGTGCTGGCTTCTGTGCCACTCGGTGCATGGGCAGGCATTGATGCGTTTCTCATGCCTATACTTAAAAGGTATTGCCCATTGAAAACCTGTTGCGATTCCAAGAGTTAAAGATGTGCTTGTTTGTGTGAATTGGTCCACAGAGTTATTACTACAACGTCAGTGAAGCGGAGAAAATTTTTTTATGAACCTCACTCCAGAACAGCAAAAAGTTGGAAAAGAAAATTTCAATGATGCCGTGGCAGTGACACGACGTGACTTTCTGTCGGGTACGGTCGCTGCAGGTTTGGCAACGGGAGCCGGCTTAGGATCAATCTACTTTGGATATGGTGCGAGTGTCGGTGATCCATTGAGGGTTGGTTTTATTGGCACGGGTGATGAAGGAAGTGTGTTGATAGGCGCACACAATCCGGAATATCTCAAAGCTGTCGCAATTGCAGACATACGGCCGTACAACATTTTTCGTGCCTTTCACGGTGATGTTTCAAGCCCAAACGCACAGCGAGTGCGGCCGGGGTTGATGGCAAAATACGGTTGGAAGACTGAAGATGAGGCCCGCAAGCAGGTCAAAGTTTATGCTGCGTATGAAGAAATGTTAGCCGACAAAAATATTGAAGCTGTTGTCATTGCATTGCCATTGCACTTGCATGCTGAGGCGGCAATAAAAGCGATGCGAGCAGGTAAGCATGTGTTGACGGAAAAGCTCATGGGGCATTCGATCTATGAATGCAAGGAAATGGGTAGGACGGCTCGCGAGACAGGAAAGCTTCTAGCCACGGGGCATCAGCGACACTACAGCGTGCTGTACGACAATGCCGTTCACACGATCGGTGATGCTCGTCTTATTGGTGATGTGCATTCAATTCGAGCTCAGTGGCATCGTGGAAATTTACCTGGTAAGGACAGCTGGAAGCCACCATTGCCTGCAGATGAAGCGCTGCTTAAAAAAATGGCGAGCTGGAGAAAAAGACTGGAAGATTCAAAGCCGTCGGAAGTAGATGTGTGGTCAAAACGCGTGGCACAATTGGAAGCGCAGATTGCTGACAGTGGTGTCGATGCCAAGCTATTCGGATACACCGAGAAACAGTTGCCCGATGGCACCCCACGCACACCTCTTGAAGAGTTGATTCGTTGGCGGCTCTGGAATCGAACCGGTGGCGGGCTGATGGCAGAACTTGGCAGTCATCAGCTCGACGCAGCTGGTATTTTCATTTCTGCGATGCATGGAAAAGGAAAGAAAGTAAAGCCATTGACTGTTACGGCTGTAGGAAACCGAAGTATTTTTCCTGACGACCGTGAAGTTGATGATCATGTGTACTGCATGTATGAATATCCAGCGCCGGATTACGTAGAGAATCCAAATAAGAAAATAGTTGTTACGTATTCATCAATAAACGGAAATGGTTTTGGTGGGTATGGAGAAGTCGTTATGGGGACTGAAGGTACCCTGCTTCTCGAACAAGAGCAGAATGTGATGCTGTACAAGGGGTCCTCTCGTGACACTCGCGTTACGGTGTCGAAGGCGAAGAGTGGCGAGGCCGTGCTTGATACCACAGAAAGTGGCGGTGCTGGTAGCGTAGCCGCCGTTCCCACCACAGCGTCAGGGAAAGCACCACCTTCTCGCGGCTATACGGAGGAAATGGAGCACTGGGCGTGGTGTATACGAAACCCCGATCCTGCGAACCAGCCTCGATGCAAGCCAGAAGTAGCACTTGCGGATGCGGTAATTGCCCTTGTGAGTAATGTTGCATTAAAAAAATCAGGTGAACAGCCTCGTGTTGACTTTAAAGAAGAATGGTTTGATATTGAAAGTGATGTCACTCCAGAAGGCGTAAAGCCGGATTTGCAGCGTGAGCAATACAAAATATGATCTTTCGTTTGCACTCGCTTGCGGCAAATGAGCCTGCACGCGACAAGTAATTTGCAGCATGTTCCTATGTGTGTATATGCTTAGACTGCGAGTCGTTCTTAATGAGTTTCAGCATGCTGGTGGGAATAGTCACAGCCGCTATCTCGGGGATCTTTATGTTTGGGAAATACTGTGATGTTCGGCACAGCAGATTTTTAAGTTGTTGTGGCAGTGTGCTTTTTGCACTCTGCGCTGGGATGGCCGGGTGTAGTAAGCCACCTCCACCGCCGCCACCAGTTGTTTCAATTCCAGAGCCCGTTGAGGTGCCAAAAGAAATTGAAATTAACAAAATTGAAGATGTCACTCTATTGCCAAATGCGACAAGTGAATTTTCGGTGCAAGTGGTCAGGAATGGTCATAAAGGAAGCGTTACGATTTCTTTTGAAGGTCTCCCTGATGGATTTAAGATCAACCCTGAACGGGTTGAAATAGGACAAGAATCTTCGGCTGGTAAGGCTGTTTTACAGGCATTGCCGAGTCTTGGTGATAAGCCGGTGAAAGCATCCATCGCCGTGAAAGCCAAATTAAAGGAGGTGACTGCTTCCCAGGCTTTCAATGTCACAGTAGACAAGGTTGCCCGCCC
>ERZ1048686.2560-NODE-2560-length-12396-cov-7.921481_pt1 | contig 12396 bp, 9 predicted proteins | sample MGYA00383099_ERZ1048686 | MGnify/ENA primary metagenome ERZ1048686 (study PRJEB29581, sample SAMEA5548369) | metagenome | biome: marine; feature: coastal; material: water | depth 25 m | study: Short-term variability in the microbial, nano- and picoplankton...
TGCATTAGCTGAAATAGCAGGGTTTTTGTAAAATAAACGATGTCTGAATGACAACCAGGACACAATATTCCAATGAGCGCGATGGTGAGGCGCGTTCTGGCCTTAGGTAATTGCTTCGAGTCGCTCTTTGGATAAATCCCCCGGAACAATGGTCATTGGGATGGGCAAAGAGCCTGCGTTTTTGGTCAGCTGCGTCACAAGCGGGCCGGGGCCTTTTTTATCCGTGCCTGCGCCCAGAACCAACACGCCGATTTCAGGATCATCCTTAACTTGCGCCAAAATCTCTTGAATCGGTTCACCTTCACGGATCACCAATTCAGGATCTATGCCCTGCCGATCGCGCATCCATTTGGCGAAGACTTCAAAATGCACCTCAATGCGTTCACGCGCTTCGCTGCGCATGATATCGCTGACGCCGATCCAATGGTTGAATTCTTCAGGTGGGATCACGGCCAGCACTTCAACGCCGCCACCGGTTCGCGCAGCGCGCATGGCCGCGAAACGCATTGCGTTCAGACATTCTTGACTGTCGTCGAGTATTAGCAAAAACTTACGCATCTATGTGATCTCCTCAGCTGCATATGATGCGCGAAGGCGCCATCCAACGCAAGGTTGATTTCAGCAGCCTGCGCATTGTTGCGCAAAGGCGCTTAGGCCGAGGTTGATGAGGCCCAGTCCCAATAAGCCTCTTTAAGCTGCCCGGCAATCGGGCCGATTTGAAAATGCGTTTCTTCAATCGCGGTGACGGGTGTGATTTTTTGCATATTTCCGGTCATAAAAACTTCATCTGCGGCATAAAAATCATCAAAACTCAAAACGGTTTCATGAATAGGAATGCCCATATCTTTTAAATGCGTGATATGACGCGCGCGCGTGATACCGGCTAAGAACGTGCCATTTGGCGCCGGAGTAAACACCTCGCCATCGCGCGCCATGAAAATATTTGCCGTGGCAGTTTCTGCCACATTGCCCATAGCATCTGCAACCAACGCATTGCTGAACCCGTTGCGGCGCGCTTCTACCAGCATGCGCGCATTATTGGGATAGAGACAGCCAGCTTTTGCATTTACCACGGCGCTTTCTAAAATAGGCCTGCGAAATTGCGTGCGCCCCAAGGTTGCGCTGGTTTTGGGGGCTGCAAAGGGGATTTCTTCAAGCGAAATGGCAAAGCCTGTGGTGTCAGCGCTTGGAACGATGGCCGTCAGATCCCCATCTATCCCCCAATACATGGGGCGAATATAAACCGCGGCGGATGTCGCGTAGCGCGCAAGCCCTTCCCAGATCAGGGCTTTCATCTTAGAAACACTATATGTTGGGGTGAGCATTAGGGCCTTTGCTGACGCGTTTACCCGCGCACAATGCGCCTCCAAATCAGGGGCAACCCCGTTAAAATAGCGTGCCCCATCGAAGACGCCTGAGCCCAACCAAGCCCCATGGTCGGCAGCTTTCATCACAGCAATATCGCCATCATGCCATTGGCCGTTGAAATAGGTTTTTATGTTGCTGCCCGTTGCCATTGACCTCTCCTTTTGGATACCCCGGCTCAGGACGAGGCATTCTTTATGGCACCCTGACAAAAGACGGGTTTGCATGCAAGAGCCTGCCGAACCCTATTCGCGCGGCGTTAGTAAGACTGGGAAGTTTATGCAATTGCTTGCTCTGTGAACGCAGGCAGCAGGGCTTAACTGCGCAGCAAACCCATAATATCATAGGTTTGGTTCAATATGGGCTGAGCAATTTTTCGAGCCCGCTCGGCCCCATTGGCCAATACACGGTCGATCTCGTCCGGTTCTTGCATCAACCGGTTCATTTCAGCCGAAATTGGTGAAAGCGTGGCGACCGCGCGGTCAATCAGCATTGGTTTGAACTCGGAAAATTGTCTGCCGCCAATGTCATTTAGAACCGCGTCAACGGATTGATCTTCCAAAGCGGCATAGATCGCCACCAAATTGCGCGCTTCGGGGCGATTTTCCAATCCGGCTTCTTCGGAAGGTAGGGCATCGGGGTCGGTTTTGGCTTTGCGGAATTTCTGGGCAATGCTGTCTGCATCATCGCTCATATTTATGCGGCTCAGGTCAGAAGGGTCTGATTTTGACATTTTTTTTGATCCGTCGCGTAGGCTCATCACACGGGCCGCCGGCCCCCCGATCACCGGCTCGGTAATTGGAAAAAAATCCACCCCGAAATCATGGTTGAACTTGGTTGCAATATCTCTTGTTAATTCAAGATGTTGCTTTTGATCATCGCCCACGGGCACATGGGTTGCGTGATAGAGTAAAATATCTGCGGCCATCAATGCGGGATATCCAAATAAGCCAAGCGATGCATTCTCTGCATTTTTTCCAGCTTTGTCTTTGAATTGGGTCATCCGCTTCATCCACCCCATGCGGGCGATACAATTGAAAATCCAACCCAATTGAGCATGTTCGGGAACCGCGGATTGATTGAATAAAATTGACTGCTCCGGTTTTAATCCGGCAGCAATAAAAAACGCCGCCAATTCACGGGTGTTTTTGCGCAAGTTGGCCGGATCTTGCCAGACGGTCACCGCGTGTAGATCCACCATGCAATATAAGGATTCATGGTTAGGGCTTTGCATATGCACAAACCGCTTTACGGCGCCCAAATAATTGCCAAGCGTTAACCCGCCCGATGGCTGAACACCTGAAAAAACGCGCTTTTCAAATGGGCTTGGGGATGGTGTTTGAGCGGCATCCGACATAAGTGTTCTCCAAAGGGCAATCTACTGCGTGTCGATTAACTGCAGCTTCAAGGCCCGTCAAGCAAAGGGAGTGCGATGTCTTTCAATCCGGAAACACCCAAAGCTGCGGCGTTGAACCCGATGCCGCCCGTCGTCATGGCGCTTTTTTTGATGATCGCGGGGGTAGAGGCCCTATTCGCCTTGGCATCGATTGGGGTTTTGGGTGAAGGGTTTGACGCCTCTTGGCGGTTTTTTGCGATTGAGCGCTATGGAATGAACACAAATCTTGTGTCATGGATGCGCGAAACCCAGGATTACGGCGCGGAACATTTGGTGCGCTTTGTTACGTTTTCCTTCTTGCATGCGTCTTTTATGCAGGCAGCGATCGCTTGCGCGCTGTTTTTGGCGATGGGCAAAATGGTTGGCAGCGTGTTTTCCGCCCCTGCCGTATTAATGTTCTTTTTTGTGTCAGCGGCGCTGGGCGCATTGGTTTACTGCCTGATCGCGCCAGAGGCGGGCTGGTTATTTGGGGCTTTTCCAGGGATTTATGGGTTAATCGGGGCCTATACTTTTCTGCTTTGGGTGTCGTTAAAGGCGCAGCAGGCGCCGGCAGGCAAATCGTTTAACATGATTGCGATGCTGATCGGGATCCAGCTTGTCTTTGGAATATTCTTGAGCGGCAGATTATTGTGGATCGCCGATTTGGCCGGGTTTTTAGGCGGCTTCACCTTATCTGTTTTATTGCTTCCGGGTGGGCTTGCGCGTTTAGTGCAAGCGCTGCGCCGTGATTAAGGCTTTTTAAAACTGGCCTTAATCTCTTGCAGCGAGAAGGCTTTTAATCTTTCACCCAGCCAAATATATAATCCCGCGCCAGCGATTACCAAGAAGAGCGCATAGAAAATTCGCCCAGAAACGCTGGTGACAGCGGGGCTGATAAAAAATTGTATGCCGTAAAGAGCAGCCCCTAAGAAAAGGCTGGCAATGCACATGCGCAGCAAGCGGTTTTTCAAACCGGCCTCCGGCTTTAAAATATCGTCAAAGCCGCGCGCGCCCCAAAACAGCAGCCCAACCATTGCCCAAGCCGAAAGACTGGTGGCAATGGCCGCGGCCACCCAGCCAATAAATGGCATAAGACCGATGGCTAAGGCGGCATTGATCCCCATGCCTACAAGCGCAAATCGAAAGGGCCTGCGCGTATCTTCGCGCGCAAAATACAATGGTTGCAAGAGCTTTTGCAGCACAAAAGCGGGCAAGCCCAATCCGTAGATAGCGGTCGCAAGCGCCATCGCTTGCGCGTCAAGGCGGGAGGTTGCGCCATGTTCAAAAAGCGCAGAGACGAAAGGATAGGGCACCACGCAGAGCGCCATTGCGGCCGGTAAACTCAGCGCTAATGTGATTTCGGTTGCGCTTGAAAAGGCTTGTTTTGCCCCTGCTTGATCATTTGCCTGCAAGCGTCGTGACAATTCGGGTAAGAGCACAATGCCCACAGCAATTCCAACCACGCCCAGGGGCAACTGATACAGGCGATCAGCCCCATAAAGCCAACTGACGGCGCCGGGATGTTGACTGGCGACCAATTGTCCGACCAATAAATTGATTTGCAGCACGCCATTGGCCAAGGCTGCGGGTACCGCAATCCGCACCAGCTGTCGCATTTCGGGGCTAAAGCTGGGCCGTCCCAACCGAATCGGAAGCCCGGCGGCCTGCGCCGCCCGCCACAGCGCGGTCAATTGCACAATCCCCGCAATTGGAACCGCCCAAATCAGATAATAGATGACCGCATGGTTCATCACCCATCCCAGACAAAGCGCGCAAATGATGATGATATTTAAGAAGACAGGCGCGGCGGCTGCCATAGCGAAGCGCCCTTGGGCATTCAGCGCACCAGACAGCAGAGCGCTGAGCGAGATAAGAAAGATATAAGGAAACATCACGCGGCCATATTCAACCGCCATATCAAAGCGGGCATCGCCCACGAACCCCTGCGCGGTAAGCCAGACAAGCGCTGGCATGAACACCAGCGCCAGCGCTGTCAAAAGCGCCAGCGCAAAGGCAAGCCCGCCCATCGCCTGGCTGGCAAATCCGATCGGGTTGTCTTGGGCCTCAAGGCGCTTTGAAAACAGAGGCACAAAAGCGGCGTTAAAAGCGCCTTCTGCAAAGAACCGCCGAAACATATTGGGCAAACGAAACGCAACCACAAACGCGTCCAACACCGGCCCTGCGCCAATCAACATATAGAGCAAGACCTCGCGGGCCATGCCCAGCACGCGGCTGAGCAAAGTCCAAAAACCGACTGTCATAATGCCTTTGAGCAGTCGCGGCCCACTCATGTTGAAGCGCGCTCAACGCCCAGCTCGATTGCTTCGCGTAGCTTGCGTTCTAGCATTTTTTGCTTGGATTGGTTGTAAAATTTCAGACCAAACATGTCTTTTACATAAAAACTATCAACAACTTGTTCGCCATAAGTGGCGATGACTGCTGATGCGATATAGACGTTGGTATTGGCCAAAGTGCGTGTCAGATCAAACAACAGGCCCGGACGATCCCGCGTGTCGACTTCGATGATCGTGTAAATTTCGGAGCCGTCATTATCAAAGCTGATAGAGGTCGGAACTTTAAAGGCTTTTTCGCGTTTTTTGAATTTGTCTTTATCCTGAATCGCAACTCGCGCCACCACTTTGCCCATCAATGTCTTATTGATCATTTGTTTCAAACGGTTGAACTTTTCGGGCTCATAAGGGTTTCCTGCCGCGTCTTGAATCCAAAACGCTGCCGTCGCAAACCCATCTTTGGTGGTATAGCTGCGCGCGTCGACGACATTGGCCCCCACCAGTGCCAGAGCGCCCGCCAAGCTGGAAAAAATGCCGGGATGGTCGACGCAGGCAAAACACACGCGGGTTGCTGCGCGGTCTCCATCTGCATAGAAGTCGATGTCAATTTCGTCCTCTTTTAAATCGCGGAGCAAACCGGCAAACACCACATGCGCGGTGACATGTAATCCCTGCCAATAGGGGGGATAATGGCGCGCAACTTCGGTTTTAAGGTCTTTGGCGTCCCAATCTTTTAAATGCAGACGTAGGTTTTTCTTACCCTCGCTGCCACGCGATTCGCGGTTCAAAGCGTCTTGGCCATTCTCTAACGCGCGGCGGGTCTGCCGATAGAGTGCTCGGATCAAAACCGCTTTCCAATTGTTCCAAGTGTTGGGACCAACAGCGCGAATATCGCAGACGGTCAACACGGTTAGCAGATCCAAGCGCTTGAGGGTTTGCACGGCTTTGACAAAGTCGCGCACCGTTCGAGGATCGGCAATATCGCGTTTTTGCGCCAAATCAGACATCAATAAATGGTATCTCACAAGCCATTCTACGGTTTCCACATCGGCTTTGTTCAAGCCAAGCCGCGGAGCCACTTTGCGCGCAATTTGCGCTCCAATCACCGAATGATCTTCATTGCGGCCTTTGCCGATATCATGCAGCAGAAGGGCAACGTAAATCACCTTCCGGTTCAGACCCTCTTTCAAAATAGAACTGGCAATGGGCAATTCTTCGATCAATTCGCCGCGCTCGATCTGGGCAAGGTTCCGGATACATTGGATCGTATGCTCATCCACCGTGTAGCTGTGGTACATATTGAATTGCATCATCGCGACGATGGGCTCAAATTCGGGGATGAAGGCTGACAAGGCCCCCAATTCATTCATCCGTCTCAGGGCACGTTCTGGATTGCCATGTTTTAAGAGCAGATCCAGAAAAATCCGTTGTGCTTCGGGGGTTTGACGCAGGGTTTCGTCAAATAAATGTAGATTGGCTGAGATTAACCGCATCGCATCTGGATGTATCAGCAGGCCAGTCCGCAGCGCTTCTTCGAATAACCGCAACAGATTAAGCGGATCGCTCAGAAAATTTTCAGGCGCGGAAATACTCAGCCTGTTATGCAGCACCATATAATCGGATTTCACAGTGGGGCGTTTGCGAAAAATCCGTTCTAAAAGTGGCTCGCTTTTGACATGGCTTGCCTCGAGCGCCGTTAAGAAAATACGCGTTAAATCCCCAACGCTGGTTGCTTGGCGGAAATAATCTTGCATGAAAATTTCAACCGCTGGCCGGCCCGCGCGGTCATGATAACCCATGCGATCAGCCAGTTCGATTTGCATATCGAAGGATAAAGTTTCAACCGCGCGCCCGCTTATAAGATGCAAATGGCTGCGCACTGCCCATAAAAAAGCCTCTGCCTTGACGAAAATTTGATGTTCTTCCGGCGTGATAACGTTTAACGAGACCAGATCTGCCGTTGAGGCGGATCGATATACATATTTGGTAATCCAAAACAGCGATTGCAGGTCGCGCAGGCCGCCCTTTCCCTCTTTGACATTCGGCTCGACCATATAGCGCTGGCCGCCTTGCTTTTCATGCCGGGCTTCGCGTTCTTGCAATTTCGCCTCAATGAACTCTTTTTCGCTGCCCGAGAATAAATCACTCCAAAGCTTGGCGGATAGCGCGTCGGCAAGGCTTTGATCACCGCAGAGGTTGCGCTGTTCCAGCATGGCGGTGCGAATCGTATAATCATTCGCGCCCAAGCGCAGACAATCTTTTACAGTGCGTGATGAATGCCCCACTTTCAGCTTAAGATCCCAAAGGATATAGAGCATCGTTTCAATCAGACTTTCGGCCCAAGGCGTGATTTTATACGGTGTTAAAAAAAGTAAATCAACATCGGAAAACGGAGCCATTTCGCCGCGGCCATACCCCCCGACCGCAACAACAGAAAGCCGCTCGCTTTCGGTGGGATTGGCGAGGGGATGCACGAAGGTTGAGGCGACAAACCAGGTTGTTTTAACAATACAATCGGTCAGGTAAGTGTAAGATCTGGTCACCTCATGGGCGCTGAACGGGCTTTTAGAAAAAGCATGGGCAATATGTTCCATACCCGCAATTTGACGCGCTTTCAGCTCTGTCGCCAAGCCCGCCCTTATGTCTTTACTGTCTGACAACGTGACTAGGTTGGCTTTGATAAAGGCAACCATAGTTTCAGAATCGAAAATCATTTCAGCTGGCGAAATCATTGGTAGATCGGGCCTGTCGAAGTGAAGCATCGACAGATTAGAAGCTGAAGAACTCGAATGCTGCGGGCGCTGGGTCAAGAATTACCACCTGTTTGTCTTGGATCGTTGCGATAGCCAGACCACGCTCGTTGGTGCCGTCTTTCCTAAGTCTGAAAATACCATCGACGCCTTCAAAGCCGGCTGTTTGGGTTAAGGCTGCTGCGCCTAACGCGTTATTGGTGCCACGGGCGACCAATGCGCCAATTGCGGCGACGCCATCATATGCCAGGCCCGCAAGCTGGTGTGGTTTACTGGAAAATGTCGCTTCATAGCGCGTTGAAAAACTTTGAGCGCGCGCGTAATCGGGCAAAGCGAACAGCCCCCCCTGCACGCCTGAGAGCGCCAGAGTTTGCGCCGGCACATCCCAGCGTGCAAGGCCTGCATATTGCACTTTGGCGGGATCAATCCCAGCTTCGGGCAGCAATTGCACCAACAGCCCCAAAGCGCCGGCCGTGGTTGAGGTTAATAAAATAGTATCGGCCTCTTCAATCTCGACAGCGGCGCGAATGAGCGGAATCGCGGCAACAACCCCCTCTTGCGAGAACTCAAACGCCTGACTATGCGCGATTTTTAAGCTGGAATATTGGGCGGCCTTTTCCAAAGCGCTGCGCCCTGCTTCCCCTTCCAGATTATCCGGGTAAACAATCACAGCGCGTTGTTTTCCTGATCGCGCAAGATAACCGACCACCCTTTCAGCCGTATTGTCAAAGGTCTTTCCAAGCACGAAGACGTTGCCACCGGCGATGGCGCTGCTGTTTGAAAAACTTAAAACATTCACACCTTCATCCGCGACAGCCAGGCCCGCGGCGTTTGCGGCTTCAGCAAAAAGCGGCCCAATGATAATTTTTGCACCCTGATCAACCGCGGTTTGGGCCTGTTGCGCGGCGATATCACTGCGCCCTGCAGTGTCATAAACGCGCAGGTCAATTTTGACCGGTTCCAAATCAGAAACCGCCATTCGCGCGGCTTGCTCTAAACTTCCGGCGATCTCGGCGGCGTTTTGCGAAGATGTCGGAACCAACAATGCGATTGGAATGGGCTCTTGGGGAGCCAGCCTGGGAGCGGTGCCAATCGTTGATGTGTCAGGCGCGCAGGCGCTTATAAAAGCTGCCAGCAAGATCCCGGCCAGCGCGCGTAGACCTTTATGACGAAATGAAATAGATACTCTCATACATACGCTCCTTTAACAGGGGTTTAGCACAGCTCTTTCGCCGGTGCGACAAGAAAGCTAAGAATGATAAAGGCAAAGCCGTGAGTAAGCGCAACATCCATTTGGCACCAGGGCTTTATTTTGTTGCCACCCCGATCGGGACCGCGCGCGACATCACTTTGCGTGCGCTCGATATTCTAACAAATGTTGATATTTTAGCGGCTGAAGATACCCGAAGCCTGCGAAAATTAATGGATATTCACGGCGTGGCTTTGAATGAGCGCCCGATATTGGCCTATCATGATCACAATGGCGCGCGCATGCGGCCTAAATTAATGCAATATTTACAAGAAGGCCGGTCTGTTGCCTATGCGTCGGAGGCGGGAACGCCGCTTATTGCTGATCCGGGCTTTGACCTAAGTAAAACGGCCGCTGAGGCTGGTGTTTTGGTCACCACAGCGCCGGGGCCATCCGCGGTGATAACCGCGCTGACGCTGGCCGGTTTGCCCACCGATCGCTTTTTATTTGAAGGCTTTGTTCCCAACGCAAAATCGGCGCGGCTTGCGGCTTTGAGGAATTTGTTAAACGTGCCAGCAACTTTGGTGTTTTACGAATCTCCTAAACGTCTTGTGCCATTTTTGCAGGATGCGTGCACGGTTTATGGCGAAAATAGGCAGGCTGCATATTGCCGCGAATTAACCAAAAAGTTTGAAGATATCCAACGCGGAACATTGGCAGAGTTGTTGGCCAAGGCACAAACTGGGCCTGTCAAAGGCGAGATTGTCGTGATCATTGACCGGGCGCAGTCATCTCCTGTTAATGAAAGTGATATAGAAGCGCAGTTGAAAACAGCATTGCAATCAATGTCGGTGCGAGACGCGGCTGAGTTTGTGGCACAGGCGCATGGCGTAGCGAAACGCAAAATTTATCAGATGGCTTTGAACATTGAGCAGAAACCTTAAAGGAAACAAGGCTTATTATTCAGGCTTAGCCGCTGAAAACAAAATAGCAAAAGCATATAGAGCTGGCGGATATCACTTGGAGGCGCAGCGGTGGAGATCTTTGGCCGGCGAAATAGATCTGATTTTCAAAACCTCGGTCTGTTGGGTTTTTGTTGAGGTCAAGAAATCGCAAAATCATGAAAGAGCTGCGCAGCTGTTAACAGCGTTTCAAAGACGCCGCATTATTGCCGCTGCGCAGGTGTTTATGGGGCAGGTGCGATCTGCGCCCTGCATGGCGATGCGCTTTGATCTGGCTTTGATCGATCGTTTCGGCGCCATTTTAATTGTAGAAAGCGTATTTTTTCAGAGGATTTTCAGCAACCATCAGAGATGGGTTTTATTTAGCTGGCTAAAGTTGTAACCAAAGCTGAAAACATATGGCAGGAGCGCGTCGTGAAAATCGCATTTCAGATGGATCCTATTGAGGCGGTTAATATTGAAGCAGACAGCACGTTTCGTCTGGCCGAAGAGGCTCAAGCACGAGGGCATAGCTTATTTTATTACCCGCCTGACACGCTGGCCTATCAAAACGGGAAAATAACTGCGCGCGGATATCCCATGACCGTACAGCGGGTTGCGGGTGGGCATGTGGATTTTGGGCCAGAAGAGGAGGTGGAGCTGGCCAAATTTGATGTGGTTTGGCTGCGCCAAGATCCGCCATTTGATATGCATTATATTACGACAACGCATTTATTGGATCGGTTAAAAGATCAAACGCTGGTTGTGAATGATCCGTTTTGGGTGCGCAATTATCCCGAAAAACTGTTGGTGCTTGATTTTCCGGATTTAACGCCGCCAACAGCGATTGCCCGCGATTTGGAAATCTTGAAAGCGTTTCGCCAAGCCCATGGCGATGTTATTTTAAAGCCGCTTTACGGCAATGGCGGCGCAGGCGTTTTTTTGCTCAAAGAAGATGATCGCAATATGACATCTTTGCATGAATTGTTCAGCGGCTTCTCGCGCGAACCGCTGATCGTGCAGAAGTTTCTGCCAGATGTGAGTAAAGGGGATAAACGGGTGATTTTGGTGGATGGAGAGCCAGTGGGCGCGATTAACAGGGTGCCTGCTAAGGGCGAAACGCGTTCTAATATGCATGTAGGCGGGCGGCCTGAGAAGATTAAGCTTACGCCGCGCGATTTAGAAATCTGCGCGCGTATTGGTCCGCTTTTGCGCGAAAAAGGCCAGGTCTTTGTGGGCATCGATGTGATCGGGCAGTATTTAACCGAAATCAACGTCACGTCACCTACAGGGATTCAAGAGCTTGAGCGCTTTGATGGCGTTAATATTGCCGCAAATATCTGGCAAGCGATTGAACAAAAACTAGTGTGAAACCCTAGCTCAGTTGCCAAAGAAGAGCGTGTTTGAAGCTGCGTATGAGTTGCCGTTTGGGGGTTTTGGGCGACGCAGTTGATGAGCCCCCAGCCGCCAAGCTGGGTCAGCCTGCTTGCTTGGCCGTCTCTCCAGACGCTGGGAAGGGGCAAAAACTCAGCGCTTCGCTCAGATGTGGTTTTTCGATTGTGTCGCTGCCCTCTAGGTCGGCGATGGTGCGCGCAACCCGCAGCATACGATGATAGCCGCGCGGCGAAAGTTGAAAATGATCCAAGGCTTTGTGCAGCCAGCCGATTGTTTCAGTTGCAAGAGTGCATGTTTGGGTGAGTACTTTGCCATGTGCATCTGCGTTGCTGTGGATCCCGTCATGGGCGGAAAACCGAAGGCTCTGGCAGCGCCGTGCGGCCCGTACGCGCGCCGCAATATCACCGGTCGTTTCACCAAGCTCATGATTTTGCAAAGAGGTGAAAGAGGTGGCTTCTACATGCACGCAAAGATCGAAGCGATCCAAAAGCGGCCCGGATAAGCGTTGAAAATAATGTGCGCCGCAATGGGGGGCCTTGTTACAGGCACGCTCTGCTTGATACAGATACCCGCATTTGCAGGGATTGGCTGCGGCGATCAATAAAAACCGGCACGGATAGCGAATATGTGCGCTGGCGCGGGCAATCCAAATTTCCCCCGTTTCAAGCGGCTGGCGCAAGGTTTCAAGCGCTTCGCGTGAGAATTCGGGCAGTTCATCCAAAAATAATACACCGTTATGGGCGAGCGAAATCTCGCCAGGTTGGGCTTTGCGCCCGCCCCCAACCAGCGCCACTTTAGACGCCGTATGATGGGGTGCGTAAAACGGTGGAGAGCGTGAAATACCCCCTTCTTTCAGCAAGCCGCTGACCGAGTGTATCATCGCAGTTTCCAGCGCTTCCTTGGCGTTTAGCTCGGGCAAAAGGGCTTTCAGCCGGGCTGCAAGCATTGATTTTCCCGAACCGGGTGTTCCAATAAGAAACGTATGATGACGCCCGGCTGCAGCGATTTCCAAGGCGCGTTTGGCGCGCTCTTGGCCTTTGATATCCGCAAGATCCTTGTTGGGGTTTTGTAGAAAAACCAAACCAGGGGC
>ERZ1048686.2567-NODE-2567-length-12379-cov-112.012658_pt1 | contig 12379 bp, 10 predicted proteins | sample MGYA00383099_ERZ1048686 | MGnify/ENA primary metagenome ERZ1048686 (study PRJEB29581, sample SAMEA5548369) | metagenome | biome: marine; feature: coastal; material: water | depth 25 m | study: Short-term variability in the microbial, nano- and picoplankton...
TAATAGGTCTCTTTTTTTTATTAAAAGTTGTAAACTTTTTTATGATGGATCTTCTGTATACATTATGTAAGACACGTTTCCGTTTGAATCAGTGCTTTTAGTACACCAGATATGAAATCCGAAATCTTGTGCGTTAACAGTAAAATTAAAAGTTCCTCCTGCAGTGATAATATCAAAAGTTATGTCTACTGGCCTAGAAAAGGTATTTGCTGGCCATTCGTAAACAAAAAGACCATAATTTCCGTCTTCTTCTAATGTACCACTTACATTTTCTTGGTTAGTAACACCTGCACTAGTGTCTATGGCAAAAGGACCTGCCCAGCCTGCAGTAAAACCAGCTAATATTAAATCTAAATCTTGATTCCCTTCCCAAGTCATTTTTGCAGAAAAATAACCTTGTCTCATTATTCTAGCTGAAGTATTTCCAGAAATACCAGTTGTGAAATTTCTAGCAGAAGCATTAACAACAATAAAATCTGAAAGATCTACATCATGAAAATTATCAGTAGCAGCAAAGTCTATCGTAATAACTAAAGAGTTATCTCCAGTACTAGAAGAAGATGACATTGTAGTACCACCGTCTAAAGAATATTCAATGGTTGAATAACTAGGTAAATCTTCTGAAAAGTTAATGACTAAGTCATAACTAGTTGCGTCATCTGGAATACCAATAATATCTCCTTGATTAGCTAAAGAAGCTGTAATCAGTTTTTGAGGTAATACTGATACTGCATCATCATCGTCTACATTACATCCAACGAATGTAAAAACAGCTAATAATACAATACTTAATTTATATATATGTTTCATTTGTGTGTGTTTTAATATTGAATAATAGAATACGTTACTTCACTTCCATCTGTAGATTTAGTGATTTCTATGGTGTCTCTTATATCAGAATAAAAGCCTCCTGCATTTAATAGTTTACCACTAAATGGATAAACAGTTTGAGTTGGGTGAGACACCACTTCGAACTCAAGTAACCAATCAATAGCAGAACTTGCTACAGACCATGGTGCTATTTGAAAAATATATACTCCGTCAGGAGCACCAGCAGGTAGAGTTAAGAATTCAGGATCAGCATTTAAATTTTGACTTATATCAATCAACCCACCTAGTGCTACTGAAAGTAAACCTGCATCTAAATCACTTTGTCCACTCCAAGAAAAAACCATTTCTAAAGGACCTACTTCTGTAACAACAGAAAAAGGAAATGAGTCTGTTACATCTATTGTTCTTGTAATTTCTCCTGGTGTTAAATAGTAATCACTATTACCACCAAAGTCTGCATCTAAAATTTCTATAGTAAACGTTTCTACATCTGTACCTTCTGGTACACCGTCATCAGAAAAACTAACAACAACATCTACTGAAGTATCTCCAGCAGGAATTGTAACAGTTTCTGGATAACTTGCACCATCTACTGTACCATCAGATGAAGAAGCTCCTAAAGTTATAACAGTAGATACAGGTAGTGGATTTGAACTCAATCCTATTACAAAAGTAATTGCATCGCCACCACTTTCTAATACTAATTGACCACCATTTGAATCTGTAAATCCAAGATTTATTTCACTTGTAGGAGTTAAAACTCCTGGGTTTGTTACACTATCTACTTCATCCTGACCACACGAAATTAAAAGTGTGATGGAGAATAATAATAGTGCTAAATATTTAATATTTTTCATATTCTATTAGTTTGTATTTTATAATTTAAATTTTAATCTAGCGAAAACTGTTCTACCATTAATTCCAAACTGAGATGTAACACGTGGGTATATAAAGTTATTACCACTTGTTAAGTTAGATGGACTTGCATCTGGGAATACATTAAATATATTACTAGATCCTACAGTTAACGTTAAATTTTCTGATACATCATATCCAAAAGACATGTCAGTTAAAACTTTAGCTCCAAATTCTGGATGAATAGGAACAGCAGTGTCATTAATAGTTGAGCTTGGTGTTGTATCAGGATTTGTTACAGCTCCAAAAAATGAATTTCTTAAAAAGAAATTCCATTTATCTCCTCGTAACATATGTCCTAAGTTAGCTTTAATTCTAGGTGTAGCTTTTTCTAAGAAATACGATTCTCTTTCCCCAAAATAAGTACCTGCTTGTGAAGCTAATACACTAGAGGAGTTAATTTCGTCTACTCTTTGTGTAAAAGCGTAGGTTACTGCTAAATCACTTGAGAAAGTCAAATCTGAAATAGATGCTTTGTGAGATATAACAACATCAAATCCTTTTGTTTCTGTATCAATTGCATTTGCAAAGAAACGAGCAGATTCTGCTCCAGTAACAATTCCGTCAGGAATATCAAAGTTTCCAGTTAAAACAACTCTATCGTCTATCCCTGTAAAAAATCCATCTACGGTTAAACTAAGGTTAGCATCTGGTATTTTGGCAGTAACACCAAAACTTGCACTAAATGATTCTTCTTGTTTTAGTTGAGGAATTCCTAGTGCTCCAGCAATTTGACTATCATTTGAAAAAGTTCCAACTTCGTAAGGAACTCCTGATATAAAGTTTGTACTGATGGTGTTAAAATTTAACTGAGCTAAAGAAGGAGCTCTAAAGCCTGTACTTGCAGCTGCTCTTAAATTAACGTTATCACTTAGTTTAACAATACCTGCTAATTTCCAGTTAAAAGTAGATCCAAAATCACTGTAGTTTTCATATCTAACTGCTCCTGAAAGGAATAAGTTCTTGTTAACATCTAATTCTAAATCTCCATAAAAAGCATAACTATTTCTAGTTGCATTTCTTTCGTTAGCTGGTCTAAAACCTGGGAAAACTTGAATTCCACCAGCTCTAGATCTACCAAAGAAATCTACTACTTGTGTATCAGCACTTCCATCCCAGATATCTCCGTTGATGTCGTATGTTGCCCATGATTCTTCTTGTCCTGCAAAAATATCATATGCTTCCATTCTGTATTCAGAACCAATTGCAACGTTTAATCCAGACATTACATCGTCATAGAATTTTGTTAAATCTAAATTGGTTGTGTTTTGTGCAAAAGAAAATCCTCCAGCGTACACTTCTAAAGGTGATGCTTGCTGTAAACTTGCGTTACTTGAATTTCCTATGTTAAAATCAAAAGAGTTTTTACCGTAAGTGTTGCTAAAATCAATATCCCAGTCTCCTTGCTTTCCTTTAATACCAACTGAAATAGATTCATCATTTACAATAGAATTTATCTCTGGAAGCATTCCTGCAGGATACAATCCTGTAAAAGCTCTTGATTGTGCTGGTCTTCTGTAAAAACCTGCAGCATTTCCTCTTCTGTGACTTATTCCTCCAAAAGCATAAAAGCTAAAGTCATCGTTAAGTTGTAATTCCATGTTAGCCATGAACTTACCATTTCTTAATCTAGATTGACCAACTCTCATACTAAAGTCTTGTCTTGTAAGACCTCTTGTTGCTAATTCGTCTTCTGATGTATTGAAGTTTAGTAAACCTCTTAACTCATCAATTGAAGAAGCTGCATTAATTTGATTCTTTAATGAAAAAGGGAAGTAAGTAACTCCCTGAGCAAATGTTTGAATTTGAGCTAAAGAGTATTGAGTAATATCTGAACCATATCCACTATTTAAACCTACCCATTCTACTGAGTTACTTGCATCAAATATTTGACCAGTAAATCCTTCAGCACCAGCTCTAAATGAAGGAGCTCTTGTAGACATAGATCCTGTGAAATTGATAAAACTACCTTTATCATCTAAAGGAATTCCGTAATTCACATCAAATTGAAAGCTCTCACCGTCCATACCACCACTTTGGTTGTTTGTTTGGTCTCCCCAATTTGATCCTTGGTTTACTTGAAATTCTAATCCTTCACTATTTTTTAATACTATATTGATAACACCAGCTATGGCATCACTACCATATTGTGCTGCTGCACCATCTTTTAAAATTTCTATTCTTTTAATTGAAAAAGCTGGGATAGCATTCATATCTGTTCCAACGCTACCTCTACCAACAGTACTGTTTACATTTACTAATGAAGTACTGTGTCTTCTTTTTCCATTTACCAACACCAACACCTGATCTGGTCCTAAGCCTCTTAAGGCTGCAGGATCAATGTGATCTGTACCGTCTGATACGGTTTGTGAAGTAGATGTAAATGAAGGTGCTACATAATTTAAGATATCATTTACTGATACTTGTGGTCCTGAACTGATTAATTCTGTAACATCAATTACATCAACTGGAACTGGAGTATTAGCGACAGTTCTATTTTTATTTCTAGATCCTACTAATACAACTTCATCTAATGAAAGATTATCTTCCTCCAAAACAATTGTAACATAACTTGTGTCAGATATATTCTTTTCAACAGTTTTGAATCCTAGAGAGGATACAGAAATTGTTGTTGGTAATTTCTGCACGTTCAACGAAAATTCTCCATTTTCATCGGTACTAGTACCATTTGTGGTTCCTTTTTCTACGACATTCATAAATGATAAAGCCTCCCCGCTTGAATCAGTTACCTTTCCTTTCACTGTTTGAGCACTGATTGTGACAGCCCCAACAAATAAAAACACTACCGTAAAAAATTTTAAAAAGTTATTTTGTTTCATATAAGTGTTATTGATTGATAATAAACGCAAATGTTACCTTTTTTTTTGTTAAAAACAAAAAAACACACGCTTTAATGACTTATTTTAAACTACATTTTTTTTAAAATTGTAATTTAAAAACAAAAAAAGGCTTATATACACTACCTTTAACCAATTTTTAACAATGAAAAAAAATCGAATAGTGTAGTTTTGATTTCAATTTTTTAATAGTAAATAATCAATAATAAAATGGACGTAGACATTAGGTCAATTAACGAAAAAATAGAGCGTGAAAGTGCTTTTGTAGACATACTTACTGCAGAAATGAACAAAGTTATTGTAGGGCAAAAAGATATGATAGAGCGATTGCTAATTGGATTATTAGGCAATGGACATATTTTACTTGAAGGAGTTCCTGGTTTAGCAAAAACATTAGCTATTAATTCTCTTTCTAAAGCGGTGCAAGGATCATTTAGTAGAGTTCAATTTACACCTGATTTATTACCCGCTGACGTAGTAGGTACCATGATTTATAATATGAAAGAAAATGATTTTTCTATTAAGAAAGGTCCAATTTTTGCAAATTTTGTTCTTGCAGATGAAATAAATAGAGCCCCTGCAAAGGTGCAGTCTGCGCTGTTAGAAGCAATGCAAGAGAGACAAATAACAATTGGTGATACTACTTTTAATCTTGATCAACCCTTTTTAGTTATGGCAACTCAAAACCCAGTTGAGCAAGAAGGAACTTATCCCCTCCCTGAAGCTCAAGTAGATAGGTTTATGTTAAAAACTGTTATAGATTATCCTAAGTTATCTGATGAGCAAACTATTATGAGGCAAAATTTAAATGGTAATTTTACTGCCATTAACCCTGTGGTTTCAATTGATCAAATAATAAAGGCTAGAGAGGCTGCTAATGAAGTCTATATGGATGAAAAAATTGAAAAATATATACTTGATATTATTTTCGCCACCAGATATCCAGAACGTTACAATCTTTCTCAACTAAAACCACTTATTAGTTTTGGAGCATCGCCTAGGGGGAGTATTAATCTTGCAAAGGCTGCTAAATGTTATGCTTTTATAAAAAGAAGAGGATATGTAATCCCTGAGGACGTTAGAGCTATTGTTTATGATGTTTTGCGACATAGAATAGGAATAACCTATGAAGCAGAAGCAGAAAATATTTCATCGGTAGATATTATCAATTCAATCATTAATGAAATAGAAGTTCCTTAAAATTATACTTTTTTTATTGAAGCCATCAAAGGGCGTTTTTTGAAAAGATTACTTAAGCCATGGATACTAAGGAAATACTAAAAAAAGTACGGAAAATAGAAGTAAAGACAAGACGATTGTCTGATCATATTTTTGGAGGAGAATATCATTCTACTTTTAAGGGCAGAGGTATGACATTTTCTGAAGTTAGAGCTTATCAATTTGGAGATGATGTTAGGGCAATAGATTGGAATGTTACTGCTCGTTATAACGAACCCTTTATTAAAGTTTTTGAAGAGGAAAGAGAACTTACAATGATGTTAATGGTAGATGTCTCCGGTTCTGAGAATTTCGGAACTTCAGAACAATTTAAAAAAGATACCATTACAGAAATTTCTGCTACACTAGCTTTTTCTGCTATTCAAAATAATGATAAAGTTGGATTGATTCTTTTTTCTGACCAGATAGAATTATTTATTCCTCCTAAAAAAGGCAAAAGTCATGTACTAAGAATTATTCGAGAATTAATAGAATTTACACCTAAGAGTAACAACACTGATATTGCCGAAGCTTTTAAATTTCTGTCTAATGTAATGAAGAAAAAGGCCATCGTTTTCATGTTATCTGATTTTATGGATAATGATTATGAAAGAACTCTAAAAATTGTAGGAAACAAACACGATATCACAGGTATTCGTGTGTATGACAAACACGACGAAGAGATCCCAAACCTTGGACTAGTTCCTATGATAGATTCGGAAACAAACACTGTACAACTTGTAAACACTGCTTCAAAAAAGATTAGAAACAATTATAAAACATCAGCAATTAAGATGTCTAACTATTTTAAAACAACTTTTAAGAAAAGTGGCTCAGGAACCATAGATACAAGAGTTGATGAAGACTATGTGAAAAAATTATTAGGATACTTTAAACACAAAGGAAAATAAAAAACATGAGCACTAGAATTTTTTTATTTTTTTCACTGATTTCCTACCTGGCTTTTCCACAGAAGGTTGTTGTTAAATCAGACACCACCAACATAAGAATTGGTGAACAATTTATGTATCAAATCAACATAAACGACACCGCTAATGTAATTTTACCTGAAAAGATTGAAAACTTAAAAAACTTAGAAGTTGTAAATGATATTGAGATTGATACATTAAAGAATGTTTTAATCAAAAAATATGTAATGACTGGGTTTGATAGTGGTGCATTTTATATTCCATCTCAACAGATATTCATTAAGAATAGAGCTTATATTACAGATTCTATTTTGATTAATGTAGCCACCATTGCCATAGATACAACCAAACAAAAATTATTTCCAATCAAGGCTATTCAAAGTGAACCATTGGTCTACGATGACTTTAAACCTTATATTATCTGGGTAATTCTAATTTTAATCCTGATTGCTGTTTTTGTCTATTATTTTGTTTACAGAAAAAAACCAATTGCTGATCAAGAAGAGCCTGTTGTTCAGATTCCTCCTTATGATGAGGCTATTGAGAAGCTTCAAAAGCTTGACAATAAATTGCTTTGGCAAAATAATCAGATCAAAAAATATTATAGTGAGCTTACCGAAATTATCAGAGATTTTATTGAAAAAGAATTAAAAATACCTGCATTAGAAATTACCACACAAGAACTAATTGAAGCACTTTCTAATCTAGATAAATCTGAGACTTTACAAATTGATAAAGAAACTACAAGAAAATTAAATTCTCTTTTAAGTGAAGCTGATTTAGTGAAATTTGCGAAATCGACCCCGCTCTCTCACGAAATTGAGGATGACAGAAAAGATGCAGAAAATATTTTAAATGATTTAAAACCCGTAATAATAGAAGAAGCTGAGAATGATGAATTGGAATAACTTTGAATTTAACAACCCTGAGTTCTTGTGGCTGCTAACGTTAATTCCGTTCATAGCCACCTGGTTTTTTCTTGTCAGAAAAAAAGAAACAGCCACACTAACCGTTTCTAGTCTAAAAGGGTTTAATACAACATCTAGTTTTTTGCCTAAATTAAAACCTTTGTTACCCATCATTAGATTAATAGCTCTTACTCTTCTAATAATTGCACTTGCCAGACCAAGAAATGTTGCCGTAAGCACAAAAGTAAAAGCTAACAGAGGAATCGATATTGTAATGGCCATTGATGTATCTGCTAGTATGCTTGCAAGAGATTTGAAGCCTAACAGGTTAGAAGCTCTAAAAGTAGTAGCTACTAATTTTGTAAATAGAAGACCTAATGATCGTATAGGAATAGTTGTGTATGCTGGTGAAAGTTTTACTCAAACCCCTATTACAAGTGATAAGAGTATTACTAGAAGAACAATTTCTGAAATTAAATGGGGGCAACTAGAAGGAGGTACGGCCATAGGAATGGGATTAGGCTCTGCAGTAAATAGGTTGAAAGAAAGTGAAGCCAAAAGTAAAGTTATTATTTTACTAACAGACGGGGTTAATAATTCTGGTTTTGTAGATCCGAAGACAGCTACTGAACTTGCAAAAGAATTAAACATAAAGGTTTATACTGTAGGAATTGGAACTAATGGTATGGCTGATTTTCCTTTTAGCAAAGATGCTAGAGGAAGATTACAGTTCCGAAAACAACAAGTAGAGATAGACGAAGAATTGTTGCAGTTTATAGCTAGTGAAACTCAAGGTCAATATTTTAGAGCCACAGACAATTCTGAGCTTCAAGAAATTTATGACGAAATTGATACGCTAGAAAAAACAAAGATTGAAGAGTTTAAATATTACAACTATCAAGAAAAATATAGGTATTTATTATTTTTCGCAGGAGGATTATTGTTGTTAGAATTTATATTAAAAAACACCCTTTTTAGAAGTTTTATATAATGTTATACAGACTAGAAGAACCAATATACTTTTACCTATTTGCTATAATTCCAGTAATTATTGTGATCTTTCTTTTAGTGTCTTTTTGGAAAAAAAGCACTCAAAAGAAATTTGCGTCTTCAGGGTTATTATCTAAACTTGCGCCTAATATTTCTGTTTTTAAATCCATTCTTAAACTTTCATTTTTCTTGATAGGGATTTCATTCTTAATTCTAGCTTTGGTTAATCCTAAGATAGGGACTAAGCTGAAAACAGTAAAAAGAGAAGGTGTAGATGTTGTTTTTGCACTAGATGTGTCTAAGAGTATGTTAGCAGAAGACATTGCGCCAAACAGACTAGAAAAATCAAAACAAATTATTTCTAAAATTATTGATAAATTAGGAAGTGATCGTGTAGGTATTATCATTTATGCTGGAAATGCATATCCTCTTTTACCAATTACAACCGATCATGGTGCTGCTAAAATGTTTCTCCAGAGTGCAAATCCAGATTTAGTATCTAGCCAAGGGACAGCAATTAACGATGCGTTAGATTTAGCCAAAACATACTACAACAACGATGACCAAACAAATCGTTTTTTAATTATTATCTCTGATGGAGAAGATCATCAAGAAGAAACAAAACAAATCGCACAAAATATTTCTAATGATGGAATTAAAGTGTACACCATAGGAGTAGGAACTGAGAAAGGGGCTCCTATTCCTATGAAGATAAATGGTTCATTAATAGGATATAAAAAATATAAGGGAGAAACTGTTTTAACAAAACGTAATCCGGTACTTTTAAAAGGTGTTGCTGATGCCGCTAATGGAGTTTATATTGATGGTAATTTAACTGACAAACCTGTAAAAGCAATTGAGGATATTATTGGTAATGCACAAAAAACGGCATTTGAAACCAAACAATTCTCGGACTATAAAGATCAATTTCAGTGGTTTTTAGGAATTGGTATATTATTTTTATTAATAGATGTTTTTTTCTTAGACAAGAAAACCAAATGGCTAAAAAAAGTAGATTTATTTAACGAAAAATTAAATTAACTAGATGAAGAAACTCATATCAATATCTGTATTTATTTTAATGATGCTGTCTTCTTTGGTTATGTATTCCCAAAAAGATTCTATTTCACTTCAAAGAGAGGCTAGAAAATTAGTTAGAGAAGGAAACAAACTCTACAATCAAAAGAAATATGCAGATGCCACTATTTCATATAAAAAAGCGCTAGAGAAAAATAGTTCCTACACAAAAGCTACCTACAACCTGGGAAATTCATTATTTCAAGAAAAGAATTTTAAAGAAGCCATTCCTCAATACAAAATTTTGACTGAGAACTCAGAAGATTCATTTGAAAAAGCTGAAGGTTATCATAATATTGGTAATGCGATGATGGAAGAAAAAAATTATCAAGGAGCAGTAGATGCCTATAAAAATTCTCTTCGTAAAAATCCAAATGATGATGAAACTAGATATAATCTAGCTGTTGCACAAAAGCTTCTTGAAAAAGAAAAAAATAAAGACAAAGACAAAAATAAAGACAAGAACAAAGACAAGAACAAGAACAAGGACAAGGACAAGGACAAGAAAAAAGACAAAAAAGAGGGAGACGATAAAGATAAAAAAGATCCAAAAAAAGAAAACGATAAAGACGGAGATCAGAAGAAAAAAAAGGATCAAAAAAACAATGAAAAGAAAAAACAAAAACCTCAACAAGGCAAGATGTCTCCTGAACAAATTAAACAATTGTTAGAAAGTCTAAAAAACGAAGAAAAGAAAACACAAAAAAAATTAAACGCAAAAAAAGCTAAAGGTTCAAAAATTAAACAAGAAAAAGATTGGTAAATTTTATATTTGTCAATCGTTAGAAAGTAACATGAAGAAGATTTATTACATTTTCACCTTATGCATTCTTTTGAGCATGTCTATGTATGCTCAAACACCAGAGCTAGTTGCTTCTGTAAGCAAAAACAAACTAGGGCTCAACCAAAGAGTAAGAATTCAGTTTACGGTTAATAAACAAGGAGCAGATGATTTTACTCCTCCAAACTTTAAAAATTTCCAAATTGTAAGTGGTCCAAGCCAATCTATTAGCCAGTCATGGATTAATGGAAAGGAGAGTTTTTCTCAATCGTATACTTACATTATAAAACCTCTCAAAAAAGGAGAATTTTTAATCCCTGCTGCTAGTATAAAACTAAATGAAAAAAGAATAAAATCTAAACCTATTAAAGTTATTGTTTTAGACCCTGTTGAAATTCCAAAAGATCCTAATGACCCTAATTATATAGCTCAACAAAATATTCATTTAGTTGCCGAAATATCCAAATCTAATCCATATGTAGGTGAAGGTATATATGTTGAGTATAGACTATATGTAAGCCAAAATATTAGTGTACGAGACTTTTCATACACAGAATCTCCTCAATACAATGGTTTTTGGAATCAGGATATTAAAATAAGAGGATTAACTACCAAAAACGGAACCTACAATGGGGAACAATACAGATATGTTGTTTTACAAAAAGCGCTCTTAATACCTACAAAATCTGGAAAACTTACTATCGATCCAATAAAAATGGATATTGTTATTGGTGTGCCAACCGGTAGAGGCGATTTTTTTGGAAATCCAATTGTTAGAAATATTACCAGGAGTTTTGCATCGGCAAAAAAATATGTACGGTCTAAAGAACTTCCATTAATTAATAAACCAGAAAGTTTTAATGGTGCAGTTGGAGATTTTAATTTTATTGTTACTTCTAGTAAAGATATTTTGAAATCTAATGAGACGGCAACTATTTCAATGAAGGTAACAGGAAAAGGAAATTTAAAATTATTTGAATTGCCTGAAATAAAAACCCCTTCTGAGTTAGAGGTATTTACTCCTGAACAAAAAGAAGAAATAAAAATAAGCTCAAGAGGAATTAGAGGTTCTGTAACAAAAAATTATACTGTTGTTCCTCAATACAAAGGGAAATATAAAATTCCAAGTACTGAATTTTCATATTTTGACCTTACCGAAAAAAAATATGTAACTTTAAAATCAGATGATTTATTTGTAGACGTTTTAGAAGGTAAAGAATTAGTTACAGATTCTGACACCTCCATAAATTCAAAAAAAGATATTGTAGTTACTGGTTCAAATTTTAGATACATACAAACCAACAGCTCATTTAATCCTATTTACAAGACAAATTTCTACACATCTGACTTTTATTATTACTTCTTAATACTTCCTTTACTTTTTATACCTCTTGGAATTATAATAGGAAAAAGGAATAAAGCAAGGAATAATGATGTTTTAGGAAATAAGTTGCGGAAGGCTGACCGATTGGCAAAAAAATATTTGTCTGAAGCAAAAAAACAATTGGGGACTAAAGAGGCGTTTTATGTAGCGCTAGAAAAGGCACTTCATAATTATTTAAAAGCCAAACTTAGCATTGAAACCTCTGATATTAGCAAGGAAAAAATTACTGAACTATTAAAAAATAAATTGATTAACAACAATGACATAAACTCATTTATTCAAGTTTTTAATAGTTGCGATATGGCAAGATACTCTCCTGTATCAGATGTTGAAATGAAGGATGATTATGAAAAAGCAAAATTAGTAATTACACAAATAGATAAGCAATTGTAAAATGAAAAAAGTACTTATTTTACTAGTTTTTATAGCCCATAATCTGTTTTCACAAACAGCAGAAGAATTATTTAGTATAGGAAATGAGGAATACA
>ERZ1048686.2569-NODE-2569-length-12371-cov-6.158899_pt1 | contig 12371 bp, 10 predicted proteins | sample MGYA00383099_ERZ1048686 | MGnify/ENA primary metagenome ERZ1048686 (study PRJEB29581, sample SAMEA5548369) | metagenome | biome: marine; feature: coastal; material: water | depth 25 m | study: Short-term variability in the microbial, nano- and picoplankton...
TCCCGAGGACACCTGGCCACAGACCGGGCATAACCTACCGGTTCAGCAATGACGAGATTTGCATGCTGCGCCAAATTGACGCGATTTAAGCTGCATGCCGAGGTTAAAGCTCGGCTAAACTTAAGGTGGTTGGCGCAGCATTATTTGGGCTCGGAGAAAAGCAGCAGGAAAGCGCTGCAGCTTCCCACCACCGCCTAAATAGCCGCGCCACCAAACCTAACATTTTTAATGAGGCGTACATGGTCCGCACGATCAGCCAAAAACTACTGTCTTTTGCCACCATTGCCACCGTTATAGTTGCGACCCTGTGCTCGGCGATGTCTCTGGCCAGTACTGACTATGTAGGTACCGCGACCTGTGCCGGGTGCCACGAGCAGCCCTTCGCCGATTGGCAGGGCTCCCACCATGATCTGGCCATGCAAGCGGTTACCGAAAAAACCGTGCTCGGAAACTTTGATGACGCCACGTTCACTTATGCGGGCACGACTTCCACCTTTTATCGCAAAGATGATGCTTTTTGGGTGCGCACCGACAACGCGGCCGGGGAACTCGAAGACTTTCGCGTTGCTTGGGTCTTTGGCGTGTTTCCCTTGCAGCAATACTTGCTGCCCATCGGTGACGGCAAACTGCAGGCCTTAACCATTGCCTGGGATGCCCGTACAGAATCTGAAGGTGGACAGCGGTGGTACCACCTCTATCCCGATGACGCGATTAAGGCCGGGGATCCCTTACATTGGACGGGTCCCTACCAAAACTGGAATACACGGTGCGCCGAGTGCCATAGCACCAACGTGAAGAAGCAGTACAACGCCACAGAGCGCAGTTTCGCGACGACTTGGGACGCCGATAACGTCGGCTGCGAAGGCTGCCATGGACCCGGCGCTCAGCACGTTGCCCTGGCAAAAGAAAAAACCACCGCGCAAGCACCCCACGGCGGCTTTGAAATGTCCCTCGCAGCGAAGGGCCAGTGGGCTTGGGCGGAGAACGCCAGTATTGCCCACCGCAGCAGCCCACTGACTGACAACATTCAAATTGACAACTGTGCCCGCTGCCACGCACGGCGCAGTACTTTGGGGGACTACCACTACGGAGCCGACCTGCTCGACACCCACCGGCTATCGCTTATTGAGGAGCCACTCTATTGGCCTGATGGTCAAATTCGAGATGAGGTCTACGTCTACGGGTCTTTTGTACAGAGCAAAATGCATCAGGCGGGGGTCGTCTGCACCAACTGCCACAACTCTCACAGCAACACACCAATTGCCGAAGGTAATGGGCTATGCGCGCAATGCCATATGCCCGCCACCTATGACACACCCCAGCACCACCGACACGCGGCAAATAGCACGGGTGCCCAATGCGTTGAATGCCACATGCCTGCACAACTGTACATGGGCGTCGATTCACGCCGGGATCACAGCATGCGCGTTCCCCGGCCCGATCTGTCATTGATGACCGGCAGCCCCAATGCCTGCACCCAGTGCCACACAGACCAATCAAACTCCTGGGCTCTCGATAGCCTTCGTGATTGGGGCATTAAATTTGATAGCCCGCGGCGTCACCCCGCAATGGCTTTGCGCAGTGCTCATGGGCAGGATATTCGCAGTATGCCAGCGCTGAAACAGATTATTGATGACCCATCAGCCACACCGATATTGCGCGCTTCTGCGCTTGTGCAGTATGGCGGCCTAGCACCACCCGATCTATCTCAGACTGCCGGCATGCTGCTAGCCTCTAAAAACACGCTGCTGCGCAGTAGCGCTGTGCGAGCCAGCGCGCCCCTGCCACCAACACAGCGTTACCTCATGTTGCGCACGCTCATTAATGATCCTGTTCAAGGTGTCCGTATGGCTGTTGCAGAGCAACTTGCCACTACACCGCTGCAGGAATTAAGACCTCAAGATTTACCACCTCTACTCGCACTCTTTGACGAATATGAGAGCGTTTTGACCGAACATGCAGATATGCCCTCATCACAACTTCAACTCGCCAATTACTGGTTTGCTCGAGGAGACATTGATCGCGCTGAAGCTTCGCTGCGAGAAGCCCTGCGACTCAACCCACAGCTTGATCCGGCTCGGGTTAATTTAGCCGATGTCTTGCGCGCCCAAGGACGAGAGGACGAGGCGCGGACGCTTCTAAAGCAAGGTATTGCGACATCCCTGGCACCGGGCGCGCTCCATCACTCGTTAGGTCTTTTGGAATTTCGCGAAGGTAACAGCGCAACCGCCATCACCGAATTAGCCACTGCTGCTGAACTCGAATCCGGAGGCTCGCGCCATCGCTATGTGTATGCCATTGCGCTTCATGATACCGGACAACCTGCACAGGCATTCACCCTGCTGGAGCAGCTCAATCAGGACCAGCCGGGTAACCCAGAAGTACTCTCAGCGCTAATCAGCTACGCAGAGGAGGTTGGCAATGTGGCCAAACAGGGGCGCTATCAAGGTCAACTGCAAGGGGTTTTACAAAGCGCCGGGGTGCGTTAATCGACTTACTTTTTAACGAGTTTCAGGTTGACGCTAACGGGAACTACAGCGGCGATGGCCTCTAGACCCGCAATTTTTCGCAATGCTGCAACGCCTCCCTCTAAGCCAAAATCAGCGGCCGATATTAGAATAGGCTGCACGGTGCTAACCCAAGCGCGACCTCCTACCGAAACAATACGCAAATGCGCCTCTGCGGTGCTCTCGACACCGTGAAGTGACAGCGTAAAAGGCTTAACAAGTTCTAAAGGTGCCCCCGATTCAACCTGAGCAAGCTCTTGCATATCGAGCTGCGCAGTTACCACAGCTTCGGGATATTGCGTGATCTCGAAAAACAAATCGCGCATACGCTGGTTGCGAATATCAACCTGGGTCTCGACGGTGCTGAGATCAATGCTGACCTTCAACTGCCCCTTTTTATTGAGGCTACCGGTAACGCCTGAAAAATAATTATTTTCAGCAATGGCATTATTTTTAATCGATACATAACCCACCTCAGATGCCGCAGTAAGCCGCCAATCTGCAAGGGTTGCCTGGGTAATAAGCAGCAATAAAACGCAGGTAAGTGATCGAATCCAAATTGGCATGGGTATCTCCTCAGGTGCCGACTATTACGCAATAGTGGCTTATCCGGCGATGTCGGCCAAGTCGCCCTTCGACTCCAGCCAAGTTTTTCTGTCACCTGATCGTTTCTTGGCCAGCAGCATATCAAAAGTGCCGTGGGTATCGGCATCGGCATCGAGCACCAACTGCACTAACCGTCGAGTATCAGGATCCATTGTCGTCTCACGGAGCTGCCCAGGATTCATCTCTCCCAACCCCTTAAAACGCTGGACGTTGGGTTTGGCACGCTTATTTTCTGCCGCCAAACGTTCGAGTATGCCGTTGCGCTCAGCGTCGTCGAGTGCGTAATACACCTCTTTACCGACATCGATTCGATACAAGGGCGGCATGGCGACATAAACATGCCCCGCTCGCACCAGCGGTTGGAAGTGCCGTAAAAATAGTGCGCAGATCAGGGTCGCAATGTGCAGACCGTCAGAATCTGCGTCAGCCAGAATGCAGACCTTGTGATAGCGCAACCCCGACAGATCATCGCTAGCCGGATCGATCCCTAGCGCCACAGAAATATTATGAACTTCTGCAGAGGCAAGAATTTCTTGAGCGTCGACCTCCCAGGTATTCAAAATCTTACCCCGCAGGGGCAAGATCGCCTGAAACTCGCGATTTCGGGCCTGTTTGGCAGAGCCACCCGCGGAGTCACCCTCGACTAAAAACAACTCACCGTAGGCGGGGTCTTCCGAGGTGCAGTCTGCTAGCTTGCCCGGCAGTGCAGGACCTGAAGTCACCTTTTTTCGCACAACTTTTTTGGCCGACCGCAAACGCGCTTGCGCGCGGTTAATGCACAGCTCTGCAAGCAACTCGGCCTCGTCGGTGTGCTGATTTAACCAGAGGCTAAAGGCATCTTTAGCAACGCCAGAAACGAAGCCAGCGGCCTCGCGAGAGGACAAGCGCTCTTTGGTTTGCCCAGAAAATTGCGGATCCTGAAGCTTTGACGACAGTACAAAACAACAGCGGTCCCAAATATCCTCTGCGGTGAGCTTTACCCCACGAGGCAATAGACTGCGCAGCTCACAGAATTCGCGCAAAGCCTCGAGTAAGCCCGAGCGCAAGCCATTAACGTGGGTTCCCCCTTGGGCCGTGGGTATTAAATTAACATAAGACTCTGCAACTACATCGCCTCCCTCAGGTAGCCACTGAATGGCCCAATCAACGGCCTCAGTCTCGCCGCTAAAATGATACGTAAAGGGCTTTTCAGGAATAACGGGATAGTCGATGGTCGCGTCCATCAGGTAATCAGAAATACCATCCTCATAGAACCATTCGCTGCGCTCATTCTTCTTCTCATCAAGCAGGGTGACCCGAAGACCCGGGCAAAGCACCGCCTTGGCACGCAGAACATGAATTAAGCGGGGCAGGGAAAAATTGGGGGAGTCAAAATACTGTGGATCGGGGTCAAAGCGAATTTGAGTGCCGGTGTTGCGTTTACCGCAGGTTCCAGCCACCGCAAGATCTTCAACTTTTTCGCCGCCTTCAAAAGCCATGGTGTAAATGTTGCCATCGCGCTTGATCGTAATATCGAGCCTTTTTGAAAGCGCGTTGACTACCGATACGCCAACCCCATGCAGGCCTCCACTAAATTGATAGTTTTTGTCTGAAAATTTACCGCCCGCATGTAGGGTCGATAAAATAACTTCGACCCCCGGAAGTTTTTGAACCGGGTGCAGGTCGACCGGCATACCCCGGCCATTATCCTGAATGCTGATACCCCCATTGCTGTGCAGTACCACGTCAACCTGATCGGCATGACCGGCCAGAGCCTCATCTACCGAGTTGTCGATTACCTCTTGAGCAAGGTGATTGGGCCGCATCGTATCGGTATACATACCGGGACGTTTGCGTACGGGTTCTAACCCGGTGAGGACCTCAATTGCGTCGGCGTTGTACTGGCTCATTGGCGTGTTGTCATTCTCTGTCGATTTTGATCAATAGTTAGGTCAATTATCTTGACCCATGAATCTGCTAAGGCGAGTTCGGCACCCACCTCGCCGAGTGCCTTGAGCTTAAAGGTAACCACCCGAGTTCAGGTCAACCGGAAACTCCCGGTCTGTGACCCGCTCCACACCGGTTTCAACCTCACCCGAGGGTGCTAGTCGCAACCAACGGTATCCCGGTGCTTGGTTGTCTACCTTAAAATTTACTTGATTGGGCGCAAATTGAATGCAGGTCGAAGGCGTCGTGAGATAGCGTATTCCGGTGCTTTGCTGATCACTCTCCTGATGCACATGTCCCGCAATAACGACAACCTGTTGCCGGCAACGCTGTACTTCGAGTTCAAAGGCGGCACTGTTTGCGACGCGCTGGGGATCTAGCCAATCACAACCCACCGGGTGTAACGGGTGATGCAACGCCACTAACAAGTGTTTGCCCTCTTGGTTAGCACGATCTACCGCCTGTGATAACGCGTCGAGCTCACTCGCTGACAGGTGTCCACCCACGGCATCCGCCTGCTGTGAATCTAACATCACAATCAGCCAGTGCGGGTTTGTAATTGTGCGAATGAAATGCTCACGGCCCACCTCAGACTCGTCACAGTCATCATGGTTTCCCGGTAACCAAAAGCTAGGGGCAGGAATAACATCAAGTGCTCGAGCTAAGCGCTGGTAAGCGTCACTTGCACCATCCCCAGCGATATCACCTGTAATCAACAAACCATCCGGTGCCGCGGTGTTAGCCACAACGAGTTCAAGAACAGCGGCTAGAGAGTCGTCGGTATCTACATTGAGTAAGCGACCGCCCTCTGCAGCCATTAGATGGGCATCGGTTACCTGAACTAGCGTGAGGGTGCCGCTGTTGTTCAGCAGGCAATCACCGCGTAACGGACTATTCATGGCCAGAAGGTACCCATGAACTGAACTCATTGGTCAGGCGGCCTTCAGCCAGACAAAGCTCGAGTATTTCGGCCAAATACCGATTCTGTTGCACTTTCTCATCCCGTTGGTACATATTGGGATTGGGATAATCGTAACGACCCTCCAAGTGTCGATGGCGCTGAAAAGCCACTATTTCGGCCATACTCGCATCGTGGTACAGCCTGAGGTCTAAGTTCATCGCCGGTAAGCCTTGCTGGCCCCGTTGCGTTACCCGAAACAGGGTCGTATAGCGGGTACGCTCAACAACATCAAAGACCAGTGTTAAATGATTTGCGGTGATTTCGACCGAGTTGTTGGTCTCGTAGCCCGGAAAGACACGCAACAAACGCAGGTAGTTGGTCTCGCACAAACTGTGCAAGTCACCAATGTCTACGCTGTAGCGCGACCTTTTGTTGCGGGTACGACCCGTTTGTTCCTTCATTGGTTTACCTCTAACCGATAACCGGAGTGTAGCAATAGCTGAGGCCTAGCGCAGGATAGAAACGACAACGGATTGTTTCGGATCAGTCGTATCAGGTTAAAAGTTCACCTTCACCGAGCTGCGTCGAGTGTTAGACTATGGCCCGCGAAACCGCGCTCACTTAAGGAGTTTCCATGACACCCCTGTTTATCCGCCGCACCCTGCTGGGGCTAGCCGTGGCGGTCTTGATGCCCATAAGCTCACAGAGCTACAGCGATACATTGCTCGATATCTATGAACTGGCGCTGCAAAACGATGCTCAGCTGCGCGCGCAGGAAGCCCAATATCTAGCCAATCTGGAAACAGAAAATCTGGCCTTGTCAGCACTTCTACCCCAAGTAAGCGCCGGCTACAGTATTACAGGCAACGTGAACGAGACCGTAAGCCCGCAAATCGTGGGCTTCGACGCCGACCCCAGCTCTGGGCAGACCGTTCCTATTATCGCCGATGGCTTTAACAAAAGAGACACCGAAACCGAGGGGTGGAATGTCGCCCTTGCTCAGCCCCTGTTTGATCTCTCTGCCTGGTACAACTTGCAGTCAGGCCAGGAGTTCAGCAAACAAGCCGAGGCGGAATTTGCTGCCGCAACGCAAAATTTGATTGTACGCACCGTAGATGCTTACTTGGCCGTCCTGCGAGCTCAAGATAATTTAGCAGCTGCCTCAGCCGCTGAACGCGCCTTTTCGCGACAACTGGAACAAACTCAGCAACGTTTTGAAGTTGGCCTCATTGCCATCACTGACGTCTATGAGGCGGAGGCAGCGCGAGACTTAGCCGAGGTTCAACGCATTGTTGAAGAAAACAATGTCGACGTGGCCAAAGAGCGACTGTCCATTTTGACCGGGCAAACACACGGTGACCTTTTTCGTCTCAGTGAAGATTTTGAGGCACAACCCCCGGCGCCTGCGGATCGTGCGGCTTGGGTAAAGTTTGCCTTGGACAATAACTACGATCTAGCAGCAGCACGTTATGCCGAAGAGTCAGCAAGGCAAGGGGCTAAAGCGAGCGCTATGGGGCATGCTCCAACAGTGACGGCGAGTTACCAGTACTCGGACACAGACACCGATGGCAGCCAGATCTCTGAACCGCGACAATTATTCCAAATACAGCCCGACTCGCAAGATACTCGGGAGGTTTGGGAAGTCCGCTTAAACGTGCCCATTTTTCAGGGTGGACGCCTGCATGCCCAACGGCGACAGTCGGCACAACAGCATATTGCTGCGAAGGAAAGCCGCGTTAACCTTGAGCGCACGACGATCACTAATGCACGCTCACTGCATATGACGGTGAAGTCTGATGCCGCACGAGTCAGAGCTCGTAAGCAGTCGATCCGCTCGGCGCAAAGCGCACTGGATGCCACCGAAGCGGGCTATGACGTTGGAACACGCAACATTGTTGACGTGCTGAACGCGCAAAACCTGCTCTACACCTCTTTGCGAGACTACGCCAACGCACGCTACGACTATGTCGTAAACCTGCTTAGGCTCAAGGAGAACTCGGGCACGCTATCACCCGACGACGTGGCGCGGCTTGATGCAGCCCTGATTCCACCGCCGGCAGCATCGGCCGCGGGCACTCAAAATGAGACCGACAGTACGACACCCTGATTGATGAGATCAGGGTTGCCTAAGCCCATAATCTCAGGGCTTCATACGATCCTCAGATAATAGCTGCTGAATGCTTTGGGGCATTCAGTGGTGCGTTCTTAACGCAGAAATACAGATCATCGAAATGGTGATAAAAGTCGCCGTTGCAACTGCCGACACAACAACACTTACAATGGCCGCATAAAAACGGCGGTGGCGTACCCGAAGGCACAGCAACATTGAGGCCACCTTTCTAAAGGCACCGAGGCCATTTCGGCTAAAGGCACCGAGGCCATTTCGGCTAAAGGCACCAAGCCCCTTTCAGAATTCGCGAATACACCAAACCACACCCCTCGTCTGCAAGCACCTCAAAAATAACCCACACCCTCCGGTATACTGCGCGCTGACATGGCACGATTTGGAGTAACTCATGGCCACCCCCCCAGGGACTAATGTCCGCGGCTTTCTCACCGATGACGAGGGCGAATTATTATCTGCCCTGGCTTGTGAGGCTGGGTGCCTTGGGCCCGTGCTCGAAATAGGGAGTTGGTGCGGGCGCTCCACAATTTGGCTGGCACAAGGGGCTAAATTAGCCGGCACCGTCGTGCTTGCGCTTGATCACCATCGCGGCTCAGAGGAACACCAGCCCGGTGAAATGTTTTTCGATGCCGACCTTGTCGATGGTGAGGGTCGTGTTGATACCCTGCGTGAGTTTCGCCGCAACATTGCCCAAGCTGGCGTTGAGGATATCGTTATTCCGATTGTTGCCGGCACGCAACAGGCACAAGCCATTTTGCCGAACACGCTAGGCATGGTCTTTATTGACGGTGGTCATAGTCTTGAGGCCGCATTAACCGATTGGCGCAGCGTAGGCCATCGCGTGCTACCCGGGGGCATTCTGGCCATCCACGATGTGTTTCCCGATGCCAGCACGGGAGGTCAGGCACCCTTCACCATTTGGCGACTCGCCATTGATTCTGGGCTTTACGAAGCCTGCGGTGCTGTTGACTCATTGAGAGCCCTGCGCAGACTCGCCTAACTTAATCTCGAGCAGCGCTGACCGACAGTGGTTGGGGGGGTTCGCACACCTCGAGGAACAGAGTGGCGGCCGGTGTGTGGTGGGTCAGTGCATCGGCAGCGAGCATAATAGCTCCGGCAGTCCAGGTAGGCTTCTCATCGGGCCACAGCACCTGCTCGACAAATTGATAGCCCGTCCACCAAGCACCGTCACCGTCGCGCCACTGGGTCAGCCAAGAAAATAGCTCTGCCGCACGATTACGATCCCCCGCAGCCAATAGCGCCAACGTAAGCTCACAAGATTCGGCCACCGTTACCCAGGGTTCTTGGGTTTCGCAGCGGCAACCCATACCGGTCTCAACAAATTCGTTCCAACGTGCATCGAGACGATCGCTAGCCGCTGCGCCCTGCACCCAGCCCGTAATGATCGGGTAAAACCAGTCCATCGCATAACGCGACTTGGAGGCCCAGGTCCTGTCAAACCGGTCGGGGCGTGAGCGCAAGGCAACGCCTAAGGCCGCCCTAGCTTCGATCCATTCATTGCGCTGGACGCCTAGGGTTGCGGCAATATGCCCCGCACACTCAAGGCTCTTATAAATAGAGCTGCAACCCGTGACCAGAGCATCGCCCATGGAAGCACCACTCGCATCAACCGCCCAATCAATTTCCCCGGCATCGCCCTGCAGTTTCAGTACAAAACCCATAGCCGCATCGATAACGGGGAAAAACTCTTGCAAAAAAACCAGGTCACCCGTGATGAGATAATGGTGCCAAACACCTGTGGCAACATAAGCCACATAGTTGGATTCCCGACGATCGGGATTGTCAGGCTCACCCTCGCGGTAACTGCGCCACCAACTGCCATCATCCAACTGCGTATCCGCAAGCCAGCGATAAGCACGCACAGCCGCCGTAAATTCTCCAGCGATTGATAACCCCATGGCCGCTTCGGTGTGATCCCAAGGATCAGAGTGACCTCCTTCAAACCAAGGAATCTCTCCCCAAGGGCGCTGAGTGCGCAGCAGAAAATCGACCGTAGGTTGCAAAAATTCACGGGGATAGAGACCACGGCTTAAGTACAGGCCACTCATGGACTGACACCTCGAGGCTTGTTGAAATACATCACCACGCTTTTCCCCATCCAGGGATTACAAAGCTTGTCGATCCAACGTGTTAAAGCCGGCTGCTCCATAAGGTCCCAGACCAAAAAGCGATGATAAGCCGCCACCCATGGGTGCTCCTCGCCCTCGTGCCATAACAAACAACGCAGCCACCAGTAAGGAACGTGTAAGGCGTGAGCGCCATGCTGGCGATAGCAATTAAGGCCATGACGGTGAATTTCTTGCCGCAGAAAGCCCGCATTAAAAATACGAATATGGCCACCGGGTGTATTGTAATACTCCTTACTTAACCACCAGCAAAACCGCTCTGGCCAAGCCCTTGGCACGCTCACACATAAATTTCCCCCGGTCTTTAATACCCGGTTTAACTCTCCAATCACGGCGATAAAGTTGGGAATATGCTCCAGCACCTCACTGCAAATCACATGATCGAAGTGGTTATCGGGAAACGGTAAAGCAGTCGCGTCACCCTGAAGAAATTCTATTTCACCCTCGGGATCATAGGCCTCCATATCGGCAATGCGGCCGCGGGCTGTTTCCAGATCGGCTAAGCCTAGGTCAACACCCACAGCCGTCACGCCCGACTTTAAATAGGCGGCTAGCGTGTGCCGACCCTCACCACAGCCGACATCGAGAAGCATCTGTCCCGAGCCTAGAGCAAGGGTTTGAAAGTCGACGGTTAGCACGCGAGGACATCCCCCTGCACAGGCAGAGCCTCTGCGGGTTGCAAAAAATCGTTCCCAGAGTGCCCTGCCATAGCCCCTCGGTAGTAATGCACCAAACGAGCCGCACAAACATCCCAGCTGAATTCGTTGACACCACGTTCACGGGCACGTTCGCCCAATGCCGCCCTAGCCGCGGGATCATCTAGTAAGGCTTCGATTGCGGTCGCAAGGGCCTCAGAGTCTCCTGCAGGGACCACCACTCCACCGTCTCCAGCCACTTCGGGCAGGGCCCCGCCGTCGCTCACGATTAGAGGAATGCCGCAGGCCATAGCCTCAACAGCCGGCAAGCCAAAACCTTCGTAAAGTGACGGTACAACCGCTAACGTACTTTCGGCATACAACTCAACAATGGTGGCATGGTCTACACCGCTCACCCAGCGAATATGGGATGCTAAGTTCAGCTGAGCCACCAGCTGCTCTGTTGCGCCCCCCTCTCGAGGCTTGCCGACCAATACCAGATTGAGCTCCCGGCCTTTTTTTTGGAGGGCCGCAGCCGCACGCAACAAAACTTGTAGCCCCTTATGTGGCGTATCGGCAGACGCCGTTGCCATAATTTGTGCGGGTTGTCGTTCGATATGAGGCATGGGCCTAAATGATTCAGCCTCAACGCCGTTGTACATCACCGCAATCGTAGCGGGATCAACGCCAAAATCAGCGATGATATCGGTGCGGGATGCCTTCGAAACGGTCACGATGTAATTTAATTGACGGGCAACAGCCGTTTGCATTGTCAGAAAATCGTGCCAGCGCCGAATCATCAATCGACGCGTCCAACGCGGCTCTGCGGCCAACGCTAATTTAAGGTCTCGAGTAATCGGATGATGAATCGTGGTGACCAGCGGGATACCCGCTTTCTGAATATCCAATATGCCGTCTGACAGCGTTTGATTGTCGTGAACAACGTCGAACTCGTCAGCATGTGCCAGCAACCAATCTCGGGCCCGCTCTCCAAAGGTCCAAGGCTCGATAAAGCCACCGGTTAACTTGCTCAACCATTCGGTCCGCGCCAAAGGATCTTTAAACAGCTGGCCAATGCTTACCGACTTCAAGCCATGGGCATACAAATCTAGGCTGGGAAGTTTTTGCAGCTGTACTTCAACATCGAGGTCTGGATAGGGCGGACCCGAGATCACAGTGACCGTGTGCCCAAGCTTCACCAATGCACGACTCAGATACTTGAGATAGACACCCTGCCCGCCGGAGAATGGTGCTGAACGATAACCCAGCAACGCAATTTTCAGCGGATCTGAGGACAAAGATCCGGCATGAACAGACGTAGAAACAGCCTCTCCGACACTTTGAGCAGATGCGTTAATGAGGCAATCCCCGTTAAAAAATCGCGATTGTACCGCTTTTGGCAGTAAGAGTGCCCATAAATTTGACGCCAACAATACCCATAAACCAACCCACTCGTGATTGCCTAGACACCTCTCGGCAACGGCTTTAAACAAAGGCTATCTAGGCCACAGCACAATACCTTGT
>ERZ1048686.2570-NODE-2570-length-12367-cov-28.905214_pt1 | contig 12367 bp, 8 predicted proteins | sample MGYA00383099_ERZ1048686 | MGnify/ENA primary metagenome ERZ1048686 (study PRJEB29581, sample SAMEA5548369) | metagenome | biome: marine; feature: coastal; material: water | depth 25 m | study: Short-term variability in the microbial, nano- and picoplankton...
TTCCCCGCGTACCTTTACTTTTGGCACGTGCAGCCCAGACGAAGTCTCGCCTTTTCTTGATTACATTTAGGCGACTGTAGCATGACATGTAGCCGCCTCCGTTATCTGCAGAGCCAAGCTCGGAATTTTCCGATGATGTCAGTTAAGTGATGGAGGTGTCGAAGCGATTAAGCGCTTAGCGACTTCCGGCCACGGGCGCGACGTGCATTCAATATTTTCCGACCGGCTTTTGTGGCCATGCGTGAGCGAAAACCATGCCGGCGCTTGCGGACTAGGTTCGAGGGTTGGTAGGTGCGTTTCATCGCTCCATCTCCGTACTTTATGGGAGCCCGGCAAAGAATCGCAAAGCTACTGTATATATGAAAAACGGAAATAGGGCTTTGCTGTGGATATGTCAAACGGCAGATTACAGTTTTGCAACAAAATTCTTGTGCAGTTACATCTGATTGTTTCAGTTTGGCCCTGTGCAACGAATTTCTTCACAAAATTGGGTCTGTGCGATCAAGCCCACGTGAGTTGGGTGTTGTTTACCACTTGTCCATTGCATCCTGTGGTTGATAAAGAAAAAAAAGCAGTCATGGTGGCGAGACGAGTGAACTATCGCAGTCGAAACGTTAAGAAAAGTTGGGTACGCGTAGTTCCATTGTTTTTACTTTTTAGCATCTCCGCCATCGGTGCGGTCACGTTGGGTGATATCTTGAGCTTTGAGCTGCTTTCCTCAAAAAGAGAGCTTTTGCTGAATTATCGAGATGCGCACTACATTGCGACAGTATTTTTTTACATGACACTCTACACTGGAATAGTGGCATTCTCTCTTCCGGGTGCAACGGTTGCAACGCTCACTGGAGGTTTTTTGTTTGGAATATTTCCAGGCGTACTTTTGAGCGTCAGTGCAGCGACAATGGGCGCAACTTTTATTTTTCTTGCCGCGAGATGGGGTTTTGGGGACCGGCTTGCGATGAAAATGGATGCCGCTGGGGGTAAGGTGAAGGCCATCAAAACTGGAATTGACGAAAATCAGTGGTCAATGTTGTTTCTAGTCCGCTTGGTGCCGCTTGTACCTTTTTTTGTGGCAAACCTTGTACCTGCGCTAGTTAATGTAAAACTGTGGCGCTACGTGATTTCAACATTTTTGGGCATTATACCTGGCGGACTTGTTTATACTTCGGTGGGCGCTGGTTTGGGTGAGGTATTTGCCCAAGGTAAAACACCGAACCTTCGCGTAATTTTTGAACCGCAGATTTTGCTACCTATTCTCGGCCTATGCGGCCTAGCAGCGCTACCTATGCTCATCAAGGCGATACGCGGTGGTGAAGCACTGTGACGGAGATTCGGGTCGACCTTCTAATCATCGGGGCGGGATCAGGAGGACTTTCTGTTGCCGCCGCGGCTGCGCAGTTAGGTGCCAGCGTAGTACTTTTAGAAGGTCACGAAATGGGTGGAGACTGCCTAAATTGGGGTTGTGTACCGTCTAAAGCCCTGATTGCTAGCGGCAAAGCAGCTTTTTCTCAGGGCCATTCCAAACACTTCGGAATTTCAGACGTTATGCCGAATGTGGACTATTCGGCGGCTAAAGCACACGTGGCCTCAGTTATATCCCAAATCGCCCCTGTTGATAGTCAAGAGCGTTTCGAGGGTCTAGGTGTTCGGGTTATACGGGAATTTGGCAGGTTCGTATCTGCAAAAGTAGTCGAGGCTGGGGCATATCGCATAACAGCACGGCGTGTGGTTATTGCGACTGGATCTCGCCCATTTATACCGCCGGTTCCCGGACTTCGCGAGGTTCCTTGGTTAACAAATGAAACCTTGTTTGACCTCGAGGAAAAGCCCAAACATTTGCTCATAATTGGAGGTGGTCCAATTGGGATGGAAATGGCGCAGGCTCACATAAGGCTGGGCTGCAAAGTCACGGTTATAGAAGGGCAGAAGGCCCTTGGCAGAGACGACCCGGAAATGGCTTCCTTTGTGCTCGCTCAGTTGCGAAAGGAAGGCGTGGAAATTGCAGAGGACGCACTTGCATCACAAATTAAAGATCTTGCTGGCACAATTGTTGTTGAAACGGAAGATGGACGTCATTTTTCTGGTTCGCATTTATTGATAGCAGTTGGGCGACAGGCCAACGTTGAACGGCTGGATCTGCATACTGCTGGCATCGAAACGACAGGAACTGGTATCGCAGTAGATGCTGATTTAAGGACAAGTAATCGTCGTGTGTATGCCATTGGGGATGTTGCTGGCGGTGCGCAGTTTACCCACGTGGCTGGATATCATGCCAGCGTGATTATTCGCTCTACAATGTTTGGATTACCTGCAAAAGCGCGCACGGACCACATTCCCTACGCTACCTATACTGACCCGGAGCTTGCACAGATTGGTCTAACCGAAGCCCAAGCGCGTAAAACGTATAGGAATAAGGTATCTGTCGTCCGCTTTGAAATTCGACACAATGACAGGTTAATTACAGAAAGAAACGCAAAAGGATTGGTCAAAGCTATGGTGGTCAATGGACGTCCTGTGGGAGTATCAATTGCTGGCCCTCAAGCCGGTGAATTAATAAACTTATGGGCTCTTGTTATTGCCAACAAGCTCAAAATGTCCTCAGTAGCTGCGATGGTATCGCCCTATCCAACCGTTGGTGAGATTAACAAGAGAGTTGCGGGGGCCTATTTCTCGCCACAACTGTTTGGTAGTTCTACCATTAAACGGGTGGTTGGCCTGATTCAGCGCTGGTTACCCTAGCTTGTTAGGCCAATAATATGCTCAATTCTCTGTCTGGTCGTTTTTTGATTTTGACTGTCATCTTTGTGATGCTAGCGGAGATTCTAATATTCGTGCCCTCTGTGGCACGTTATCGAGAAGATTATTTACTGTCGCGTTTGGAACGGGCACAGATTGCTTCGTTGGCTTTGCTCGCAGACGACATGATAGATGAAGCTTTGGAAGCTGAATTATTGGAAAACGCAGAAGTATATAATGTCGTGTTACGTCGTGATGAAATGCGTCAACTCATGCTCAGTTCGCCGATTCCAAACCCAATTGATGCCACTTATGACTTGCGTCAGGCTGGCGCGTTTGAGCTAACTCGGGACGCCATGATGCAACTGTTTCATCGGGGAGATCGCGTCATACGTGTGATTGGATCTCCTGTGCGCGAGGCCGGACTGCTGATTGAAGTCACGATGGATACCGCTGGGCTGCGCACAGCGATGCTGGATTACGGATTACGTGTGTTGGTCCTTTCTGCGGTGATCTCGGTGGTTACAGCATTCCTTCTTTTTTTAGCGGTTCAGTCGTTTCTTGTGAGGCCGATAAAGGGTGTTGTTAGCTATATGAAGTCATACGCAGATGCGCCGGAGGATGCTCGGCGTATCATCCAACCATCGGCGGGCGTAACCGAATTGCGCGAGGCAGAAGCTGCGTTGCAAAGCCTGCAGACAGAACTGACAGCGTCGCTGAGGCAAAAGGAACGGCTTGCACAGCTTGGGGGGGCGGTGGCCAAGGTGAGCCACGATCTGCGTAACATCCTTACGTCCGCCCAATTGTTCACTGATCGTATCGAAATGAGCAAGGATCCCACCGTGCGGAGACTGGCACCCAAGTTGGTAAACTCTATCACAAGGGCGGTGAATTTATGTGAGTCTACGCTTGCTTTTGGCAAAGCTGAGGAACCGCCACCAAAACTTACTCGGATACCTTTGGCCGATATTGTGGCCGATGTGATTGAGAGCGAACGACTAGCAGTTGATGATTATGACCTGAGTTTTGCGGAGGATATTCCTGCTGGCTTGATCGTGCGAGCTGATGCAGAACAGCTCTACAGGGTGATTTCAAACCTCGTACGAAACGCACGTCAAGCAATCACGTCCAGTACAAAACCCGGTGAAATATTGGTGTCTTGCAAAGACAGTGACGAAGCTTGGATTATCCACGTTAGAGATACTGGGCCGGGGTTGCCACCCAAGGCGCAGGAACATTTGTTCACGCCTTTTCAGGGTGGGATTCGCAAAGGCGGGTCGGGTCTAGGCCTGGCAATATCTGCTGAACTGGTGCGCGGTCATGGTGGCTCTCTGATGCTCGTCGACACCGGGCCTGATGGCACTCGTTTTGAAATTCGCTTGCCGAAAGGGGATGTTGCAGATACGTGAAGCTTCATGCTTTTTTACTATTGCAAACTTCCATCTCTCCCTCTACATCCCATTCCACCGCGCTCTGGTAGCTCAGCTGGATAGAGTACCTGACTACGAATCAGGGGGTCGAGGGTTCGAATCCTTCCCAGAGCGCCAACCTTTCAAAAAAGTAGAATGGTACGTAATTTTGTGATTGACCCGATCGTTGGGGCAACGAAGAGCTTCTGAACCTTATTTTCAAACAAGCACTTTAGTTGTTGAGTAGTGGTTACCACTCTCAGTTTGTCGCTGTCACAGCGGTATAAACCAGTCTCGTTCAGGGGCCGTAGGCGAATTCTCACGCAACAAAATCTGCATCGTCTGACGAGTCCAACGGGCAAGTAACAAGTTGCTGACTGAATAAAACCGACAGACGACATCAATTTTGGGCTTCAACAACGGTAAATTGTTGCTGAAGAATAAATTCTCTGCAATTTTTGGATAGTTCTTTAAAGCGGGCCCGGTCGCGTACATAGAGGTGAACTTGTCTTTTATCTGGTAAGTCAATTATCGGCCTGAATACTATCGTTTTGGGTATGAATCGCGCAACTGTTTCAGGCAAAACAGTGACCCATTTGCCAGTTTGTATCATGGTAATAAGGGAGTGGGTATTTGGGATCGACACGTCGGCTGCTTCTAATTTCTCAAGAAATCGGTTTGATCGAATTAAATGGCACAACGCATTGCGAATGAATGGGTATGCCATAGTATCGTCCACTGTTGGATTTTTAGGGCGTCGATTTAGCGGATGATTTATTGCACACACTAGCCCAAATTGATCTTCAAACAGCGGTTCGGAGCTAATCCCGCTTAGAGGTTGAAATCCGGACGCAACCCCGATCTCGGCTTTGCCGGCGACAAGTGCGTCTAAAACTTGCTGGCTGTCGGTGTCACGCAGTTCCACTTTAACCCCGGGAAAGCGTTGGGTCATGTAGTCGAGTACTGCAGGAAATAAAAGCGCAGCCACTGAAGGCACAGACACGATCCGGATAAGACCATGATTGGCATCAGCCATCATTTCGAGATTCGTAACGGTTTCGTCGAATTGGCGCACCTGATTGAGAGAAAGGTCAAAAGCCTGTTGTCCGAAAGGTGTCAGATGAGCTTTGCGCTCTCCTTCAAAAAGCCTTTGCCCAAGGTGTTCCTCCAGTTGCTTGAGTGTCATGGAAAGAGCTGATTGGGTTTTGCCCAGTTTATCTGCGGCTTCGGCTAGGTTGCCGGTTTGGGCAACAATGCAGAAACACCGCATCATTTCGATCTTTATTGCCATTTCAGAAAACTTGAAGTTGTTTTAAGTTATTAGAGTTTGACTGATGTGTTCAAAGGAGTCCACTCTCTTGTAATTAAATTGGTTAAATCTGGGGAATGACGTGACAAAACTAAACCTGATTGCTGGTGAATGGCTGGCTGGCGAAAGCGAAATAGAAAATTTAAATCCATCAGATGTGACCGATTTGGTCGGAATATTTGCACAAGCTAGCCACAGCCAGCTTCAGGCAACCTTGGCCAAGGCTCGCTCAGCACAGGCTGAGTGGGCCAATTTCGGTCTGGAACGGAAACAGGCTGTTCTGATGAATATCGGAAATGAACTGATGTCGCGAGCCGAAGAGTTGGGACGTTTATTGTCGCGGGAAGAAGGTAAGCCTTTAGTTGAGGGCAAGGGCGAGATTTATCGTGCAGGCCAATTCTTTACCTACTACGCTGCCGAATGCTTGCGACAAATTGGTGAAAATGCAGATAGCGTACGCGACGGTGTTGAAATCGACGTCCGGCGCGAGCCCGTAGGTGTCGTTGCCATTATCTCACCTTGGAATTTCCCTACGGCCACCGCCTCTTGGAAGATTGCGCCTGCGCTGTGTTATGGGAATGCTGTTGTATGGAAGCCTGCTAATTCGACACCGGCGTCCGCGGTTGCCCTCACTGAAATCATCGAAAGACAAGATATCCCGACAGGTTTATTTAGCCTTGTCATGGGATCTGGGAGTTCGATCGGGCAGCGACTGGTCGAGAGCCCGATTGTCAATGCGATTTCATTTACTGGATCTGTGCCGGTCGGTAAGGGTATTGCCGCAGCGGCTATTGAAAACTTGACAAAGGTTCAAATGGAGATGGGCTCTAAGAATGCGTTGGCAGTGATGGACGACGCAGATTTGGATCTAGCTGTGACATTAGCTTTGGGTGGGGCCTTTGGTGGAACGGGCCAAAAGTGCACAGCATCTTCGCGGCTAATTGTGCATGATTTCGTTCATGACGCCTTTGTTGAAAAGCTTGTTGCGGGCGCAAAGGCCATTAAAGTTGGCCACGCTCTACATGACGATATTCAGATGGGACCTGTTGTCAGTAACGAACAATTGCAGGAGAATCTTGCCTATGTTGATCTGGGAAAGTCCGAAGGTGCGGAGTTGGCCTGTGGTGGTGCCCGTTTGGAAATGCCTCACGAGGGGTTCTACATGTCGCCAGGTATTTTTGTAAATTCTGGCAACGAAATGCGGATCAACAGGGAGGAAATGTTCGCGCCATTAGCGAGTGTCATCCGGGTTGGCAGCTATGATGAAGCGCTTGCGGTGGTCAATGATACAAATTTCGGTTTAACATCAGGCATAGTGACCCAAAGTCTCGCTCGATCCACACATTTCCGTCGTAACGCGCGCACTGGGGTTGTGACTGTCAATTTACCTACAGCTGGAACGGATTATCACGTACCCTTTGGAGGACGCGGCGACAGTTCATATGGGCCTCGGGAGCAGGGTAAAGCGGCCGCTGAGTTCTATACCACAGTCAAAACTGCCTATATAAGTGCGGGAGCTCCTAAATAATGCGGATTGATGGACTGCAATATGCCAACTGGTCGGAGAAAATTTTTCGCCAGCTCCGGGCTGGAGGAATAGATGCGGTGCATGTGACGATCTCTTATCATGAAAACTTTCGGGAAACGGTTTTGAACTTTGAAAAGTGGAACCGCTGGTTCGAGCAATATCCTGATCTGATCATGAAAGGCCTTCGGGCATCGGACATAGATAGGGCGCGTGATACCGGACGCACGGCCATTTTTTTTGGTTTTCAAAATCCTAGCCCCATTGAAGATGATATTGGGCTTGTTGAGATCGCGCATACTCTAGGTGCTCGGTTCATGCAATTGACCTACAATAACCAATCTCTATTAGCGTCGGGTTGCTATGAGGCAGAGGACACGGGTATCACGAGGATGGGAAAGCAGGTGATAAGAGAGATGAACCGTGTGGGTCTAGTTGTGGACATGAGCCATTCTGCTGACCGTTCGACAATTCAAGCTGCGGATATTTCAGATAGGCCAATTACAATCACGCATGCCAATCCTTACGGTTGGGCGCCTGCACTGCGTAATAAGCGAGACGAGGTTATCCGAGCTGTGACGGACAAAGGTGGCATGCTGGGTTTTTCGATTTATCCGCATCACCTCAAGGATAAGTCAGAGTGCACTCTACAAAGTTTTTGTGAGATGATTGCACGATGTGCCGATGCATATGGTGCGGAAAATCTTGGGATTGGTTCCGACCTTTGTCAGGATCATCCTGATAGCGTTGTGGAATGGATGCGTGTAGGCCGTTGGTCCAAGGAAGTGGATTTTGGCGAAGGCTCTGCCAGCGCACCCGGATTTCCGAAGATGCCGAATTGGTTTAAGGACAATTGCGACTTTGGCAATATCGAAGTAGGCCTAGGAGAGATCGGGATGTCCAATACTGAAATTTCAGGCATCATGGGTGGAAACTGGTATCGGTTTTTTTCGGAAAACTTTGCGCCGAGGGTAAGATGAAGCAATTTACCAACGAGGTAGCTCGCAGAGAGCCAGCATTTGTTATGCGATTGAAGCGCCTAGGTTCTTTGCATCAGTGCCGGCTAAGTTTCATGCGGATTTTGACCCGCCGTATGGCATGTGACGGGTGGACGTTTTCCCGCTCAGCTTTTGAAATTGATGCGCGTGGGGTCGGGCACGCAGTTTATGCTGCCAAAGGGCCAAACCGCACATATTCCTTGGTAGCTTTCGCTCATGATTTACCGTCAGAGATGCGATCGGATCGGGTGATTGCAGAAGCTTGGGACGCGACGTTTACCCTTTTTGATGGCGTGCCTACTGCGGACGATATAGAGCGTCTGTCCCGCAATATTCCCCTGCAGGAGGCAGGACGCATTAGTGAACAAGAGCTCTCACTTTCGCGAGCCAATCGCTCTGTGCGGCTTTGGGGACACGTCATCGATCAATTGGCAAAGGGCCAGCAGCCAGATTTAGAAAAGATCAATAGCGTTGGATATTTAATGCGGACAACGGCTGTCTATGGGTCTGGGAAATTTGGAGCCGCAGATCGTGATAAGATCGCCACGCGTGATGAAATGCAGGCGCCATTTCAAGCTGAAATGCTTTCAGTTTACCTAACACGTACTTTTGTACGCGATCTGGTGCAGCATTTGGCTAATCTCAGAGGGGGCGATGCTGCAGTAACTTTGGACCCAGCGATTGCGCGTCAATTAGGGATCGGTAATTCGACAGGGCTTGGTATGGCCCCATTCATCATCAATCATCCGGTGCTGTTCAATAACTGGATCATGGCGCGTGAAGAGGCCATCTCCCGTGTCAGAGCTTTGAAATATGCAAGTTCAAGCGAGAGGCAGCTCTTCTGGAACTTATTGGCCAGATCCAAGTTGTCGGTGGAGGCCTGGCGTTCGAAACATCCTAGACAGATTGAAAAGTTGCGCCAGTTGAAGGTTGATATGACCGCACTTGCTGAGTGGTATCAGGGAGATGCGCCAGACCAAGAATACCCTTGGGACCGATTGGTGCGCTGGTCTGGTAATACTTTGAGCGAGGAGGGGCAAGAACTGGTTGGCTCACTTATTCTGGAACCCTACGGTCATTTAGTAGATGGGCTTGAAAGTTGCATGGCTGACGGCAATTTGGAAGCGTTTACGATAGATGGCGTCATGACCACAGGTGATGTACGTTCTTTGATCCGGGAAAGTTTTGGCTGGGCCTTGGACATGAATTGGAATGATCCTGAGAATTGTGCCCGAGCCTGGTACGTATCTGAAGAAAAGTTGGAGCCACGGATGGGCGAACGGTTTGAGGAACCGATCGCAGATTACGAACAACCTTTGGCCCCCGCACGGGACGCAGCGCTGGCATTTCGAGCCCTAGAGATTTTTGAACCACATCAACCAATTGCAGAATTTCTGGCTTCGCACCCAGAACACCGACACACGATCCGGCGTGCGCAGATGAGCCAATACGCGCCTTATGGAGAAATCCGCGACAACACAATCAGTGCCACTGTGTTACCGATCGACATGTTACGCGCCAAGCTTTCCTTTTTTGGTGCTACTCATTTTGATCCTAGGTCTGATCGTTGGTTGCGCATTTGTATGTTTTCTGGTGCCCCCTATCCAGAGGATTTGACAGAGAAAAATGCAGATTTTTGGGTTTTTCCTGAGGTTAAAAATTGAATTTTTCGCTAAACGAAGTTGAAGCAACTGCGAAACGTGCGGCACGTGGAGCAGGTTACAGTTGGGGAATTGCAGAAGAGGCAGCTAAGGCAACACGATGGCTGTGCCATCTTGGGCTTGATGGAAGCCAAGCGCTTGCTAAGCTTTTGACGCGTGACTTCGCTTCAAATTTGAAAATTCACGCGCCGCTCGCTGTTGGAGGTAAATGGTGCGCTGAGCATGATCTGTGCCCCTTATTGACTGGCGCACACTTGTCTGATTTTGCGAGCAAATTGAGTGGCAATACAGTTGAGTTGCAGAATGTGGCATGCCCGACTTTGTTACTCCCGTTTGCTGCCAGTGCAGCCCGGACGCTCAATCTTTGCCTGACGATTGAATGTGATGGAATTGAAACGGTTACAAACGGGGCAGACGTACAAGTAAGTCGGGATATTCCTGCCCGCGCTACAAAAATGTTAGTTTATGAAGTAGGTAGATTGACCTTGCCACGTGCACGTCACTCGCGCTTTTTTCCAAATTTGGAAGATTGGGAAATACTTAATCAGTTTGCTCACCGTACTTTTGCCCCGGCGACAGACGAGTCACGCCTTTTGGGCGCGGGTTCCGGTTTATCGGATAATGACTGATTAGATAGCGACGCAAAACTACCTAAATCCAATTTAAAAAAACGACAATCAGCCCAAATTTGATGTAATTAGAGCTAGTTGACGCGTCTAGCCACAGTCGGCGCTCGTACCGTTTGCCTATTTTGCCTGATTAGATCGTCAATGGATGGGAAATGGAACGCAACATCAAGACAAATGGAATTACTCAAGGTGATTTCATAGGCACAGTTTCAGGCAAATTGTGACTACTAGGGAGTGGAAATAGGAAAGAAACTTATACCACGAAAGAGCCACCGTGAGAGGGCTCTCACGGACATCTAGCGTTTGAAGAGCAAGCATTATTTAGTCAAAGAGAAAGACAAATCTACATTGTGAATGCAGCGATCTGGAGCAATCCCCAGTAGAACAGGCTCTGGAACTGTCAATTTAGGCTTCATGCTGCGATCAGGAGACTTTTTTGCATAAACTGCGTCTAGGTCTAATGACAATGGCTCAAGTTAAACCTCTGAAGATCCCGCTTAATAGTTGGAAGACTGGGAGATTGGTCACTTGTTTGACGCGCTATATCGGCGGTAGAACAATGCCAAGATCGAACGATCTAACTGAGCAAAATGAAGCAACATTTTTGTGACACTTCTCCGAAAAGATTAAACCCTTTTTATTGGGGCTATAAACATCCTGCTCAAGGAGATTGCCTCTGAAGTTTGCCAAGAAGTGCATGTGAAGGCACATTTTTCAAAGCCACTTGCCGCACTCACACAGCCGATAACGGATGCCGAAAAGAGGATTTTTTAGTGTTGGGTATCTGGTTGAACTTCTGCAATATCCTGAAGCAATGTGGTTGCTTGAGAAATACTGTCCGCGACGCAATGGTTCAGCGATGCCCATTCTTCGGCGTTTACGCTGTAATCCTCGCAGAAACGCATTTCTAGTTCATTAAACTTAATGTGCAACGCTTGAAGTCCAAATAGCCCAACGACTCCAGCAAGGCTGTGGGCTGTGTCACGCAAGGTGGACTTATCGGTTTTGCCCTTTTTAAGGTCATCAAGAAATGCGTGCAGGTCTACGCTAAGCTGAACCACTCTGCCGTGTATCACCTCAGCGCTGGTAACATCCAGCAAATCCAGGAAAACTGCTTTTTCCAGAAAATCGCCGACCCTTAAGTTAGCATTACCGACGAAACCAGTATGAGTTCCGGTCAGTATGTTCAGCAGGTCATCACGCGCGACTGGTTTGTGTAAAATAACATCCATTCCTGCCTCTTCACACAGCTTTTTAGTTTCAGAGTTTGTGTAAGCGGTCAAAGCCGCAATACGGGCGCGTTTCCCATCCATTTCCTGGGATCGGATCAGGTTAGTCGCCTCTATCCCGTCCATTACAGGCATGCTCACGTCCATCAAAATCAAATCATAATCGTAATCTTGCGCCATGCGCGTTGCGACATAACCGTTTTCTGCCTCCTCCGCCTGAATTGAATAATACCCTAACAGATCATGAAGAACACTTCTGTTAATTGGATTGTCTTCGACAATTAATACTTTGTTATTAGAGAGATCAGGTCTAACCAACTCGGCAACGCTTTGTCGCTTTGCTTCTGAGTCTAAGCCTTGGACAACGGTCCGCGCAGGAACTTCGAGTGTAAAAGTAGATCCCTCACCCCACTTGCTTTGCACCGACAACGTTCCACCTAATTGCTCCGAAATACGTCTTGAAATGCTCAACCCTAGACCTGTGCCATCCTGTGTTCGCGCAAGCGATGTGTCTAATGTAACAAAATCATCAAATACATCTTCCAGACGATCTTCCGGAATTCCTATTCCGACGTCAGATATTTCAAAAATCGCAGTGACTTGATCGTCTGCAATAGATTTTACCGAAACAGCAATAGAAATTTGCCCTTCGTTGGTGAATTTATTGGCATTGCCAACTAAGTTTAGTAAGATTTGGTTTATCCTACTACGATCTGCCAGGAGAGTAAGAGTCTCGGAACAGTTGAGTTTATAGCGGATTTGGTTACCCCGCATCGCCGTTGGCGCCTTATTACTCCGCGTAATTTCTTTGATTAATTCTGCAGGCGCAAAAACTTCTTCCCGCAGTTCAAAGAAGTTGGCCTCAATCTTG
>ERZ1048686.2574-NODE-2574-length-12362-cov-4.244901_pt1 | contig 12362 bp, 8 predicted proteins | sample MGYA00383099_ERZ1048686 | MGnify/ENA primary metagenome ERZ1048686 (study PRJEB29581, sample SAMEA5548369) | metagenome | biome: marine; feature: coastal; material: water | depth 25 m | study: Short-term variability in the microbial, nano- and picoplankton...
GAGGACCGTTCAGCAAGATGTGATCCAGGACATCACTGCGCTGTCTGGCTGCCTGAACCGCAATTTCCAAACGTTCCTTGATTTTATCCTGTCCCGTAAAATCAGAAAACAACGAAGGTCGCAGCGTTAATTCCAATGCCGAGTCCGATTGCTTTAAAGTTTCCAGAGACCTTTCTTCCATGTCCCTTACACGATGGTCGAAGCCTGTAGATGCGACAAGCCGAAAACAAAAACCGCCGTCGCCGCTCACACCTGCCCCATGGTCGTACCCGTTTGACCATCCATGCTGTGTGTGGCTCTTGGCTTAGCCGTGTCAAGCAAGGATGCCTTTGACCACATTGGCTTCTGCATCGAGACCCGTGAGTCTTTGGTTGAGTCCCTGAAATTTATAGGTCAGGTGGTTATGCTCGAAACCCATGCAGTGCAGGATGGTCGCATTCAAATCACGTATGTGGACCGGGTTTTCTACAATATTGTAACTGAAATCGTCAGTGGCTCCATAGGTGACACCGCCTTTAATACCGCCACCCGCCATCCACATGGTGAAGCACCTGGGATGATGATCGCGCCCGTAGTCCGTCCGCTCGAGTTTGCCCTGACAGTAAATGGTTCGGCCAAACTCACCACCCCAAACCACCAGGGTGTCGTCCAGCAGCCCGCGCTGTTTCAAATCCTGAACCAATGCGGTGGCGCCCTGGTCAATATCCTTGCATTGAAGAGGTAAGTCGCGGGGTAGATCCCCATGTTGATCCCATCCACGGTGGAATACCTGAATACTACGAACATCTCTTTCAACAAGCCTTCGAGCGAGAAGGCAATTGGAAGCAAAGGTCCCCGGTATCTTGGCGTCGGGTCCGTACATATCGTAAATGTGATCCGGCTCATTCGATATGTCGGTCAGTTCTGGAACGGAGGTTTGCATGCGAAACGCCATTTCGTACTGTGCGATACGTGCATTGATTTCCGGATCATGGCTCAATTCAAATTGTTTACGGTTCATTTCGCCCAGTCCATCCAGCATGGTCTTTCTGGTTTCTTGAGTGACACCTTCCGGGTTGGCCAGGTACAGAACAGGATTCCCCTGGCTGCGAAGCCGGACCCCTTGATGTTTTGATGGCAGAAATCCGGAACCCCACAATCGTGAATAGAGTGCTTGGGCGTCCCGTTTGGCAGTCCATGTCGAGTTCAGCACTACGTAGGTTGGCAGATTGTTGTTTTCACTGCCCAGCCCATAGGAAAGCCATGCACCCAGGCTTGGTTTTCCAGGTAGTTGGGTGCCGGTCTGAATCATCGTGATCGCTGGATCGTGATTGATGGCATCTGTATGAACCGTTCGCACGACCGCAATGTCATCTACCATTCCAGCCGCGTGTGGGAGGAGTTCCGAAACCTCGGTTCCTGACTGGCCGTGTCGCGCAAACTGATACATCGACGGAGCAATTGGGAATCGGCTTTGCCCGGATGTCATCGTCGTCAGACGTTGTCCTTGTCTGACAGAATCGGGAAGATCCTTGTCAAACAGATCCTGCATTTTTGGTTTGTGATCAAAGAGGTCGATCTGCGAGGGGGCACCCGACATGAAAAGATAGATGACCCGCTTGGCTCTGGGTGCGAAGCTGGCATTCAATGGACTTCCAAGCAGGCGCGAAGGCATCATGCTGGTCAGCGCTCCAGCACCCACACCCCAAAGTGTGCGACCAAAAAAAGATCTTCTGGATAACAAATGGTCTGTGGTTTCTTGTATGTGACTCATGGTTTCGATCTCCTAGTTCAATGTCATGATTTCGTCGAGGTTCAGGATCAGGTTACAAATCATCGTCAGGCTGGCCAGTTCCTCCGGAGTTGCATCGGATATCCGAGGTGCTTCTCCCGTTTGAATCAAACCCTTGGCCGCTTCCTGATCTTTTTTGAAGGTTGCCATGTGCTTTGTGTATAAATTCCCAAGCAGTTTGAGTTCATCTTCCGCCAATGTACGTCCCGTGGCCAGTTGCATGGCATAATTCAGGCGTTGTTCCGTTTCGGGCAACGACTGTTCCACAACCCTTTCAGCGAAGCAACGGGCAGCTTCAACATATTGTATGTCGTTCATCATGGTCAACGCTTGCAAGGGTGTGTTGGTGCGTTCTCGTTTCACCGTGCATGCTTCCCGATTGGGAGCGTCAAACGTAGACATGGACGGCGGCGGTGATGTGCGTTTTACGAAGGTATAGATGCTTCGTCGGTAAAGGGCATCTCCATTGTCACGTTTGTAATTTGCCGTTGTGCTCGAGGGGTAAGCCACCGCTTTCCAAAGTCCTGAGGGTTGATAAGGTTTCACGCCTTTTCCTCCCATTTTCTCCACAAGCAATCCACTGATGAAGAGTGCCGAATCCCTCAAGACCTCTGCATCCAATCGATACCTTGGACCATGGGAAAGGAAGCTGTTTTCTGGATCGATCTCCAGGGCTTGAGGAGAGATGGCGGATGACTGTTTGAATGCAGCTGAAGTAATGATCAATCGGTGGATGTGTTTCATATCCCATCCACTTTCAATAAATTCTACTGCCAGCCAATCGAGTAATTCAGGATGAGAAGGTAGTTCGCCTTGCGTACCGAAATCCTCGGCTGTTATCACCAAGGGCCTTCCGAAATGCTGATGCCAGAATCGATTGACCATGACTCGAGCTGTCAACGGGTGAGCGGGATCTACCAGCCATTGAGCCAAACCCAAACGGTTGTTGGGTGCTCCTTCTGGGAGAGGAGGCAGCACTTCTGGGACAGCGGGTATTACCTTGTCTGCATGTTTGTCATATTCACCTCGCACGAGGACGAAAGTGTCCCTCGGTTCTTTCCGCTCCTTGCTGATCAACGATATCGGGATGCCCTGCTCGTATTTCGATCTGGCATTGCTTATTTTTTTCTTTTGATCATGCAGCGCGGAGAAAAGAAACTGTGTTTCTGAACAGACATGCTCCAGAAAGTAATCTCGCAGGATTTGATTTTCAGCATTGCTTCGCTTGTCGGTGCCTTTTTTGGCGATGGTTTTTAAATCCTTTGGCAATCCTGCATCTTTTGCCTGCTCAATGAAATGCATCCAAACCAACAGAGATTGAAAGCCTTCGTTCCCTTGAGGAATCTGGGTATGAATACCCGAATGATCCCAGTAAACGGTACCGTCAAACTGACTGAAGGCCCAGCCATCCAGTCGGTCGCCTGCAGACAATCCTACGCTATCTGCGGGCACCTCAAGTCGCACCCATTGACCCGGCTCAGGTAAATCACCCAGCCATTGATGGCCGGCACCTTTTCCGCTCCCATGCGGAATCACATCTTCACCCCAGAATGCGCGATGCTCCCAATCGCTTGTGTGAAATTGAAGCATGATGCTTTTGGGAGGCTTGATTGGATCAAGGTAAACATATGTGAATAAAGTGTCTCCGCTTCCAACGACTAGCTTGGATCTGGCTTCGGTAAAAAAATGTTGCTCAGATCCCTGGGCACTGCGTCGATGTGATTTGATTCCCTGGTAAGTCGGAAATCCACTGCCCGATACAAATTGCCATCCGCCGTCGGCGTCGGATGCCTTGGCACCCTCCGGAAGTTCATCTTCAATCCAGATATAATCCTTTCGTTCTTTGTCTCTCGTGCGCCTGCCGGGATCCTCGTAGTCGATGCTTGCAAGGTTCACTCGGATCGCCTTTTCTATCTGCTCGATTTTTTGATCAAATGAAGCGAGTTTTTCGTGGTCCTCATCGCTGGTCAATTGAACGGTGGGCGGATAGATGAACGCATTGCCATCCATCGCTTTTTCATCAAGGTTGTTGTAGTAGGCGAAAAGCTGATAAAATTCTTTCTGCGTAAACGGATCGAACTTGTGGTCATGGCATTGAGCGCAACCGACCGTTACTCCCATCCAAACGGTTGTCAATGTGTTGACACGATCCACTCCATACCGCACTGCAAATTCCTCCGGAATGGCTCCTCCTTCGCTGGTGGTAACGTTGCAGCGATTAAACCCGGTTGCTACCAGTTGATCGATGCCGGGATTGGGCAGCAGGTCGCCCGCTAATTGTTCAATGGTGAAGGTGTCAAACGGTTTGTTGTCATTCAAAGCCTGGATGACCCAGTCACGGTATGGCCAGATTGCGCGCTCGTTATCCAGATGCAAGCCGTGTGTGTCACCATAACGAGCGGCATCCAACCAGTATCGTGCTCGATGTTCGCCATATTGTCTGGATTGTAAAAGGCGATCCACTTGTTTCCTGTAAGCGTCCCCGGACTGGTCATCCGCAAAACGCAATATGTCGGCTGGCGCAGGAGGTAAGCCAGTCAAAGTCAGGAATGCCCGACGCAACAAGGTCTCTTTCGAGGCTGTCTCTTGAGGTTTCAGCCCTTTCTCTGCCATTTTCTCAAAAAGAAAAGCATCGATGGGGTGTTTGTTCCAATCCTGATTGGGAACTTTTGGAACAGGTTTTCGAACAGGCGCTGAAAAAGCCCAGTGATCTTCAAAGGGGGCACCTTCAGCTATCCATTGTTTTAACTTTTCGATATCTTCCCGGGACATTGGGTTTTTGGCATCAGGGGGCGGCATGATGTCGTCTTTTTCTTTCGTCACCATCCGAAGGTACATTTCACTTTCCTCTGGTTTGCCCGGAATGATCGCGGCATAGCCACCCAGATCTGCAAAGACACCTTCGGGTACGTCCAGTCTGAGGTCTGCTTCACGCTTGGCTTTGTCCGGCCCATGACAATTGACACAGTATTTGGACAGAAGCGGACGTATATCAGCGCTGAAGGATAATTCGGAATCTGCCCAAAGACCGGTATGTGCCAGTAGACAGGTCAACATCATCCACGATGAAAGGCTTTTTGTTGATGTATTCATGGGTCAAACGAGAGAGTGTGCGTCATTTCAAATCATCTGGATATGCGCATTTTGTCAAAGACAACACTGATGTTGTCAGTTTGTAAGCATTATGATCGACCTGAAAAAGGGAGCAAGAGTTTATCATCACGAGAGATGGGAGCAAGCAGCTTGACTCGATCTGTTGTCTTCATGCGATAGAACCTGCGGACTTTTGGAGTTGAAATTTCCAAAGACAAAGGATTTTGGCGCAGACGCCAGCCTGACTCTGGTTTGAATGGCCCTGTCACTTCTTGAGCAGATTCCAGAACAATGGATGTCTCAGGATCGGGCATGTCAGCGATATTTTGTTCAATCCAGGATGATCTGTGTTGGATGCGTGTGCCCCAGATACTGCTGGGTTGGTCCACTTCATCGTCCTCAATGAAATCCCATGAGTCCTCTGCTCTGCAGCTTCCATCGTTACAAACAAAAAACCCACCTCCATCGAAGAGCATCGCATCGAAGCCTTTGCCTTCTCTGGTGGTATTATACCGGCCTCCAGCGGCATAGTTGATTGCCGCCAGTTTCCATTCATTATCCTGCCAAAGAAACATACCACCACCTGAGTCGCATGGGCCAAGCCCCGCTTCATCAGGCAGTCCATCCCTGTTGAACTCGGCTCCAATCAAGTGCCCAAGTCCTTTCTGGATTAAGACGGGATCATCCGCAATCTCAGTGACCAAATTCTCTCCCCAGCGCATCACCGCCCGACCTGATCCACGCTCCCATCCCCTGAGTTCCTGAATCGAATCTTTTTCCAAAAATACGGGTCTGCCTCGAATTTCTCCTCTACCAAAAACGAGCATGCGTTGTCCGATTTCATCGCCCTCCCTGAACAGTGCCGCATGATTTTGAAATGATTCCGTGACTCCCCACAAGACCAGATCAGAATCAGGATCCAGGATTCTGGCTATGGCATAATGCGTCTTTCCGTGCACAGTGAATGGGTCACCAATGGCTCCACCAATATGTTTGGCGCTCAGAAACCAGCGAGGTGCAATCGGGGTTCCCTGACAGGTGCGCCAGATACCCTGAAGATCCCAGGCGCGTGCTTCGGCCGCGTTTGCAGGAGGTGTGGTATTGTGCTCTGGGTTCTCAGTTGTCAGAAAGAAGACAGCGTAAAGATGCGTTGGAAAGGTCAGGATACCCAGAAACACAGCACCGCTCAAAAGCCGGAAGTGTGAAGATAATTCCTTGCTCCTTTTCATGACCTTCCTTAACGTCCACGTTTTCATCATTTGAGAGTAATCATCATATGGACGACATCAATCAAACTGTTCCACAGCCAGTAAGACAATTCAAGAAAGACGCATTGAATGTCGAAATTTTTGAAACACAGGCTGCAATGGCCCTGAATGCCGCTCACACGGTTCGAAACTATCTGATCGGCCAGTTGGAGACAAATGGTTCGGTGAGAGCCATTCTTGCGACGGGGAATTCACAAATTCAGTTTCTAAAAACGCTTATCGACCTGGGTGGAATTGATTGGTCCAGAGTGACTTTGTTTCACATGGACGAGTATCTGGGTATTTCTGAAACGCACAAGGCCAGTTTCCGGCTCTACATGAAAGAGCGAGTGGAAAGCCTGGTGAAACCGCAAAACTTCCACTACTTGATCGGTGATGCGCCTTTGCCTTTGGATGAGTGCGAACGTTACTCCAAGCTCCTTCAGGAAGCCCCGATCGATTTGTGCTGTCTGGGTGTCGGAGAAAACGGTCATATTGCCTTTAACGATCCTCCCGTAGCCGATCTCAGAGATCCTCATCTCGTAAAATTGGTTAAGTTGGATGATGCCTGCAAAATCCAGCAAGTGAATGAAGGCCATTTCCCAAGCTTGGAAGCCGTGCCTCCCTATGCCTTTACACTCACCATTCCCGCGCTCTGCACTGCAAAGAAAATGATTTGTCTGAGTCCTGAGACGCGCAAGGCCAAGGCTGTCCAGGCAGCATTGGAAGGAGAGATTGGAACAGCGTGCCCGGCTTCTGCGCTTCGCGAGCAATCCCAGGCCACGATCTATCTTGACCAAGATTCCTCCGCGCTCCTTGGTCAATAGGGCATATTTATTCCAAGGCTGCGCCTTTTTGAATGCTTGAAGCGACGCTCGTTGATGATCATAGAGTGAAAATCATGAGCAGATGGAACCCATTCCGGCTTCAGTCAGCCATCCTGGTTATTGGGCTCAGCTGTCTTCCCCTGGCAGGTATGTCAGAAAACGCGGTGCCTTCAATTCTGAAGGCATTTGCTGCTCCTCCGGCCTCTTTCAGGATCGACCCAATCGCATACGAAAGTCCCTTCAATTCTGAGACTCAGACGCGCGTGAAGTCGGTTGACGATTGGATCAGGCGTCGAGAGGAAATATACGATTCCTGGATGGAGGTCATGGGACCCTGGCCCGAATTACTGAAAGATAATTCACTCGAAGTGGGGGCAACCAAGGACTGCGGGAACTATATTCAACAACGTGTATTTCTCGATATCGCGCCTCAACAACGTGCAAGCGCCTGGTTGTTGCTACCAAAAGGAGTTGGACCTTTCCCTTCGGCACTGGTGGTTTTCTATGATCCGGAAACCAGCGCCGGTTTGAAGTCGGACAAACCGGGTCGAGACTTTGGTCGACAGTTGGTAAAGCAGGGGATTGCATCGTTGAGCATCGGCACTCCGGGAGGCAACGCGTGGAAACCGGAGATCGGGGAAGCTCAATGCCAACCGTTGTCATTTCATGCATATGTTGCAGCGAATGCCTGGCATGCCATGGCGAATCATCCGCAACTGGAGGCCTCCCGCATCGGTGTGGTGGGTCACAGTTATGGGGGTAAATGGGCCATGTTTGCAGCGGCGTTATGGAATCGATTTGCTGCCGTGGCTGTGAGTGATCCCGGTATTGTTTTTGATGAGTCACGACCCAATGTGAATTACTGGGAGCCATGGTACCTTGGTTTGGATCATCAAAATCCAAAGTCTGAATCAGGGATTCCATCTACCAGTAATCCGCGCACGGGTGCGTATCGGATCCTGATCGAGCAGGGAATGGATCTTCACGAAATCCACGCCTTGATTGCGCCGCGGCCCTTCCTTGTATCCGGAGGCAGCGAGGACCCTGTTGAACGGTGGAATGCGCTTCATCACCTCGCGGAGATCAATGCACTTCTGGGACACAAGGAAAGAGTCTTCTTCACGCAAAGAAAGCCGCATGGACCGACCGATAAATCCAATACTCAGCTCATGATGTTTTTTCAACATTTTCTGAATCCTTGAATGATCAGGCGATTCAACTTGAGGTCGCTACCGCGTACCCCGCCAAATAACCCGTTGTCCAGGCGGCCTGAAAATTGAAGCCCCCTGTTTCTGCATCTATGTCCAATGACTCACCTGCGAAATAAAGTCCCGGGGTCCTCCGGCTTTCCATGGTTTTAAAACGGATTTCCTTGAGATCCACGCCACCACAGGTCACAAATTCCTCCTTGTTGCGACTCTTTCCCGACACCTTGAATCGAGTCTGGGTCAAGATGGAACAGAGCTGATCCAATGAATCCTGCCTCAATCCACCCCAGGTCATGCGAGGTTTTACATCGACGGTTCCGACCAGACGTTGCCAGAGTCTTTTTGGTAACCCGAGTGCGGGTGAGTTTGTGAGTAACTTCTTGCTGTGCGTTTCCTTGAACGCGAGTAGAGCAGTCTGTGGGTTGTCGACGTCAGGGATCCAGTTGATTCCAATCTCAAAAGGCCCTGACATCGCATGAATTTCTCTTGCTGCCCACGCTGACAAACGAAGAATTGCCGGCCCGCTCAAACCCCAATGGGTGATCAGCATGGGGCCTTGGCACCGGATGTCTGTCCCAATCAAACTCGATTCAGCGAGCGGCACACTCAGTCCCTGTAATCCATTGATCAATGGATGTTTGATTTCAAACGTAAACAGAGAGGGTATGGGGTCGATGATGTGATGCCCCAGTGATTGAATGATTTTAAATTGTTTGCCCGGCTTCATCCCTCCAGCTGTCCAAAGAACATGACGGCATTTGTAATCACCCTCCCCATTTGTAAGAATGGTAAAACCGCCCGCCTTGAGAGGAGTAATTTGCGTGACTTCGCGGCGAGTTTGAATGCGAACGCCTGACTTAATCGATGTGTTGAGTAAGCAGTCAACGATACTGGACGATTGATCCGAAACCGGAAACATGCGCCCGTCGCATTCCGTTTTCAGAGAGACTCCTTTATCCTGAAACCATTGCACTGTATCGGCGGGTTGCCAGCTATGAAAAGGGCCGAGGAGTTCGCGGCTCCCTCGCGGATAATGAGTAATCAATGCCGCAGGATCGAAGCATGCATGAGTGACATTGCAACGCCCTCCTCCGGAAATCCGTACCTTGGACAAAACGTTTGGGCCCTTCTCCAACAACAAGATTTTCAAAGCTGGATTTGATTCTGCTGCAGTAATGGCTCCAAAAAAGCCAGCTGCGCCTCCTCCCACCACGACAAGGTCAACCTCCTCCTTCAAAGGGTCGTTCCCAACTATGGATACCTCTTGTTTTAATAGTTGGGAACGACCCTTTGCGGATTGCTTTTGATTCTCTTTGTTCATGGCTCTTTCAACACGGATCCAAATGGAAACGTTCTTTCACGTTGCGATCAATTCATTTCTGATATGGCCTTGCGCTTGACCTGTCCCGTCTTTCGTGATTGGCTCGCATTCATATATCGGCGTGACTGTTGCGGATAACCAGTCACTGCCGTTTGGGCAAACCTTTAAAACCGCATGAATGATACCCTTAAATTATTGGATGAATTCCAGGATAAGCTCTTGGCGTTGATCCAATCTGAACAGAACCGTCTTGGCACGATTACCGAAGATCATCTGCTTTACAAAGATGATATTTTTAATGCATTAGCATTGGAACTAATATCTCTGCAACAATCAGCAAATCCTTACCTTGCCAAACAGCTTGAGCAAGCCTCTGTCAACACGCAATCCCTGTATCATTGGAAAAAAATACCTGGAGTCCCAACCCGGGCATTCAAATTAATTGACTGGAGCTGCATTCCTGAAAACGAACGATCGCAGGTGTTTTATTCCAGTGGCACGACAGGAAAAGATGCCAGTCGTCATTGGCATCACGGACGTTCACTGGAGCTTTACGAAACATTGTTATCAGCATGGCACCGCGAACATGCCCCCTGGGAGGGGGGCATGTGCCGAGTTGACGAATGTCTTTTTCTGACTCCCAGCAAGAAATCCGCGCCTCATTCTTCATTGATCCACATGTTTGGAACAATTGCCGATTCTTTGCCCCCTGAGGTGACTTCCCATTTTGTCGGAAAGATCAGCGCTGAAAACGAGTGGATTTTGCCTTTGTCAGCCACCATCGACCAACTGGCAAAATTCACCCAACCCGTCTGTCTTTTTGGAACGGCATTTCTCTTCGTGCACTTGTTGGATCATTTGGAGGCAGCAGGAACTCAACTATCGCTGCCTGAAGGGTCGGTTGTTTTCGAAACAGGGGGCTACAAAGGCAAATCACGATCCCTGACAAAAGAGAAACTGTATCAAGAAATTGAATCCAAGCTTGGCATTCCGGAAAAAAATATTCTCTGTGAATACGGCATGAGCGAACTTTCCTCGCAGGCTTACGATCTGCAATCGAAATCGGACTCACACTTTAACGGCGGTTCTACAACACGACGATTGAGGTTTCCTCCCTGGGCACGATGTCATGTCATTTCTCCTGAAACGATGTTGGAGGTTCCTAAGGGTGACACAGGTTTGATTCAAGTGATTGACCTGGCCAATGTATGGTCCTCTGTGTCCATCCTTACTGAGGATATTGGCATTCCTCATAAAGAAGGTTTTGAATTACTTGGACGTGCGGAGATTTCCGAGCCAAGAGGCTGTTCATTGATGTCTGAAGATTTTGCGTAGTTCGATGTTTCTCTTTGCATAATGAGATGAGCCCAAATCCCGAAGATTCCAAGGTCACGACGACTTCTTCCATTCAACGAAGAGAGTTGCGCACCCTTTGTGGCGTTGGAATCCTTCATGCCTTCACGCACGTGTATCACGTGGCCCTGATGCCTCTTTATCTCATGATACATGAGGATTTGAAATCAGGTTCCATGGATCACACTACTTTCCTGATGACTGCGATGATGACCGCCTATTTCATACCCAGTTACTGGGTAGGTGCATTAGCCGACCGAATGGACAGACGAAAATTACTAGGAACAGGACTCCTTATCAATGGCGCTGGTTTTGCTGCCTTTTCTCAAGTCGATTCCTATATCGGAGCCGTGCTTTGCATGGTGGTTTCCGGTATCGGAGGCAGTTTTTATCATCCGGCTGCAACGGCGATGATTGCGGACCAATTTCCACAAAGAGAGGGGAAAGCATTTGGATTGGTTGGCATTGGTGCAAGCATTGGATTCCTGATAGGACCGGTTTATTCGGGATGGCGGGCGAGTGCGAGTGAAACTTTGATTGGAGCGGCTGCATGGAGAGGCCCGGTAATGGAACTAGGTGTTGCGGGTGTCATTGCTGGTCTTCTTTTTTTATGGTTGGCTCCGAAGGATTGTCCTGGCAGAAACGCCCCTCATACCTCTCCAGACCGCCCTCAGAACAAGTGGATGTCTTCGGGAATATTTGTTGTATTGATCCTTACAGCACTTGCCTTCAGTCTGCGAGACTTCACAGGCTTTGGAATGGGAAGCCTGGGTTCGCTTTTCCTTCAGAAAGCGCATGGATGGTCAGTTCAGGAAACAGGTTTCGCCCTGAGTATGATTTTCATTGGAACCATTATCAGTAACCCTGTATTTGGCACCTTGAGTGATCAACGGCGTTTTTCCTGGCTTGCAGGTGTGCTGGTGATTGCCGGATGTCTGGTGACAACCTTTCCCTTGTTACCGTCTTCGTTCATCATGCCCGGACTTTTTATCTACGGTTTCTTTTTTATCGCCAGTTATCCTATGGTAGAGGCCGCACTCATGGAAGCGGCCCCAGTGGCTTATCGGGGCAGGATCAGTGGCATCTTTGTTCTTGTGGGTGGGTTGATCGGAAATCTGGCCCATTGGATTTTAGGCTGGAGGGTTGAAAATCTCGGGAGTGAAGCTGGACAGATGAGCGCTTATCAATCCTCTTTCACCACACTGGGATGTCTTGTCGTGATATCTTTGAGTGGTATTTTTGGATTTCGTTATTTGATTAAAGCGTGGAAAGCAGATGAAAAACATAAGGCTCAGGACAACTCAATTTTCTGAATAACAATGGATCTACCCAATTTCTTTTTAGCTGACATGCCTTCGAGTGAAACGCTGACACCGGCCACGCTCACCGATGCATGTCTCACGCTCAAGCGCAATCGTCGCCTCTATCTTAAAGAGCGAACGACTGCCAGTTTGATTCGGACGCTGGCGAATGTGGCTGAACACTGGACTTATCCCGATTATCCTATCCGTGAGTACACTTTGCATAAAGGTCCAGAGATCA
>ERZ1048686.2578-NODE-2578-length-12349-cov-6.426224_pt1 | contig 12349 bp, 6 predicted proteins | sample MGYA00383099_ERZ1048686 | MGnify/ENA primary metagenome ERZ1048686 (study PRJEB29581, sample SAMEA5548369) | metagenome | biome: marine; feature: coastal; material: water | depth 25 m | study: Short-term variability in the microbial, nano- and picoplankton...
GCTTCGTGCAGAGAGTGAAATGAAATCATCTGCAGCCTACGCCGTTGCTGACCTCAAATATGCCATTGAGATTGATCCAACACATCTGCGAGCGCATCGTCTACTTCTCGCACTCATGTGTGACGAGGGCCGCTGGCAGACTGCACTTCAACTTGCTGACACTGCTGAAGAACTCGGGCCAGGGGATGCGTGGACCGGTTTAAAACGAGCTGAAGTTCTACTCAAACTTGATCGTCCTAAAGATGCACAATCTGCCATCGATGAACTTATCAAGAGACAAGACGTATCGTCGCTTCTTGCATCTCAAGCTGGACGACTTCGAGGACGCATTGAGCTTGGTAAAGCTCTGCCGGACTACGAACAAACTGTCGACTTATTTACTGAAGCAATTCGTAAAGCTACGCCTCTTGCCGCAAGTCGCTCCGAGAACGTCCGCTCTGTAGCACAGCAAGTTCTTCTCGACGCGCACCTTGGTACTGCTCAGGCCATTGCCCAAGGAACTTGGCAACAAAAAAATCGTGTGATTCCAAAATGGATTAGCCGAGCCAATACAATTGTTGAGAAAATTGACTTAGAAGATCCTAGTAGAGACCGGCTCGAACTTGAATTGACCTGTGGTGTTCTTGCCGTTGCAGCCGGATCAGCAAACGCTATCGAAGCTGTGCCGTGGGTAAAGCGTTTACTTGCCATCAGAGAACAAATGAATGACTCCGTGACTGACCCCTGGAGAAGAAGACAAATTGATTGGCAAGTTGGATGTGGCCTCAATGATGCTCTCGAGGCGGCTCGAAAACGTGGTGATGCAGAGGATATGCTCGACAACGCTACGCTTACTATTGCCTATCTTGAGCGAGGCGCCGAACACCGTGAATTAACGGCTGGAGAAAGAAGAGACCTTGGTGATCTGATGTTCCAAATCGGCATAATGCACAGTCTCCGAAATAGCGATCATGCTACCGCAGTAACCTGGTTCGACAAAACAATCCCTCTCTGGAATCAAAATGAGCAGGTCGTTCGGGATAATGAACTTGGACGAGTGGGTGAATCATTTATCAGCATGGCCATTTCTTACTGGCAGGTTGAAAGACGAGACGACGCAATTGACTTGAGCCGCACTGGAGTTGATTTCATGGTTGAAGCCGTTGACCGTGAAAAACTCGATGAGCAATCTCTGTCTGTTGCATACGGAAATCTAGCAACTATGTATGCCGAGCAGGGTGATACTGACAAGTCACAGGCTTACGCAGAAATGGCCACTCGCGTTGAATCAACAAGTAGCCTCTTACGCTAGACAGCTTTTTTCAAACCAATTCTCTCTTCAATTGCTGAACACATAGCTAAGCATGTAGCTTAACTAAACTTTCAGACAAGTGTCTCAAGTAGCAACCTCATCTTGCGAAGTTCAGCCACTTGATCGACTCCCTCGAGCGGTGGTAGATGAATACCGAGGGCCCTATCATAGCCAACACGACTAAGCTGTGTGGCGATTCTCCCGTATTCAATAGTACCTTTTCCAATCTGTACCTGAAATGCATCTGCTCGTGAATCTCGCAGATGAACATGGCAGACATTCGGTAGGATTGAATCCCACGAGGTTGGTTTTTTATGCCCGTACACTGAGTAACTCGGATCAAGTGTTACACCCAAACCAGGGACGTTGCGGCAAAGAGAAGCCGTTGTTTCGGCATCTTGAGTCATTCGATCAGATGCAGTCTTGACTCCCACAACCATTCCGTACGATGCCGCTATGGCAACGAACTTTCTCAGACGCTCAATCTCGCCGTTAAATGGCGTGCCCAACTCAGATGCTTCAACAACAATCGTGACAATATCAAGGGTTTTCGCTAATCGACAACACGCATCAAATTTCTCGTATAACTTGCCGTCTTCTGGTGCTGCAAAGGACAAAGCAACCGGGCGTAGACGCTGAAGGTCACTACAGGCAGCGATCGCAGAATCACTATTCTCAAGTACATCTGCAGGCTGAAGATGTGTACCACCTTCATGTATATCAATTTCAACAGCTGTAAACTCAAGTTCGGCAAGGCGTTCCATAGCCTGATCAAGTGGCAAATTGGGAAAACATTCGGTACTCACACAAACAAACAAAATGGATCACTCCTGGTAGACGACAACGAAAAAAACTGATTATGATTCTCTAGAGAATGTTAAGGTAGCGATAAATACTAAAAACTGGCAACTTCGAACTGCAACAAGAAGATCTTATTCGTCTTGCACTTTGGCCAAAGTAGGCGAAACTGACCATTTATTAGCAGCTTTGTGAACTCGAGTGATAGAAATCTTGTTCTTAGGGAAATAATTATGTCTGATGAAATCAATACGGCACACTCACGTGTTGTCCTTGAACAGCCACGCTACTGGAACCGCTGGAAAGGACGCCTCGCTTGGATTATCACGAGCATTTCTGTTGTTGTGGCCATGGCCGCTCTTGGAGCAAACGCGGAATACTTTCAAACAAATCCAAAAGTTATTGAGCACTATCACTCATTATCAGAGGCGGCACGTGACAAAATTGCAATTGTAGAAATTCGTGGTGCCATTATGGGAGGGGATGGATTTGCTCGGCATCAGCTAGATCAAGTAAAAGCGGACAACTCCGTTCGTGCCATCGTACTTCGTGTTGACTCACCTGGCGGAACAGTTAGCGGAAGTGATGAACTTCATTATCGAATAAAAAAGCTGGCCACCGAAAGAAATCTTCCTGTTGTTGTGAGTATGGGTAGTATTGCGGCAAGTGGAGGATATTACGTAGCCATGGCCAATAGTGGCCAAGATGACATAATTTATGCCGAGCCCTCTACAGTGACTGGCTCTATAGGCGTAATCATCCCGCATTTTGACTTTTCACAACTACTCAAACGTTTTGAAATCTCAGACGATTCGATTACGAGTGGTCCGCTTAAAGAGATGCTGAGTGTTACAAAAGAAAGACCCCCTGAGCTCGCCAAGCGAGAGCGTGGCATCGTTCAGGATCTTGTTGATGAAATGTTTAATCGGTTCAAAGACATTGTTCGTGAAGGTCGTTCAAAACTGAATGAAAAAGCTATTGAAGATGTAACTACGGGCCAGGTTTTTACAGCACAACAAGCAGTAAAACTTGGACTCGTTGATAAAATTGGGTTTCTCGAGGATGCAATATCGAGAGCCGCAACCTTAGCTGGCTTATCAGAAGATTCCGTACGAGCCATTCATTACAAGCAACCACGAGGAATCTTCGACGATTTTCTCGGCGGTGCCACTCAGGCGCGTTCAAATAATACACTCGAGATGGTTGTCGAATGGACGACTCCCAGAGCATGGTATCTTTGCTCATGGTGGCCAATGCTTACGACAAACTCTCTCTAGGCAGAATATCTATCTAGACAACTTCGGCCAAGGTCTGCCAGTCGCTTGTAGTCACTCTTAACGAGGGATTTTCCAGCACACGCCAGAAGAATCGAACGACACCAGCAGGCTGCTGCCTGCACAGAATCGGTATCGGCCCGCCTATCGGCGTAGTGTATGACAGCAAGACACGAGATGAACCCCTGAATACGATCTGACAGATCGGCAAGAATTAATTGCTGTTCGGCCAGTTGTCTACCATATGCTCGGAGGAGACGATCAGTCTCAATACTCGCGGCAACAAGGTTGCGACGAGCCTGAAATGCCAAACTGCGAAGCTCGCTGTCGAGAAGAACAGCATCTTCCTTAGGTGGGAAAAATTGTAAGCTGCGTGAAATCCTCCATTGTATCCAGTCTAGAAAGCTTCTCTTTGATGCAAGTGGGTGATGCTTTGCGATACCCTTAAATAGTGCCAATCCCAGCAGGTCACTTTCACCTTCATAAATCCCAGCGGCAAAAAGATCATGAAACGAGTCACCGAGCGGGTGCCCTACAAGAAATGCACGACCTCCATGAATTCCAAGTGCATCAACTGCCGCTTGGCGCAGACAACGACTTGCAACAATTTTGGCAAGAATGGCTTCGAGTTCTCCTGACCGCCCATCATCGATTAACGACGCTGACCAACCAGACAACGCGTCACAAACAATTTGAGCTGCTGCCATTCTTCCGAGGCGTCCGAGCACCAATTCTCGCGTTTGAATTGGCTGCCCCCAAGTACATCGTTTTCCAGAATATAAAACTGCTTGATCCAGCAACATCCTGATAGTTCCAGATGCTTGTGCAGCCAATGTGATACGTCCACGATTGAGCCCATGCCAGACAATTGACATCCCGTCTCTTTCTTGACCATCCGGATGTCTGCCAGGACTTAGCACACACGAAGGATCAATTGGAAATTGTTGAAATTTCAACGCATTATTGTGGGCGTGCTTCAGTGGATGAAGTCCATAGCTTTGCAATGTAAAGTGAGAAGTATTTGATTGAGGCAGTTTGACCAATGCAATAACGGGCTTTTCTTCAAAAAGGGCAAGCGTTTTCACCAAACGCCCGTACGTTGCACCGGTTATGAACATTTTTGTTCCAGTGAGTAACAACTGTCGACCGTTGTACTCAAGTCGTGATGAAATCCGATGGAGATCACATCCCGCATCGGGCTCAGTTGCAGCAAAGGCTGATAAAGGTTTACCTTCGGCTAATTGCGGCGACCAATACTGCTGCTGATCCTCCGAACCAAATGTGGTTACTGCCGAAACAGCACCAATTGTTGAGTGAACGGATAACAAACCTGCAACCGTCGGATTCACACTGGCTAAACGTGTAATCGACTGCACAAGCTCAATGAAACTACACCCCGATCCACCGTAGACCTGCGGTACAAACAAACCCCACAAGCCTGTTTTACCAAGCAACTGCTCAGCAACCTTTGAAAGCTTGCCTGTTGGTGGAGATGGCGGTTCAGCTAACGGAGCAGCAGGTTTCGGAATGCCTTCGATTACATCGTAGAGCTCACCACTATCCCGAAGCTTCTGAATAGCTGCTATTGCATTATCGACAACGCCTGCCGCCTCACCGGACAATCCTTCGACCATACACTCCGCTGCATAGGAAAATCCACTTCCATGCCCCACCGCACAACTTCCTTGCCACAGTGCAGAGTTGAGTCGGCTATTCGCAAATCCACTCTGATGTACAGAGCCTGAGTCATTTTTTTTCATGTCTTCAATTATGCCAACTCTGGGCAGAAGCCTTTCGTCTGTACAGTCTGCTTGTTTTTCAAAAAAGTCCATATAGTGTGAAAAATTACTAGCAATAACACGGCGTTTGATCTTAAAAGATTCTGTTGCTTCTCCATGCGAGACATCAAATGCATGATCAACGAGCACAAAACGTTTCGCCCGTAATCGTTTAGGTAACACTCTCTGCTGCATGCCTATCCTTCGAGAAAACCAACGAAGTACCTTAGGGTGCGATATTGCCTGATTGCGACTCCAAACCTGGCAACGAAATCTTTGTAAAAGTTTTTTTACTACGAGTGGCTCGGGGACTATGAAGGCCACGGGCCAAGGAAGGCCTTCACCTGCCACGCAGACCTGAGCTATAGCTGGTTCCTCAAGCAGGGCTATCTCTATATCAGCTGGCGAGAACTTTGTCCCGTTTGAAAGTGTCAGAATATCATTCATTCGTCCAGTAATTCTCAACTGGCCATCTCCATCTATTACTCCAGTGTCGCCGGTTTCTAACCATGCCGTGCTATCAATCGGAAACTCATCCCCATTCCTCTCTGGGTCAATGACAGACAACGCACGACAGGGAGTCCGAACAACAACCTGTCCCAACTCGAACTCTTTGCCAGAGATTGCAATCTCTATACCTCGTAAGGCACGCCCAACAGCACCGGATTGCCTGCATCGTGGATTCGATACGGCAACAACAGGGCCAGCCTCAGCCAAGCCGTATCCTTCGACAAGCGGTACATCATGTTGCTGAAACACTCGAGCGGTCCACTGCCTTAGCGGCGCACCGCCAGAGACGCAAACGCGCACTCGTCCTCCTAATGCCTCACAAAGGTTGGTAATTTTCCCTTGCTGAACAGCTCTTGCCAATCTGTCATAGAAAATTGGGACTCCCAGAATTGCGGCTGGAGGCACTTTCTTACACGCCTCAAGAATCTGGCGGCGATCTCGCACAATGTTTAACGCGCCTCCTCGAACAGCTGTTGTGTAAAGATCTCCGACTCTTGCTAATGCATGACTCTGAGGCAACCACGAAAGCCGAACGTCATCAGGTTCTTCAAGAAACTCTGCTGTGGATGCCACTGCATTCATGACAAGCGAACGCTGACTGTGTACAAAACCCTTTGGGCGACCAGTTGTGCCTGACGAAATAAGTACTACTGCCGGTTTGTCAGGGTCACATCTTTGCACTCGTTCAGCAATGCTATTCCGTAACGCGTTACGGCCTATTCGTTCTGTTGACCAATTGGCCTGCACTTGAATTAAAGGCAAGTCGTATTGAGTGAAAGCCCGGCCACGAATATCACCAGATAAAACCAATCCACTCGGTTTAAATAACTGCAGTTGACGCCCCTGCTCTGACTGACTTTCTTCATGATGGAGAGCAACGTGGACAACACCGCTTAAAAGGCAGCCAAAATCTACGATCGGCCAAGCGGCAGAATGCGGACCAATGTGTAAGACTCGATCACCGGCTGTCATACCAATGGCTTCTATCCGTTCAGCAACTGCGACTGATTGCTGAAGCAGTTGTCCCCAATTGAGCCTCTTGCCGGTCAGAGAATCAATGATTGCCAGATGATCAAAACTTGTATCACACCGTTGTAGCAGAAGCTCAACTAATGAGGATGGCGTCTCTTCGTTCACCCAGCTTTTTAATACACCTTCAACTGAGGAATGCAAAGATTTTCCCATACACCAATCTCATCGAAATTATCGAAGGGTCCTATGAAAATAAACGTCAAGTCAAAGAATTCAATACGAGCCTTTGTTCTACCAGCATTATTTACAACCTCGTTTGTTTACAAAAGAAAAATTAGGGACACAAATGAGCTTCAAGGACTTCGGCATTGGCAGTGAACCTATTTTTTCTTGCACGTCCTATTCTACTCTATCAACTCAAAGACAACTGCTATTCCCTGCCCAAATCCAATACACATTGTGGCCAAACCTAAGCGGGCATGACGGTCACGCATTGTGTGTATAAGTGTTGTAGCAATACGAACGCCACTTGCTCCGAGAGGGTGTCCTATCGCCAAGCTTCCGCCATGAACATTCACAATCTCATGGTCAAGCTCAAGTTCGTTCATGCAAGCCATTGCTTGAACAGCGAAAGCTTCATTGAGTTCAACGATTTCGATTTCTTGTAAACGTAGCCCTGAACGGCGAAGAACTTTGCGGGTTGCATAAACTGGCCCCAGGCCCATCAAAGCGGGTGATACCCCGACAACAGCGGTGCTGACTACACGAACTAACGGCGTTAACCCATAACGCCTTGCTGCTGCCTCAGACATTACAACCATTGCTGCTGCACCGTCGCTGAGCGGGGCGCTTGTAGCAGCAGTAACACTTCCAATTTTTGGCAGGAATGCCGGACTGAGCCGACCCATAGAATCAAGGCTCGTATCTGAACGGATCGATTGATCTCGATCGACCAAAGTGAAAACCCCATCCGTATTTAATCCCGGACACGCAACAATTTCCTTCTTAAAAAAACCTGCCTCCGTCGCATGTACCGCCCGTCGATGACTTTCCAATGCATATTCTTCTTGTGACCGTCGACTAATACCATAACTTGCTGCGAGATACTCGGCTGTCAAACCCATTGAAAGAACCGCCCGACAAGAGCTGGCAAAAGCCCGTGGATGAAAGTCAATTTCAGAATCCATCGGAAGATGCTGCATGTGCTCAACCCCTGCAACAACATGAACGTCTTCGGCTCCTGCCATGATTGAGTGACATGCTTGCGCTACTCCTTGCAGTGACGAGCCACAAAGCCGGTTGGTAGTTGATGCCGCTGCACTGGAGGGCAAGCCGGCTAGCAGGCTGATCGAACGAGCTACATTGCCACCCAGTTCACCTCGTTGCTGGGTCACACCGACAACTACCTCCTCAATATACTCTGGGGAAACACAGCCTCTGGAAACCGCTTCCTTGACCACAAACGCACACAGCTCATCGCCACGAACTTTTCTGAAAACGCCTTCAGCCAAATCAGAACGACCTATTGCAGTTCGACAACAAGACACAACAACCGGCGTGTTTTCTGGGGAGTGCTTTGTGCTATTCATTCTTCCCTCTCAAACATTTTTTTGTTGAACAGGCACTCGTTCTCCCACCGCCGCAAAAGGAAGACCCGACTCAGCATGCGTGAGAAGCCTTGCCGGTGCAATCATACGAGGCCCTAAATATTTAAATTGATCAAGCCGACGAACGACCTCAGTTGCACCAAGGGAATCCCCCCATGCGAGCACTCCGCCGCGAAATGCTGGAAACCCTAGCGCATGGATAACCGCAAGATCAATGTCACAGCCATCTCGAACAATACCTTCGTCAAGCACCAGAAGAGCTTCGAGCAACATAGGTAAAAATAGTCGGTCACGAATTTCGTCATCAGTTATCTGTCGCCCAGGCAAACGATATGGCTCGATGACTGTCCATAATTTCTCATTCACAGAAGCAATTTTTGCATCATGCCCCGTGCTCTTATATCTGTAAAATCCACACCCTGTTTTGCGACCTAACCAACCAGCTTTGACAAGTGCTGGGATAACGGGTGAAGCATCAATACGATCACCAATGGCATTGGCCATAACGAGCCCGGCATAAAATGCTGTATCGAGACCAACCATGTCATACAGTTCTAGGGGGCCAAGAGGCATGCCAAATCGTCGTGAGACTCTGTCGATACTCTCCAGATCGACTCCTTCGCGTAATAGTTCTACTGATTCATGCAGATACGGTGTCAGTACACGATTCACGAGAAATCCGGGACTATCCTGAACAACAACGGGAACTTTCTTCAATCGTTTTGCATGAAGAACAACAGCCGCAACCGTTGAGTCACTCGTATCCGGGCCGCGAATGACCTCGACCAAAGACATCCGCCGAACAGGATTAAAAAAATGCATTCCACAGAATCGAGCTGGGATTGATAGCGCTGCAGCAAGAGTTGCTATCGGATTTGTTGATGTATTAGTGCAAATAACCGTACTTGAAGAAACTACAGCTTCAATGCCTGCAAGCACCTTTTGCTTTAAATCAGTTCGTTCAGTAACACTCTCTACGACAATATCTGATACTGATATTGCTGAAAGCTGTGTTGAAGACATAAGAAGGCCAGTGAGTTCACTCGCTTTTTTATGATTTGTCTTTTGATGATAACGGTCCCAAGCAGCTTCCTCGAGAATAACTGGAATACTTTTTTGAAGCGCATCGGCGTCAATGTCAACAAGATTCGTAATAAACCCTGAGCGTAAATGACGTGATGTAATACCGGCCCCCATGATGCCCGCACCGACAACAGATGGCTTATCGAATCGCTGAACCGCTGCGAAATCTTCTGAAGAAGCCTTTGGTAAGTCACACAGGCCACCGTCTTTACGATTTCGTTCACTAAGCCGATACACACGGACAAGTTGTTTCGCGACAGGCGTCTTAGCCAACTTGGCAAAAGCTTTGCTTTCAAGCGATGCTGCATCGTGAATTGACTTTGCAGATCCTTGAACAACTGTTTCCAATGCAGCCATCGGGGCGGGATAATTTCCTTTGGTACGACCTGCAATTACGGCACCCATCGTAGCCAGTAAAAAATCGTGCTCTGGCTTTTCAAGTATTCGTGGCTGTTGTTGATCGTGACGACGTTTACGAAAGCTTTCTGTGGCTATTGATTGTTCAAGTAGTTGAAGTGCCGATGCTCTCGCTGAGCTCGATGACACACAGGCATCAACGAGACCGAGGACTCGGGCTTGATCGCCCGTAACCGACTCACCTGAAGCTATCAGCTCTATTGCTGGACCCGGTCCTATGAGTCGCGGCAAGCGAACAGTACCTCCCCATCCTGGTATGAGCCCAAGTTTTACTTCCGGCATACCGAGAACCGTCTTCTGATTCTCGGTAGCAACACGCAAATCACACGCGAGGGCAAGCTCAAGACCACCGCCTAAGCAAACACCATCTATAATCGCCACGCTTGGCCATGACGATGACGAAAACAGGCCAAGGAGGTTTCGTCCCTTATCACACAAATCCATAATCTGAGCGGGTGACTGAGTCCAAATCGCATCAATTCGATGAATGTCAGCACCAGCAAGAAATGACCCTTCTCGACGGGATTCTACAAGAAGACCACGCGGTGGATTCTGCCGCAGAAGTACAAAGAGCTGCGATAGTTCGTCAATGAACCGCTGATTCATTACATTCTGAGTATGGTCAGGTATATTTATACCAATAGCCGTGATTCCACCGGCTAACTGCTCAATGACGAGAGTGCTGAAAGTAGCTACTGGCTGCGGCATAGTCAACGATCCTGTTCTGACACTTCTCGCAATGAGGCTCCGGGCTTACCGCATTCACTTGCTCGTTCGACAAAAACCGCTAGTGTATCGGTGGTTCGAGAGACCATTGGGCGTTTACAAAAACTCCGGTATGCTATTTAAGCAAAATTCTAGATTCGTATCTCTTATAAATCGAGCAGCTTGATGGATTCAAAACTAAGTGATTCACTCAAATTCGGTCCGCGTGCACAAATTGTGCTCTGGGTAGCCCTCGTCGCAATTGGAGTTTGTGGGAGGCTTTGGCAACCGACCTATAACGTGACTCCATTTGCGGCAATTGGACTTGCTGCCGGCTCTCTTTTCGGCATTTCTCTCACTGCTGCAGCAGTTCCCATTGTAGCACTTGTTATCAGTAACCTGGCACTACCCGGTTACGACTCTACTGTCATGGCACTCGTTGTGTACGGATCACTTGCGTGCCCGGTTCTGTTTGGCAGCCTGATACGTCGCCAAGGGTGGCTTGCGCTTATCGGGGGAAGTCTTGCATCATCACTCATCTTTTTCATAACAACGAATTTCACCTGTTGGGCGTTAACGTCACAATACGCCCATACGCTATCTGGCCTAATTACCTGTTACGTAGCAGCACTACCATTCTACCGATGGATGCCTGTGGGTGATCTGGTGTGGAGTATTTCCCTGTTTGGTGCTCTTGTTTCAATTGGCCGAACGCACCAACTATTGCTTTCCCAGCAGGGCATACCGGTAGCAAGTGGTGCCTCACAAACAGTGGATCGCTTGACGGAAGAGCAAAGTGGCCGACAATAGAATGAATCGGGTGTTGGCTTGTGATAGTCACCTGGCGACATCCGTTTGATCTCACTCTCCGCGGGAATGGCGGAATTGGCAGACGCGCTAGGTTGAGGGCCTAGTGGTAGTAATACCGTGCAGGTTCAAGTCCTGTTTCCCGCATTTTTCACAAGGTTCTTCTGATGAATGACACAGCTGACAACAGCACTGAGTCTATCCAGTCTCAAACGAGTGATAGCAGCAACCTGCCGTCAGACAAACGTGATGAAGGCGATGGATCAAAGCAGGAACAGAACACCACCGAACAATCCGCGAAGAAGCCGCTTGCTGCGACACCAAAGCGAAGAATAGCAATAGGCACCCAGAGGCCAGATGCGGCTCAACCAGACACGGCTTCACGTTACACATACGTTACATCGGAGCCCCACTCAAACCCAGCGGATAAACTATCGGCACCTGTTCAGGATACCTCTTCAAAATCACAAGATGGTCCCGTTGATGGGAAAAAAACTCGCAAAGATCGCCGCCAAAAACGATTAGGCCGTGATTCAAAAGCTTCAGCATTTACCGACGCATTGCCACCTCAGAAGCGAGTGAGTATTCCAAATCTTCGACAAGATCTAGATGAAGACCTTGAAGATGATTTTGAAGCCGCTCTTGCTGGACTTGAAGTTGAAACATTACTCGAGCAAACATCTGTTATCGATCAACCCATTGCACCAGGTGCAAAAATTGAAGGAACCGTGCTTTCAGTTGGTTCCGACACAGCTTTTATCGACCTAGGGAACCAACGGCAAGGTGCGCTTCAACTTTCTGTACTCATTGAGGAAGGTGATGAAATACCAGAGGTTGGACAGACTGTAGAACTATCAGTAGGAGGCCGAAACGAAGAAGATGGCCTCTATGAACTTGCTCCTGCGAATCGAGCAGTTGTGGTCGAGGACTGGTCGCAACTTGAAGTTGGAATGATTGTTGCGGCACGATGTACCGGTGCAAACAAGGGTGGACTTGAGTGTGACGTTGCAGGAATCCAGGGTTTCATGCCAACGAGCCTTATCAGTCCATGGCGAATCGAAAGTCCCGAAGAAATGGTTGGCCAGACACTCGAAAGCCTTGTTACTG
>ERZ1048686.2583-NODE-2583-length-12336-cov-12.879896_pt1 | contig 12336 bp, 12 predicted proteins | sample MGYA00383099_ERZ1048686 | MGnify/ENA primary metagenome ERZ1048686 (study PRJEB29581, sample SAMEA5548369) | metagenome | biome: marine; feature: coastal; material: water | depth 25 m | study: Short-term variability in the microbial, nano- and picoplankton...
TCGATTCGTCAATTCTGGCTTTGATATCATATTTCAGGTTTAGATATTGCCATTCAGTCACATTAGGTACTGCCATTCCCCTGAAGTCCTCCAAAGTAGCGTAACCCTTTTCGTCCATCCAATTGTTGAGACCGTCTATCATGTCATCCACAATTTTAAAACCATAGTGCATAGCAGCAGTACATACCTGAACACTGCTGGACCCCAGTGCGATAAATTCCGCTGCATCACGCCAATTCGAAATGCCTCCAATTCCAGAAATCGGTAAATGTTGAGTTTCCGGATCTTTTGAGATTTCAGCCACCATATGCAGAGCAATCGGTTTAACAGCCGGTCCACAATAACCGCCGTGAGATCCTTTCCCGTCAATCGTCGGTTCCGGTGCCATTTGATCAAGGTCAACTGAAACAATCGAGGTTACAGTATTAATAAGTGCCACTCCATCACCACCACCTGCTTTTGCCGCGTGCGCCACTTTGCGGATATCGGTCACATTTGGAGTAAGTTTTACCAGACAAGGCAGATCGGAACTTTCCTTCACCCAGCGGGTAACCATTTCAACATATTCCGGAACCTGCCCGACAGCTGCCCCCATACCTCTTTCAGACATACCGTGCGGGCAGCCAAAATTTAATTCTACTCCGTCACAACCTGTGTCCTCAATTTTATGTATAATATACTTCCAGTCTTTTTCGTTACAGGGAACCATTAGCGAAACAACCACCGCACGATCCGGCCAATCTTTTTTTACTTGCTTTATTTCCTTCAGATTGTCCTCCAGCGGACGGTCTGTAATGAGTTCCAAATTATTTAATCCCATCATACGTTGGCCATAGTAATGTACCGCACCATAACGTGAACTTACATTTACGATGGGAGGATCCATACCCAGAGTTTTCCAAACTACACCGCCCCAACCTGCGTTGAACGCGCGTTCGACATTATACAATTTATCTGTAGGCGGAGCAGAAGCCAGCCAAAACGGATTTGGTGCCTTGATACCTCCCACATTACAACTTAAATCAGCCATGATATTTTAGAGTTATAATTTTTTTATTTGAAATATTTTGCCACAGATTTGCGCTACTGAAAACAGCTTTATTTTGTTTCAGCCGCTATGCACGCCAAGCACATTCATTAGCGTTTCTCAGCACTTTTAACGGTTAGCAATTGCTGTATGATAATTTACGATTAATCGCGATTGCCGCTTGTTTTCCGTCTTCGACAGCCTGAACTGTCAAATCCTCTCCGGAACCTATACAGTCACCTCCGGCCCAGACACCAGCAAGAGAGGTTTCATATTCCGCATTTACAACAATTTTTCCAGCCTCTGTTTCCAACATTTCAGCCGTCGCATCAAGTGTATTGACCAATGTCTGGCCGATGGCTTTAAAAACAACATCCGCCTCCATGTTTCGTAATTCTCCGGTAGCACTGAGTTTGCCATCCTGATTCAATGTGGTACATTCAAACTCAATTCCACTAACGTGTCCATTTTCTGACTGCAAACTTTTTGGAGCAAGCCAGTGTTTAACTTGGACACCGTTGGTTTGCGCGAACTCCTGCTCCTTCCAGGTTGCATTCATTTGTTCCGGACCGCGCCTATAGGCTAGCGTGACATCTTCAGCACCTAGTTTTTTAGACTGCACTGCAATGTCAATCGCAGTACTTCCACCGCCAATAACTATTACACGCCGGCCGACAGATAATTCTGCAAGATTTCTGCATTGACGCAGCTCTGAAATAGTTTCTACTGCATCATAAACACCAGCTATCTCTTCACTTTCTAAACCGAGTGAATTGACATCTCCTAAACCGACACTCAAAAAGACAGCGTCAAACTCCTGACGGAGATTATCCAGTTTCACCTCCTGCCCCAATCTGTGATTTGTACGGACTTCTATCCCGCCGATTTTTAATATGAAATCAACTTCACGCTGCGCAAAATCATCAACAGTTTTATAAGCCGCAATTCCGTATTCATTTAGACCGCTCAATTTTTCACGAGCTTCAAATATTACAACTTGATGACCTAGTACTGCAAGACGGTGTGCACACGAAAGTCCTGCAGGGCCACCGCCGATAACCGCAATTTTTTTACCGCTTGACTCAGCTCTTGTAAAAATTGTCGCCCCACTTTCCAAAAAACTGTCTGTCGCATAACGCTGCAGTTCACCGATACGTACTGGCTGATGATCCTGAGTTTCCCTTACACATGCTCCCTCACAAAGAGTTTCTGTTGGGCAAACGCGGGCACACATGCCGCCCATTATGTTTTGTGAAAGAATGTCGCTGGCGGAACCTTTCAGGTTGCCTGTAGATATTTTACGTATAAAACTTGGAATATCAATAGAGGTAGGACACGCATCTACACAGGGGGCGTCATAACAAAAATAGCACCTGTTTGCCTCAACTAAAGCATTTCCCGGCTGCAGAGGTGGATGCACATCGGTAAAATTTAAATTAAGTTCTTCCTGGGGCAAGCGTCCGGCACGAACATCGATAGTAGTCATATTATTATTCTCAGCATTTACGGCGGTAATTTTTTAGCAAATCACCGTTTTTCAAAAAATTTATTGCAGTGCGGTTAGATCTCCATAAGTCTCTGGACGGCGATCTCTGAAGAACTGCCAGAGGTTACGAATTTCCCGAACTGCATCCATATCCATGTCATGCACCAGTAAGCCGTCACTGTGATCATCAAGCTGTGCTTCAATTTTTCCACGCGGATTAACGATATAGCTTGATCCGTAAAACGTGCCAATGTTCCAAGGTTCTTCTGAACCAACTCTGTTAATAGCTCCAATGTAACAACCATTAGCTGCAGCTGAGGCCGGCTGTTCCAGTTCCCATAAATATTGGGAAAGGCCCGCGACAGTAGCGGACGGATTGACAATATATTCTGCACCGTTCAATGCCAATGCACGCCATCCTTCCGGGAAATGTCTGTCATAACAAATGTACACACCAAGTTTGCAGTATGCAGTTTCAAAAACAGGGAAACCTAAATTCCCTGGTTTGAAGAAGAATTTTTCATAAAAACCTGCAACCTGAGGAATATGAGTTTTACGGTATTTCCCCATGTATTTACCATCTGCATCTATCACTGCTGCTGTGTTGTAATACACACCTGTCATTTCTTCTTCATATACAGGAACAACAATTACCATGTTATATTTTTTCGCGTATTCCTGCATAAGTTTCGTGGTTGGCCCCTCTGGTATTTTTTCTACAGCCGCATACCACTTTGAGTCCTGACTAGGGCAAAAATAAGGCTGGGTAAAGACCTCCTGCATACAGAGTACTTGCACTCCTTTTTCGCCTGCCTCCTCAATATAGGGAATATGAGCTTCTATCATTTTACTGGTAATTTCTTCCGGAGACATTGATGTGTCTCCCTTAAGGGCCATTTGAATTAAACCGCTGCGTACTTTCATTTAATCTCCTTTTAATCAATATTTTAAATAGGAAGAAAATTTGTCATGCTAAAACTCTTTTGCCTGACATGTGCAAATAAATTATTCTTTAATTTAAGTCTGTGAATTGTAAAAGTAGAATTCGATTTGGTCAAGACTTTTAAAAAAAATTGACTACAAAATCAGTCTTACAAGCCGCCCTGAATTATTAATAATAACTTGTCATCAAAACTTTTATGTGTTATTTTTTTTAAAAATCACATAGAATATATCTACCAAAAACATAAATATAACCAGCAAATAATGAGTGAAAAAACTCTTGGAGCAGGTGTTTTCCCGTCTATCACATTAATTAAAATTAAAGATTATATAACTTTAACAAAACCGCGGTTGCTGTCAAGTGTGCTTTTCAGTACCGTTCTAGGTTATGTACTGCCTCAGAATAGTGTAATTACTGTTCTGCCTTTGCTGTATTTATTGTCAGGTACAGCACTGACTGGTGGAGGTGCGCACGTGCTTAATCAATGGATGGAGCAAGTCCCTGATTCAAAGATGAGCCGGACAAAAAGTCGCCCCCTACCAATGGGGAGACTCTCCAGAAATGAAGCCTTAATTTTCGGTGTAATTATTTCCATCACCGGTATCACGATTTTATGGCTGACACTCAATGCACTTACTGCCGCACTAGGTTTACTGACCGTAATTTCTTATATCCTGATTTATACTCCGCTGAAACAAAAAACAATCGCTAACACATGGTTTGGAGGAATAACAGGTGCATTACCTCCCGTTATGGGTTGGACTGCTGCACGTGGTCAATTGGACTGGGAAGTACTGCCTATTTTTGCTTTGCTTTATTTCTGGCAACTTCCACATTTTTTTGCGATTGCCTGGATGTATCGTGAAGACTACCAGATAGGTGGCTTCAGGATGCTCTCATTAGTTGACAAAACAGGTCAAAGAACGGCAGCACATATGCTGTTAAACACAGCTTTGCTATTTGTGGCCAGCCTCTCAGTTTATCTAATTGGTCAGGGGAGACTCCTTTATCTCACAGGCGCTATTCTTCTTGGTTTAGGATTTTTTGCAGTAATCACTTTATTTTTTCGTGAAAAAAGTGTAGAAAATGCACGTAAGGTTTTTCTTGCTTCTATTATTTATTTACCCGTTCTGAGTACCATTTTAATTCTTGAACGATTTTTTTATTAATTTGATCAGTCCAGTCTTTTTGGAGGTCTATGGAAGAAAATGATTCTGATGTAATGGCGTCAAAAGTTTTTTACGTAATCCTAGGTGCATGCAGCCTGTTTATGGCTGCAGCATATATTTTTGCTTTTAATGCCTGATTTGTTTCCTTATAAGAGCTTTTCTACTTTATCGCTGAAAAGCGAGCAACGATATTGCAGTGAAAAAATAAGATGATTGAATATTTTGTACAAAGCGCATCCTCATATGCAGGGGATATCGACAACCTTTTCCTTCTGATCACTTTGATCATAGGATTCTGGTTTATTTTGACATTCGGTATTTTAGTATATTTAATTATTCGCTTCCGCAGGAAAGATGGAGTTAAGGCCAAATACATTGCAGGAGAGAAACACAGCGAAACGAAATGGACTCACTATCCTCACTATGCGGTGATTGCGATGGACGTGGTCATAATAGCTGTAAACATACTTGTTTGGGTGAACATAAAACAAACTCTCCCTCCAAGAGATAATCTTGTGCGCGTAATAGGACAGCAATGGAGCTGGTCATTCATTCATGCAGGTCCGGATGGAGAACTTGATACGAAGGATGATGTGTCAACAACCAATGACCTTCATTTGAAGCTTGGGGAAACCTACCACTTTGAACTTCAGTCCCGGGACGTGCTTCATAACTTTGCTGTACCGGCTTTTCGCTTGAGACAGGATGCTGTGCCGGGCAGGACAATCAGTGGCTGGTTTAAGCCTACCAAAACAGGCACCTTTGACCTACAGTGCGCAGAAATGTGTGGATATGGCCATGGAATCATGGGGGCGGCTGTAACAGTCCATTCCGCAGAAAGCTATGACACCACCATGGCTAAGATACAAAACGGAACCTATGAAAGTCATTACCAGAAACGGATGGGAACTAAAACCGATTTACCATCTAATACCTCTCAAGTTGACGATGAGGTTTCTTTTGCTGTGCTTTTAGCCAGTATATTTTAGTCTATTTTTAGTAAAGAGAAAAAAATGAGCCAAGCTGCTGCCGCGGTCCAGTCGGATACACACGCGGAACATCATGAAGAATTAAGTTTCTTACACAAATACATACTCCCTGTTGATCATAAAATCATTGCGATGCAGTACATATTCACCGGAATGATTATGGCGATTATCGGTGGATATTTTGCCTATGCATTCAGGATGCAACTCGCATTTCCGGGGGAACTGGTACCTCTCTATGGCCTTGTTGGCCCCGGAGAATACAACATGCTGGTAACCAATCACGGAACGATTATGATCTTCTGGGTCGCAATGCCAGTACTGATCGCCGGTTTCGGAAACTATCTGATTCCTTTAATGATTGGGTGTGATGATATGGTTTTTCCAAGATTGAACCGTTTGTCTTATCAGATTTTTTTAGTAAGTGCATTAGTGTTGATCGCCTCTTTCTTCGTAAGAGGGGGTGGTTTTGGTGGAGCCTGGACAGCATATCCACCACTTTCTTCAGTAGCAGAATACAGTCTTACTGATTGGGGAGCGTCTTTGTGGGTTCTGGCTGTAGCACTGGAGTTTGTTTCATTTTTGCTAGGTGGAATAAATTTTATTACAACAACAATGAACGCTCGAGCGCCAGGAATGAAAATGATGGACATTCCCATTGCAGTCTGGTTTATCGTGATTGCAGTGATTTTATTTATGGCTTCTGTCGGACCACTTATAGCTGGGGCCGTGATGCTTTTCATGGACCAGAGACTCGGCACTTCATTTTTCCTTCCGTCTGGTGGTGGTGATCCACTGCTATGGCAACACCTGTTCTGGTTTTTTGGTCACCCTGAGGTGTATGTAGTACTGCTTCCAACCATGGGAATCGTAGCAGATATTATCACAGTATTTTCTAGGAAAAAATTGTTCGGATACAGAACAGTCCTTTACACTGCTTTTGCGACAGGAGGATTGTCCTTCGTGGTTTGGGCCCACCATCAATTTATTGCTGGCATAGATCCAAGAATGGCCAATGTGTTCGTAGTGACTACAGTCTTGATTTCAATTCCCCTTGCAGAGATGATGTTTAGTTACATTGCCACACTCTATGGAGGTTCGATTGAGTTAAAGACCCCAATGCTTTGGGCTTTGAGCTTTTTGGCTGCTTTTTTGATTGGAGGGGTTACAGGTATTTATTTGGGTGCAAGTGCTGTAGATGTATATTTTCATGACTCATATTTCGTCATAGCACATTTCCATTACACTTTTTTCCCCATAACGATAATCGGTATGTTTGCCGCGCTCACTTTCTGGTTTCCAAAAATGTTTGGGCGAATGATGAACGAAACTCTTGGTAAAATTCATTTTTGGGGTACTTTCATTCCATTTAACTGTATTTTCCTGCCACTTTTCTTCTTGGGGTTAGCTGGACAGCACAGGCGTATTTACAACTACAATCATTTTCCTGACCTGGCAACCCAGGAATTACAGAACATCCGGATTTTTGCTACAGTCAGTCTGGTCGTAATGTTAATCTTCCAACTGGTTTTTATCTATAATTTTTTTGTAAGTATGTTTAAAGGAGAAAAGGCTCCAAATAATCCCTGGAATGCAAATACTTTGGAATGGAGTGTTCCTTCTCCTCCGCCTCACGGTAATTTCAAGACTCTTCCTACAGTCTACCGCGGGGCCTATGAATACAGCGTACCTGGACGTGAATTGGATTACTGGCCTCAAAATGAACCGTCAGAAGAAAACTAATACCTCCTAAATATTACAGGAGCCTATGCTGCTCCTGTTCATTTGTTAACTCAAAAAAAGGATTAAAAATGTCGATGCATGGTCCTATTGCAACACATCGCAGCGCCACAGGAGTTCCCACAGGACGATTAGCCGTTTGGTGGCTGCTAGCTTCTGAAATTTTTATTTTTGGCGGTTTAGTAACCTGCTTTGTGCTCTTTAAACTGAACGGTACACCAGGGTTTGAGGATGCTTCTCTAACGAGCGTTGCTGCAGGTGCAATCAACACGTTTGTACTTCTTACATCTAGTTTAAGCATTGTACTTGCACATGCAGCAATTGAAAAAGGAGATCGTGTAAAATCTTTTCGCTATATTTGGTACACGATTGGAGGGGGAGTAATATTTTTAGGTATCAAAACCTATGAATATACAGGAAAAATTATACATGGCCATGTCATCACTGAAAATTTATTCTGGTCTTTCTATTACACTATGACTGGATTACATGCTTTACATGTGATCGGCGGGATGGTCATCATGGCACTTATTTCATTTGATATCCGTAAGGGGCACAACTATCAACGAGTTGAGCTGATTGGTATTTACTGGCACTTTGTTGATCTGGTATGGATATTCTTATTTCCTCTTTTGTATATCGCAAATTTCTAAAATGATAACCTTTTTGTTACAGGTCAAATTATGAGTGATGCATACGCACATCCCAATTATGTAAAAATTTGGTATTGGCTACTTGGTTTATTGGCGCTTAGTGTCGTGGGACCAATGCTCGAAATCCAAGCCCTAACCATTATCACTGCCTTTGGAATTGCAATAGTTAAATCCTATCTGGTTGCAGCTTATTTTATGCACCTCAAATTTGAGAAGAAAATCATCTGGTTTTTACTCATTCTTTCTATTTGCCTGCTTGGTGTTTTCTTTTTTGGTACTGCACCAGATTTGATGATGACAGACGGAGATCAATGGATAGATTGTATTGCAGATAAATCATGTGTTGAGCAACGCTTGTGAAAAACACTTCCGGTCAGTCAGTCCTGCTCGCTACTTCAGAGGTTTCTCTGTCGAGTCCGTCAAGGAGAGTAAATCCTCCTGTGTCAAGCGGTGTTGTTGGAATGCTTCTTTTTATTGTCACGGAAGTGATGTTTTTTGGAGCACTAATCAGTGCATATCTGGTGATCCGCGCCGGGCTGGATGAGTGGCCTCCATGGGGACAACCGAGATTACCTGTCGAAACTACTGCATTTAACACTTTGTCACTCATAATCAGCGGCTTGCTGATGGTATACTCGCGAAACTTACTGCAGAAAAATAAATTTAAAGAGGGTCGTAAATTGCTTGGGTATTCTATCCTGCTGGGCACTTTCTTTTTAATATCTCAAGGCTACGAGTGGATGCAGTTAATAAAATACGGATTGACTGTCTCATCCAGCGTTTACGGCGGTTTATTCTATTTAATTATTGGAGCGCACGGATTACACGTGGTAGGAACGCTGGCGTTTTTGATATATGCCTGGAAGCGTTTGGGAGCACCGGTTAACCCGCTCACTCCTAGAGAACTTTTGCCTGCTCAACTGTTGTGGTATTTTGTCGTCTGTGTATGGCCGGTGCTTTATGTACTTGTTTACTTGGAATGATAATCTGCGACCCAAACATAAACCGGACTCTTCAAAATAATATCTATAAAAATTATATGGCTCAATTTCTGCAAATCCTGCTTGTATTGTGTTTTAGTCTTGCCCCAGGAATTGTGAAAGCATGTGCGGTTTGCTTTTCCGGAAAAGAGGAAAGCCTCGAAGCATTTTATCTAACCACAATTTTCCTTACTCTGCTTCCGCTTATAATGCTTGCTTCAATCGGCATCTGGCTTTATCGACAACACCAAAAAGCAGCATAATTTTTCTAAACTTATATTTACATGAATGTTCTCAGCAGTTCCGGGAAATTACTCATTTTTCTAGCTGTTCTATTTTTAAGTATTTTTACTCTTCACGCCGGAGAACTGCGTCCGTCCGGACTTATTTTTAATGATTATCACGGTTCCACAGTTGTAGTTGTTGACAAGTCAGCCTGCCGTCTGATGGTCTACAAATTTCAGGAATCATGGAAAATGGACCAGGTTTTCCCTTGTACAACCGGAAAAGTAGAAGGTGATAAATTCCGTGAAGGAGATTTTAAGACACCTATCGGAATATACTGGCTGAATCAAGCATGGGCAGGATGGGAACTCGCTCAGTATTACGGTAATGAGGCCAACGTATACGGAACAGGCGCTTTTGAAGTAAGTTACCCAAATTATTATGACCAAGTTGTTGAACGTAAAGATGGTAACGGTATCTGGATTCACGGAACTATAAAGGGGAACCCCATCCCTACACGCGGTTGTGTTTCGGTCAGCAACAATAACTTTCTTGAACTGACACGTTCAGTTGAATTGGGAGACACTCCGGTGATTATTGAAGAGAAAGTGACCTTTTCTCCTAGTGAAGAAATTGACCGAGAACAACAAATTTTATTAGGAACTATTGAGTCATGGCGGCGGGCCTGGGAAGAGAATGTTGCTGAAAATTACCTTTCATATTATTCAGATAATTTCCTCACAGAAAAGTGGAATGCCAGTACGTGGCGTGAACACAAACTTAATGTAAATTCTCAAAACGAACGAAGAAGAATTCTTATCAATGATCTGTCAGTTCTGAAAAGCAAAAATATTTACCATATTCGTTTTGTACAAACCTATACTTCTTCTACTCTCAACGATGTCGGCTTCAAGCACCTCTTTCTTGTCAAAGAACAAGACGGTCTGAAAATCGTCAGCGAAAACTGGACTCCTTTAAAACAATTCTCAGCCAGCCCTGCATTTCAGTATGCATATAAGGAGGCTGCTCAAAACTCAATGTGATAACTGAGTCATTGTTTATTTAACTCCTCATTCTATTCCCTACTATATCTCCTGTCTCTCGCTATGCTTTCTCTCATCAGCGGTGGTATTTCATAAGTGATAGAGCATCAGGTATACCAATACTCCGGTAACAGAAACATACAACCAGAGAGGTAATGTCACTCTGGCTATTTTAGGATGCCGGTTAAAATTACCCGTTGCTGCAAAATAAACAGTGATCAACACCAGTGGTAAGACAACTGCAGAAAGTAAAATGTGTGAAATTAAAATAAAAAAATACAAAGATCGTATCCATCCTTCTACCTGAAATGACGTGTCTCCGTGAAATGCATGATAAGTGAGATAACTGATTAAAAATAACAAAGAAAAAGTTAAGGCACTAAGCATCATTTTTATGTGACGAGTTCGGTTACCCTTCCTGATTGCCAGATAACCCAAAATAAGACAACTGGCGCTCATAGAGTTAAGCAAAGCGTTAACAGCAGGCAGAAAACTCAGGTCAAAAGGGCTTTCTCCTGGAACAGGATGTCGAAAGTAAATTAACCAAAACAAAAATAGTAAAATTCCAGCAGAGAGTATTGCTATAGAACTGATAACAGTCCTGTTGGAAAATTGAATCGTCATAATTTTTCCTTTTTAAGGTGAACATCTGCGAGGATGTAAAACAAGAAACCTGTCAATGTAGCGGCAATTGCAGTATGCAATGCTGAGACTGGCGCAGGTACACGGAAAACAGCATTTAGAATCCCAACAAATATTTGAAAGAGAATCAGCATAACTATACTAGTTCCAAGCACTTTATAACCCTGCCTGTTCCTTAGCCAGATCCACGACATCAGTATCAGCGCCAATCCACCGCTCAGGGCAATCAGACGATGCAACATGTGAATCCACTCATTTGCAAAGACTGGCAGGAATCGTCCCTGAAATTCTGCAGGGGCCGCTGCTAAAACGTGTTCCTCAATTCCTGACCAGGCCGAAATCTCAGTTCCGCTCATACCAAATGAGACAGCACTCCCCTCGTGACATCCCGGAAAAGCCTCACAATGAGTCCCTGAAGAAGTCGTACTGTTATAACCTCCTGAAGTAATCATTATTAACAGCACAACCAGCATCCAAACCAGTTGCCTTTGTACAGGTTCTTTATTTTTCAGTGAATTTCCGGCAAGACCTGCCACAGACTTTGATTTTACATCGCTCTGACTAAAAGTGAGCGTTGTCAAATAAACCAGAATGCCAAACAGGATGTTTCCGCCCAACAGGTGAAATGTCACAATCGGAGGCCAGAGGAACATGGTTACAGTCAGTGCTCCTAAAATACCCTGAACACAAACTATAAGCAGGCTGGTGACCGCAAGTTTTCGCTGTTTGAAATATACAGGCTGCGAAAACGTCACAAAAGTTATGGCAATAATTAAAACACCTAAAAAAGCAGCAGCGAATCGGTGACCGGTTTCCAGTGCGATTTCAAAACCTTCAGGAGGGATAAACTGACCGTAGCAAAGCGGCCAGTCAGGACAGGACAATCCTGCATTTTTCAGACGCACATAAGCACCAAAAGGAATCAACGGCCACGTGAGAATTGCTGCTCCGAGGCATAATATTTTCATCATGTATATCTACATTACTTTATAAATTTCAGTATAAATCTGCAATTAATTATGACAATCTTAGGCCTGAAACTCAAGTTTCTGGTGCAGTGGATTCTATACTAAATTTCCTCCTGCCTCACAGTTGATTCCATCGAGGATGTTTTATCAAGATTGGCAAAAATGAGAAGGTTGATTAATGTCGGGCTTTTAACAATTAAACTGTTTTTAACTCAAGATTTTTATGTGTCTGCCGATAACGAATCCAGAAGTACAAGTTTAGCCTGCACATCAATCATGGAGATCACAAAAAGTGCACGCTAATTTTCACAGACCATTTTTGGAAGGATTGCAAAATGTACCATCAAAACATTGACACAAAATTACAGAAACGAATTCAGTCCAAAGAATTTGATGAATCCGTTGATCAGGCAGTACGTTCATTCATGTACGATTTGGATTTTATGCTTTTGGAAGAACAGCATGCTTGCTCAA
>ERZ1048686.2586-NODE-2586-length-12330-cov-3.694908_pt1 | contig 12330 bp, 6 predicted proteins | sample MGYA00383099_ERZ1048686 | MGnify/ENA primary metagenome ERZ1048686 (study PRJEB29581, sample SAMEA5548369) | metagenome | biome: marine; feature: coastal; material: water | depth 25 m | study: Short-term variability in the microbial, nano- and picoplankton...
CGGAAACCATCATTCTGGGTGAAGTCGAAGTTAGTGCGGATCACATCATGGCTCATTTCTGGGATCAGGGTATGCCCGTGACTATTGATCGTAATCGACACGGTAAAGACGATCTCAGCGTTTATGGATATGCCGATGGCCATGTTTCTTCGCTTGAATTTGAAGTCACCTATGCGACCCAGGATCGCCCTGCCGACCAATGGCATCCACAAGGTGTTCGGTAAATCCTGACGCCTTACAAACAAGAAGCTGCAAACGAGGGGAGATTCTTTCAAAGCTCATGCAGACCGGATGATGGAGGCCAGGGCATGTTTCCTGCTCTCCCTCAGCCTGTGATGAAGGAAGTGTTTCTTCTTTGAATCAAGGCAACATCCATTGACGTCCAAGCTCTTTTGATAAAGGATGAGAAATGAAATGCGAAATGCACGATGTCAGTGGATAACCTCCTTGGTTGTTGTCAAATTGTTTGCCCATGGGATCATCTCTCAGGCAGCAGTGATCGATTTCGCTCATCAGGTCGTTCCGATCCTTCGACAACACTGTCTTGAATGTCACGGTGAAAACAAGTCCAAGGGCGGGTTTTCGATGAATCGTCGCGAGTTGTTTTTTGACGGTGAAGTGGCTGTCTCCGGACATGCGAGCGAGTCCCTTTTTGTTGAATTGATCGAATCGACAGACCCAGACTTGCAGATGCCCCCCGAAGATAATCCACGGGTGGCTCCCGAACAGATCAAGATCCTGAAGCAATGGATCGACGAAGGAATGTCATGGGAACCGGGATTCGTATTCGGCGGGGAAGGGTGGGAACCTCCTTTGAAGCCCCGCAATATCAAGCTTCCGAAGGCACAAAGTGGCCGGGATCACCCTGTTGACCGTATTCTGGATGCTTATTTGACGGAGCATGGAGAGTCTTTTCCTGCTCAAATTTCAGACGCAGGATTTTTGCGTCGAGCGACTCTGGACGCGATCGGATTACTACCGAATCCAGAGTCTCTTACGGAGTTCATTGAGGATACAAGTGACAACAAGCGTGTCCGCATGATCGACAGCCTGTTGTCCAATGATGTCGCCTATGCCGATCATTGGCTGACTGTCTGGAATGATCTTTTACGCAATGATTATACCGGAACGGGATTCATTACCAATGGCCGCACTCAGATCACCACATGGCTTTATGCTGCGCTCCGCGAGAACATGCCTTACGATCAATTTGTTCGTGAGTTGATCGCACCCATCTCCGAAGAATCGGCCGGTTTTATCAATGGAATCAAGTGGCGGGGTGAGGTGAATTCCAGTCAGACCCGTGAGATTCAGTTTGCCCAGAATATTTCTCAAGTGTTCCTCGGGATCAACATGAAGTGTGCGAGCTGCCACGACAGTTTCATCGATCGCTGGACACTCGAGGAGGCCTACAATCTGGCTGCTGTTTTTGCGGAGACTCCGTTGGAGGTGAACCGATGCGATAAACCCACCGGGGTGGTGGCGGTACCCAAATGGTTGTTTCCGGAGCTTGGTCAGGTGGATCCCAAGGCCCCCAGGGAAACGCGTCTGCAACAATTGGCTGGACTCATGACACACACCGACAACGGACGGTTCACTCGCACGGTGATCAACCGGATCTGGCATCGCCTGATGGGACGAGGTATCGTTCACCCGGTCGATGCCATGGGCACCAAACCATGGATCGAGGATCTGCTGGATTACCTTGCTGTCCGCTTTGCCAACGACGGTTATGACCTGCGTAAATTCATCCACTTCGTCATGACTTCGCAAGCGTACCAATCGCAGAGTGTGGTTCTCCAGAAAGAACCTGGTCAGGATTACGTTTATACAGGCCCTCTGGCCAAACGCATGACCGCGGAACAGTTCATGGACTCGATCTGGCAGATCACCAGGACCAATCCAAGCCGAGCAGAAGCGAAAGTGGACCGCGTCGCAAGGGAGGAAGGGGCGAGCCAGAAACTCCATGAACAACCAGTTGGAAAAGTCAACGCGAAGTGGATCTGGCATCAGGGTGAGGTCGGTAAGCAATCCCAACTTCGCCACAGATTCCATCTTCAATCTGTTCCGCAAACAGCCTTGATGATGACTACTTGCGACAACGCTTTCGTCATGCAGATCAACGGGCAACAGGTCACTGAATCCAAGGTATGGGATAAGCCTGTCTACATGGAAGCGACTCGGTTTTTGCGTGCAGGAGAAAACCTGATTGAAATCGACGCCGAGATGTTCGGAGGAGCTGCGGGGTTCATTTGCCAGATTTCGATGCTGGAAAAAGACAAGCAAACGCGCACGATTATCAGCAATTCTCAATGGAAAGCTCGTCCCCCAGATGGCGATTGGGATGCTGCCAAAGTCGTCTATTTACATGGGGAAGGCCCGTGGGGAAATATCCTTAACCCAAAGGAAGCGATCATGCCCATGGGGCCTACTTCTGCTGTTCGTGCTGCCTTGGTGAAAAATGACTTTCTCATGAGGTCTCTGGGTCGTCCCCATCGTGATCAGGTAGTGACCACCCGTCCTGCTGAACTCACGACCTTACAGGCCATTGATCTGGCGAATGGCGACATCCTTGCCCAATACCTGCAGCAAGGCTCCCAACAGCTCACCGGTAAGCATGGTCTCGGGAACTGGCTTTATCGTCACGCCTTGTCTCGATCGCCCACCACTGGTGAGTTGAATGTTCTAAAGGATGTGCTGGGAATCGGACCTGATCCAGCTGCTGTAGAAGATTTGCTATGGCTCGTTTTCATGCAACCAGAATTTCAGATGATTCGATAAGATTGAGATACCCGCCTTGAATGACATGAACTCCGAACTCCTTACTCGAAGAGACCTCCTCAAACAGCTCAGTGCTGCATCTGTTGCAACGCTTGGAATGGGTGCGCCCAGAGCATGGGCTGAAGCTGAGGAAGTTGTGCACCCAGCCGCCAGAGCAGATTCCTGTATCCTCATCTGGCTTGCAGGTGGCATGGCTGCACCGGATACCTTTGATCCCAAGCGCTATCTGCCATTTGAACTGGAGCTGGATGTGGACAAGATCCTCAGCACCTTCCCGGCGATTGATACCGTGGTGGATGACATCAAGCTCACGGAAGGGATGGAACACCTTGCGCGTGTCATGGACCGCGGTACTTTGATTCGCTCAGCCGTACAGCCTGATCTTGGCAGTATCCTTCACTCACGTCATCAATATCACTGGCATACCGGCTATGTGCCACCAATCACCGTTGCCGCGCCTCACATCGGAGCTTGGATGGCGAAGGTGCTCGGACCGAATAGCGAAGTCCTTCCTCCCTTTATCAATATCGGGCAACGACTCGAAGGAGTGGGTGAAAAGGAAGAACTCAAGGCTTTTACCACTGCGGGTTTTTTGGGGTCACAGTTCGGTCCCATGAACCTGCCATATCCAGCGGACGCTTTGAAATCAGTCCAGCCTTCCAAGGGCATGGAACCGGGGCGTTTCGCGAATCGCTATCGTCATTATCGAAAATTAATTGATCAGAATCCCAACCGCGCATGGGTCAGCGATTACCGACAGGAATCCATGTTGCGTTCGATGGATGCTGCACATCGGCTGTTGCAATCTGATGAGCGCCACGCTTTCGACCTGACGAGGGAGCCTCAAGAAGTCCGCGAGATTTACGATACCGGGCGATTCGGGCAGGGATGCCTGCTGGCTCGAAGGTTGGTCGAGTCTGGCGCACGTTTCATCGAAGTGACCACCGAGTATATTCCATTCAAACATTTCGATACTCACGAAAATGGACACACCACCATGAAGCGAATGAAGTCGGAAATCGATCGGCCGATTGCGCAACTCATTCTCGATCTGGAAGAGCGAGGGCTGTTGGACCGGACTCTTGTCGTCGTTGCCAGTGAATTCAGTCGTGACATGATGATCGAAGGCGTGCCTGGTTCCAGTGCCCGTGATCAGTCCCGCGCCAAGACTGATAAACTCAAGGAAATGAAACAGTATGGTCTACACCGCCACTTTACCGGTGGCACAAGCGTGGCGATGTTTGGGGGCGGTGTGAAGAAGGGATACCGGTATGGCCGGACAGCTGACGAGCGTCCCTTGGTGGCCGTGGAAAATCCGGTTTCTATTGCAGATCTTCACGCCACGATTTATACCGCGATGGGAATAAGTCCCAGGACGGCGTATGATATTGAAAAGCGACCATTTTTTGTGACAAAAGACGGTCTTGGACAGGCCGTGACCGAGGTTTTTGCATGACCCTTTCATTCATGCCCTGGTAATGATTCAGTCTCATGTCGCGATCTTTAGGCGACGGAGCTGCTCCCCCCTCATACTTGTGAAGCAAAAGCGGTGTTTTTTTGTATTTGGATTGTTTTCTTCAGGAACTTTAAAAAGGTGCCTTGACTCGGATTGTCATTTGAATCGCATGGTATGCGTCGACGAGGAACCTGTCTCGAGTTGATCTTCGAAATTGGGGTTGTCTTCGGATTACGTTCAAGGGCCGTCTCGTAATCCATGTCAGGCAATCATGTATCCAAAAAGATCAAACCAGGTAGATGATTCTGCACGATTTTAATGCCCTAGGTAAACATTGTCTGCAGCAAATTGCCTGATGGATGGCCTTTGACTCATCAGTTGTTCAACAGGATCCTACTGTAAGCGTCGTCGCAGATACAGAGAGCTATTCTGGGGGAGCTTTGCTGCTTCAATTCTTTTGATTCAGGTTAGCGTATTTCTGTTGAAGCGGGCAAATGTACAGTGAAGGTCGAACCCTCATTCAAAACACTCTCCACAATGATATTCCCGTTCAGCGATTGAACCAGCTTTTTTGAGATTGAGAGACCAAGCCCTGTGCCTTCGGTTTCCTTGAACTCTCGTTCCCTGTCCAGTCGATCAAAAGGAGTGAAAAGCCTTTGTATTTTATCTTCTGGAATACCGTATCCGTTGTCTTTGACTTTAATTAGAATACGATCTTCATCACGATGAGCAGACAATGTCACCAGGCAGTTTCTGGGGCTGTACTTAATCCCATTGGAGACTAGGTTCATCAGGATTTGCTTCAATCGCTTGTGATCTGCCTCAACCGTCAGTGTTGCCGTCGAAGAGAAAGAGCGCAGTATTCCAATATTTTTTGCTGCTGCCATTGGTTTCATGATCTCCTCTATTGAGACCAGCATCTCATTCACATTAATCTTGTCCAGATCAAGGACCAGATCATTAGCCTCTACACTTGAAATATCAAGGACATCGGTTACCAGATCCAGTAGATGATTGCCTGCGTTGTGGATACGTTTTACATTCTCTCTTTCTTTATCCTTCAGGTTACCCATTCCTAGTATTTTGGAAAAACCAATAATACTGTTCAAGGGCGTCCTTAACTCATGGCTCATACGGGACAGGAAAATATTTTTAGCGTTGTTCGCTCTTTCCGCCTGATCTTTGGCTATCTCAAGTTTTTTTCGCACTTTCCGCTGTTTAGTGACATCCCTGACAACAGCGATGAAACGTTCCGAAAAATCATCACTGATGTATTGAAGTGTGATCTCCACTTCTGTGTCATGGCCATTTTTTTGGCGTAACAAACTTTCGAAAACAAACGATTTTTCAGTCCCGATTTTCAATTGATGAAACACTTCACTCAATCGCTTTTGACTCATTTGGCGATCAAGAGTAAAGGGCGTTATTGCTAGAAGCTCCTCTATTGCATATCCTGTTATATTTACCGCGCTCTTATTTGCATAAATGAAGCGAAAATTTTCAGGCTCAAACATTAAGATAGCATCGAACGTCACATCGAGCGTTTCCTTATACACTCGCAACTGGTTCTGAGTAGCATGTTGCTGGCTAACATCACGGAAAATACCGCGTGACAGAACGGGTTTTCCACTCTCAAAACGTACATTGATGCGGCCCTCGGTTTGAACAAATTTTCCGTCTTTAGCTGTAAAGGTAATATCCAATAAACCAACGTCTTCCCCCGCTAAAAGGCGTTGGAATGATTCACCGCATTGCTGTTGACACCCTGGCGCGATGATATCGAAAAAGTTGATGGTATGTAACTCTGATTCACTGTAGCCAAGCGTTTCCTGCCATTTTCGATTAACCCAGATAATTTTCCCATCAGGTGAGATGGTCTGGATCAGGTCACTGACATTGTCGAACAAATCGCGCAATCGTATCTCGCTATCTTGCAGACGGGCCAAGGACATTACTTGGCGACTCATTGTTTGAAGTATTTCCCTCTCTTGAGGCGTCAGTTGTCTAGGGACATGGTCCATGATGCACAATGCGCCAACACGATGACCATTTGTGGTGACCAGTGGGGCTCCGGCGTAGAAACGAATTTTCGTATCTCCGGTGACAATTTTAAGTTTGTTGAACCTCTCATCTTCCAGTGCATCGTTGACTTCCAAAATACCGTCTTCTTTGATGGTATGATCACAGAAACTTTCATTTCTATCGACCTCACATTCATTCAAACCATGAGCACTACGCACAAAGGTCTGATCCTCACCTACCAGCGTAATTAGAGCAAATGGTGTTTTACAGAACATTGATAAAATCCGCGTTAGCCCGGAGATTTCATCTCCAATCGACTTTCTCAGCGACTCTTGTGACTCAAATGCCAACAAGCGCTCATTTTCTCTTCGGTTCGTATCCTGATTCGTCATGTGTTCAATAAAAAAAAAGTTTCGCTTTTTCAGCCGTAAACAAGCCAAATTCTGTAATCCGCTTCTCCCTGAGTTGACCTTCTGCGATGACTATTTAGACGATGAATCTAATTCAAGTGCCACTTTCATTTGCTCATCAGTATGTCAGCATTTACAGAGTAAACAGATCAACCAGACGTTCACGCCAGGACGGGAATGAAAGCAAAAAAGGGGCCATGTCATTGATCTCCGTCCATTCTTTCTACCTGAGACAGCTTTCGTTAGTATGTATCTTTGCAAATATCCTCTGTGCCACATTTAATGCTTCATGCAAATTAATTATTAAGTGTTTTTTTTCTTAAGGGGATTTCAAAGGCGGGAGTATAGAAATCTCATTTACATCTCTTCCGTTTGCATCGCTGATCATCGAGTCTCAACCTGTTCTTCGAAGATGGGAGTGTCCCCTTAGCATGTTCAAGGGCTTTAGGCATGCTTTCTTCGTGCCTGAATGCGAAAGGACACCGAAGGGGAGAGTATTCATCCAAACCAGCTGCGTTACCGTATTTCAACTCTTGATGGCACAAGGGCCAAGGGTATCGCCTTTGATAAACTCCGGCATCAGTCGATGTGTATGCAAGGAAACGGATCCGCTCTGCGCAAGTTCCAGAGCAATTCGGCAGATTTTACGGCAAAATAAGGTGGTGCTTACAGAGTATCGAGCCACTGAAGGCACGACGTAAGAAAAGAAGTAATCATCGTCTCTGGAAATTAAACTCACGTGATCAGGTAATCGAATCTGGTTTCTCATCAATTGTCCCACGGTGGTCAGAACATGTTTGGGGTGTGTCGCTATGAAACCCGTTGGTCGATTGGCGCTTTTCATCAGTCGGTCGATTACTTTGCACTGGTGTGCCACCGTTCCATCATGATGAACAATACTGAAGTATGCATCATTCGAATTACTTTCCCTGATGGCTTCCTTGAATCCTGATTGACTTTCGGCATCACCCGCGAGGTTGCTCTGTGGTATCAGGAGTACAATGCGTCGGTGTTTACGTGCCAATAAAAGCTGTGCCGCATGGCGACAGGTTGCTCGATAGTCGACATCAATGGAAGGAAGCAGATTACCAACATGAAGCGAGCCGCAAATGATGCAGGGAAGCCCACGATTTGAAAACCAGCGCTGCATCTGGGGAGTGGAATGATACAATATCCAGGCCGCTGGGCGTGCGGTATGAATCAATTCCTCCAGAGCCTTGTGGGGACGAGCGGAGTAAGCGATTTGTTTGACGTGGATTTCCAGACGGAGACCTTCCTCAAATAAATGATCCCGGAGATCATCCAGACTGTACAACATGTGGACTGGAAGCTCATGCAAAGCAAACGGTGTAAGAAAAGCAACTGTCTGCAATGTCTTTCCAACTTTTTTTTTTGCTTCTTTAGCAATGCGCCTGCGTTTGCCTTGTCCGCCATTGACGTATCCTTCGCGCGTCAATTGCTGTAATGCCTGCCGGAGTGTGGAACGACTTATTTGGTATTTAGCACACAGACTTGTTTCACTTGGTAGATAGGTCTTCCAGACTCCAGATCGAATACCTGAACGTAACAGGTCCAATGTTTGGGCCACCAAAGAAATCCTTTTTGGAATATTGTTCATCGGCGTGGATGCTGTTTGAGTACATGCTTCACTGAGACTTGTCAGGAAAGCAAACAAATTCAAACGGCTTCCCGCATATCACCTGCGTCATCGAAGATTGATTCCAAACCATGGAAGGAATCTGCAAGCACCGGGCAATCGCCCGGGAGTGCCTTGATTCATCAACTCTTTCAGCTGTTGCATGACCTTGACCGGAATCATTCATCTCGAAACCAGAGCGCACCCTCATATCTTGCAACCTCAGGGACGGCATCCGAGTCTATGCGGCGTTTGAACTCGAGGCGCTGTAAGTCTGAGTGTCAGGAACGATAAGTCGGTGAATGTGAAATCAAATTTTTCCCGAAGCCCGCATTTCTTCAGTCAATTTTTTTTGATATTCCAAGTGAGCCTGGACATCCTCACGAGCTCGTTCACTGTAATAAATGAACCCCAGTGCCTGCCGTGTCCGGTGGAGGGATTGGTTGCCATCCGCGCGATGAATCGTCAGTGAGTCGTGCACCAGGAGGTCCCCTGCATTTGCCGGAAGGGCCAGTTCGTTTTCACGGTCAGCTTCGCCTGGGTAATCGACGATGCCCTGACTGAAGCCCAGTGTCTGGGTGCGAGTGTGCCTCCGCATGCCCTGCTTGTGTGATCCCTTCACATATCGAACGCAACCGTTATCTTCATCCACTTCCTCCAGTGCAAACCACATCGTCACCGCTTCACAGGGATTGAGCATGAAATAGAAACCGTCCTGGTGCGGCGGAGTGGGTCGTCCGATGCGTGGAGGTTTGTTGAAATACTGCATGTTCTTCGGCACAACTGGCCCATGGAGCAACATTTCGGCAATCTCACGGAATCGACCCGTATGGAAAAAATGATGAAACCAAGGATCGTGTTTCCCCATATGTTGGACCTGCTTCAGTGATGAAGGGACGTTCTTTTCCTCGTAAAATACATACTGATCCTCCAGTTGAGGGACGATATCTTGAATGAATCGCTGCACATTCTCGAGGAGTTCTACCAATGCTTTCCCGGTGACGAATTGTGGAAACATCACAAATCCATCACGATCAAAAGACGTTGACACTGCGGGTTCATTTTCTTTTTGATTCATTTATTCCTCCTGTTTTTCTACATGGGATAATTTGCTTTGCCCGTCGAACAGGCATTGGGAACATCTGGTAATCATCGCCTGAGCATGGTGGTTCATTGAGAAAACTCCAACTTTCCAGATTGTGACCACTCAAAAAACCCCATGGCCTTCAGCTCGGATCTCAGTGTGGTGATTTGTTTCTCCGACAGCTTCCCTTGCGGTAATCGACAGCTCCCCATGTCAAATCCCTGCATCGCCAGCACTGCTTTCATGGCAGAATGAAATGGATACTGGCTCAGTGTGCGTATCACCTTAACCATCAAAGATTGCAGCCGGCGTGCTTCATGAAGATTGCCTTCAAAGAAGGCGGTGATGATTTGATGGTAAGGGAGGGGCGAGATGTTGTATGTGCTGCCAATGGCCCCATGCGCTCCGATGGCAAGTGCGCCCAGGAGCATTTCGTCGCAACCCCACAGAACATCGAAACGACCATTCTCCAATTCCAAACACTCCTGGAACTCATGGAGTTTGGTGTCGGTATATTTGACGCCTGCAAGATTCGGGATGCGATCACTTGCTCGTTTCAGAAACTCAAGCACTTCCACCTTCGACCCCGTCAATGCCGGGATGTGATAGTAATAGAAGGGAAGCTTGGGTGCACAGCTGGCGATTTCAGCCATGCAAGCGACCAGGCTTGAGACACTGTCGACTTTGAAATACGAGGGACATGTGGCTGAAATCATGTCGGCTCCTATGGTTTGCGCGTGTTCGGCAAGTTGTCTTGCTTCGATGATGCTGTTATGTCCGATCTGTACGATAACGGGTACTCGTTTGGCCGCAGCCAGCACGTAAGCTTCAGCGATTTCCTTGCGCTCCTCACTCGACAATGACATGCCCTCGCCCGTGCTTCCACAGGTATAGAGACCACTGATTTCATTTTGCAACAGGTGTTCAACCATCGGGTCAATTGCCTTGGTGTTGATTCCATGATCACGGTTCAATGGTGTATAAGTCGCAGCGATAAGACCCTCAAGTCCCTTTTTGTCTGTATGTTGATTCATTTTTATCCAACAGGATTGTTCCAAGTTCTTCTTCCATCCGCATTCTTTAACGGAACCTGTTCACTTACCCAAAAGCTCATCCAGTCATTCCATGCATCCAACGAAAGCAAACATGGCAATGGAGGATGGTGCTGACTGGATTGGAAAGGCTTCGTTTTTTTGCCGGATATTCATTTGTTTTCAGGGTAGGCCTGTGCTCAATGACCATCTCCTCCCATAGGATGGTGAGGCGTGTTGCTGTCCGCATACCTGGCCGATAACTTTTCTTCGCTTTCTGATGAAAATGGCGACGCAGGTAATCCTGCGCTATTGACAAGATTGACTGGAGGTTTTGGAAATGGGTGCCATGCGTAGCGCACTTCCTGAGGTTCGGGCACCTTTGGGCTCCAGACCAAAAGCGAGTGCGTATCGATCACTTTCGCATTTGCCATGTGAAAAACTCCCTCCTTGCCACAGACCTCAAAGTGACGCAACGCCATGCCATCAGAAGATGTCAACCCATCACCTGCGTGCTTGAATGAGACCACCATCTTACTGGCTTTGCGTTTTGATGAGTCGAATAATGGTCCAGAATAGGTTGTGTGCATCTCGGATCCATAGGTGGTTCCCAGTGCCCAAATTGCCAGACGCTCTCCCACAGGTTTCTTAAAAAGGGGATGGACATCCGATTGATGTCCGGTGTCCAAGGTGATGGCCATACCAAGGTTTGTGAGCTGATCGAGTGTGCGACGTTGTCCATCCCTGAACCTTGGCCACTCCGGTCGATTCAATGCAGGAAGTTGAACATAAAGGAAGGGAAAGTCGCCTTGCCCCCATTCGGAACGCCATTGATGGATGAGCAAGGGAAACAGTTCGCCATGCTCCTGCGTTCGAGCAGGGGTTTCTGCATTGGATTCCCCCTGATACCAAATCACTCCCCTGATGGCAAAGGGGATCAGTGGCTTGATTCCAGCTTGCCACATAAAGCCCGGCTTGAAAGGGTGATTGGGGCCACACGCATCGCCCGGTATAGATTCGCCCGCTTGAATGGCTGCCAGAAGATTCTGTCGGCCACGCGAACGACAAAATGCGCCCAGACGTTCATTGTCCAGCCAGTCTCCTGAGACAAGTCCCTTCAGATCCACATTGTTCAAAAGCGTTTCAGCAGGAATCCATGCTTCAGTGGGGGTTCCACCCACTGCCGGGCAGATCAGGCCGACAGGGACTTGAAGTTCCTGCTGCAGGAATCTGCCAAAATACCAGCCAACGGCGGAAAATTCAGAAGCCGATGCTGTTGTTGCCACTTTCCATTTACCTTTGCAATAGGTTTCCGGAGTCAATCGTGTCCATTGAGTTTGATCATAGGCCCCCTGTGTTCCTCTGGTTCCACCCCTCAGGTGCATCAGCCGTAATTGCGGTGCGTTGCCTCGTGATAATTCCTCATGACCTCTGGCGGATTGCTGGAGCGCCCACTCCATGTTCGATTGTCCTGCACATACCCAGACTTCACCCACCACAATGTCCTTGAATTGGATCTGCTGCCCTTCGGATTCGATCCTCATCACCGTCGGCGAGGCGGTTGCTTTTCGCTTTTCAAACTGGACACTCCAATTACCTGAGGCATCGGCAGTAGTGTTGATTTTTTCTTTGCCCAGTGAGACTTGGACTGTCGAATTTGCATGAGATTTACCCCAGACAGGAATCACGACATTGGCCTGTAGTACCATGTGGTCACTGAAAATCTGCGGTAACTTCAGTGCACGGGCTTCCTCCCTTGGCTCGTCTCCGGTGTTGGTTTCGGGTTTGCCAATAATGTCGGTAAGCGGAACCCTTTGAAATGTCATGTGGGCCTGACTGCCTTCATATAGTATTCCAACTGTGTGCTCGTCGATCATGGTCATGCACGAATAGCCACTGCCATTGCCTTC
>ERZ1048686.2592-NODE-2592-length-12309-cov-15.036559_pt1 | contig 12309 bp, 10 predicted proteins | sample MGYA00383099_ERZ1048686 | MGnify/ENA primary metagenome ERZ1048686 (study PRJEB29581, sample SAMEA5548369) | metagenome | biome: marine; feature: coastal; material: water | depth 25 m | study: Short-term variability in the microbial, nano- and picoplankton...
TTTTTACTTTTTGACCCTTGAACCATTTAGTTTCAGTTTTATCTAACTGTTCATCGCTCTTTCGTATTACTTTTGATTTTTTGAATAATCCAAACATTAAAACCTCCATATTGATGTGAAAATATATTATAAAAACTCATAAATAAAGGATAGTGGGTATGGAATATTAAATAACTACGTTATTTTCAATAAATATTCTATTTATAATCCCAAAAATAACTGCAGTTGCAACAATGGAAGACCCGCCCAAACTAAGTAAGGGAAAAGGCATTCCTGTAACCGGTATAATTCCAATTACTGTTGAGATATTTATGAATATTTGAAAAATAAGAGATCCTGAAAAACCAGCAAGTACAAATTTTTCAAAATCTGATTGAGTAGATAGTATTATTTTTGCCACTCTGTAAAAAAAGAACGCCCATAGACCAAATAAAATTATTACACCTATAAATCCAAATTGATAGGCGTAAGCGGAAAAAATAAAATCTGTACTTTGAACAGGTATAAAAATTTGATTTATTTTTTCAACTTCAAAGAATTGTCCTGAAAACCCCCCACTAGAAATAGCTAATCTACTTTGTGATTGTGCGAAATCTACAGAATCAAAAAAACTAGTAATTCTGTTTAGTTGATACGAATTTATAAAACCCAACTCTAATAATCCAAAGAATGAAACTCCACCAAGGAGAACTATAGAGAATATAGTTCGTGTTTTAATATCAGATACTAGAAACATACTCAATGTAATAGCTAATAACAATGTAGTTGTACCCAAGTCAGGTTGAAAGAAGACTAATGCTATTGGAATAAAAGAAATAAGACCGATATATACTTTATTGAAATTTTCTGAAAAAGATTTAGAAATAAAAAGAACAAGAGCAATTTTGATATATTCTGATGGCTGAAAATCTATCAGACCTAGATCAAACCACCTTCTTACACCTTCTTTTGGATCTGTTGTAAATAACAAAACCAATAGAAGAGAAACCAACCCAAAAAATAAATAAGTGTAGTTATTAATTTGATCAAGTGAAATATACGTAATAGCAAAAAATAAGATTATGGCAAGGATTGAAAATGTCATCTGTCTGAAAACAGAATTTTGAAGATCAAAAGTCAAGCCATCCGAAAGTGTAAATAAAGTAAGCCAAGAAATAAAATTTAAGAATAAAAATAAAATTAGAAGTGTTAAATTTGTACCCTCTGGGCCGAGAATAGTTATCTTTCTATTAATCATTCTGTTATTTCTCCAAACTTCACAGGAGTTGGGTTTACACCACGTAAAGATTGAATTATTCTTCGAGTAACTGGTGCTGCAATTGCACTACCAGAACCACCCTCTTCAACAACTGTAGCAATGACATATCTTGGATTACTAATTGAGTCTATTCCGACAAACCAAGATGTGTTATTTTTATCACCTGAGTTTTGTGCTGTTCCCGTTTTACCTCCAACATCCTTTACGTTATTTCCAAGAATTGAAAATGAAGCATGCGCAGTTCCCCCTTCGTTTGTGACAGAATTAAGATCTTGTAACAAAAAATTGATAAAGGTTTCATTTACTTCTAATAACAGCTCTTTGTTATCTTGTTGATCAAGATTAATATATGGTTTACTTAATTTACCAGATATTAAGGTTCTGTATGCATTTGCTACCTGAATTGGTGTTGTAGTGATCGCTCCTTGACCGATAATGAGATTCATTAAATCTCCACCTAGCCAGCCTTCCGCTCTCACTCTTTCAGGTTGAGACACTGCCCAATCTTCAAAAAGATTTCTATCAGGAACAACCCCACTAGCTTCATAAGGTAAATCGATATTAGTTAATTCACCAAAACCCAAACTTTTTGCATATTCTTGGAGTATGGATTCTGAAGACGTTCCTTCATAATCTCTCCATATTTTTAAAGCAATATCCCAAAAATATACGTTACAAGATTCTTTAATCGAAGAGCTTAAATTTACGCGTCCGTGACCTTCCTCTTTCCAGTCATTGTATACTTGTTGAGATCCATCATTGAAACCAAATACAAGGCTACCTTCACAATCAATTTTTCCATTTCGTGATGATAATCCTTCTGGGTATAGGTTTTCTTGTTCTGCCAACCAATAAGCAACTACTTTAAAAACTGAACCAGGAGGATATTGACCTTGAATGGGGTAATTATTGAAAGCTCCAGTAATATTTAACTCATTAAACTCCCTATTTGAAATTCCATCCACAAAGTTGTTAGGATTATAATCTGGCAAAGAGACTAGGGACAGAACTTCATTGGTGCGAATATCGAGGACTACTACTGCTCCTTTTTGTATTTTATTGCTTGATTCAAATCTTTCATTAGCTAACTGCATACCCTGTAAAAGTGACTCTGTTGCAACTATTTGAAGATCTATATCTAAGCTTGAAATAATATCTTTTCCAGGACTTCCATTGACTATTTCTTTTATTTCACTCCCTTGAAATATAATTTGAGTTGGATTTCCTGCTAAGTCTTTCTGGTAATATCTTTCTAAACCATTTTTGCCAACAATATTAGAGTACGCAGCAAGTGGAAAGCTTTTAATGTCCTCCAATGATGGTTCACCTAAATAACCTATGATATGTGAAGCAATATTATCATATTCGTATTTTCTGACTGGAAAATCAAATATTTCAAAAGCATCTAATGAAGATAAACTTTGTCTTTCATCAAAGCTTAGTTCTGTAATGTTGGCAACTTTAACCATTAAATTTTTGCTTTCAAAAAGGTCGGAAATGAATGTATCTTCTAAATCGGTAAAATTGTATTTAATATACTGTTCATATTTACTAATATTTTTATCATTTATTTTTCTTAAATTTACAAAAAGATGTGGCTCTAGTGATGATGATGCAAGCTTATTATTATTTGTGTCGTAAATTTCCCCCCTTGGTGAAGCAATGTAAAAAGTATCCAGTGTTTGTATATTTACCGACTCTATTGCATCTTCCCTGTTGATTATCTGTAAATTATAAATATTAAAAATCAACCCTAGAAAGATAACGCTTATTAAAAATGAAAGTAGTCTAAATTTTTGTTGAAAAAACATCTCTTCTTAGAGTACTGGTCAATAAATTAAATAAAAGGTAATTAGGTAAACAAATAATTAATAAGAAAAAAATACTGCTGTCAATGGAAAGTACGATTACTTCAAATTTATAAAATAATGCACAAAGATAAAATAACATAAACTCCACAAGAATACCTCTCGAAAATTTGCTGTTTATAAAATGAATGAGCATGCAAATAGAGAGAAGTTTTATGGAGGTATATCCTAAGAAATTATCTGAAAAGAAAAGATCGAAATAAAAACCACTCAATAAAACCACTAAAACAGAAAGTCTTGAAAAAAAGAATATCGAAACATAAAAAATAAAATATAAAAAAGGTAAAAATTCTAAATAATCAATTGAACTTAATAAAGTATTTATTCTTACCTCTGTGTATATTAAGAAAAGAGTTGAAAGAACCAATACTACGCTTTTAACATATGTCATTTAATCTTTACCAAATATATATTAGAAAAATAATTTACCTTAAAATAAATGGGGACTTGTGCACTTATTTTATCATTTGCAAAAGATACTGGTGTAGTAGACAAGTCTACAATAGGAAACTGACCTGGGTGGCCATAAGAAATATCTGTATAAATATATTTAATATCTGTATTTTCAGCAACTACGTTAATAGAATTAATTATAAGATTTTCACTATCTGAAGTTATCAAATATTCGTTTCCATATTTATCTAGTCCTTCGATAGTAAATGTAGGATTCTGAATAGATGAGATTATTGATTGATTTTTTCTTACTGCCGAAACGACCCCTACGACAAAAGAATTTTCATCAATAATCAAATCTTTCACCTTTAGATTAAGATCTTCTCCTCCGGAAATAATATATTCCTCAGAAGGGTTTTTAAAAATGATTGATGTTTCAATAATATTGTAGAATGCAGTGTCAATACTCTTAGTGATAGCATTGTAACTATAATTTTGATCTCTTAGTTTTTCATTTTCAACTTGAAGTTTTCGTAATTCTATAACTTCATTTTTTAAACGAATATTCTCATTTATTAAATTAGATTTTGTTTTAAATACTTCAAGTGAAGAAAAAGAGGAGACCTTACCATCTATGTCAGGTTGTGGTAATAAAATATCAAAGTTATCATTCAAGTACTTTGAAAGATTTCTCTCTGAAAAAATATCTATAGTAAACACTATAGCGCTTAGAAGAATCCCAAAAATGAAAAATATGTAAACTCTTCTTCCTGGACTGTTGTTATTAATCATGGGCTAGTTTGGTTTTGGTGATGACTTTAATACCGTTCTGAAATCTTCAAATCTTTCAAGGCAGATACCCGAACCAACTACAACTGTACTTAGTGGATCATCTGTCATATTTATTGGGATACCTAATTCTTCTGCAATCTTTCTATCAAGTTGTTTAAGTATAGAACCACCACCAGTCAACCAAGCACCGTCTTTGTCAATGTCGGATACAAGAGCTGGAGGAGTTTTAGATAGTGAAATTCTTATAGCTTCAATAATTTCGTTAACAATTGGAGCTAAAGCATCACGAACATCCGAAGCTTCAAGAAGTACCTGTTTTGGAACGCCTTTGACTATATCTCTTCCCGTAACAGTGACCTGCGGTTCTTTATCATACTGAAATGCAGAACCTACAGCATGCTTAAGAGACTCAGCAATTCCCTCATCTATTAACATAGCGTGCTCACTTCTGAGAAATTCTATTAATTTCTCAGTCATGTCTTCTCCTCCAATACGAACTGAGTTAGCATTAACTACGTCCCCCATAGAAATAACAGCAATCTCAGTAGTTCCTCCACCGATATCTATAACCATATTTCCGACTGGTTCAAAAACTTGTAAACCCGCTCCAATTGATGCGGCCATCGGTTCTTCAATGGTGAAAACCTCAGAGGCACCTGTTGCATGCGCTGCTGTTTCAATCGATCTTTGTTCAACGCTTGTAACACCATTAGGAACACAAATTACAATTCTTGGTTTAGAGTATGCACGTCCGATTGCTCTAGAAAGTAATGTCTTAACTAGTTCTTCTGCCATTTCTATCTCAGATATAACACCATCTCGGAGTGGTTTTACGAGTTCTATAGAGTCTGGAACTCGGCCAATCAATTTTTTTGCTTCATTTCCTACAGCAAGAATGCTGCCATCACCCTTATTGATCGCTAAAATAGTTGGTTCATCTACTACAACTCCAACCCCTTTTACATAAATAAGGGTATTTGCGGTACCAAGGTCTATTGCGATATCGTTACCGCCAAATAAAGTTCTTCTAAGGTTTAATCCTGCCATGTATATTCAGACTAATAGAGTAAATATTCAAGTGAAATAGAAATTTTTAGCTGAAAAACAGTCCTAATTCTCTCTCGGCACTCTCTTCGGAATCAGATCCATGTACTACATTTTCTTCTAATTTAGTTGCCAAGTCACCTCTTATTGTTCCAGCATCGGCATCAGAGGGATTTGTTGCGCCCATTAATTCTCTAATTGCAAGCACAGCATTCTCTCCTTCTACTTCCATTGCAACAACAGGACCGCTGGTTATAAATGTAACCAGATCACTAAAAAAAGGTTTTTCAACATGTTCTGCATAATGCTTTTCTGCTAGCTCTTTAGAAATTTGCATCATTTTCATCTTTGTAATTACAAAATCTTTTTTTTCGACTCTATCAATTACATCGCCAATAATATTTCTCTTCACGCCATCTGGTTTAATCATAAAAAATGTTTTCATTTGTATTCCTTTATATATTCTCCAACTAAATATAAACTACCTAACAAAATAGATGGCTTATTAGTAGAGTGAAATTCATTAAGAGTGCCTTTTGCAAATTGCTTACCTTCGGAATTATGGTATTCATATAAAAGTCTAGAATCTAACTGATCATCAAATAAATCATCTTCTAAAATTTTGACATTAACATACTTTTTTGACCAAATAATATTGACCATCTTTTCGAAATCTTTATTTTTATTGAAAGCGATGTAACAGTCAATCCTATTAGTTTCGTGTTCTGAATAACTATCCTCAAGAAGATCAAAAAAGGCTTTAATACCTGGCGGGTTATGTGCTCCATCTAGTATTTTTAAATTTGGTTTCTCATTTATTATTTGGAATCTTCCATTAGGTCTTATGTATTTGTGACTAGTTGTAAATTCACCAGTATTTTTATTTATGTTTAAATTATTAAGTATGACCTTACCAACTGCTTGGGCTGTATTTTGGTTGGATTTGACATAGTTTTTTTGGGCACTGGCTTTGAACATATTTCTACTTTCCGACACAAAGCCCAAAGAATATTGATTGTCTGTTATATTAAGTAGGCTTTTTATGTATGATTCATATTCTTTATGAATTTGGCTACTTCCTAATATAAAATTTTCAATCTGTTGTGACACAAGTAACTTTTCGTGGAGAATCTCTTTTACACTATTACCTAATAACTCAGTATGATCTAATCCCACGTTTGTTAAGCAGACAGTTCTACTATTAAGTATTGAAGTTGTGTCCAATCTCCCCCCTATGCCGGCCTCAACAATGAAAATCCCAAGTTCTTTTTCAATAAAAGTTTTAGCAGCGATTAAAAAAATAGACTCAAAATAACCCAGTACAATGTTATTTTCATTTTCAAAAGCTCTTAAGCTACTCATGTGCGAGTCGAGTTCAGAGTCAGAAATTGTGTTTGTGTTTGTTTGGATTCTCTCATTCAAGGCTATCAAGTGCGGAGATGTGAACAAACATGTTTTAACACCTTCACTAAGAAGCAACCCATTAAGCATTGTCGCTGTTGAAGTCTTACCATTTGTTCCCACGATTGATACTGATTTATTCCCTAAATAGTAAAGTTCCTCATCAGAAAAATAGGTTTTTATACTTTCTAAATTTTTATTTGAACGGGATGAGGACTTTTGTACTAAATATTGATAATTATCCATTAAAGGTTTGTAAAGTTTCATTAATTGTGGTGATTTCGAGTGTGACATTATTTAAATTCTTTTTTTCTTGTTCAACTAATTCTGGATCAGCATTTTCAATAAATTTTTTATTATCTAATCTCATTTGAGATATTTCTAAAGTTTTGTTAAGTTCATCTAACTTCTTAATTAGTTTTTTCTTTTCTACTTCTATATCAATATATTCTCCGGGAATTAATCCAAATTTGAATTCTTGATTTTGAAATATAACTATATTGTCTTGTTTTGAAAAAATTTTACTATCGACATTAATAGTTGATTTAGTTAATACTTGTAACTGCATTTCAGCCCATTCTTTGATTGGATTTTCTGAGAATAATTCAATATTTTGTGAATTTTTGAGACCATAAGTTACTTTAAAATTTCTGACCTGCGTAATAATATTTTTAATATCTTCAACCTCACTTGTTTTAGAACTATTGATGGGATACGCTGATGGCCAAGAATTATCAATTAGAAGATTTTTTTCAAATGAACTCCATATTTCCTCTGTAATATGGGGCATTGCAGGATTTAAGATTTTCAATGAGTTAAGAAATACTGACCTCAAGACGTGTGCTGTTTCACTTTTGTATAAGTCACCAAGAATTAAATTTTTTGATAACTCAAAATACCAGTCAAAAAGTTCTGACCATAAAAAATTGTAAAAAACTTTGTAAGCCTCTGATACTTTATATTCTTTTAACAGCAAATCAAATTCTTCCAAAGTTGAGTTAAACCTTTGTAGTATCCAAATATTTTCTGGGCTTTCAATATTTTCAAAAGTTAAATTTTCAGATTTGTCTGTATAAAGATGAACAAACTTTGCAGCATTCCAGACTTTGTTACCAAACTTCTTAGCTGCTACTGTCCATTCTTCGTCAAAAGGAACATCTTGCCCTGGAGAGGCTTTTTCAATTAGTGAAAATCTTAATGCATCTGCTCCATGGTTTTCAGAAAGCTCTAAGGGGTCGATAGTGTTGCCTAAACTTTTGGACATCTTTCGTCCTTTAGAATCTCTTACTAAGCCGTGAATTAAAACATCTTTAAAAGGAACTTTATCTTGAAAATGCATACCCATCATTATCATCCTTGCTACCCAGAAAAAAATAATATCGAATCCTGTAACAAGTAGTGACGTAGGGTAATATTTATTTAATTTTTCTGTATCCTCTGGCCAACCTAATGTCGAAAATGGCCATAAAGCTGAAGAAAACCATGTGTCCAGGACATCCTCATCTTGAGTCAGAATCTCATCACTAGAAAGATTATTTTTTTCACGAACTTCATCTTCCGAAGGTCCTACAAATACATTTCCATCTTTGTCATACCATGCTGGGATTCTATGTCCCCACCAAATCTGTCTAGATATACACCAATCCTGAATATTGTACATCCACTCAAAATAAGTTTTTTCCCAGTTTTTTGGAATAAATTTGATTGCATCTGTTTCGACTGCATCTATCGCCTTTTTAGCAATATTTTTAGTTTTAACGAACCATTGTTCAGTAATCATTGGCTCTAAAATACTTTTTGACCTATCTCCTATAGGTAATTGAATTGTGTAATCTTCTATACTTTCAACTTGATTTAACTTTTCAAGTTTAGAAATAATTTGTTCTCTCGCTTCAAATCTATCAATTCCCCTTAGCTCTTCTGGAATAAAATCTTCATCTACTATAGTGCCATCAAGATTCATGCAATTAATTGATTCTAGAGAATGCTTAACTCCTATTTCATAATCATTAAAGTCGTGGGCGGGTGTAATTTTTACACAACCTGAACCGAAATCAACATCAACATAATTATCCGCAATAATTGGCACTTCTCTGTTAACAATGGGAATAGTGGCATTTTTTCCAATTAAATTTTTATATCTTTCATCATCAGGATTAACTGCAATCGCAGTATCTCCTAATAGGGTTTCTGGACGTGTTGTCGCAATTACTAAATGCTCATCTCCAACTTTGTATCTGAGATTCCATAATTTACCCTGCTTTGTCGTCATATTTACTTCAAGATCTGATACAGCGGACATTAATTTTGTATCCCAGTTAACCATTCTGGTCCCTTTGTATATAAGTTTTTTTTCGTAAAGCTCAATAAAGACTTGTTGAACTGCTTCAGATAATCCATCATCCATTGTGAATCTCTCCATACTCCAATCACAACTCATACCCAATGTTTTCATCTGGTTAGAGATATTTTCCCCAGAAGTTTTTTTCCATTTCCAAACTTCATCAACAAATCTCTCTCTACCTATTGTGCTTTTATCAATTCCTTGGCTAGCCAATTCTTTTTCAACTAACAACTGCGTAATAATTCCAGCATGATCTGTTCCTGGTACCCATAGTGTTTCAAAACCTCTAAGTCTCATATATCGAACTAGAACATCAATAATTGAATGCTCAAGTGCGTGTCCCATGTGAAGTGAACCTGTTACATTAGGTGGTGGAATTACTATAGAAAATTGTTTATCTGAGGGGGTAGGTGTGAATTTATCCTTGTCATCCCAGATTTTTTGCCATTTTTTTTCTAATTTTAAAGGCTCGTATTGTTCATCTTGCATGAATCTATGCAGGTTTTGAGTCTTTTGAATCTTTACTCTGATTTAAGACCATTTTAGGTTGGATACCATCTAAGACATTTTCTTTGTCTACAATAATTTGATCTATATCTTTTCTTGAAGGTGATTCGTACATCTCATTTAAAAGTATTTTTTCAAGTATTGACCTGAGTCCCCTTGCTCCTGTATTCCTCTCTAAAGCGAGGTCTGCAAGTGCCCCTAGTGACTCTTCTGTAAAGACAAGTTCAATATCATCTAATGCAAACATCTTTTTGAACTGTTTTGTAATTGCATTTTTAGGTTCAGTGAGAATTTTAACTAATGACTCTTTTTCCAATTCATTAACATTTGTCACTATTGGAAGTCTCCCAATAAATTCAGGAATCAATCCAAACTTAATAAGGTCTTTTGTCTCTACATTTTGAAATACTTCGTTTTGATTTATCTTACTTGATCCCTCTAGAGAAGCAGAAAAGCCAATAGAGTTTTCTCCAAGTCTTTTTGTAATTATTTCCTCAAGACCGTCAAATGCTCCTCCAACAATGAACAAAATGTTGGTTGTGTCAATTTGAAGATATTCTTGCTGGGGATGCTTTCTACCACCTTGCGGAGGTACTTGGGCAACTGTTCCTTCCAAAATTTTCAAGAGTGCTTGCTGAACTCCCTCACCTGAAACATCCCTTGTTATTGATGGATTGTCAGATTTTCTTGTAATCTTATCAATTTCATCAATGTAAATTATTCCTTTTTCAGCTTTTTTGATATCGAAATCTGCAGCGTTTATTAGAGAGAGTAATATATTCTCAACATCTTCTCCAACATACCCAGCTTCTGTAAGCGTTGTAGCATCCGCAATAGCGAATGGTACATTTAATATTTTTGCTAGAGTTTGAGCTAGTAATGTTTTTCCGCTTCCTGTAGGCCCTAATATTAAAACATTTGATTTTTGTATCTCTAGATCATCATTTGGATTATCGTCCTTGTAAATTCTTTTGTAGTGATTGTAAACAGCTACAGCTAACGTTTTTTTAGCGTCGCTTTGCCCAATGACGAATTCATTAAGAGAATGATTTATTTCTTTAGGAAGAGGAAGGTTTACCTCATCAATATTGTCTATTGTGTCAATTTTCTCTTCTTCAATGATTTCTGTACAAAGCTCTATACATTCATCACATATGTAAACACCGGGACCGGCAATTAATTTAATGACTTGTTTTTGCGATTTACCGCAAAAACTACATTTTAGAGGTTCAGATGACGATTCTTTATTAGCCATAGTTACTACCCTGTTGTTTTATTTTTTGTCGACTAACTCCCTTTGAGTTAGTACTTCATCTACTATACCGTATTCTAAAGCTTCTTGTGCGGTCATCCAAAAATCTCTGTCAGTATCAGTAGTTACCTTTTCAACATCTTGATTGGTAAAATCTGCCAATAATTGATTTAATTGTGTTCTCATTGAAACAATTAAATCAAAGTTTCTTTCCATATCTGCAACTGTCCCCTCCATGCCTCCGGATGGTTGGTGAAGCATTATTCTTGCATTAGGCAAGCTGTATCTTTTGCCTTTAGTTCCACCAGCTAATATAACTGATGCAGCCGATGCAGCTAGTCCCATGCAAACTGTTGAGATATCAGGTCGGATGTAATTCATTGTGTCAAATATAGTAAATAATGAAGTTATTGATCCACCAGGTGAATTAATATACATGAAGATATCTTTATCAGGATCCTCTGATTCTAAATGTAAAAGTTGAGCCATTATGGAGTTAGCAACACCGTCATCAATTGGTGTTCCAAGAAAGATAATTCTATCTTTCAATAATCTTGAATAGATATCAAACGCTCTTTCTCCCCTATTCGTATTTTCAATAACTGTAGGTATTACATAATTTGAAGGTAATTTTTCCATTTTATTCTTCCTCTCCTAAATCTGTATCTCTATTGTATACATCCTGTAGGTATACTTTTTCACCGTCCTTATCAACAGAGACTCCCTGTTGTAATATATGTAACATGGCTTTATTTCTAAGGGATTCTGCTTCTAGATTAAGCCTATGACTACTTTGATCGGAGTCATCTTCATCATCATTATGAGTCTCCATGTGTTCATCAACAAGAGCCGTATCTTTTTCATCTAGCTTAATATCCAAGTCCTCTATGACTTTATCTAGAATTAAAACCATAGTTAAATTTCTAGTAGCTTGCTTATTGAGGTCGTCTCGCAAAGTCTCCTCAGTAAGTCCTGTTATTTTAAAATAATCCTCTAATTGAATGTTGCTCTGTTTCAACTCATTTAGAAAATTTTGCAATATGCTATCCATCTCAGCTATGACTAATTGTTCGGGCAGTTTCATGTCTACTTCTTCAATTAATTTATTTGTTAACTCTGCTTGATATTGAGATGCAATTTGTTGTTTCTTTACATTTTCTATGTTTACGATCAATTCTTTTTTTAAAGAATCAACATTTTCAAATTCTGTGGTTTCAGAAACCCATTCATCAGTTAATTCAGGTAATATCTTTTCTCGCACTTCTTTTAACAGTACAGTAACTTCAACTCCCTCTTCGTTAAGTTGAGGAATTGAATCTGTAAATTTAATGATTGCACCAGGCGCTACACCTTCAAGTTTTGAATCTAATAATGGTGTGAGAGCACCTGTTCCGACTTCATACAAATAGTCGTTGTATGTAAAGTCTTTTACTTCTACTCCATTTTTTGT
>ERZ1048686.2604-NODE-2604-length-12292-cov-4.187628_pt1 | contig 12292 bp, 8 predicted proteins | sample MGYA00383099_ERZ1048686 | MGnify/ENA primary metagenome ERZ1048686 (study PRJEB29581, sample SAMEA5548369) | metagenome | biome: marine; feature: coastal; material: water | depth 25 m | study: Short-term variability in the microbial, nano- and picoplankton...
AATGCTCCGGAAAACGAAACGCCCCGCGAAAGAGCTCGGCGGCTCCTAAAGCAATATTCCGACTTTGGGGGAAAGGCTCCACGAAGGATACGGAGGCCCTACAATCGAAGCCCACACGATTGGTAATTTACGAAACGACCATCGTGAGATTTTTCGTAATCATTTCATTTCTAATCCTTACTGGAGGCCGTAACCTCTTAGCTAAGGGCTCCCCGGCGATCGAGACAAAGCTCGATAGTTCGATTATTGTAGTTGGGGAAAAAACTTACCTGACGATATGGGTCGAGAATCTGACGCTAATCGATTGGCCAACCACCCCAAAAGCGACCCCTCTTGCTTTAAAGCGAGAAACGCAACGCCGATATCAAATTAATGGAAGGATTCGTGAAGGCTTCCGTTATTTAGTTTCAGCTTTCGAGCCAGGGATTTACGAGGTCCCCCCCTTTGAACTCCAAACTAACTCCGGAGTGATTCGCTCAAAAACCCACACTCTTCGAGTGGCACCAATCAATAGCCTCGAAACTCATGGCATAAAAATCAATGGAGAAGTCACTCCGTATCTGACCGGTGTTTTCCTTGAGAAGACCAACCCTTACTTAGGTGAAACACAGGACGTCGAAGCTAAGCTTTATCTTTCCCAAGCAGCGCCTCACTTACTTCGGTTATCAGATGGGAACGTCATTAACCTCAAAAAGGATGGGCTTGCAGCATGGCGCTTCACTACGACGGCTGAACCTACTGGATATCTTGATTATGATGGCCATCAATTCGCGGTATACACCTACCTTAGCTCAATCAATGCGCTTCAGGACGGACCTCTTGTTCTTGGACCTGGGTCAACTAACGCTACCTTACTTCGTCGACAAGTGGTTCGCGGAGGCTTCGCCACCCGTTCCTTTACCACAAAGATCGACTTCCCTTCTGTTGAGCTAAATGTCCGGCCTCTTCCTGAAGGAGCGCCATCCGGTTTTGGTGGAGCCGTAGGAACATTTTCGATCGAGGTTCGCCCCCTCAGTCTTGAACTCGAGCTCGGCGGATCACTCACCGTCGAAACACGCATCACAGGTTCGGGAAATATCGATCAATTCCCTGGACCTCAATTAATTGACCTGAACAAAGATTGGAAACAATTTGAAATAATGGCTAAGCCGAGCGGCGGGGAACGCCGTTCAAGTTCAGGGACCGCTGAGTTCTCGCATGTCCTAAGACCTCTAAAAAAAATTGAGGCTCTTCCCCCTTATCGCTTCATTTATTTCGATCCATTGCTCGAAAATTACGAGCAAAAGGAATCTCTTCCTTTTCCGATAAAAATCACCGGAGAACTTCCTTCCCCAGAATCCCTTGGAGAAGCTCTGGAGTTCCTCACCCCTAGCGAACGTCCGCTAAAAGTTTTCGGGAAATCATCCCCCCTGAGCAAGTGGGCGTGGCAAATCATCCCTGCTCTAATTACCTGCTCAATTCTTGCAATTGCATTCCGGAACAGGCTCAAAGCTCGCCACATCGCGGTAGCGCCTCGTAGGGAGTTTGAAGACGAGCTGAAAGGAGTGACTTCAGCGAGCAATGACCGTGTAACCTTCTTTCGAGAAGCGGCCCGGTTTGCTACGGAGCACGACGCAGCTGAGGGGCTCGAGGAGGTTTTCAAAATACGGGATGAGATCTGCTTTCGGCAGGACCCAAAACCGGAACCCCTTGAACCAAGCGAAAAAAAGCGAGTCTTGAGGCTCCTTAGGACCTTGTCTCCGCTCTTAATATTTTTAATCTCTATAGGCTCCTTGATTCAGACTAGTAAGGCCATTGACCATTCTCCCGAGGAAGCCAAAGCCGACATTCTTGCATCAATGGAAACAGCAGCAGTAAGAGAGCATCTTCATAACCTAGCGATTTGTGAGCTAAAGTTAGAGAACTTTGGCGAAGCTTCATTATGGGCCCATCGTTATCAATTGCATGGTGGTGACAGCACCAAACTGATGAGCGAATTACCAGGGTTTCATGCTCGTTCGCCAGAGGGGACTGAATGGCTATCGTTCCTACCCAAATGGATTTACTTTCAAATCTTAATCATGGGGATTTGGTCACTTCTCATCGCTATTCTGACAGCTTGGAATATCTTTGGAAATAAGCGCAAACCTCTCCTCGTCACTTTCTCCGTTTTCACAGGTTTGGGATTCGTAATTGGAATCACCGGGATGAAACTCTATCCTCAAGGAGTAAGCTTCGAGCCCCTGAGTGAATTATCAATCGTGACAGAAAAGGCGGCGCTGAGAAGCCAGCCCTTTGAGGGAGGCTCTATAATTCGGGAGAACGTGATAGGGAGCCTGTGTCGAGTCAAAGCGACTCGAGCAGGATGGTCTATGATTAAGCTCCCTGGAGGCAGCACTGGCTGGATCAGGAAGGCCGAAGTGTCACCCATTTTAGAGTAACTCGATAAGATCAATTCATTCGCACCTCTTAAATCTCTAGGAGGTGGAAACGCCTGCTTTCTTTTGCTTCTTGCGAGCCTTGGCTTTGAAAGAAACCGCCTTCGCGTCCTTTTTAACCTTCGCTGTAACGTGCTGGTCCTCCTTGACAGCGCCTGAAAGAATGGCCTCAGCAAGCGGATCTTCAAGCAATTGTTCAACCGCCCGGCGCATTGGACGAGCTCCATAGTCAGGATCGTAGCCCTCGGTGACGATTAGGTCGCGTGCCGATTCCTCGAGCACTAGATCGATCTGCTTATCAGCAAGGCGCTTTACCAACTTCGCAACCTCTAGATCGACAATCACGTTAAGACTCTCTTTCTCAAGCATCCGGAACACCACGAGTTCATCAAGTCGATTCAGGAATTCAGGACGGAAATGCTTTTTAGCAACGGAATCTATTTTGGCCTTCATGCCTTCGAAGTCCGCCTCATCCTCCGCCATTGCATTGAAACCCAATGTCGTTTGGCGTTTGATACTTTCAGCTCCGACATTCGAGGTCAGAATAATGATCGTGTTCCGGAAATCGATTTTACGACCGAAGCTATCCGTAATCATTCCCTCCTCCAAGATTTGAAGCAGTAGATTCATGACGTCCGGGTGGGCTTTTTCAACTTCGTCAAAAAGAATAACTGAATACGGACGGCGCCTTACCGCTTCGGAGAGCTGACCGCCCTCTTCATATCCAACATACCCCGGAGGCGAACCGATGAGACGACTTGCGCTAAACTTCTCCATGTATTCCGACATATCGATCTGAATGAGCGACTCCGGATCACCGAACATAAAGTTGGCAAGATTTCTAGCAAGGTAGGTTTTCCCCACGCCAGTTGGCCCAAGGAAAAGAAATGAACCTATCGGGCGACGCGGATCCTTAAGATCAGCACGCGATCGCCGAAGGGCCTTAGAGATTGCCACAACAGCCTCATTCTGCCCAATAACAGTCTCCCTGAGATTCTCTTCCATCTTTAACAGCTTAGCTGCTTCCTTCTGCTCCATACGTTGGAGCGGAACACCTGTCCACTTCGAGACCACCGACATAATATCATCCTCATCGATATCAACGACCTTCTCTTCGCTTTCACCACGCCAACCTTCGATCTTATCATCGAGCTCCTTTCGAGTTGTCTTTTCTTCGTCACGAAGAGCTGCAGCTTTTTCAAAATCTTGATCGTTAATAGCAGCTACCTTCTCATCGTTAATCTCCGCGATGCGCACCTCCAACTCCTTGAGTCCGATCGGACGCGTCATCGTTTGAATTCGGGCACGGGCTCCGGCTTCGTCTACTACATCGATAGCCTTATCGGGCAGAAAGCGGCTTGTAAGATAACGAGATGTCAACTTCACCGATGCCTCAAGAGCCTCCTCAGAGTAGCGCACCTTGTGATGGCTCTCATACTTCTCACGAAGGCCTTTCATAATTTCTATAGCATCATCAATTGAGGGTTCATTTACCTTAACTTGCTGAAAACGACGCTCTAAAGCGGAGTCCTTTTCAATGTGCTTTCTAAATTCATTAAGAGTGGTGGCACCGATGCATTGCAACTCAGCGCGGCTCAAGGCGGGCTTTATAATATTCGAAGCATCCATAGCTCCCTCAGCCGAACCCGCACCAACAATGGTATGCAGTTCATCAATGAAGAGCACAACGTTCTTCACTTTGCGGATCTCGTCCATGACAGCCTTTATACGCTCCTCAAACTGGCCGCGATATTTTGTGCCAGCAACCATCAAAGCGAGATCAAGAGTGACCACCTTTTTGTCTCGGAGTATCTCAGGCACATCACCAGCCGCAATCTCTTGCGCAAGTCCTTCGACAATTGCAGTTTTACCCACTCCTGCCTCTCCGACTAATACCGGGTTGTTTTTTGTACGACGACAGAGGATCTGAATCACCCGTTCAATTTCAGAGGCGCGTCCAATCACTGGATCTAGATCACCTGATTGCGCAAGCTTAGTGAGATCACGACCAAACGCTTTTAACGCCGGAGTCTTAGCTTTTCCTTCGGCATCCTCACCATTTTCCATTTCGATTTCATCATCATCGAAATCGAATTCGTCATCGGATTCTTCGGCTGCGAAGTTAGGATCAATCTCCGCAAGCACCTCATTGCGCGTCGTTTGAAGATCCACGCTCAAACTGGTAAGGACCCGCGCCGCCATTCCCTCACCTTCGCGAAGCAGCCCCAAAAGAATGTGCTCGGTTCCAACATAAGAATGATTGAGCTGCTTGGCCTCCTTATTTGCAAGAGCCAGCACCTTCTTTACACGGGGTGTGTAAGGAATATTGGTCGAACTCTTGGTATCCGGACCAGTCCCAACCTCTTTCTCTACCTCCATGCGGACTGATTCAAGGTCGAGCCCCATGCGCTGAAGAACGCTAACAGCGACACCCTGGCCTAATTTAATGAGGCCAAGGAGCACGTGCTCGGTCCCAATATAATTATGATTGAATCGGTCAGCTTCCTTTCGAGCTAGAGCCAGCACCTGCTGTGCGCGTGGTGTAAAATTATTCATAGAATTTTTAGGATGGAGTGGAACTTTCTTTACTTTTCTTTCCCCGATAAATCAATAGCAGGTGATAACGATGATTGCAACTGCTCGCGAATCATTTGAGCCCGAATAACATCACGAGTCTCTGGTTCAAGTTTACGCCCTGCTCGCCATTGAAGATGGGCAGGTTGAGTCTCCATGAAGAGACGGTCACAACTCTCAACTAAGTCTGACGGGAGCAGCGTCAGATCAGCACCCAAGCGGAGCATGGAGAGATGATTAAGAGCCTCTTTTGAAGTAATGATATGAGCGTATGAGAGATTGCCTGCAGCGCGACCTATTCGATCCCTCACCATTATCGAATCTTCAGTCATAAGCTTTTCCCGGGCCTGCAGTTCATATTGCGCCACGTCGCCTATCACTCTGGTTAGACGGTCGAGAATTTCTTCTTCGCTCTCACCGAGGGTCGATTGATTTGAAATTTGATAAAGATTCCCAAGCGACTCGGTTCCCTCTCCATATAACCCACGAACAGCTAAACCAAGCTTATTGATTCCCTTTAACACTGGGCCAATTTGATCACTCAAAACCAATCCAGGCAGGTGAAGCATCGATGATGCCCGCATACCAGTCCCTAGATTGGTCGGGCAAGCAGTGAGGTATCCAAGCGTTGGGTCGATAGCGAAGTCGACCACCTTTTCAAGGCGCTGATCAACTGAATGGGCCAACTTGAAGGCTTCTTTTAATTGAAGGCTAGGACGAATCGCTTGAATCCGTAAATGGTCCTCCTCGTTAATCATGAGACTCAGGGTCTGCTTACGATTTACCACCGAACCGCTCCCCTCACTCCGAGCAGCCTGCTCCCGACTGATCAGGTGGCGTTCGACGAGGACTTGCTTCTGAAGAGGATCCAAATCACAAAGCTCATGGGAAAAGCCATCTTTCATGCCAGGAACCGATTCTACTTTTTCTCGCAAAAATGAATATACACCTTCGCGATCTTTCTTCCGAGACCATCCGGGAAATGGAGATTTGGCGAGATTGCGCGCAAGGCGGACCCGGCTAGTCAGCACCACTGATGTTTCTGCTCCGTGCCCCATCATCCAATCGGCGGGATGCCGCAGGAGTGTTGTAAATCGCATCATAGCTCGACCACCCCTTTCTTCTCCTCAACTTTAGAAATTTTATCCCGAAGCATTGCAGCTTCTTCAAACCGCTCATCTTCAATTGCGCTTTCCAACTTCTCAGTCAAACACGCGAGCTCTGACTTTAAGGCCTGTTTCATGGCAACTCCCTCAGGCAAATACCCCTTATGAACACCTCCCTTATGCATCGAAGGCAGACGCTCCGCGAGCTCACGAGAAAAAACTTGATAGCATTCAGGACAGCCGAGCCGGCCGACTTTTCGGAAATCATCTAAAGAAAACCCGCAAGAACTACAATCTTCCTGATTTAGCTCAGCCACGATATCTTGCACTTTGGTTTGTGGTGGTGAATTCCCAAGCAAATCACTACCCATTAAAAGATCATCCACATTGGTGATCCCCTTTTTCTGAGCGCAAGCTTCGCAAAGGACAAACTTCATAAGCTTACCCTCAGTCACTTGGGTGTAAAACACCGTGGCCTTTTCTTGGCATGAGTCGCATTTCATCAACATTTAGAAGGTAACGATTCAACTACTAATGGCTACCGAAAATTCTACGTTTTCGCTCTAACATTTGCTAATTGGGAAGATAACGCATCAATCCCCATCACTGAGGAACTTTCTTCCAACTTCTCTATTTTCATTTCTTGCGACTATCCTCCCACGCACTAGGGTTGGGGCATCATGAAAACAGCACAATTTTTAAAAGAGATGTTCGGGCTTGAGGGCAAGACTGCCGTCGTGATTGGGGGCACTGGAGAGCTTTGTTCCTGTATGGCACTAGGACTTGCTAAGGCTGGAGCAGAAGTCGTTTTAGTGGGGCGAAATGAGGAAAAGGCAAACGAACGACTCAAGATCATCGAGGAAGCAGGCGGGAAGGGATATTTTGCGTTAGCAGACGCCAGCGATCGCCAATCACTCAATGAGCTCCTAAACTCAGTGGTAGAACAATCTGGCAAAGTCGACATCCTTGTAAACGGCGCGGGAATCAACTCCCCAAGCCCATTCGTCGAAATTACAGATGACGAGGCCCTCAAAATTTTAGACGTTAACCTAGTGGGTGTCATGCGCGCCTGCCAAGTCTTTGGAAATTACTTTCTGAGCCGCGATGTGCAGGCCTCGATCATTAATTTAGGGTCGATTTCTGGCCTAAACCCGCTCTCACGGGTCTTCACCTATTCTGCCTCTAAGGCAGCCGTCCACAACCTTACCCGCAATATTGCGCGCGAATGGGCGGATCGGGACATCCGAGTGAACACGTTGGTCCCTGGATTTTTCCCTGCAGAACAGAATCGCAAGGTCCTCGACGAATCTCGGGTTGCTGAAATTTTACGTCACACTCCAGCTTCAAGGTTCGGAAATCCTCAAGAATTGATCGGAGCAACCCTCCTTTTGGCATCCAATCGGGCCGGTGGGTTCATCACAGGCACCGAAATTGTCGTCGATGGTGGGTTCAACTCGATGACGATCTAGTCTTGGATTTGAATAATGGTCTCCCCTTTTCGCATATAGCGAAGGGGATCCCGGGCCCGCCCCTGCAAATAGCGCGGGTTTTCCTCAAGCGCGCGAGCCTCGGCAGCTAGTTGTTGGATATGCCTCTCAAGCCGCCTTTCCTCTTCCTGAGTCTCGACCAGTTCTAATTCGATTTCCTTTAAAAGGTGATATTGAGGGAGCGCTGGAATCGCGACAGCGCAACAAGCTGCTAAGACAAAGAACCAGAACAGGACTAAGGTCGGCTTTCCAAAGAAACCTCGTCCACCTCGAGCTTCGGAAAACTCAGGTGAACGGTCGGTTGCGACTCGGAAATAGCGGCCCATCACTTGAAAATTACCCAAAGTTCGATACTAAGGAAGTCTAAACAAAAAAAACTGCAGGCAAAACCTGCAGTTTTTGATATTTTTAGAAGGTTCCAGCACTTAGGAACAACCATAAATCGCGTTATTACCAAGTGCCTCTTCGATTCGAAGGAGTTGATTATACTTGGCAATCCTATCAGACCGGCTCATTGAACCTGTCTTGATTTGACCTGCGTTGGTTGCAACAGCGAGATGGGCAATCGTACTATCTTCCGTTTCTCCCGACCGATGGGAAATCACTGAATTATATCCATGAATCTTACCCAGCTCAATGGCATCAAAAGTCTCGGTAAGAGTTCCAATCTGATTAACCTTGATCAAAATTGAGTTTGCCACACCGAGGTCGATGCCCTTCTGAAGAAAGTCAACGTTAGTCACAAAAAGATCATCGCCTACAAGCTGAACCTTATCGCCGATCTTATCAGTGAGAACCTTCCAGCCATCCCAATCATTCTCGTCACAACCATCTTCGATTGAATCGATAGGATACTTTGCACAAAGTTCGGCCAGATATGCAGCTTGCTCCTCTGATCCTCTGTGAGCGCCACCATCTCCTTCAAATTTGGCGTAATCATAAACTCCGTTCTCGAAGAACTCTGAAGCAGCACAATCAAGTGCGTAAGTAATATCCTCACCCACTTTATAACCAGCTTTCTCGACAGCCAAAGTAACAGTATCTAAAGCATCTTCGGTCCCTTTGAAAGTCGGGGCAAATCCGCCCTCATCACCGACAGCAGTAGAAAGACCCCGATCATGAAGAACCTTCTTTAGGTTATGGAAGACTTCAGCGCCCATTTGCACCGCTTTACTGAAGGTTTCAGCACCCACCGGCCGAATCATAAATTCCTGAAAAGCAATTGGAGCATCTGAATGGGATCCACCATTAATGATATTCATCATTGGAACCGGAAGAACCTTAGCGTTAGGACCCCCGAGATATTTGTATAAGGGAAGGCCCGATGCAGAAGCTGCTGCACGTGCTACCGCGAGTGAAGTTCCAAGGAGAGCATTTGCTCCGAGATTCTTTTTATTCGAAGAACCATCGAGGGACAGCATGGTTTGATCGACCCTGGTTTGATCACAAGCACAATTCCCAAGAAGAGCCGGGGCAATCTTATCGTTAATATTAGCAACGGCGCCGAGGACGCCCTTTCCTAAGTAACGATCCTTGTCGCCATCGCGAAGCTCCCATGCTTCATGTTCACCGGTACTAGCCCCTGAGGGGACGGCAGCGCGGCCGAATGCGCCACCATCAAGGGTGACGTCAACTTCAACAGTAGGATTACCCCGCGAATCAATAATTTCGCGACCTTTGATCGACTGAATGGTAGTGTTCGACATATGTATATTTAGAGATTTTTCTTAAAAAGTGTGCTTAAATAGAATTAATTGAGCTGATTGTCACTGTGATGAGTTCTTCGGTATCAGTGTCATGAATTTCAGCGACATCCCCCACTACTTTACCGAGGAGTGCCTGACCAATCTCGGAGAGGTAGGATACGATATTCTTTTCAGGATCACCATCCCAAGCCCCTAGCATTGTCATTGAACGCTCTTCACCACCTTCAATAGCGACCATCACCTTAGTTCCGATATTAATCGCCGAAGTGTCAGCGCCTTTGAAGTCAGTCGGACGCGCGCGCTCAAGATCACGCTCGAGATCATTTTTTCGAGAATTAAGAACAGACTGCATCTGCTTGGCCGCGTGGTATTCGAAATTCTCACGAAGGTCACCGTGTGCACGAGCTGTCGAAATTTCCCTTACGTTAGCCGGAATCCGCTTGTTAACAAGCTCCTCATACTCCGCCTTACGACGATCAAGACTTTCGAAGGAAACGAGAAGAGTATCGTCACCCTTCGCCTGATTTTCCCCAGAAACCATTTCTTGAGTCTCAGGAACTTTTTTAATGACACGTGCCATCAGCGATTTTCGATCGAGATCGGGGAAAGCTGGGCTTGCTAGAAGTTTGCGAGCGAAGTTACGAACATCGTTCAACTCCATCCCATCAAGGATATCCGAGATCAGTTCCTTATCATCGAGAAGCAGGTTACCTAGACGCCCGCTTCGGCGGGGCCCATCATCGAGAGAATCTTGCTCAAGAACGGTAAGAATCACCGAACCCACTGAACCGTCAAAAACATCTTCCGCCAACTTCTTGCGTTCGCGACAAATCCAAGCAAGCGAATCCGGCCCGAGAGCATGGCGTGATAGCGCAACCTTAATATGATCATTGAGAGCCTTCGTTTCGTCTTTTTCTCCTAAGAGTTTCGCAATCTCAGAAACTCCCCGGGAACTTATCTTACCAAAAACAGACAGCACCTTCCCAACCCAGTCGTCACCGAAAGCAGGAGGAAACGCTTCAAGAATTCGTTTTAAGCGGGCCGCCGCAACGTGATTAAGATCTTCGGAAAGATTACCGTCGGCCACCTGAAGAACCTCTGAGAGCTTGGGAGCATCAGCCGAGATTGCTTCATCCTGCTTTGTTTCTTGAGCAATCTCATCACGAAGCGCGATTAACTCTAATGATTGCGCCGGAGCCAGCTTCATTAACTTTAAAGCTGCGTCGTTGACTATTTCAAAGGCACGAGCAAGCAAACCTTCAGTCGCTGCAACCAATGGGGCCTCACGCTGAATAGCTTCAAGGGCCTTAACACGAGCTTTGGGTGAGCGAGCTTGCTCCAAATCATCGACCAGAGCCTCTCCTGGACCAGTAGATTCGTCGCGGAGGACAAGAGGATCAGTGCGTTTTGTTGGAACGGAAACACGTTTGCTCTCACGAAGAGCTTTCTTGGTCTTCTCCCACCATTTTTTATAACCAGGCTCTTCGACAACACTTCCGCAAAGCTCGGCATCAAGTTGATCCATCGTCATATTTCCGCCCCTTGTTTCGATCGTGCGAACGACCAATTCGACCGGATCTTTCTCCGCAAGTTCCTTGAGTTCCCCGAGTTGGCTCACTTTTTGAGCACGGACATCATTCGCCTCTACTGCCTCGGTTTTTTCAAGAGCGAGCTTTAGCCCCATAACCTTTCCCTTTTCCTCCTCGAAATCGATTGTGACCTTCCCATTGAAAAGATCCCATTCTGTCACCACGCCCCCTCCGAAACCTTTATGTATCCGGTATGACCCCGGAGCAATCTTTGAGAGTTTCTCACCAACGGGAGCGGTAATTCGGCCCGCCTCCACCAACTTCGCGACATCAGGATGCATGTCGCGAGACTGTGAGGGACAAGCGTGAATGGCAAGAACCGAAGAGAAAAAGGTTTAGCCTGCCTCTCGGGCGGGACACCTCATTTTTATCCGTTAGGACGTTTCTTTCTCATACTAGGAGCGAAGCGAACCTTTCCTTTAGAGCTTGTATCACCCCCATCCTGCTGTCGTTGGAGGGTCTGCCTCAAAATTAAAAAGGCGCCAATCCATCTTCTTGGCAGCTTTTCACTCAGATCATCAGTGCTCACAAGTGCTGAAAGAATCACGACATCATCCTCCTTAACCTGAAATCGCCAAGCTTTCCCCTCTGCCTCTAAACTTAAAACTTGCTCCTCGGTGTTAAGCCGAGCCACTTGTTCTCGCTTTGCTAGCCGCCTTGGTCTCTCAATGTTCCGATTCTCGATCAGCGAGCTAACTGGCCTTACTTGTGGGAGCTGACGAGATCCCAGCAATAGCTTGAACTTCTTAAGCTGCCCCTCACGAAAAGCTTGAACCTCCACTGTCTCTCCAACCTCTTTTTCACGAAGAAGGACGACCATTTGCCTCATATTTAAAAGAATGTGATCATCAAATTTCCACCAAAGATCACCATTCTTCCCACCAGCCTTCGCAAGTGGTCCTTTTGACACTACTCCAGATACCCTAAGTCCGACTCCCAACTCGAGTGGTGAGCCCTTTCGATCCTCCGTTGTAAGGGGTTCAAACGAGACTCCAATCCACGGAAGCTGCTCCGCTTGCGCCAAGTTTGGCAAAAGAGCTAGTAAACAGATCCAAAACAGCTTCACGTCTAAAAATCGCTAAAAGTCACTCTTGGGAGTATCAACAACATGATGATCGGTTGTCTCGATCGTTACGACGAGACCACTTTCCCGGTGCTGGATAACCTCTTCGGTCACCTCAACCTCTCGCGAAATCTCCCTAATTTCTCCTAATTTAGTCACGTAAACATTCGGTGACTCTGTAGCTAAGATCCAGGTCTCGTGATCAAGATGCTCGAAAGCTAAAACATCTTCAGCGTCACCTGCTTTTTCGTTTTCCACAAAGAGAGAAGAGTTTCGATCAACCCCCAAAAACCATCCACCACTAACTCCGATACCGAGAGCGATAGCTGCAGCGGCAGCTGTTCCCTTCC
>ERZ1048686.2616-NODE-2616-length-12245-cov-9.564151_pt1 | contig 12245 bp, 6 predicted proteins | sample MGYA00383099_ERZ1048686 | MGnify/ENA primary metagenome ERZ1048686 (study PRJEB29581, sample SAMEA5548369) | metagenome | biome: marine; feature: coastal; material: water | depth 25 m | study: Short-term variability in the microbial, nano- and picoplankton...
GAACTACACGAACGAATGGACTGGTATGTAAACGAAGGCGTTATTCCCTTCGTGAGCACGCTTGTTCTTAAAGGCGACGATGTCCTTGACCAGAGTTTTCATGGGAGCGCCGACCACGCTTCAGGGCAACCGCTGAATGCTGAAACCATATTCAGAATGCATTCCAGCACGAAGATTGCCTGCTCTATCGCTGCAATGACGCTTTGGGAGCAAGGAAAATTCAAACTGGATGACCCGCTTGAAAAATTCATCCCAGAATTTGGAGACATGCAGGTCCTTAAAGCCAACGCGGCTACTATTGATGAAACGGAACCCGCCCTTAGCAGCATCCAGGTCAAGCAAATCATGTCGCATACAGCTGGTTTTTCTTATGGTTTTATTGAGCCTAACTCAGTCATCGATACTGCTTACAATGCTCAAGCAATCAACCCATTTGCACCCGGATCGGAAATGACCCTTGAATCAATGTGCCAAGCACTGGGAAAGTTACCATTGGTATATGAACCAGGCACATTCTGGCGCTATAGCTTTGCCACCGATGTACTAGCAAGACTTATCGAGGTGATATCGGGACAACGATTTGACGCATATTTAAAGGAAACAATATTCGAGCCGCTGAAAATGCACGATACAGATTTCTATGTCCCCGAGGAAAAGCTCGATCGGCTATCAACCATGTATTTACCCGATGACATGCTGGATTCAATGAGCCCTTGCTCATTACCCATGGACAGCAAAGAAAGTCCTACGAACAGCAATCTGCCCAGTTTTCTATCTGGTGGCGGCGGTCTATTCTCAACACTCTCAGACTATCTGTCCTTTACCCGTATGATTCTCAATCAAGGTAGCCTAGGTGACGCAAATATCCTAAAACCAGACACACTGGCACTCATGCGAACAAACCAGTGCGCAGAGGGCGTCGGCGTAAACTTTCCGATGTGGGATATGCCAGATACAACCTTTGGACTGGGTTTTGCGCTCAAAAATCGTCCCGCAGCCGGCGAACCGGAAAGCGCCGCAGGAGAATACCATTGGGGCGGGATGGCTGGCACACATTTCTGGTGGTCGCCCAAGGCTAATATTACGGGTATTTGTATGACCCAGAGAATGCCTGGGTTCTGGCATCCCTTCAGTCAGGATTTCAAGCGACTCGCATATAAAATTGCGGGGTAAAAAAACAGCGTTTTAGACTGGAGTAAAGACCTCAACTTACACGCACCTCGACCTCGATTAACACTTCATTCACAAAATCTCTCTTGTGCCTTAGCCAAATTAATCATAATTTGAAGCGTCCCTTATGAGAGAGAATTTTATGTATTTCCTCAAACTAGCATCGATTGGTTTAAGTATTACATTCCTCACTTTCACAGTTACAGCATCGGATTGGCCACCAAACAAACAATCAGACACCTACATTCTTAGGTACGACACAATTCATCACCCTGTTAGAGCAAAAACTAGCATGGTGGTTACCCAAAACAAGCAAGCTTCAGAAGTGGGTCGAGATATATTGGCGCGCGGGGGTAATGCTGTCGACGCGGCTGTCGCCACTGGCTTTGCACTCGCAGTCACCCTCCCCCGGGCCGGCAATCTTGGTGGTGGAGGTTTCATGCTCGCGCACATACAAACTAACCCCGCGGACAAGACTAAACATAAACCCAACAGCTCCGTCATGGCGATCGATTTTCGGGGTGAAGCTCCTGCTCTCGCCAATCAGAAATTCTATACAAGAAGGGGCAAAACTGACCGGATTAAAACCAAAACGGGCCATACCGCTTCAACAGTACCTGGAACGGTCGCTGGGTTATATGAAGCTCATCGACGCTGGGGGATATTGCCATGGGCAGATGTTCTAGCGCCTGCCATAACATTAGCCGACGAGGGGATTACAGTCAGCCAGGATCTAGCCTGGGCATTAAATGCAAAATCGATTATTTTGAGCAAAAACCCAGAGGCCTGCGCGATTTATTTTTCCAACTGCTCAAGTTTTGCGGAAGAAGGAACCTTGCTGAAACAGCCTGCGCTTGCAAATACTCTTCGACTTATTGCTAACGGTGGTGCAGATACGTTTTATAAGGGAGCGATCGCAAAAAAAATAGTAGAAGACATGAAAAACAATGGCGGACTTATTCGCCTTTCTGATCTTGCCAACTACAAAGCAAGGGTGATTGATGCCATTAGCACAGACTATCGATCTTATCAGATCGTTAGCATGCCGCCTCCAGCGGGTGGTCTACCGTTATTACAAACACTTAACATCATGGAACACTTTCCTTTTAGAAAATATGGTCCGGGTTCAGCTATGGCGACTCATGTTATGGCTGAGGCGATGAAAAGATCCTATTCCTACCGTGCCAAGTACCTTGGTGACCCGAGATTTCAATCCGTGCCGGTACAAAAAATATTAGACAAAAGACTTGCTGCATCTTTAGCAGCGGAGATTGATCTGACAAAAGCAACACCAGTAGTTGAGATAACACCGCGCCTAGACATCGGGTTCCCTGACAGCCCGAACACAACACATTTTTCTGTCATTGATAAATTTGGCAATGCTGTTGCCACTACATACACGCTTAGCGCTTCCTTCGGCTCCGGAGTTGTTATCGAGAACACCGGCATATTGATGAACAATCAAATAAACAACTATAGCTACAACCCTGACATGAATAGTGATGAGTACGAAAAGATACCAAACAGCCTTCAACCCGGCAAAAGGCCAAAATCAACACAGTCTCCAACGCTTGTTTTCAAAAATAACGACGTGTTTCTCGTCACCGGCACGCCTGGAGGAAAAAGAATTATCACCACTGTCGTGCAATTGATTTCAAATCTGGTTGATCACAATCTCAACATCGCGGAAGCAACAATATTGCCGAGAATTCATCAAGATATCAGGCGGGATGAACTTGAACATGAGCCAGGCTTCAACCCAGACACACTAAATATACTGAATGATATGGGGCATAAATTAGAGTTAGGCGCCAGCATGGGGTCTACTCAATCAATCCATATCATAGACAAAGAAATAACGGGATTTGCTGACCCCAGAAGACCCAATGCCAAAGCATTGCCACTGTAATAAAGGAAATTGATTTGAATATGTTTTATTTTACAAACTGTTAACAATCCCTCGCAATTAATTACTTAATCCCAAACTCGTGTTAACTCGATCGAATTAGCATTGGGGCTAATTGTTGACACAGGTAAACAACTTGAAAAGTTCTCTCTTCCTTTTCCTTGTATTTTGCATATTCACTGCAAATGCGAGCCAAGACACTATCATCCGCAATGAAACTCTTTTTCACCCGGTAACAGGCAAACTGGGCATGGTTTCAACACAGGAGGCGGTTGCAACAGAAATCGGGCTGGATATTTTGAAAAAAGGCGGTAACGCTGTTGATGCCGCAGTCGCAGTAGGATTTGCAATGGCTGTCACTTTACCCAAAGCTGGCAACATCGGCGGGGGCGGTTTTATGTTAATACATCTTGCCGACCAGACAATTGCTATCGATTACCGTGAGATGGCACCGGCAGCGGCACATAAAGATATGTTTCTGGATACAGACGGGACTGTAAACAACGAACTCGCACGAAACAGCTTCCGATCAGCCGGTGTACCAGGCACTGTTGCTGGTCTACTCCACGCATTAAACCAATATGGCACGATGAAACGTGAGGAAGTGCTGGCACCGGCTATCAAATTAGCCGATGAGGGATTCACCCTCAGCTACGAGCTTGCATTAGAGCTAGAAAATCGAAGAAAACAATTAAGTCGCTCCGCAGCGGGTAAGAGAAAATTTTTTAAGGCAGATGGCAAGTCTTATAAGGCCGGAGAGATATTCAAACAAAAAGATCTCGCCTGGTCGTTGAAACAAATATCAAAGCATGGAAAACAAGCGTTCTACGAGGGGAAAATCGCCAAACGAATAGTTTCCAGTACAGAAGCACACGACGGCCTGATCACACTAAGAGACCTTAAAAACTACAAAGTAAAAGAGAGAGAACCGCTAGTTGGCACCTATCGAGGGTATGAAATTGTCTCCATGCCGCCCCCCAGTTCAGGGGGCGCACATATTATTCAAATACTAAACGTTCTCGAAAAGTATGATCTTGAGGCAATGCACCACAACAGCGCCGACTACCTCCATATACTGACTGAAACAATGAAGTACGCGTATGCCGATCGCAGCAGATATCTTGGTGATCCTGACTTTACAGATATCCCGCTGAAAAAATTGCTCTCGAAGTCATATGCAGACAGAATTCGCGCGCACATCAACATGAACCATGCCAGACCTTCCACCGAGATTGGACCTGGACAAAACCTACCAGCTGAAAGCCCGGATACCACTCACTATTCCATTGCAGATTCGAAAGGCAATGTCGTGTCGAATACCTACACTCTAAATTTTAGCTATGGTTCAGGTTTCGTTATTGCGGGCACAGGGATTCTGCTGAATAACGAAATGGATGATTTCTCTGCCAAAGCAGGCTCACCGAATGCTTATGGGTTGTTGGGCGGGAAAGCCAATTCTATCGGGCCACAAAAACGTCCACTGAGCGCAATGACACCAACAATAGTTCTCAAGGATGGAAAACCCTACCTTATCGTCGGAAGTCCCGGAGGCAGCAAGATCATTAATGCAGTCCTTCAGGTTATTCTTAATGTCATTGATCACAAAATGAATATCGCGGATGCATCATCTGTGCCCCGAATCCACCATCAATGGTTACCTGACAAACTGAGTATCGAGCCCGGGATCAGTCACGACACAGCTAACTTACTCTTGAACAAAGGCCATAAAGTCATCACCAGCAAAGCGCTGGGGGCGACACAATCAATCTTAATGAAAGACGGCTTGCTATATGGCGCATCAGATCCTCGGCGACCAGGTGCTCGGACAATGACTTACTAAGGCGTATACACTGCATATTAGCAGCCTTCGGCAACCCTATAATGCTATTTACCCATTTCAAGCGGATACTAACTTGTAGATATTTTTCCCCTAACTTACACTCGAGACACTGGAACGAATAATAAATCGATCGGGGAATTGTCGCTCGTGGACGTAAATCAAAAACACAGCGTTCTTATCGTTGAAGATGAAATAGCTAGTTTAAATCTGCTAGCCAGCTATTTCGAAACCGAGGACTATATCGTTTACAAAGCTCGAGATAGCAGCGAAGCAGAGGCCCATATAGAGACAAAAGCTATCAGCGTTATTCTCATGGACATTAAAATTCCAGGAAAAGACGGGCTTGAATTAACGCGCGAAATTCGCAACAAATCAGATGTAGGTATCATCCTAGTCACTCAAAAAAAAGATGACATTGATAAAATTGTTGGACTGGAACTAGGCGCAGACGACTATGTTACCAAACCTTACAATCCGAGAGAGCTTCTTGTTCGCGTGAAGAACCTAATTCATCGCTCCCAGTCAAGAGCAACCGCTAAACAGCACTCTTTAGAGGGGTCAAAGTATATCGTCTTTCCGCCATGGACCCTACACCTAGGTAGACGACTTCTACAGAAAGAAGGTCAAGAGGATATCCAAATGACCGAAGGCGAATTCAAACTATTAACAACACTGATTCAAAACTCAGGCTCTGTACTGAGTAGAGACCAAATCATGAATCAAATGCAACGCCGTGATTGGTTTCCTACTGATAGAACAATCGATGTTCTAATCGCAAGAATAAGAAGAAAACTCGAAGATGACCGACTAAACCCTCAGTACATAAATACAGCACACGGTACTGGTTATGTTTTCGTTGCCGAAGCCGAATACTTATAACTTCCCAATTAATGTCAGCATAGAGCGAACTACACATCGCTCACTGTAGGATTTTTGTTAGTGCCAGCCTACGGAGTTGTTCGATGAATACGAGTTAACTATTGGTGCTATTTATGGATACCGACTATAAAGTAAAACTTCTAGATAGCTTGTCCTACAGGCAGATGAGAAACAGCGTTATCGTCGCTTTTTTTATCGGTTTAGTTCTCAGCAGTATTCAGATTTATCTCGACTACTTTTCTCAAAAGACCGAGTTAAGCGTACTCATTACCAACGCATTACTCACAGCAAACAACGCGGCCTATCAAGCAGCGTTCAATCTTGATGAAATCGGTGCAGAGCAAATTACAGAAGGATTGGTAAGTAACCAAGCCATTATTGCTGCAACAATCTTTGACAATACTGGAAATATCCTCGGAGGCGCCACAGAGAATGTTGACTTCGAGCGATCAGCACTAGGCACCTGGCTATTTGGGAATCCTCAACTCATTCGAGAGACGCTGTTTAACGCCAGCTTTCACAATCAAGCGGTCGGCGAGCTTTTAGTAACAGTAGACCCCGCTAGGAACGCTTATAATTTTCTACAACGTTCCAGCTTCGTGATACTTTCAGGTCTGATCAGAAATATAATCTTGGCACTTTGTCTGATAGCCGTCATTCACTACACGATCACGCGATCGATCTTAAATGCGAGCAAACCTATTCAGGAAGGCCTGCTCAACAAGACTATTCCCCTGCCAACGAATCACGCTAAAGACGAAATAGGCGTGCTCTTTACCGCTTTCAATAATCATCTAGAAATCATAGACAAACAACATGAGCTAATTGTTAGCAATAACGCTAACCTCGAATCAATTGTCGATGAAAGAACCCGTCAGCTTGATGAAAAAAATAAGGAGCTAGAAAAACAAAAGGAAGCGGCTGTTCAGGTAAGTAAAGAAAAGTCTGATTTTTTAGCAATGATGAGTCATGAGATCAGGACGCCTATGAACGGCATTCTAGGCATGGCTGAATTACTCAACTCAACTTCAGACGTCAGAAATCAACAGGAATATGTCGACGCAATATTAGATTCAAGTAAGTCGTTGCTTGTACTCATGAATTCAGCGCTCGACTACACAAAATACGAACAAGGAAAGGTTTCGTTTGAGTCCAACCCATTCAACCTAAAAAGCCTATTAAACAGCATCCTTTTTCTCCTCAACTCTTCCGTTGAGAAAAAGAAACTAGACCTTACGGCAAATATCGACCCTAAAATCCCGCCTAACCTTTCAGGAGACCAAGAAAAGCTTCGACAGGTATTACTCAACCTCCTAACAAATGCGATTAAGTTTACAACTAGTGGACATGTCACATTATCTGTCTATCTTGCCGAGGATAATATCTTCATTCCTGCCGAGGGCGACGGCAAAGAGATGATCGGCTTGAAATTCTTAGTCGAGGATTCAGGAATAGGCATTCCGGCACAATACAAAGAGACTATCTTTTCCCCTTATAGCCAGGCAGACCATAGTATTTCCCAACGGTTCGGCGGCACAGGATTAGGTTTAGCAATTTGCCGTGAAATTACAGAGAAACAAGGGGGAAGAATTGGCTTTGAAAGCACGTTAAATCAGGGGTCCAGTTTTTGGGTAGAGTTACCTTTTTCTGAATCTACAGCCGAACCAATCGAAACCTCTACTAACCATCGAGTCGATTCATCACCGAGCTATAAAAGTCTTAAGGTGTTAGTCGTTGACGACGTTGAAATAAATCGAAAGCTGCTCCGAGGCCAGTTGGAAATAGACAACCACAGCGCTTTTTTCGCTGCAAACGGCGTTGAAGCTCTGGATATTTTGGCAGTACAGGCTGTTGACCTGATATTGATGGACCTGCATATGCCCGTATTAGATGGCATCCAAACAACGAGGAGAATCAAGGCAAACCCCGAATTGGCTTCTACTCCCATCATTGGCATCACGGCAAACGTAACGCCAGCAATCAACCTTGAGTGCTTAAGTTGCGGCATGGACACACTCGTTGACAAGCCAATTAGTCAATCTAAGTTGAGATCCACGATTGCTCAAATCGACCATATTCAAATTGCCGACTCACAGAATAAGGGAGTAGCATGGCTCGACATTACGATTCTTGAGGAGCACGTTTCCAACCTTGGAGTTTCAAAGGTCAATACCCTTTATGCTGAGGCCGGAGTGTCGGCTAAAGCCATTATTTCCCAACTTGTTCAACTAGATTGTGAGGAACAAGAAAACATTATCGAGTTAGCACATTCTCTTGCCGGTCTTTGCTCAAATTTTGGTTTCGGCCAACTGGGACAGTTGGCTTCGGGTCTGGAAAACACCGTGAGCAATATGACCAAACATCAAACTGAAAGTTACATCAGATCAGTTGGAGAGCTTGGAGATACTACATTTACACGCCTAGGCGAAGTGCTTCAACCGGAAACAAACCCGATATGAATTTGCCAAACCAAATCCTTCTAGGCTTTATCTTGGGGCTCGTTACTGCACAAAATATCTTCGCGGAGAGCATTCAGGTTATTTCCGAAAAAACGCCGTTCACATCCAATGAAGAATCGACTATCGGAGGAGGAGAAGCTACAGCATTCGTTCGCAAGCTGCTAGACACAACGAATCTTAAGTATGAGTTCAGCTATCAGCCTTGGAAACGCGCTTACAATTTCGCACTAAGAGAGAAAAATATACTTATTTACCCTTTAGCAAGAAGCCATACACGTGAAGATCTCTTTGTTTGGGTGGGCGAGCTTATTCCCGTTAATTATTATCTCGTCAAACTAAAGTCTAGAGACGATATCAAAGTAGACGCATTAGCAGATGCAAAAAAATATCGCATAGGCCTCGTCAATTTTCACGTGACTCACGAGTACTTGACAAAAAATAACTTTCACGACCTGCAACCCGTCAATAGCAACCTGCAAAATTTACGCAAAGCCCAACTCGACAGAATAGATTTGTTTCCAATCAGTGATGGTGGATTGTTACAACTCTGCAAACGCCACAAACTTGATTGTGATCAATTTGAACCCGTATTTAAACTCACAGCTATTTCAAACGGCCTCTATCTGGCTTTCAGTAAAAACACTAACCAAGTCATACTCGATCAGTTAGACCGCGGTTTTAAGCAAATGATTGCGAGTGGCGCGCATAGAGAAATTTTCCAAGAGAGATTGGCTGACATTGAGCGCTACGATCAGATTTGGTCAAAATAATCTGCGGATCTTGCAGCATTACTCGCCGAGTAATGGCCGCAATTAGCCACATAAAACGGGATTGATTCAGGACAAGTGGACTTCTTGACGTTGAAGCGAGCAAACCAGGCCCCTGAGTAAGAGAACCTGGCTAGCTTCATTTCTTTTCTTAAATTTCTTTGCTGAGGTTCATATAAACGTATCTTCCTCTATTGCTATGAAGCGCACCGAAATAACCGTGCGCAAGTTCATCTGCGAGCGGTGGTGATTCATCACTCACGTTTCGAACACCAACACGAACACGCGTACCATCTAACCAATTGTCACCTTCAAAAGAATAACCTACATAAACGTTAGTTCTTCTAAAACTATCCACTGGCAACGTTTCCGGGCTACCGTTAACCGTGGCGGTTGTACTCGTGTCAATCACTTCACTGACATAATTTGAGTTGATACCGGCTGCCCACGCGTTAAAGCGCCAATTCAAAGCAATCCGCGTTCGCCATTCCGGGCGACCATTTTGCAATTTCAAATCACCAGCACCAGCAACCGTTCTGTCTACAGGAACAGACGGATCACCTGCGGCTTGCGCTGCAAGCAATATTGCAGGAATAGAACCTGCTTCCTGGTCAAATTTAGTTAGCTTGGCGGCATTAACAGAAAAACTCCACTTACCAAAATCAGTGAAGAGGTCATAGTCAAAACCAAAATCAATGCCTTCGATATTTCTCACACCAAGATTTAGATAATCATTATTAATCACCAGCACCTCATTGGTTGCCGCGTCTCGGATCACGGCAGGATTGCTGGAACCTTGGCTCTGAAGCAAGGAATCATAAAGCAGATGTGAAGAGCCTGGTAAAATGGCAACCAGTTGCTCCTGTTCAATCTTCCAGAAATCCACCGTAAATGTCAGATTATCGACAGGCATCAGGACTATGCCGAATGAGGTATTGGTATCGTCTTCTGGTTCAAGGTCGGTAGAGCCACTACGTATGTCGATGATCCCATAGGTGGTATCCAAGATGGGATCATAAAGACCGTTCGAGCGAGGGACCCCTTCTGCTGTGACTTGGGGCAAACCTGGTGCACGAAAGCCTTCTGAATAAGACGCTCGTAAACTGAGCCAATCAGCTGGCGCATAAAACAGCGCAACTTTGGGTTTAAATCCGCTACTCCCTATATCAGAGTATCGTTCTATACGACCCGCCACCTGCAGCTCCATATATTGTGAGCCTGAGTCGATCAGCGGTAACAGAAATTCAGCATAAGCGGATGACACATTACGACTACCATCAGAATCAGGTGTTGGACTACTACCCCACACATCGCTACCGGACAACGTCACGCCAGTGATCTGATCTACAAGTGGGGTACTACCATCCAACAAATCATCTCGATCATCCGCAAAAGTTTCGCGACGGTATTCGATACCAAACGCAGCACCGACATTGCCAGCCCATGTGCTGAATAACGCATCATTAGTTACGCTGAGATCAAATTGAAACAAACTTGTTTCGGAATCTCGGCTCACGTCAACGAGGAAAGGGGTCATAACACTTTGAGGATTTAAACTGGAATCTCCAGAATTTAAGCTATTGAGATCGCCGCCGGTGAAAATATTATAGGCTGCGCTGGGATCTGTACTATTTATTGCAGCTTGAAAGGCACTTGCACGAATTCTATTTCGCGCTAAATCGTTGGTCTCGGCTTCGGAATACAACAACGCTGTCTCCCACGCCCACTCATTCAATTGCCCCTTTAAACCACCCAAGAGACGAAAGCTCGAATCATCTACTTCGATATCCCTCGTGCCGGTATCAACCGGTCGGTATCCTCTTAAAGTAACGTCTTGACCAAACGGGTTAAAGGCCGCTGTCTGAGCAATCCTGAAACGTTGCGCTGACAAATTATGGGTTTGTTCACGATCGCGATTTGCCGTGGCATTGTAATAAATCGCTTCGCCAAAAAACTCGATATCGTTGTCTAGTTCGTGCGTTAAATAAGCATACAGACTCAATCGCTCTACATCCGAAACCAAGGAGCGGGTTGTGCCCCGATCAAAACGCAGGTCTCTATCGAGCCCCCCTTGATCGACACAAATACCGGGTACGGCCAGTGCTGTCGCTACACATCCGGAAAAAGTGTCAGGCTGAAGGTGGAAACGACCCAGATCCGCACCGGTAAACTCACCCCAGGGTGTTATGCTGCTTCGGTTATCCAACTGGGTGTCACCAATAAACTCAGATGGCAAGCTAGGATCGTTGCGTAGATCATGGCTTCGAGAGTAATCTCTGTCTTGCGCATGCATGCCGTTGCGATTGAAATAACTAACAGACGCTGTCAGGTGTGACTTTCCGCCGTTAAACTCAAACCCCGTCATGCCACTAAGCGTTGTTTCATCAAGTGGTGTACCTTCCGAGCTACCATAGCTCAAACGTAGCTTGGTACCTATGTAGTCACTGTCTAGCTGATAGTTGACAACTCCAGCAACCGCATCGGAACCATAAATCGCACCGGCGCCATCTCGAAGTATTTGTAATGATCTTATGCCCGCTACAGGCAATGTATTAGAGTTCACCGTCGAGACCGGCACGAAGTTCTCACTCTGTGTGCCGGGGTGTGTCACCATCCGACGACCATTAAGCAGTGTTAAAGTATTACCGGTGCCAACACCTCTCAGGTTGATCGAAGATACATCTCCGCGAGCGTCGTTCACACCCCCGTTGCCCGTCGAGGCACCGAATTGAACCGCTCCAATTTGAGGTATCGATCTGAGGAGTTCATCGCCGGTTGACACCCCATAATTATCAATATCCTCTGCGGAAAATGTGGTGACCGGCAAAGTACCGATATCCCGCTCTCGAGTGAGGCGAGAACCTGTGACTTTGACTTCCTCAATTTCACCAGCTGTTTCTTCGGCAATTGCACTGGGTATACCTAAGATGGCACTCGATACCAATCCGAAAATCACCGTCCAGATCAGATTTTTAACCTTAAACATATCATCCCCTCTCACCCCAATTTAGCAGGGCATCGTTTTATTCAATTTTTTTCACCTTAACAACAAGGTCATGACCAAGATCTCACCTCATTACATTACCCTGCCCAAGTAAACATCTACTGCAAATCGCGTATTGATTTGTTCATTATTGTTAACCTGTTGTTAACAAGGCGCTGCACAGATAATTGACATACACGGGCGTGTTCCCCATCCTCTGACCACTACCATTTCGACTTCG
>ERZ1048686.2621-NODE-2621-length-12229-cov-5.851569_pt1 | contig 12229 bp, 8 predicted proteins | sample MGYA00383099_ERZ1048686 | MGnify/ENA primary metagenome ERZ1048686 (study PRJEB29581, sample SAMEA5548369) | metagenome | biome: marine; feature: coastal; material: water | depth 25 m | study: Short-term variability in the microbial, nano- and picoplankton...
CCAAAGGAGCATTAGAAGATTACAGAAATCGACAATTCAAATACGAAAAAGCGATGAATGCTCAGCAGACATCTTGGGGAGAAGCAAATTGGGGAATAAAAAAAGCTGCTAATGATCAATCCAAAATGCTTGAAAAAGACGAAAGAAAGAAGTTTAACGAGGCAATCGAAAAATCTCAAAAAGCTATTAATGAAATAGCACAAAAGCACCACGAAGCTGTTGGGAAATTACATAAAGATTAAATTTCGATAATTTTAAAAATCATTAGAAAGCCACTTTCGAGTGGCTTTTTTTTATGTCTATTATTTTTTTTGAACCAAAACCTTTGATAATTTTTATATTTAAGGTGTAATGTATCAAACGAAAAAAGAAGACATACCAAAAGATTGGTTTTGGGGCCTAAAAAACCACTGGAGAGCTGATTTAACGGCCTCATTAAGTGTCGCGCTTGTTGCGCTGCCTTTGTCTATGGCGATCGCTGTGGCTTCGGGTGTTCAGCCTTTATCCGGACTCCTTTCCTGTGTTATTGCTGGACTGGTCACTACCTTCTTTAGAAGTGGAAAGCTAACCATTAACGGTCCTGCTGCAGGAATGATCACTGTGATTTTTGGTGCAATCATTTCTTTAGACGACGGAAGTGGGCATGCCATTAATTATGTTTTAGCAGCGATTGTTGTTTCAGGTATTCTCCAAGTTTTACTTGGACTACTAAAGCTCGGCAGAATAGCCGAAATCTTCCCATCATCAGTTATACATGGTATTTTGGCAGCTATTGGTGTAATTATTTTTGCCAAACAAATGCATGTAGCCATTGGTACATCTTCCGATGCCGGAAACGCCGTTGGCATTTTAAAAGATTTAGTGGACCAGCTCCCAAATGCAAACCCTTATATCGCTCTGATATCTATAACAGGTATATTTTTAATGTTTTTCCACTCAAAGATTAGCTATAAGGTGTTTCATACCATCCCCGCTCCAGTATGGGTGTTGGCCATTTCGATTCCCATTGTTTTAACTTATAATTATTTTGATGGTCAACACATCGATTTTTTAGGATTGACTTTTGAAAAACCAACAAATTATCTCATATCTATTCCTTCGGACCTTACAGAAGTGTTTTTGTATCCAGATTTCTCAAAATTAAATACCGGTGTTTTTTGGCTTGTTGTCCTTTCACTAACTATTATATCATCTATTATCAGTCTTGCTGGAGCAAAAGCCATAGACAAGCTGGATCCGTATAAGCGTAAAACAAATCTTAATCGTGACCTTATGGGGCTTGGCGCGAGTACCATTGTTTCTGGAATGCTTGGAGGGTTACCCATTTTGAATGTGATTGTGCGTAGTACTGTAAATGTACAGAACCAAGCAAAAACCAGATGGTCTAATTTTTTCCATGGCTTCTTGGTTCTTCTTTTTATTGTTGTTCTTCAGCCTGTGATGAATATGATTCCGTTAGCGGCGTTAGCGGCAGTTTTGGTTTTTGCAGGAATAAAGTTGGCCTCTCCAAGAGTATTTAGCGAGGTGTACAAAGAAGGTGTTGAACAGCTTGTATTTATGGTCTCCACTCTTTTGTTTACTGTGTATAACAATTTACTTTTTGGTTTGATTGCGGGTATAATTATAACGCTTATCACCCATATTTTAATTGCCCGTATTTCTGTTCCTCAATTTTTCATATATGTCTTTTCTCCACGAAACATAGAACTCAAGAAAAATGGAAGCGATTATGAAATAAAAGTGCGGGGGGTTGCTAACTTCCTTACCTTACTCAAGCTTTTAAAGAAGCTTGAAACAATAGCCCCAGGTACAACATTAGAAATTGACTTTTCAGGAGCAAAAATAATTGACCTAACCGTGCAGGAAGCATTAGACAATTTCCAACGATCCCATGAACTTACTGGTGGAAGTGTGAACTTTGTTGGCTTACACAAGCACGTAGCATCTACCAAACACAAGTTTGCTCTAAAAAGCAGTACGGCACCTATTGCAAATAAAACCTCACCTCGACAAAAAATATTAAGAGCGCTTGCCAATGCAAATAAATGGACCTTTGAATTGGGTCAGGACAATCGATTCCGAAAGCTTCAAAACTTTCATTTTTTTGATTCTAGACCCATCGAATACAAAGAAAACATTCTTCAAGGCACATATGATGACACAAATTTAGATTGGGAAATTTCAGATGTTACTTTTTCTGAAGGAGCCATGCTTGCCAAAGAAGTTTACCATTCTACTATGCAATATATCAAATTGCCTAAAGAAATGCCTCCATTTATTTTAAGACGAGAAGAGCTTGTTGATAGAGTCTTTGACCGTGTTCGAGTTTTTGGCACCATGAAAGACATCAATTTTAAATCCAATCCTGAGTTTTCTAAACTATATTATCTTAAAGGAGAGAAAAGAGAAAAAATAAAAGAAATATTTAACGATGATGTTCTTGCCTTTTTTGTTGAATACCCAATTGAACATGTTGAGTGTACTGGAAAAGAGCTCCTAATTGCTGGAGGAATAGGAATAACAAAAACTGAAAATATTGTTCCGCGGATCAAATCAATAGCTGAGCTCATGACAATAATGGATAAAACAGTCTAATGAATTCAATAAAGCGAAATGCTTTTAAAAATGAGGTAAAAATTGGTCTATTAGCTTTGTTTTTATTGTACTTGTTCAACTCTTGCATCCCATTAAAAAGTATATTTTCAGGTCATCCAGACGCAAAAGACACCTATCGTTTTAAAAATAAAGAAATAACCTCCGACAGTTGTTTTTCATTTCAAAAATTGATTAACGTTAATGGATTCAAGGTTAACGATTGGACAACTGATCAACCAAGATTTAGGTCAGTAATGGATGTCATTAAAGAGCATAGTGTACGTGCATTTGTTCTGATACAAAACGACACTATAAAAGCTGAATACTACCGAAAAGGCTTGGATGAATCAACAATGCACCCCTCCTATTCTATGGCAAAATCATTCATTTCTTGTTTGATTGGAATTGCAATTGATGAAGGGCATGTCAAAAGTGTGAATCAAAAGGTCCAAGAATTCATCCCAGAAATACTCATAAATAAAAACGGAAAACACCTAAGTATAAAACATCTTCTCAACCATACTTCGGGAATCAGGTTTAGTCTGAATCAGGATGCCAGGTTGTATTACGGTAATAATGTAGGTGCTGAACTTGAAAAAATAAAATTCAACAATAATCCAGGTGAAGAACAGGAGTATTTAAATATAAACACACAGCTTTTAGGTCTAATTCTTAAAAGGTCTACGGGGCTCAGCGTTTCAGAATATGCACAGCAAAAACTATGGACTTCGATAGGAATGTGCAGCTCTGGTATTTGGTCCACAGACCATTCAGATGTAGAAAAATCCTTTTGTTGCCTTTCAGCTACAGCATTAGACTATGCAAAATTTGGAAGATTGTATCTCAATAAAGGACAATGGGAAGGTGAACGGGTTTTTAGCACTGACTGGTATAACGAATCGATTAGAAGAGATACGACTCAAGGAAGCAGTCATAATTATAATTATTCTTGGCATATTGGACTAAAAGAGTATGAAGACTACATGGCCATAGGTTTATACAAGCAGCATATTTACATCTCCCCAAAAAAGAAAATTGTCATTGTTTTGTTAAATGATCGAGAAAACAAACTAAAAGCAGAACGTATAAATTGGTGGTTCATATTTCGCCAACTCGTTGATCAGCTCTAAATAGTGAGTGTTGGGTTTGTCTATTTGTTGTTTTATCGCTAATTTCCTTTATGCTAAATCTTTCAATTGGCATAATTAAAGTATATCATTTGTGTAGAATCATTTTTTGTTGCGTTCTTATTCTATTTTATTCTTGTGAAGACCGAATAATTCCTAAATCAAAAAAGGAAGTAGAGCTTCATTACAGAAAGTATGACACAACTAGCTCATACAAAACCAATCCTATTTATGGCAATAAGATTGAACATTCAATCAATTCAAAAAATGAATCAATCACCGGGGATAATAAAATAAAGATCGATGGAAAGCGAATAGATTTCAGAACACTTAAGCAGCCCAAAACTTATAGACTTAAAGCTCCAAAACGAATAAATACCAATGGAATAATTAATATTCCATTGGACTTAAATAAAGTTCAGAAACGAATGGTGGATTCTAGCACCTTTTTGAAAACGGCATTCGGCTCTTCCACTATAAATCCTGCAAAAAAAACAAATGTTAAATTAAGCAAAGTTAAAACGAAAATACCAGCATTAGTTGATGCCAAAACACCAATATATAAAGGAAAAGCGATTAAAAACATTAAATATCTCGATGTAAAACAAGGAACCAGTTCTTCCTATATATGGGATGTCTTTCATGACAGTAAAAACCAAATATGGATGGGTACTAATGGCGGTGGTGTAAGCGTATATACTGGAGATAAATTTCGTCATTTCAACGAAGATCATGGCTTAAGTAATAATTTTATTTGGTGTATTGAAGAAGATAGAAAAGGCAACATGTGGTTTGGAACTTCTGGTGACGGGGTTTGTATGTTTGACGGAAACAGTTTTTTTCAATTAGAATTTGAAAAAGGCTTTAAAGCAACTGATATTAGATTTATTTATGAAGATAAATCGGGTCTCATTTGGATTGGCTCTGAGGATTATGGGGTATTTACATACAACGGAGAAACACTCACTAATTACACTGTGAACGAAGGTTTACTCAGTAATAAAACTCAAAGTATCTACGAAGATGATAAAAACCGAAAATGGATTTGTACTTCAGAAGGAATAAATATTATTGATGGTGATTCCATTTTGAGTATCACAACAAATGAAGGACTTAAGTCACATGACATCAATAAGGTTATTCAAGATGGTAAAAAGAACTTTTGGATTGCATACTTGGAGAATGGTATCGATCTTTATAATGGAGAATCTTTTACAAACTATAATTCAAAAAACGTCTTAACCGGGGATAATATTTACGACCTCTTATTGGATGAAACTGACAATGTATGGATTGCCTCATACAGTGGGGGTCTTTGTCAATTTGATGGTAAAGAATTTACATGGATAAATGAAACCAATGGATTGAGCGGAGAACATGTATTAAGCCTGGAAAATGATAAGTCTGGCAACCTATGGGCAGGAACTGATGGTGATGGAGTTGACATCATAAATTTAATATCATTCGAGAATTTAAATAAAGGAAATGGTATAATTAACGATTACATATATGCAATCTGCGAAGACCAACATAATCAAATCTGGTTTGGTGGAGAAGATGGAGGGCTCATGATGTATAAGGAGAATCACTATTTCGAAATGCCCCAATTCAACACCTTATTAAGTAAACAAATAAATAAAATTTATGAGGATAGTAAAGGAAACATATGGATTGCTACAGAAAAAAAAGGAGTCATTAAAATTAGTGGTTCAGAATTCATGTTTTTTAAGGAAGAAAATGGACTGATATCAAATCAGATATATGAAGTAATCGAAGATGATAATGGAATAATGTGGTTCGGGTCATCTGAAGACGGCCTTTGCTCTTTTGATGGAAGTTTTTTTACCCATTACACTGAAGAAAATGGTCTTTATTCCAACAAAATAAGAACAAGCTCAAAAGACTTTGAAGGCAATTTGTTTTTTGGCACTTGGGGTAGCGGTGTTATTAAATACGATGGTGTCTATTTTCATCGCATCACTGAAAATGAGGGCTTACATGGCTCTATTATAATTTCTTCATATAATGACTCTAAAGGTAGAGTCTGGTTTGGGTCACTGTCCCATGGCGCTTGCATGCTTGACGGGTCTACATTTCACTATTTTTCAACTAAAACGGGGCTAAGTAATAATAAAATTTGGTCAATTATTGAGGATACGAGTTCATCATCGATTTGGATCGGCACAGAAAACGGTTTAAATCAGCTTCAGAACATTGAGCTTGGAGTCAATAAACAGCATAATTGTATGTCTTATAATTGGAATGACGGGATTCGCTGTGTTGACTTTTTAAAATCCAGCGCAATCGTTGATCATTCGGGGGCGCTTTGGTGGGGTACAGGAAAAGGGCTCACTAAGCTGATCAGAAAAAACCTTCCCGCAAATAATTCGATTCCTAATCTAAGGTTAAGAGATATTTCAATCAACAACAGGTATATTGATTACTTAAACCCTCCTGATAGTTTAAAATCAAAAATCTCCTATTCATCGGTTAATAAATTTGAAAATGTACCTAAGGATTTGGTTCTTTCATATGATAACAATCACCTTACGTTTGTTTATTCTGCAATTAATTGGTTTAAACCACAAGGAATTACCTACAGCTACATGATAGATGGATTGGATGAACATTGGAGTCCCCCGTCAAGTGAATCACGTGCTGACTTCACAAACATCCCCGATGGCTCTTATATATTCAAAGTGAAATCGAGGATTTCTGGTGGCGAATGGTCTGAACCCTTAGAGTATCACTTTACAATTACTCCTCCTTGGTGGAATACCTGGTGGGCGCAAACCAGTTATATCCTATTTGGCGTCTTGCTCGTTTGGTTGTTCATTCTGCAACGAACCAGAAGACTCAGATTGCGACAGCTTAGACTTGTTAAAGAAATTAAGTCCGCTACCAGTGAAATTAGAGAGAAAAAGAATGAAGTTGAACGCCAAAAGAGCTCAAATCTCGAAATGTCAAAGAGAATTCTTGAACAAGACAAACAATTGATTTTGAGTGCAACAGCGAATACCGTCGCACATAGCCTAAATAGCCCATTAGGCGCGATCAAGGCCGGTGCTGAAAGTATCATCTATATTTACAATGATATATTTTCCAATGTGATACAAAAATGTTCTCCTCACCAAATCACTTTTGGGTATAATTACGCAAAAAAATATAACGGCAGTCTCACGGAATCAGGAATGGGATCTCTATCTAGAATTAAAAAAATCAAAGAATATATCATTAAAAATTTTAAATTAAAGGAAGAAGAATGTGACGAGCTCAGCGTATTAATTAGCAAAGTTTATATTGAATCTGAATTAAACTCTATTACTGAATTTATCATCAAACAAGAAAACAAGAAAGAAGTAATAAAAATGATTACCACTTTGGTTACATTTGAACAAATCACTTCGAATACTTTAAATGCCACTCAACAATCTTCAAAAGTAGTTGAGTCCCTTAAAAAGGCTCTAAAAAAAGGACGTACTGATAAAAAAGTATCGGTTAATGTTCACAAAAGTATTATAGCTGTAATGGAAGTTATAGACGACGAAATTCAAAAGTCAGGAGTAATAAAAAATATTGTAGACAAAGATGTATTCTACAATAACACCAATGAATATAAGTTTTTTCAGCTTTGGTCCAATCTATTTACATTGCTCCTAAATAGTTCTGAGAATAAAGTAATAATTCAGATACGATCAGAAAAACACAATGGAAGCTTAAGTATTCGTTTTGAAATAAATTTCAAACTCAACGAGCATTTATTTGACGAAAGTGTTTACGACATAATTATGAACAAAAAGCAAAATTCAATTGACCTGTCAAGAGCTGTTATTAAAGACATTATTGAAGAATACAAGGGGAGTATTTCTATCAACAACAAACAACAGACTAGTGTGATCAATGTTCAAATTCCAATTGATCAGAAATAAGCCCAAACTGCATCAGATGGTGTGTTAAGTGTTTCCTTAGCATTCGATCCCACTGCTGTTTATTTAACGGGCCATAATTGGGATGATTCGTGATTAATTTCGGGGTGTTAGAAAAAGTCTCTTCATAAACCGTCCATGTTTTCTCAAATTCCAAAATAGCACCAATTATGTTTTTATTTCGAATGATTCTGTTTTCCGGAGCAAAACTGACCTTGAAGTTTTTGGGAAAGGCAGCATCTGAATTTAAAATAGCAATCATCTTATTCCAGTGTTTTTCATGCACCTCAATCTTTTCCATTGGATTACCAATTGCCATATTTAAAGAATCTGTTAGATGCTCAATCATCCCCAACGGTGTCAATGAACCCCATATCGGCACACTCTTTTCATCGAGCTTTTTTAGGTATTTGACCACGCTATTTAATTCTGGCTCAATAAACCCCATTATTTTATAATCACCCCTTTTTGTCCGAGAATTTTAATCATCTGCATGTTTTTTGAGCATATTGATTCCGCAGGAAACACAAATCGTTTATCATACATGACATCATTCACCCAAAAGCTCACCCAGTATTCATTTGAAAGCCCAAATATTTCTGGCATAATCGGCTCTATCTTTGCCGCTTCATTTGGCAGCAATAATTCAATACAATGCCGTAAGGTCGAAGTCTTGATTTTTTCACCAGTTTGCGTGTTCTCACCATATCCCGTAGTTGATACGATAATTCCCTCCATGATATCTTCTCTTAAATTAAGAAGGTAAGCATAATACACTTTTTCACTCTCAACAAGCACCTCAACAATAGCAACCGATACATTTTCAACCTTCGGGCCCTTCAATTCATCTTTCATTATTATCTGATTTGAGAAACAATTTTATCTGACATGTTTAAATACCTGTACAAATCAATGGTATGCCCTATTTTTTCATCGTTTTTTTGACGAAAATCTTTATCATTTATTCTGTTTGTTGGGATTTTGTAATGTGAATCCCGTTTGCTTCCCAAGCGCACTATAACCCTGTTTTTACTTGGAATTGCAATCATATACTGACCCTTTAAACCCCGACAATAATAAATTGGATTCCCCTCGTTTTTATAGACCCAAGTATGCCAACCATATCTCATATTTGGAACGTTTTCTTTGGTTTTCATTGTTGGAGTATCCAACATTTTATCCATGTACCATTTTGGCACGATCTGTTTGCCATTATAAAAGCCATTATTTAAAAGCAATTGTCCCAATAATGCATAATCACGAGCCGTAGCATACATGCAGCAAAATGCTTTTTCATCGCCTCCTTCTTTGTCTAGACTCCAAAAGGCATTATTTCGAGCACCTAGAGGAACCCATAGCTTCTCTTCGGTATATTGATTGATTGATTTACCTGTTGCCTTTTCTATAATAAATCCTAAGATCTGTGAATTGCCACTTTGGTAATTAAAATTTACGCCGGGCTTATCAATAACACGCAAACGGGTAACCAAACCATATAAATCAGTCCCATAATACCCTTCTGCAGCCTCTGACAATGGATTCTTTCCACTTTCAACCCAATCAAAACCAGCGGACATAGTCAACAAATGACGTATCGTGATTTTTTCTCTTCCGTTTTTGTTGAACTCAGGAATATACTTCCCTGCCAAATCATCTACACTTGTGATCTTTCCTTCTTCGATTGCAATCCCAATAAGCATTCCTATGACCGACTTTGCCGCTGAAAAAGAATTTGAAACTTGATTCTGAGTATGCTCATCAAAATATTTTTCATACACCAAGGTGTCCCCTTGAAAAATCAAAAATGCCTTGGTATCCATTTCTTGGTGATAATCGATGTCCCCTTTTGATAATTTAATCGTTGAATTCTTTTTTACAATAAAATTATAGGGCTGATTTGATTTTTTAATGGTGTTTACCGGAAATAATTCTAAATCATAGATCGTAGGCCCTAGTTTTCCTCTTAGATATGTTTTTGCAATACCAGAATAAAGATAATATCTGCCAGAGAGAAGAATAAATAAGTTAACAATAACCATAATGGTTAAAAGACTATATGCTGTATATTTTAATACTTTTTTAATCAAAACAATACTTAATTTTCTTTTAAAACAAAGCCGAAAAGTGACTGAAATTCTTCTATTATAATGGCTTCTACTTTCTTTTTATCGATCTTTTTACCAAGCTCTTTCTGCATGGAAGTTACGGCTTTATCATCTATTCCACAAGGCACAATGTGAGAAAAGAAATCCAAATCGGTATTGACATTAAATCCAATACCGTGCATGGTAACCCACCGAGAACTTTTAACGCCCATCGCACATATTTTCCTTGCAGAGGGGAGCTCCGAATCTAACCACACGCCAGTCATTCCTTCAATGCGAGACGATTGAATATTAAATTTTAATAGGGTATTTATTACCGCCTCCTCTAAGAAACGCATGTACTTATGTATATCAGTGAAAAACTGTTCCAAATCCAATATTGGATAGACAACAAGCTGACCCGGTCCGTGATAGGTGATGTCTCCTCCGCGATTGATTTTATAAAAAGAAGCTTCTTTGGATGCTACTTCTTTTTCAGATAATAACAAATTCTCCTCTTTACCACTTTTACCAATCGTGTAAACATGTGGATGTTCACATAAAATCAGATAATTAGAAGGAAGAGGGAGGTCTTCACCATTTCTAATTGCTATTTTACGGTCAATGGCTTGCCTAAAATATTTCTCTTGTATATCCCAAGCTTCTTTGTAGTCAACCAGCCCAAGATTGATAATAGTTACTTCAGGTAGGGAATTCATTAAAATTTAGCTAGCTCACCTTTTAAATAATCGATAATTTCAATGTCAATAATGTCTGCACCATTCATCTCACAAAGATAATAAGAGGCCCAGTCTACGATGTTAATCAGGTAAATAGATCTTTCAATAAATGAATCTCCTTTTGCGTGAACCAAAAGAACTTTTCCGCATTTTTTTTCTACTGCTTCTTGTGAAATTTCAAATCGTTTGTAATTTCTAGGGTGAAGATCCCCCGTATTGAAAAATATCGGAGCAAATCGATCATCCCCACCGGTCCATCCAACCAATTCATTGTGATTCATCTCAGGAATTACATGGTGCCACCCTAGGTATTTCGAGTTTTCATTAAACTGTTGGCGGGCCCGTACGATCACCCCCTCATACTTGGCTTCGGCATAATAAATTCCCACCTTCTTAAAGAGATGTGATGCCATTTCTTGAGCCAATTTATGTATAGATTCCTTTTCTTTTAAGATCAAATCCCCTCCCTTAAGCATACTTGCTTTGTGCTCGTGAGAAACGAATCCTAATTCGGCAAAAATATGAAGCAATTGAATCACTGAGTAGGCTAAGGCGCTTCTCGGAGGGTTCCCGCCTGGCACAATAATACAATCGTAAGCGTTCTCCTCACAAAAAGTCTTTAGCTTCCCGCCACTACAAATACAAATAATATGACTTCCCCTTGACTTCGCCTCATCAATCGCTATAGTCGTTTCCTCCGTATTACCAGAATAGCTAGAACCTATTACCAATGTACTCTCATTAACAAATGCTGGGATAGTATAATCATTAACTAGAGTGACCGGTAATTTAATCTCATCCATCAACCAGTTCGCCACCATTTTTGCTCCGATCCCCGATCCACCAAGACCACACATTACAATATTCTTGATGTCATTTTTCGGTCTTTTTAGATTCGTAGACTCAGCAATACTTATTGCTTCTTTTATATTATCTGGGAATGCTTCTATTAATTCTTTCATAATTACTTCTTATAATGGGATATTTCCGTGTTTTTTATTTGGTAATTTTTCTGTTTTATTTTCGAGCATTTTAAATCCAGATACCAATCTCGACCTTGTTTCTTTAGGAAAGATGACCTCATCGATAATTCCTCTTTCTGCCGCTCGATATGGATTAGCAAACATTTCAGCATACTCTGCTTCTTTTTCTAACCACTTTTCTTCTCTGTTTTCTGCTGATGCAATTTCTTTTTTAAATATTATTTCTGCAGCACCTTTTGCACCCATCACGGCGATTTCAGCTGTTGGCCATGCAAAATTAAGATCTGAACCTATGCTTTTTGAATTCATTACATCAAAAGCGCCACCGTACGCCTTTCTTGTAATTACTGTGATTCTTGGAACCGTGGCCTCAGAAAAAGCATATAATAACTTTGCACCGTGAGTAATAATTCCGCGCCATTCTTGATCCGTCCCTGGAAGAAATCCTGGAACATCCTCAAAAACCAATAGAGGGATATTAAATGCATCACAAAAACGAACAAAACGCGCTCCTTTTCGAGATGAATCAATATCTAAAACTCCTGCCAATGAAATGGGTTGATTCGCAACAACTCCAATTGTTCTTCCCTCAAGTCTGGCGAAGCCAACTACAATGTTTGTAGCAAAATCTTTATGTACTTCTCTAAAAGAGGATGTATCAATTACACACTTAATTACCTTTCTAATATCATAAGGCATCGTGGCATTTTCTGGTATAATAGATTCTATTTTTTCAAGATTTGATTTGTCAAATTCAAACACAGAAGGATGTGG
>ERZ1048686.2624-NODE-2624-length-12221-cov-6.415667_pt1 | contig 12221 bp, 8 predicted proteins | sample MGYA00383099_ERZ1048686 | MGnify/ENA primary metagenome ERZ1048686 (study PRJEB29581, sample SAMEA5548369) | metagenome | biome: marine; feature: coastal; material: water | depth 25 m | study: Short-term variability in the microbial, nano- and picoplankton...
TAGATGGGCCCTGTTGATTTTATTAGGGCTCATACCTTGTAGCCTATATTTTGCGTTTTATCCCATTTATCAATCTGATGTTAAAAATGAGTATCGTGTCATTCAAATTAGAGCTGATTCGCTCAAAAAGACAAATCGTTTTGAAATAATTGCCTTACCGAATTGCCCTTATTGCATCTCTTCCGTTGATTTAATCAATCAGTTTAAAAAAAGGAACCCTAATTTGAGTGTTGAGTATAAGATTGTTTCTGTGGGTTCGAAGGAAGGCAAGCTCGAAAAGGAACTGCGGAGGGTTGGGTTGAAATATTCGACGCTTCAATCAGGAGAAAAAATGAGACACATCGTTCGAGGCTCTTATCCTACCTATGTTTTCTATCAAAAAAACAAGAGTGATATTCAAATATGGAATAACAATTCATTCGGAACCAAAGCATTGGACTATATTGAGTCACAATTAAAATAAAACGAAATTATTTTCTTTTATTTCTTCTTTTCTCTAGCCATTTAGGCATCTCTTTTTGAGTTTCTTTTCCAACGAGTTTTTCAATCAAATCCGGTCTTTTTGCCTTTTGAAGCTTATTCTTAATCCAATTTCTATTTTCTTTTTTGTACCAGAAGAAAAACTTATTTTGATCTTGCTTTTCTTCTTTGGTTTTAACCGTTTCAATGGGTTTTAAAGTGTAAGGATGAACTCCTGCGTAATAAATTACAGTGGCTACAGTCATGGGCGTTGGTGTGAAATCCTGTACCTGCTCTAGCTGAAAACCCATATCTTTAGTCTCGGCAGCAAGATTTGCCATATCAGTATCGTCACATCCAGGATGAGAAGAAATAAAGTAAGGAACCAGCTGTTGATTTAGCTGATGCTTTTCTGAAATCTTATCATACTTTTCTTTGAACTTGTGAAAGTATTTGAAAGATGGTTTTCGCATCACCCGTAATGTTTGATCAGAGGTATGTTCTGGCGCAACTTTTAAACGTCCACTAACGTGTCGAGTGATGACTTGCTCGATATATTCATCATGGTTGCCATCATCATTGTTTTTATTAAAGTCATCAACAAGTAGGTCATATCTGATACCAGACCCCACAAAAGCCTTTTTTACTTTGGGATGTTTGTCTACTTTTTTGTAAAGCTCGGTCATTTGCTTGTGAGAAGTATCCAAATTATTGCAAATTACGGGGTGGATACAGCTAGGGGAAACACATTTCTCACAGATAGACTCGTCCTTTCCTTTCATCTTATACATGTTCGCCGATGGACCTCCTAAATCAGATATGTAGCCCTTAAAGCCAGGAAGCTCAACAACTTCTTCCAGCTCACTTAATATGGATTTTTCACTACGTGAGGCGATAAACTTGCCTTGATGAGCGGAAATGGTACAGAAGCTACATCCCCCAAAACAACCTCTATGCATGTTAATAGAAAACTTAATCATCTCATAGGCAGGAATGGTTCCTCTTTTTTTGTATTTCGGATGAGGTTCCCTGGTATATGGAAGGTTAAATGAGGTATCAATCTCCTTTTCATTCATTGTTTTGTAGGGAGGATTAATAATCAATATTTTGTTCTCTACATGTTGTATGATTCGATTGGCTTCCCACTTGTTAGACTCAACCTCTACAATTTTAAAATTTGAAGCATATTTGATTTTGTCCTTGAGACATTCCTCGTGACTCGCAAGCTCAACGGTTTCCCATTTCTTCATCTTAGGAAGTTCTTGATCTGCCTCCTGCAAAAATGCAACTTGTTTTATTGTTTTTACATGTTCAAAAGGGACTCCCTTTTTCAATAATCTTAGTATTTCTCTGAGAGGCTGGTCTCCCATTCCATAAACCAAAGCATCTGCTTTCGAGTCGACAAGAATAGAAGGCATTAATTCATCTTTCCAATAATCATAATGTGTTACCCTCCTTAAAGAAGCCTCAATGCCCCCAATAAGAACAGGTGTATCAGGGAATAAGTCTTTTAAAATCTTGGAATATTCTATCGATGCATAATCAGGTCTAAAACCTGAAACGCCACCTGGAGTGTAAGCATCTGTTGAACGAAGTCTTTTATTCGCCGTGTAATGGTTGACCATGGAGTCCATACAGCCTGCCGTAATGCCAAAAAACAAATTTGGTTTGCCTAATTTTTTAAAGTCTCTTAAGTCATCTTTCCAATTGGGTTGTGCTACGATTCCCACCTTGAGGCCTTCATCCTCAATTAATCGACCAATAACCGCAGTTCCGAAAGCAGGATGATCAACATAAGCATCACCTGAAATAAGAATGATATCAAAACTCTCCCACCCACGTTTGGAAGCTTCTTTAAAAGACATCGGAAGCCAGTCAGAAATGGGCCTAAGCTCGTTCATTGTGCAAATATAAGGATAACTCAGACCAATAAAATGAGGTTTTAAGAAAACCAAGTTCATTTGATGGAAAAAAATCATTAATTAAATTCAGATATCTATGATTTTTTTAATTTTGATTAAAATAATTTAAAATAAAAATATATGTCTTTTGAACTACCTCAGCTTTCATATGCCTATGATGCATTGGAGCCACATATTGATGCAAGAACTATGGAAATACATCATTCCAAACACCATCAAGGATACACGAATAATCTTAATAATGCCATTTCAGGAACAGACCTAGAAGGCAAGTCCATATTGGATATTTTATCAAGTTGTTCGGACAAACCAGCTGTTAGAAATAACGGAGGAGGTTTTTATAATCATTCTTTATTTTGGGAAATCATGTCTCCAAATGGAGGAGGTAATCCTTCTGGAGAGCTTGCGGATGCAATAAATAGCGCTTTTGGTTCTTTTGAAGCTTTCAAAGACGCTTTTTCGAAAGCAGCGGCAACTCGATTTGGTTCTGGTTGGGCTTGGTTGTGTGTTACGGATGGAAAGCTTGAAGTTTGTTCAACTCCAAACCAAGACAATCCTCTCATGGGTGAGGGTTGCGGAGGAACACCGGTCCTTGGACTTGATGTTTGGGAGCATGCATATTATTTAAATTACCAAAACAGAAGACCTGACTACATTAACGCGTTTTTTAACGTTGTAGATTGGAATAAGGTATCAGCGAATTATTCATCAGCGAAGTAATTCAAATCGAGACATTTTAATTGAAATGTATGGGGTGTTATCCAAATATATTTAGATACTGCTCTTTATGTTTTTAATATTGTCATTTTTGTTTTAAATTCGTGTTACACTAAAAATATATTTATGAAAAAATTAATACTTTCTTTAATCGTGGTAGTATTTGCATTTGCAAGTAATGCCCAAGTAGTTGTAAGAGGAGTGTCTCCTGTTGCAATTGCTAACAATTTTGCATTTGAATGGGCCGATCCTGCCGGCGGAGATTGGGCTTGTCCAGATTTCTTAATACCGAACACCTTTGTTGAAGCACCAATAATGTTGGTAGATGACGGAACTCCAGGTGTAAATGACCAGTATGCATTTCAACATCTATTGGCGCAAGAATCTTGTAATCCATTGGTGAATGATTTGACTGGTAAGATTGCTGTTTTTTACAGAGGATCATGTCAATTTGGTACCAAAGCATATAATGCGCAAGTTGCTGGTGCTGTTGGTTGTATCATAATCAATCATACAGGTGATGCCGTTGGTATGGCCGGTGGAGATGATGGGTTGAATGTTACCATTCCTTTGGTTATGGTAAGTGAAGCTGATGGAGCGACGATAGTAGCTGAAATGTTAAATGGTGAGGTTGTTATGTTTTTGGGTAACAAGCAAAACCTATATGCCAATGACGGAGGTTCTTCAGAATCTGATGTTTTAAGCCCTCGTTATGGTTCAATTCCACAAGCTATGGCAAACAATAATTATTCTTTTCAAGTTGGAATGCAGATGTACAATTTCGGGCAAGATGATAATACATTTAATGTAGGTGTATCTGTTGATGGACCCTCTGGAAATGTTTATTACAATACAGTTTCTGCTTTTGTAGCTTCAGGAGATACTTTGGCGATTTTTAATGGGAATCCTTCAGAGTTTTCTACAGTTTCTGCTGCTTCTTGGGAGGTTGGAAACTATAAGGTGACTTATAGCATTGCAATTGATGGTCAAACTGATGAGTCAGATTTCGATAATACATACATTCGTGATTTCAGTATTACCAACGATGTATTGTCATTGGCTCACGTAGATGAAGCGACAAGTATGTTAACTGTAAATTCTTTTCCAAGCAATGCATCAACAAGCTACCAAACATGTATGCAAGTTCAAGACCTTTACCCTGGTTCAAACTATGGTGTTGAAGGATTATACTTCGCAGTAAATTCTCCAGACACATTGTTAGTTGGAGAAGAGGTGTTGATGGATGTGTTTGAATGGAATGATGCCTGGGTAGATGTCTCAGGAGGATGGGCTGGAATTACTTTTGATGCCTTAGATCAAGTAGGTGGTGGTTTATATTACCCATCATCGAATGCAGATAATGGTATGGTTGTTTACGCTCCTTTAGATGAGGCGGTTTCCATGTATGATGACCAAAGATATTTGGTTTGCTTAAGTACTTATAATCCTGCTATCTCTTTTGGATATGATAATTCATTAGATTACGATGCGAATTACTCAATTTATCTTCAACCGATATCACCATTGAATATTGATGATACATGGTATTCTGGATGGACAGGAACATCTGCACTAGCACTTGGTCTTAAAATGGTTGATAATGTAGGCATTGAAGAAATCGCTGAGGTTTCAGGTAGAGCTTATCCTAATCCAGCTGCGAATCAAGTAATGATTGATGTAGATGGTGAAGGTTCTGCTGTTCTTGTTGTGTCTGACATTGCAGGAAAAGTTGCTTTATCAAATCAAATCAATTTAAATGGTGGAAAATCAACAATAGATATTTCTTCATTAGACAACGGAGTTTACATGTTTAATGTAACTCTTGAAAATGGAAGCACTTCTACTTTCTCAGTTGTAAAAGAATAAGATTTAATATAATCGAGGAAAGGGCCGATTGCATCGGCCCTTTTTTTATGCCTTAAGCGAAATATCTTAACTATCTTTAACCCTCAATGAAAGAGAAATTTACAGTTACGGCAGCCTTGCCCTATGCAAATGGGCCACTTCACTTAGGCCACGTAGCAGGCGTCTATTTACCAGCAGATACATTTGTGCGTTTTCAAAGAATGAATGATACAGATGTGCTTTTTGTTTGCGGTAGCGATGAGCATGGCGCAGCGATTACATTGCGTGCAAAAAAAGAAGGGGTAAGTCCACGAGAAATTGTAGATAAGTATCACAATTTGATTGGTAAAGCTTTTTCTGATTTTGGAATTGAGTTTGATGTTTATGACCGAACCTCTAGCGAGATTCATCACAAAACATCTTCAGATTTTTTTAAAACATTAAACGCTAAAAATAAGTTTATTCAGAAATCCTCTGAACAATATTACGACGAGGACTATAATCAATTTTTAGCCGATAGGTACATTACAGGTACATGTCCAAAGTGTCAAAGCAAAGACGCTTATGGAGACCAATGCGAAAAATGCGGCAGTGATTTAAGTCCTACGGATTTAATTGATCCTGTTTCTACTTTAAGTGGTAAACTTCCAGTGATCAGAAAAACATCCCATTGGTTCTTACCTATGGATCAGCACGAACAATGGTTAAAAGATTGGATCACGAAAGGAATTCTAGATGGGGAGCAACAACATGACCCGAAGTCATGGCGTAACCAAGTCACAGGTCAGTGTATGTCATGGATTGATGGAGGATTGAAGCCTAGGGCGATGACACGGGATTTAGATTGGGGCGTTAAAGTTCCATTACCAGAAGGCGAAGGAAAGGTACTTTATGTTTGGTTGGATGCACCAATTGGTTACATTTCAGCTACAAAAAAATGGGCATCAGAGAACAATAAAAACTGGGAAGACTATTGGTTAAAAAAGAATGCAGGTGATAGAAAGCTTGTCCATTTCATTGGAAAGGATAATATCGTCTTTCATGCGATAATCTTTCCGATAATTCTTAAAGATCACGGCGATTTCATACTTCCAGACAATGTGCCAGCTTCTGAATTCTTGAATTTGGAAGGCGATAAGTTTTCAACCTCACGCAACTGGGCTGTATGGCTGCACGAATACATAGCTGACTACCCTGATAAGACGGATGAACTCAGGTATGTCCTCACTTCTATCGCTCCTGAGAGTAAAGATGCAGAATTCACATGGAAGGATTATCAATCTCGGGTAAATTCAGAATTGGCGGATGTTCTCGGTAATTTCGTGAATCGAACGGTCGTTTTGACAAATAAATATTATGAAGGGCGGGTTCCAGCTCAAGGCACACTGACTGATGAAGATCAAAAAGTATTACAGGATGTGGCTCAGTCTGGAAAGCGAATTAAAGAGCTCATCATGAAGTATAAGCTCAGAGAAGCCCAGGGTGAGATGATGGGCATTGCTCGTATTGGAAACAAGTACTTGGCCGACAATGAGCCTTGGAAGCTAATAAAAACAGATCCTGAGCGAGTGAAAACCATAATGAGTGTAGCCCTAGACATCACTTTTAAGCTTTCAATAGCTGCGGCACCATTTATCCCAAATACATCAAAGAAAATACAGCATTTTCTGAACATTGATTATCCAAAATGGAATGATTTTTTCGAGTCAAAATTAGCACCTGAAACAAGAATTAATACTGCAGAAATTTTATTTAAAAAGATAGAAGATGATTTTGTTGAGTGTGAGGTTCAAAAGCTCAAGGAAAAATCAAAACAAACTTCAAAATTTCCTCCAATGAAAGAAACAATAGACTTTGATACATTTCAAAAAATGGACCTAAGGATGGGTAAAATCCTCAGCGCTGAAAAGGTCAAAAAGGCAGACAAGCTTCTCCAACTAACAGTGGATACAGGTGTTGATACCAGAACAGTAGTTTCGGGGATAGCTCAGCATTATTCTCCTGAGGATGTTGTTGGTAAAACAGTATTAATACTCCTAAACCTTGAGCCAAGAAAAATTAGAGGTGTAGAATCTCAAGGCATGGTTCTTATGGCAGAAAATGAAGAAGGTGAATTGAGCTTTTTAGAGACCGAAAAGGAATTTTTACACGGTCAATCTGTAAGTTAATTCAATTTTTGTTTGGTGGGATTAAAGGTTTGAGTTATCTTTGGTGTCCCAAAACAGAACAAAATAACCCAAAAGATATATTGCGGGGTGGAGCAGTTGGGAGCTCGTCGGGCTCATAACCCGAAGGTCACAGGTTCGAGTCCTGTCCCCGCTACCATTGAAAAGCCAGTCTGTAAAGACTGGCTTTTTCATTTCCCGGAGCTTTGAAAGCTTGCTTTAATAAGTGAACGGAAATGTAAAAAGGAAGATCACGAAGTGGTCTGAGCTTTTCTTTGTAAGCCTCCATTAATGTCCATCCGAAATCAAATGAAGGATAATCCTGTCCCCGCTACTAAGAAAGACGGATCAGTAATTTTACTGGTCCGTTTTTTATTTGTATCATCGCTCCCTACTAAATAAAACACCTGAATTGACGCAAGACCAAAGCAAACCCAAAGTATCCATACTAAAAGCCTTTACCACAATTATATGGCCCAGAAGAAAAATGGTTTTTATCGGCCTTTTACTGATCGTAGTGAGCAAGATTGCAAGCTTTGTTGCACCCCTTTCTCTTAAAATATTAATGGATGAAATTATTCCAAACAAGGAGGTCGACCGCTTAAAAATATTGATAGCTGTAGTAGCTGTCGCCATTCTAGTACAAGCGATTACCTCTTTTTTGCTTACAAAAATTCTTTCAGTTCAAGCCCAATTCCTAATTGCTGAGCTAAGGACTCAGGTGCAAAAGAAAATTCTAGGACTACCGATTAGATTTTTTGATAATACCAAGTCTGGAGCCTTAGTGTCTAGGATTATGACAGACGTAGAAGGGGTTAGGAATTTAATAGGAACGGGTTTGGTGCAATTGGTGGGAGGGACCATCACCGCTGTAGTCTCTTTAATTCTTTTATTGCAAATTAGCGTATCCATGACCTTGTTTACGCTTATTCCATTGGCAATTTTCGCGGTAATTGCTTTAAAAGCGTTTAAAGTCATTAGACCCATCTTTAGAGCCAGGGGAAAAATAAATGCAGAAGTAACGGGAAGGCTGACCGAAACATTGGGAGGTATTCGGGTAATCAAGGGTTTTAATGCGGCAGAACAAGAGGCATTGGTTTTTGAGAAAGGTGTTCATGAACTATTCATCAATGTAAAGAGAAGTTTAACTGCTACAGCGTTTATGACCTCATCTGCCACCTTTTTATTAGGCCTGGCCACCACAGGAATTATGGGTATTGGCGGGTATAAAATCATGATGGAAACTTTGACTTTGGGAGAGTTTCTAAGTTTCACCTTTTTATTGGGACTCATGATAGCACCAATAGTTCAAATGAGTAATATTGGGAGTCAGCTTACTGAAGCCTTAGCTGGTTTAGACCGAACAGAGGAGCTCATGAACGAAACGGGCGAAGCAGATGACCCGAATCGGAATATTCGTCTAGAAAAGATAAAGGGAGCCATAACTTTTAATGAGGTTTCTTTTGCTTACGAGGAGGAGAAAGATGTATTACACAACATTAACTTTAGTGCAGAAGCTGGAGAAACTATTGCGCTTGTCGGTACTTCAGGATCTGGAAAATCTACGATTGCTGGTTTAGTTGCCACCTTTATCAGTCCCGATCAAGGACAAGTTACCATAGATGGTCACCCACTCAGTAAAGTGACGCTAGAGAGTTATAGAAGACAATTGGGGGTAGTTTTGCAAGACGAATTTCTATTCGAGGGTACAATTAAGGAGAACATTGTGTACGCGAGGCCTAATGCCTCAGATGAAAATATTTTAGAAGCCGTTAAGGCTGCTTATGTAGATGAATTTACCGATCGTTTTGACGATGGCTTAGATACTTTAATTGGAGAACGAGGCGTTAAATTGTCGGGAGGACAAAGGCAAAGAATTGCTATAGCCAGAGCTATTTTGGCCAATCCGTCAATCCTAATCCTCGACGAGGCTACTTCAAATTTAGATACAGAAAGTGAGGCATTGATTCAAAAAAGTTTAGCTACCCTTACTGAAGGGAGGACAACTTTTGTTATTGCGCATCGATTGAGTACGATTAGAAAAGCCCATAAAATACTTGTAATAGAAGGGGGTGAAATTGCTGAACAAGGGACCCACGACCAGCTCATTGAAGCAAAGGGAAGGTATTTTGATTTATTTACATACCAAGCTAAAATTTAGTCGGTCTGTGATTATTTTTTATTGGTAAAACCATTTCATATAAACCACAGGTCTGTCATAAGTGACACATTTTTGTAAGCGTATATTGTCCTATCTTTGTTGCGCTAAATTATTTTATTCCATACTCAATTATGAAAATATCTCAACTCTGTTTGCTCACCTTTCTATTTCTATTTGCTCGAAATACAGAGGCTCAAAACACTCAGCAGCTACTTACCAAATTTTACTTTGAAAGTGATTTACCCATTTTAGATTCCTCTGGATTTGAGTATTCGGATGTTTATTCTCAGTCTGGTTCGTCTTGGGCCATAGATAGTTTTCCCGAAAGTGTGGTGTTTCACAACCGGATGAGCTATCAAAATAGTATAAACCCAAATTCCTCATACGACATTAGAATTGGTAAAGGAGGACAACTGTATTCTTTTAGAGGAGCTTTTGGAGAATCGGTGCCTCCGCAATGGGTCAATCCGAATTGGGTTCAACCTTCCTATGGAGGTGGACATTCATACGCCCCATGGGTGGATGAAGTTTGGCAGCTGGTTAGTGTAGATGGGAGTATTCATAATCCTCCTGATTCCTCTTATTTTATTCATCAGGCTGGCGTTTATTTGAAGACACCAGAACAAACGGATCCCTTTTATTCGCCTATTCTTGCAGAATACTTTAATGCTGACGAGCAATCATACAGCGTCGTGAATTGGGGGCAGCAGGCACATACAGAAGATTTACAGAATATCAACCATGATGCAGGATTGTTGTACTATACAAAATATACCAATAAAGGAAAGGGGATTATTCAGGTGGATAATATGATTTATAATTTTGGTCAGGATAATATGAATTTTTTAAATGTTCCTTGGGGAGGAGTTCGCAACTCTTCTTTAGATCATTTTTTTATTTCAACACCTTCACATGATTATAATTTGACAACTGGACTTTATGGACAAACCCCAGTGATTCAAACGGCGAACACTGGTGGATGGGTAGCATGGTCAAATGATATTGAGGGTGATTCCCCGACATTGGGTATGGCGCATCCAACAACTACGAATACCTATGGAAATAAATTTAGATACGGGGATGCTGGGAACCTATCGAATGTGAATAATCTTAGAGACTACCATGTTTTTGAAATGATTCGTCAGCCAATTGGAGGTCAGCTTGGTTTTGGGAAAGCCATGAGCTTTCGGTATTTTTATGTGTTGGGTGCAAGTGTTGATTCTGTAAAAAGCACAATACTCGAAAATGATCTTATTGGTCATGGTTTGGATACTTCTTATGTAGCATCTATATCTGATGTAGACAGCTTAAGGTATTCTTTCCAATTCATAAATCAAGAAATCATTGATGAGGTAACGAGCTCTAATAATGGTTTACTTCTTAGAACAAGTCCTTTTTCTGATAGCTACCCACTTTTTAAACTAAGCTCAAGTAATGGTGTTGATTTATTGAGCTCTGATCCGTATTCTTTTTCTGAATTTGCCTATGACGGAAACACTACGGAAATGAAATTACTCGGGTTCCGTGATGCTCCTACGATCGTTACTTTGGCCAATGATACCATTTGTTATGGAGAAGGTTTTACCTTTCCTGATGGAGTGAGTTGGACGGACATGTCTCAAGATTCAAGTCATATTAGTCATTTTAGCGGATCCCAATTTGGCTGGGACAGTCTCGTTATAAATAACATTATCACTCGTCAACTCGATGAATCTTTAGATATTCAACAGGCCTGTTTTTCATATCTATGGCAAGATGGAAACACCTATACTTCAAGTACGAATACCCCGAGTATTACTCTGAGCAATCAGTACGGCTGTGATAGTATCGTATATCTAAATTTAATTATTGACACCGTAAATATAAATACCACGATCAATGACCTTGAATTGCAAAGTATGGCTGTTAATTCCGTTTATCAATGGGTGGATTGTGAAAATGATTTCTCAGCGATACAGGGACAAGACCAGAATAGTTATGAGGTTCAAACCAACGGCAGTTATGCGGTAGTTGTGACTCAAGGTAATTGTGTTGACACTTCAGAGTGCATTACGATTGAGTTTGTAGGACTGTCAACAGAAGACTTAAAAGGCTTGAGTTTGTATCCCAACCCTACCACAGATATAATTTACCTAAATGGGTTTGATAAGCTCAATGATTTGAAAAAAATTTAGTTAATGGACAATCTTGGAATTCTCTTAGAAAAAATTGAGATAAAAAATAGACAAATCGATTTATCAAATTTGGCTAAAGGAATTTATTACCTTGAAGTAACGGTCGAGAATAAAAACTCCCGGATTAAAATTGTAAAGCAATAATCAATATTCATCCGTTATTCTCGAATAAAAAATATTCTTTTGATATTTAAATATCTTTTCTATCTTGTGTATTCCTTTTTTGACATTTATTCATGTGGTTATGGCATGAAATTTGTTAAATTATACTAAAATATTGAAATGGCCAGTGCCCTAATTTATTTTCAATTTTTACTTTTTGGGTTAGCTTATCCATGTGATTTACCCTATTCGGAAATTGAAAATTCATTTGAATCAAATGATTCGGAATACATTATTTCTAATTGTGAAGATGTCGTCCTTTTAGTGCTCGATGGTGATGAGGGTATTTACAATCATTCTCAGGCCACCATGGTCTTAAACGACTTTTTTAAGGAGTATCCTAAAGGTGATTTTGAATATACTTTTCAAGGAAAAAAATCTGATGAAGAAATTTTTTCTGTGGCATACTACAGTGTTTCTGTTAATAGATTTACCGTCTTATTTTCTTTTTCTAAACAAGAAAATAAAATTGAAAGCATCCGAATTAGCAAATAAAATTATTCTTTTTTATGTTGAGCAAAATGCAATCGACTTGTTTAATCAAAAATATGTTGTACTTTTGCCTCGTTAAAAACCAATTAAAATAAATTAAGATGAAAAAGATTTTTTCTATTAT
>ERZ1048686.2635-NODE-2635-length-12195-cov-22.232537_pt1 | contig 12195 bp, 7 predicted proteins | sample MGYA00383099_ERZ1048686 | MGnify/ENA primary metagenome ERZ1048686 (study PRJEB29581, sample SAMEA5548369) | metagenome | biome: marine; feature: coastal; material: water | depth 25 m | study: Short-term variability in the microbial, nano- and picoplankton...
CTCTTTTTACACTTTCATTTTTATAGTCAATACAACCATCAAAACCAAGTTCATTAATGACATAATCACACTTGTCCTTACCACCAGCAATACCAACAACCTTACATCCTTTAATTTTTGCAATTTGACCAACTATACTTCCAACAGCACCTGCAGCAGCTGATACTAAAACGGTATCACCTTCTTTTATTTTACCAACTTCAAGAATACCAAAGTATGCAGTCATTCCTGGCATTCCTAAAGTTCCAATAAAAGTTGGTAATGGAATTTTAGTACTTGGGACCTTAAAGTATCCTTTTCCATTAGAAATTGAATATTCTTGAACTCCACCCCAACCTGAAAGAACATCACCTTTGTTAAAATTTGGGTTTTTTGATTCTACAACTTCTCCAATAGTTCCAGCTCTCATGACTTCACCAATTTGAACTGGAGGAATATACGATCTAGTTTCATTTAACCATCCTCTCATTGCTGGATCAAAAGAAATATATAAATTTTTCAAAAGAATTTCTCCATCATTTATTTCTCTGACGTCTTCAGTTTCATGAACCCATGTGTCTTCGGATGGAAAACCTGTTGGTCGAGATGACAATTTAACAACTTTATTTTTTAACATTTTTATGAGTTTTATTATTTGATTTTAAATGTAATATATGAATTAGTATTAAAATACTAAAGTATAAAAAAATACTATGCAAGCATAACAAACTCAAAAAATAAAATTGTTATTTCCAGTTAGGATTTCTTTTTTCTTTAAAAGCAGCAATTCCTTCCCTAGCATCGTCAGATTTCAAAACCAATTCTAACATTTGCAGAAGATATTCATGATTTGATTCACTAGATTTTATATTATCCATTGCTTCTAAACCATGTTTTATGGCAAAAGGAGAATTCCTGGTAACCTCTTTTAACCATTTTGAAACATAAGATTCAATATTAGCTTGGTCTACTATTTTAGAAATCAATCCCCAAGAATGAGCAGTTTTAACATCTAAGTTATAGCCTCTAATACACCAATCCATTACATTTCTAAAGGAAACAACTTTAGAAAGAGATTCCATAACTTGCATTGGGAAAATTCCTCTTTTAACTTCTGGAAGGCCCAATTTTAAACCTTCTTTTGAAACAACATAATTACATCCAGCAATTAACAAAAAACCACCAGCATATACGTCTCCTTCCAACTGACAGATTTTTGGTTTGTATAACTTATTAAATAGTTCTCCTATCAATATTTTTGAATTAGCTTTTGGTACAGTTGAATTATTTTTTTCAATGTCACCATTAATAGCTTTAAGATCTAATCCTGAACAAAATACATCTCCATTTGATTTTAATAATAAAGCTCTAATACTTTTAGAGCACGAAACATATTGAAAGGCAAATGCTATTTCATTAATCATTTGAGGATTTAGAGCGTTTTTCTTTTTAGGTCGATTTAATGTTAAAGTAAAAACGTGATTTGACTCTTCAAATTCTATAAAATCAAAATTGTATGACTTTATGTTTTTAACATCGTTTTCATTAAAATATTTCATAATAAATATTTACATTCTAAATACGCCAAACGAACTAGACCCTTTTATTTCACTACTGTAAACGGTAGCCAAAGCCAAGGATAAAAATTTTCTGGTATCAGTTGGATCAATAACTCCATCGTCCCATACCTCAGATGTAGTATGCCAAACACTAGCTTTCTGATCAGCCTGTTCGGCTAGTTTCTTCTTTTCTATTTTAAGCTTATCTTCATCTATTACTTTATTTAATGAAGATGCAGAATTTCTTTTAATAATTTCCATTACACCTGATAACTGATCCGCACCCATAACACCAGATTTTGCATTAGGATAAGAAAATAGAAATCTAGGTTCAAAAGATCTACCACACATAGCATAATTTCCTGCACCATAAGAATTTCCAACCTGAAGACTAATATGTGGAACTGTACTTCCAGAAACAGCATGTATTAATTGAGAACCAACGTTAATCATGCCATTTTGTTCATACTTTTTTCCAACCATAAAGCCGGTTGTATTGTGTATAAATAGTAAAGGAATATTTGACTTATTCGCCAATTGTATAAAATGTGTCGCTTTTCTTGCAGACTCAAGAAAAATCACTCCATTATTTGCAATAATTCCAACAGGATAACCATTTATTTTAGTCCAACAACAAAACATTGTTCTGCCATAATTTTCTTTAAATTCAATAAATTCAGATCCATCTACAAATCTTTTTACAAGATCTCTTATATCAAAAGGTTTTTTTAAATGTGATGGAATAATCCCTAAAATCTCTTTTTTATCAAATATTGGAGCAATTGAATCGATTTCAAATTTATTTTGAGTTGGTTTCTTAATGTTTTTAATTAATTTTTTTGTTATTTCAATTGCATCCTTTTCATTTTTAGCTAAAAAATCTGAAACTCCAGAAATACTACTATGCATTTGAGCGCCCCCTAATTCCTCATCGTTAGCATCTTCATTTGTTGCCATTTTAACAAGTGGAGGACCAGCTAAAAATACTTTAGCCGTGTTCTTTTGAAAAATTGAATAATCAGACATTCCTGGAACATAAGCCCCGCCAGCAGTTGCATTACCAAAAACAACAGAAATTGTTGGTATTCCTTCTTTTGATCTTTTAGACATCTCAAAGAAAAACTTACCATAATTATTAAAAACTCTGTCTTGATCAGGAAGATTAGCTCCACCGCTTTCAACTAAATTGATAGTTAGTAATTTATTTTCTTTGGCTATCTGAGATAATCTTAAGTTTTTTAAACTTGTGGCATAATCAACTGCACCAGCTTTTCTAGTTGAAACGTTGGCATTAATTAAACAAAGAACATTTGAAACATAACCTAATACAACAACGGTTGTTCCTCCAGCACCAAAACCATTTTCATGTTTTAAACCAGCAAGAGGCATTAATTCTATGTGAGGTTTCTTTTTATCAAGTAATAAATCTATTTTTTCTCTAGCAAGTAATTTTTTTCTACTTCTTGTTCTTTTTATTTGAGCTGCACTTCCTTCCTGTTTTGACAACTTATAATAAGAATTTAGTTCACTCAATAATTTCTTCATTGAAATCTCATTTTCAATAAAATTTGAACTTAAAACATCAACACTTGGCTTTCGGATTTTCATTAAATAATCATTTTTATTTAAATGGATTAATTATTATAACAAAGATAAATTTAATGAAAAATATATTGCCTTTAAATTTGTATATTTTTAAAATCAAATTTGTGATTTTAAAACTAAATTTTAATTTTTTAAATGAGTGTAAATAATAAAACAAAAATTTTTTATGGAATGGGCTTTATTTCTGTTGGAATTAAAGATATTTTATATGCTGTTTTTGTTTTCTTTTATTTTAGTCAAATTCTTGGACTGGATCAAATATATACTGGAATAGCTACTCTAATCGCTCTTTTATTTGATGCTATTTCTGATCCAATAATTGGAACAATTTCAGATAATTACAAATCAAAAAAATATGGCAGAAGACATCCATTTATGGCAATGTCAGCCATTCCTCTTGGAATTTCAACTTATCTACTTTTTAAACCTTTTGATGACTTAGGTCAATTTGGATTATTTCTATGGATGACTTTTTTTTCAATTTTGATTAGATTTTTTTTATCTCTTTTTTTAGTTCCTGGAATGTCGTTAGGTGCTGAACTTAGTTCAGACTATAATGAAAGAACTGTTATAACAAGTTACAGAATAATGTTTGCAACATTAGTCTCTCCATTAGTATCATTTATTGGGTTAGTTTATTTTTTTGTTCCTGAAAAGGGAATGTCCACAGGACTATTAAATGTCAATGCTTATCCAAAGTTTGCTATGTTTTGTGCATTAATTATGATATCAACCATTTTACTTAGTGTTTATGGAACAAAACATACAATTCCTAAGCTTCCTAAAATGCACAAAAAAGAATCCTTAAAATCATTGTTTAAAAATATAACTACAGCCTTTAAAATGAGGTCCTTCAACTCTTTAGTTCTATTTACAATGATGATATATATTGCACTAGGAATGGGGAATTCTTTGATAACTTATTTTCTTTCATTCTTTTTTGAATTAAACCAAAACGAAATAGCAATAATTATTTTCTCTGGTGCAATTGGAGGTGTAATTTCTTTGTTTACTGCACCTAAAATTGGTGAGAAATTTGATAAAAAAACTGGAGTTATCATAAGTACATTTCTTTTTGGTTTGTTTATGTCTAGTCCATTTAATCTTAGAATATTTGGGTTTTTTCCTGACAATGGAGACCCACTTCTGATAGTAACATATTTTTTATTTACTACAATTGCTTATATTTTTTTATGGACTTCAATGAGTTTAGTAAATTCAATGATGGCTGATGTAGTTGATGAATACGAATCAATAACTAATCAAAGACATGAAGGTTTATTTTTTTCAACTATGTCATTTGCTTATAAATTAACAGTTGGTTTAGGGTATTTCTTTGCGGGTATTCTATTAAAAATAATTTCATTTCCTACTCAAACTGAAATTGAAAATATTCCAACTGAAATTATTTCAAAACTTGGATTGATTGGCGGTCCACTTTTAATGGTAATTTATTTTTTATCCATTTTTTTTATTTTAAAATATCCAATTACTAAAAAGAAATACTTAGAAATAAGAAAAAAGTTGCGAGGATAAAACATTTGTTTTTTAATTAACTTGGCAAATATTGGATATTTATTTATGAATGTGTTTTAATAAAAAAACCTTAATTTCAATAAATTATTACAACAAAATAAAATAATATGAACAACGAGTTATTTGACTTTCCTTTTTACAAATGGGAAAAAGAATTGGCAGAACAACCTTTTTTAAAGCAACCATTTGGAAACTTATGGGAAACTTACACTTGGAACGAAGTAGGTTTAATGGCCAGAAAACTATCCAACGGATTAAAAAGTTTAGGTTTAGAAAAAGACAGTCACATTGGATTAGTTTCTAAAAATTGTAGAGAATGGGTAATTGCAGACCTTGCAATTTCTATGGCTGGTTATATATCTGTTCCTTTTTTCCCAACTCTTAATTCTAAAGAAATTAAAAATCTTTTAACTTTTGGAGATGTTAAAGCTTTGTTTGTTGGTAAGTTAGAAAATTGGGAAGAAATGAAAAAAGGTGTTGATTTAGAAATGCCTATTATAGCTTTCCCTCAATACAAAGATCATTCAAAAGTCGAGACTGGTCATCAGTGGCATGAATTTATTAATAAATTTGAAGCTCAAACTGAGGATTTTAGACCTAATCTTAAAGATACATGGACTGTGATCTTTACGTCCGGTACAACAGGAGACCCTAAAGGAGTTGTATTAACTTATGAAACCCTTTTCAATACAAAAAGAATAACTGAAGATGGAAACCCGCTAAAAGTTGATTTAAGTGGTAAAAATCGATTTATATCCTATATGCCCTTAAACCATATTTTTGAGAGAGTTGTTATCGAGCATGTTGCTTTTAGATATGGAGGAACTATTTCCTTTGTTGAATCACTAGAAACATTTGCTCAAAATTTAAATGACACACAACCTACAGCTTTTCAAGGAGTTCCAAGAATTTATATGAAGTTTCAAGAAAAAATATTAATGAAAATGCCTCAAGCAAAGCTTGATAAGCTATTAAAAATTCCTATTATTTCTTGGTTAATAAAAAGAAAATTGAAGGGTGCACTGGGTATGTCCAAGGCAAAAGCTTTAGTAACGGGTGCTGCAGCAATGCCGCTTGAATTATTAGACTGGTATAGAAGTCTTGGTATTTTCATTACAAACGGATATGGAATGACTGAAAATTGTGCTACATGTACAAACTTAGATCCTTACCAACCTCTTGGAAGAGGATCTGTTGGAAGACCCACACCTGGAGTTGACTTAAAAATAAGTGATCAAGGTGAAATTTTAATGAAAGGACCTTTCACATTAAGTTGTTACTATAAAAATGAAGAAGTGACTAATGAAACTTTAAAAGATGGATGGTTACATACAGGAGATAAAGGTCATATTGATGATGATGGTTTTTTATACATAACCGGGAGAATTAAAGACATGTTCAAAACATCGAAAGGAAAATATATTGAACCTGGTGTTTTAGAAGCTTATTTTGGTAACGTTTCAGAATTTTCTCAGGTATGTGTAGTTGGTCTAAATTGCGATCAACCTATTCTTCTAGCTGTACCTACTGAAATTGCAAAAAACAATAAGGAAGTTACAAATTCTAAAATTTCTAAGATTTTAGAAAAAGTGAACAGTAATTTGGATAATTATAAAAAAATGTCAAAAATAATTTTTGTTCAAGAAGACTGGCTCCCTGAAAATGGAATGACCACTCCAACTTTAAAAATTAAAAGATCAAAAATTGATGAAAAATTTTCTAATCAATATTTGAATTGGCTTAAGAGTGATGAAGTTGTTATTTGGGAATAATATAAAATGATTTTTTTTATAATTATTTCAAGTATTTTATTAGGCTTTTATGTTAATAGTCAACTAAAAGATAATTTAATTGATTCTTACATTGATAAATTAATTTCTATTACAAAATCAAAACAAATTCCAATATTTGTTTCTGAAAAAACAGGTTATGCAAAAAATATTGATATAAAAATATTTTACGAAGACCTATGTAATATTGAAAATCCAAAAGGGACAGTTCTTCTTATAAATGGAGCTGCTGAGACGATGATTCAATGGCCAGATCAAATGATTAGAACTATTCTTAAAAACGGATTTAGAGTTATTAGATTTGACAATAGAGGATTAGGTAAATCAGATTGGATTAAAGATTGGTCAAAATCAAATTCTTATAATCTTGAAGAAATGGCTAGAGATGCACTTGCTGTAACTAGTCATTTGATGATAAAAAAGTTTCACGTAATAGGTTACTCAACCGGAGGAATGATTGCACAAATACTTGCTATAAATCATCCAGAGAAAATTATAACCATGACAAACTTAATGTCAACTGGATATCTTTTAGATCCTGAAGCCGAAAAGCCTGATTCTAAAAGAATAAATCAACTTAGAAAACTAATTTTTTCTTATAAAAATAAAAAAAGAAACATTGATAAAGTTCTAAAATTTCATTTCAAGCTAGATCACTTATTTGTTGGATCAGACAATTACGTTATTAATTATGAAAAACAGATTCAAAAAACTTTGTACGAAATAAAATTCAGGAACGGTTTTAATAAGAATGCTTTCGATCAACATAAATATGCAATAAAAAAATCAGGATCGAGATATAGAAAACTTAAAACAATTAACTCCCCAACCCTTATAATTCACGGTTCTGACGACACACTAATTAGACCTAGTCATTCAAAAAAATTAGCTTCTCTTATACATGGTTCAAAGCTTATAATTATCAAAGGGATGGGACATGATTTTAATAAAAATTTTAAAAATCGAATAAATAGTATTATTTTGCCACATATATTACAATATTCGTAATACATACTACAATTATTAATTAATTTATTAATAACCAAACTAAAAAATTAAATTAAAACCAAAACAACAAATTATGAAATTTAAATTTTATTTATCAAGTTTAGTTTTTATGCTAGCCACATTTATGATGGTTAATGCTCAAACTAAAACTGTAAAAGGAAAAATTACAGATGGAGTTGACGAACTCTATGGAGTAAATGTAATTATTCAAGGAACAACAACTGGTGTAATTACTGATGATGACGGTAACTTTACCATTTCATCTGAAAAAGATTTTCCTTGGACTTTAGAGGTTAGCTCTTTGGGTTTTGAATCACAAACTTACCAAGTTAAATCGGAAAATCAAGTTATTAAATTAAGCTTATCTTCTGGTGAAGCTTTGGACGAAGTTGTTATCTCTGGATCTAGAAAAGCTGAAAAAGCCATCAATGCTGCTTCATCAATTCAAGTTGTAGGAGCTAAAGAAATTGAAAACAAATCTGCCTTTAACTCTATTGTTCTTTTAGATGATTTAGTAGGTGTACAAATTGACAAACATGGTGCAAATAGAACAACAGTTGCTTTAAGAGACAATGTAGATTTATTTACCACTTCTACTCTAGTAATGTTAGATTACAGAGGTCTAAATGTTAATGGAATAAACTTCTTTGACGCTGATGTAAGTAATTTAAGTAATATTGATGTAGAAAGAGTTGAAGTTGTACTGGGTCCTGCATCTGCACTTTACGGTCCTGGTGTTGGAGCTGGTGTTGTGCACTATTTAAGTAAAGATCCTTTTAAACACCCAGGAACTACAATTAATTTACAAGCTGGTGGATTTGATAAAGGCGGAAGCTTTGATATGAACATGTATAAAATGGATTTCAGACATGCTGTTAGTAATGATGAAAATACATTTGGATATAAGTTTAACTTGAAATATGGAGAAAACGAAGATTTTGATTTACCAGAATCTTCAACATCTACATTTGTAAAAGAAGTAAAAGATGCTGCTTCAGGTAGAGTTGTAAGAACTATTGATGGGTATCAAGAAAGAAATTCTCAAAGAGGTGCTGATGCAACTATCTACTTTAGACCATCAAATGATCTTTCAATAACAACTGTAGCTGGAATAAATGAAGTTGCAGCAAATATTTTTATCAGTTCTACTGGTGAAACAAGAGCTCAACAAAGAACAGCATTTATACAAACTAGAGTTCAATCTGGAAATTTATTCATGCAATATAATTATACAGATACTTCAAATCCTACTGAAGACAAATACCGTGGATTCAATTACAGAACAGGAGTAACGTCTGGTGTTGAAAGTAAACAATCACAATTACAGCTTCAGTACGAGTTAGCATTTGATGCTATTAATACTGATATGTCAATTGGAGTTGAAAATAAAAGTTCAAAATTCGAAACTGGAACCGGAACTTTTGGCAGATATGAGGATGTCGATAATTACAACGTTTATGGAGCTTATTTTTCTACTAAAACAAAACTTTCAGACAAGGTAAGTTTACAGTTTGCTGGTAGATACGACAAGTATCCACAAATAGGAGAATCTTCGTTTGCTCCAAGAGCAGCGCTTGTTTACAATCCAAGCAACAGGCACAAAATGAGATTAACTTTCAATAAAGCTTATGTGGCACCAAGTGCTCTAAATCTTTTTGTTGATTTAGCTGTACAAAAAATTCCAGGTGGATACGGAAATGTATGGATCTACGGAAACAAAAATGGTCAAACTTTTTCTAACCCAACAACATCGTGGTTACTTCCAGGAATACCGTCAAATCCAGGAATTGGAATGAACGTGTCCACCGCATACGCAGTTGCAACAGCATCTGTAGCACCACTTTTAGCGGGAACTCCTTTGCAAGCGTTTATTCCATTTATAACTTCTCAAAACACACTAGCTGGAATTGCAGGACTAGGTGCATTTTCACAAGGTGCTATGTTTGATTTAAGTGGAAATCCTTTTGGACCTCTTGAAGATGGAGATACTGCTACACTTGGAAAAGAAACTACTTATGAATTTGGATATAAGGGAATGCTTTCAGAAAAAACAACATTTAGTGTTAATATATATAATTCTATTAAGGAAAATTTTGTTGCTATAGAACAATTAAGTCCAATGGTTGCTCTTCCAAATTTAGGGGCTGATTTAGGTGGAGCTGTAAATTCTTATTTTACTGCTGCATTTACACCTGCATACGGTCCAGTTTATGGACCCTATTATGCAACATTGTTATCAAACGCTTATACAGCTGTTGGTAATGGTATAGCTGCAATGGGAGTGTTAGGAACTGTAGAAACTGATCAAGCACCTGAAAATGGTGAACCTAATGTAATGCTTGGATATAGAAATTTTGGAAAAGTTAATTACTGGGGATTTGAAAGCGGTCTAAAATTTAGAGCTACAGATAATTTAACATTACATGCAAATTATTCTACAGTTAGTCAAACTGTATTTACAAAAGATGACTTAGGATCATTAACTGAAACAGGGGCATATCATTTGAACCACTCTAAGCATAGAGCTAAAGCTGGATTTGCTTATGACAATGGAAGAAAATGGAACGTAGGACTTTCTTATAAGTATGATGGAGGTTTCGAAGCGAGTCAGGGTGCTATATTCTCAGGTACAGTAGAAAGCAGAAATGTTGTTGATGCTAACCTAGGTTATGATATAAATAATAAAACTAAAGTTAGTATGAATGTTGTCAATCTAATGGACGAGGCTTACAGTTTGTTTCCAAACATGCCAACACTAGGAAGACAAGTTATGTTTTCATTAAAACGTGACTTCTAAATAATTAATTAAATAAAAAAAAGAGCAATAGAAATATTGCTCTTTTTTTTTTATAAATTTCAAAAATTAAATTTAAAGGAGCATAATGTAATCTCTTAATGAAAAACATTAACCAAAAATATATTGATGTAATAATAATTGGAGCTGGAATTTCGGGAATTGGAGCAGCATGCCATTTAAAACGAAATTGTCCTAAAAAATCGTTTTTAATTTTAGAGGGAAGAAATAAAATAGGTGGAACATGGGATTTATTTAAGTATCCAGGAATCAGATCCGATTCTGATATGTATACGTTTGCCTACAAATTCAGTCCATGGACCCATAAAAACACAATTTCTGATGGAAAAACCATTTTAAAATATCTGAACGATACTAGTTTAAAATTTGATTTGGAAAATCACATAAAATACAATCATTGGGTTGATGAAATTAATTGGGACTCATCAAAAAATGAATGGACAGTATTTGGATTTGACAAAGAAAAAAACAAGAAAATAGAGTACAGTTGTAAATTCTTGATGTCATGCACTGGTTATTATGATTATGACAATGGATATACTCCAGATTTCAAAGGTCTAGAAAATTTTCATGGTAAGTTTATTCATCCTCAAAAATGGACAGATGATATTGATTATTTAAATAAGGATGTAATAGTTATTGGAAGTGGTGCTACTGCTATTACACTAATTCCTTCACTATCAGAAAAAGCGAAACACGTTACAATGCTTCAAAGATCTCCAACTTATTTGATGAATCTTCCTAAAAAAGACAAATTCACAAATTTTATTTTTCGTTTTACACCATCAAGATTTGCTCATTTTATCTCAAGATGGAAATATATTATAAGACAAATTTATTTTTACCAAATCTCAAAACGGAGACCTAAAGAGGTTAAAGCTTATATTAAAAATGAAATAAAAAAAAGCCTTTCAAAAGGTTTTGATTTAGAAAAACATTTTAATCCAAAATATGATCCATGGGATGAAAGAGTTTGTGTGGTGGTTGACAATGACCTGTATGAGTCAATTAATCAAGGTAAATGTACTGTTGTTACAGAAAATATAAAATCATTTAATAACAATGGTGTTTTATTAGAATCAGGGAAAGAATTAAAAGCAGATCTTGTGATTTCTGCAACTGGATTAAAGTTAAAATTCATGGGAGGAATTAAAATTAAAATTGATAACCAAATAATAGATCCATCTAAATTAGTAAGCTATAAAGGAATGATGTTACAGGATATTCCTAACGCAACTGTTGTTTTTGGATACACAAACGCTTCATGGACGTTAAAAATTGATTTAGTCTGTGAATATTTCTGTAGAATTTTAAATCATATGGATAAAAATGGATTAAAATCATTTGTTCCTAAAATAAAAGAGAATAATTTAGAAACAGAATCTAGTATTGGATTAAAATCTGGATACGTAGAAAGAGCTCTGAAAATTCTTCCTAAACAAGGGAAAAAATATCCATGGAAATTAAATCAAAATTACATAAAGGATATGTTTTTGCTTAAATTTAAAAAAATTGAGGACGAATACATATATTTCAAAAAATAATAGGATATTTATACTAAACATATTTTAAAAAATGAATAAACCACAATTTATAAATGAATTAAACATTCCTGCTGTTGCAGCACCAATGTTTCTAATATCAGGACCAGAAATAGTTATTGAATGTTGTAAAAATGGAATTGTTGGTACTTTTCCAGCTCTTAATCAAAGAACTTCTGAGGGCTTTGAAGAGTGGTTAATTGAAATCAAAACTGAACTTGATAAATTTGAAAAAGAAACTGGAAAAAAAGCTGCGCCTTATGGTGTAAATTTAATTGTTCATAACACTAATCCGAGAGTTCAAGCTGATTTAATGCTTTGTGTAAAACATAAAGTTCCAATTATAATAACTTCACTTGGTG
>ERZ1048686.2639-NODE-2639-length-12176-cov-4.575778_pt1 | contig 12176 bp, 15 predicted proteins | sample MGYA00383099_ERZ1048686 | MGnify/ENA primary metagenome ERZ1048686 (study PRJEB29581, sample SAMEA5548369) | metagenome | biome: marine; feature: coastal; material: water | depth 25 m | study: Short-term variability in the microbial, nano- and picoplankton...
GGTAATGGTTCCGCTCATTCCGGTGGTTCCTTCGGCGGTGGCATCGTGGTGGACCACCAGTACTCCGTCAGCGGTGATGCGTACATCCATTTCCAACATGTCCGCCCCAGCGGCTACTGCTTGGGTAAAGGCGTACATGGTGGAGTGTGGGTAGTCCTGATCGCCACCGGCGTGGGCAATGTTGAGAGGCCGGTCCAGAGCTAAGAGTTCAACAATGGTGGGTGGCCGAGGCGGCAAAGTCGTGGTGGGCGCCACCGTAGTGGTGGGCGCTGCGGTGGTGGAAGGAGGAGCCGTGGTGGTGGGCGCTGCGGTGGTGGAAGGAGGAGCCGTGGTGGATGCTGTGGTTTGTGTGGCGTTACTGCTGGTGCTCTCTGAGCCACAAGAAACACCCACCAATAAGAAACTAAGAAGAACGAAATATTTACTCATCTTCTTACCGTAGTAGGTCAGAGGCCCCCGTAACCTAAGAACATGGCTGAGTCACGATCTTCTTCACATGAGGTGCTGGTGGTATGCCCTCCCGGCCTAGAAGCTTTGGTAGTTGGTGAGCTCACCGACTTGGGGGTAAAACACACCCGCAGCGAAAAAGGTGGAGTGACCTGCTCGCTGACGACCCGTCAGTTGTATGCCGCTAACCGTTCGTTGCGCTGCGCTACCCGCATTTTGGTGCGGATTGCGCGGTTTACCGTACGGTCTTTCGCCGACTTGGAGCGCCGGGTAAACGAAATCGAATGGGATGACTACTTGCCGGCCGGTGTGCAAGCCCGATTTCGGGTAACGACCCGCCGATCAAAGTTGTGGCACGACAAAGCCGTTGAAGAACGTTTCATGCGGGCTTTTAAGTTGGTCAGCCCGCATGCTTCTGAACAACTTTTTGTGGTTCGGGGCAGCCACGATCGCTTTACGGTCAGCGTGGATTCCTCGGGAGCGCCGCTGCACGAACGAGGATGGCGTCAGGCCTTAGCCAAAGCTCCGCTACGTGAATCAGTAGCTGCCGGGTTATTAATGGCCTCCGAATGGGACCCCACGACATCGTTTATTGACCCATTTTGTGGATCGGGGACGTTGGCTATTGAAGCAGCCTTGCGAGCCACCGGGCAGCCACCAGGAGGGCAGCGTCAGTTTGCTTTTAAACAATGGCCAGACTTCCAACCCGGCACTTGGGCCAGCGTTACCACGGCTCAGGCCGAGCCAACCTCGTCCGTACCAGCCATCGTGGCTACCGACCGAGACGCCGGAGCCATCGATGCAGCACAAGCGAACGCTGAGCGCGCCGGGGTGGCGGAACTCATTGATTTCCGGGTTGCCCCCATTGCTGATTTACAAACCCCAGAAGGTGGCCCCGGCCATTTGGTCACCAACCCGCCGTGGGGTGGGCGGGTTTCAGCGGAGCGAGACCTGCGTAATCTTTATGCCACCTTGGGCAATGTGGGCAAAAAAGAACTCAGTGGCTGGGGCTTGGGCGTGCTGCTCGCTGATCGAGATTTAGCTCGGCAAATACGGCCTGGATTAAATGAATCTTTGACTTTAGAATTGGGCGGCCAGCACGCTTGGTTTATGACGGGAAAGTTCGCCCAGTAGTTCGGTGGGTTGCGCCTAGTTGACGACCACGGTGGCTGCCATGTCGGGGTGCAAGACGCAAAACAGCGAGTAACTACCTGCTTGATCGGTGTTGAGCTGATAGTTGTCGCCGGGGCTCATAAGGCCAGAATCAAAAGACTCGAGGTTAGGAGCGTCGGCGGTGCCAGCGCTTACCGTATGAGGCACTGAGTCACTGTTGTTGAAGTAGACGCTTTGGCCGACTTTGGCTTCGATGACTGTTTCGAAAGCAAAGTTGGCAATGATGGACTGCCGGGCGCCTTCAGGGAAATCTGATCCCTGCACGTTGCGAGACGTGTAAATGTCGCCGCCGTTGGCCACCGGAGCGATGGTGGGGTTCCACATAGAGAACACCCCGAGTTGGCTGTCAAAGTCGGGGACAACCCAAGCGTGAAGCATCCAACCAATGGAGTCGCTCCAACTTCCGCCCGCCGCCGCACATTCGTCTTGGGTGACAAAAGAGTCGCTTCCCGTGTTTTTTCCTCGGCAAATATTGAAATGAGAGTGCCAATTATCGAGGTCGCTGGCGTAGGCCTCGGGATGATCAAAACCAATCACCGTGGGGGGGATCACATAAGCGGTGCCGGTGAGGTAAACCGGAGGCCCGTTCCATACCCCATCCACGCACTGTCCTAATGGCCCTTGGTGCAGCGAACCGTCGCTAGGTGCATAGATAAGGACCTCTGGTCGGTCAGGGAAGAACCCGTCGCCCATCCAGTCGGGGCGAAAGAGATGAGAGCCCATGTTGGGGGTCTGAATTTGATCAGAGATAAAGCCCTCGGCGCAAGCGGTGTTGACGTCGGTGTGGTCGGCCGCAAAAGCGGCGGTTTGGTTGAGTTGGCCAACCAGGGTGGCGAGCTCTTCGCTGGTCATGTTGAGGGCGTCAGGGATAGGAGCCCCAGAGGCTTGTAACTCCACTAAATCAAGGTAAGAGCAGGGGAGGTCTGGCTCATCGCATCGGGTTTGTTTACCTAGCGGTCCTTCGACTAGCGAGGGCATTACTCCGGCGGAAGTTTCACGAAACACGTAACGGGTGTAGCCGGGGGCACCGCCGGCTTTGGGGTCAAGTTCGCCGGGCAACAGCCAAGCGGTGGCGGCTTGGCCAAAGGAGGCGGCCTGTGAGATGTAGGCCTCAAGTTGGGCGGTGGTTTTGATGGCTGAAACGTCCACCGTGGTGGTGGGTGCTGCCGTGGTGGGTGCTGCCGTGGTGGGTACTGCCGTGGTGGTGGGTGGCGCTGTGGTGGCAGGGGATGCTTCTTGGGTTGGGGTTTCGGAGGAACATGCGACAGCAATTAAAGCTGCGGTCAAACCGAGGGCGATGGGGCGAAAGAGTTTCATGAGGAGAGCATAGGAGGAATGATGGTGTAACCCGAGTCGGCCCGTCGTGGAGTTGGTCGGCGTTGCAGCGCGGTAGCGATGGATTTTTCCAACCGTGCCGTTTTTTCTGCTTCTCGTTCGGGATGACGCTGGGCAAATTCGGGCATGACTTCTTGGGCAAAGATCTCCATGGATTCACAAATGTGTTGGTGCTGGTTGCGGCCTGCTTGGCTAACGAAAATGACCTGGTCAATGCCTGCTGCTTCGTATTGGCGCAGCAGTTTTCTTAACTGTTCAGGGGTGCCGATGGCGCCCCGAAGCGAGAGTTGGCCTTCCCCAATGGTGGCTGGGGTGCCTTCGAGGCGGGCTCGTAGTTCCACCTCGGTTTGCGCTGCGGTAGCCCGGTCGAAGCCGTAGGCGCTGCGGTTTTTTTCAAACTCGGCCCAAATGTCGGTAGTGCCGGGGTGGTGTTGACCAAAGGCGTAGTAGTGGCCTAGCGAGTAGCCGAAGAAGTGTGCCCCATCGATGCCCCGGTCAATGGCGGTGGCTTCGTCGTGGTGGCACATCATGGGGAGCACAGCAGCCACGTTGGCGTTAACGGCAAAACCTGCGGGCACGCATTCTGAAGAACCGATAATGCTGTAGTACTCGTCGACCCAATGCTTGGCTTCGTCGGCTTCTACAAAAGCAAAGGTCAAGGCTCCGACGCCTTTTTGGGCGGCTAACTGAATGGTTTCGCGTTGGCTGCAAGCTACCCAAAGCGGGGGGTGTGGTTTTTGGAAGGGTTTGGGCAGGATATTTCGGGGCGGCATCTTCAACCATGGGCCGTCCCAACCGGCAAAGGGTTCTTCGACCATCATGGCGGTGGCTGCTTCAATGTGGTCTAGCCACTGGTCTCGCTTGGTTTCCCGCTCCACGCTGAAGGCTTCGAGTTCTGCGGTGGATGACGACTCACCGGTGCCGAAGTCCACCCGGCCGTCGGAAATAATGTCCAGCGTGTTGAGGCGTTCAACTACTCGAGCGGTGTGGTTGTATTGGCCAGGGAGCAACACGATGCCGTGGCCGAGTCGTATTTGTTTGGTGCGTTGGCTGGCTGCGGCAAGAAAGACTTCGGGGGCTGAGGAGTGGCTGTATTCCTCTAAAAAATGGTGTTCAACTTCCCAGATGTAGTCGTAGCCAAGGCGATCGGCCAACTCGATTTGATCAAGGGCGTCTTTAAATAAACGATGTTCGTCGCCGTCGTTCCAAGGGCGAGGCAGTTGATGCTCATAGAAGAAACCAAACTTCATGACCCGAGGCTAGGGCCTTCGTTGTTGGGGCGACCCATCGGGCCAAACTTATGTTTTGCTTTGTTAGTGTTTGATTAGGGTTGTTTATTTTGTTTTTTTCTAAAAATTTCTTCAGGTACGGTTTCGTTATGAAAAAAATCTTGAGCCTCAAAAAAATATGACGACCCGTTTCATGAGTTTGATGGTGGCGAGTGTTTTAGTTGCGAGCGCTTGTTCTGCCGACACATTGACCACTGAGGTGGTACCCACCACTGTTGCGCCCACCAACACGGTGGCCGCAGCGGCCAGCGTTTTTTGTGAGGTGTTTGCCGGGATCCAAACCAGTACGGCTGAATCAGGCGGCGAGCTTTCTTCTGCAGCAGATTGGGAAACCAGAATTGGGTGGACAGCACAACTGGTCGCTGCTGCTCCTGAAGAGTTGGAAGATGAGGCAGTAATTTACTTGCAACTGGTAAAGGATCGAGCTGATTTGGTCGCCCCTTACGATTACGTGAGCGTTCAAGAACTTCCTCAAGAGGTGAAGTCAAGTTTCATAGCAGAAAATTTCGAGAACCAACAGGCTTCAAATAAATTGATTAACTACGCACATTCGTCATGCACCCTTGATGAAGATGACGGCACCTCAGAGGCCAGCGTGCCTGCGGGCGATGAAGAGACAGATAGCCAAGCCCCCAACGGTTTGACGATTGAGGCGGCCATTTTTTCAAAGGCAGACCATGACGGCAACGCCCGAGTTTCTGTTGAGGAGATGATCCAACACATGGAAGAAAAGCGGGCCGCCGATGGAGAAGCACCGATGTCGGATCAAGTAGTGCAGCAGTTGAGTAACAAGTTTCTTGCCCACGATGAAGATGACAACGGCTCGTTACATTTTGAAGAATTTGAAGAGTTCGCAGCCTCATTCGGTTAACGAAATTTTTGTAAGGCCCTTTTCTGGATCAAGAAGAAAGGTACAGTTTACTCATGAGGAAAAAAATATTACTGGGTTTAGGCGGGCTACTGGTGGCGCTGGTTGCTTTATGGTTTTTTGTTCTGCGTGATGATGCACCCCCGCCGCCGAGCGCCGCTTCGGCTGCTGCGGTAGCCGCCGCTTCACAAAGCACCACGGCGGCACCAAGCACCACAGCTCAAAGCACCACGGTGGCACCCACCACCACGTTGGCAACGACAACGACGGAAGCGCCTGCGGGCGTTTCTGGAATATGGGAAGCAGATCTCACTATTGGGTCGTTTGATGATTTCTCCAGTAGTTTCGTAGGTTTTCGGGTAAATGAAGAGTTGGGGCTCGGCATCGGCCACACCACAGCAGTAGGACGCACCCCGGAAGTAGCCGGTGAGTTCATCTTCGACGACTCTTCGTTGCTTTCTGCCACGGTTACGGCAGAACTTGGAGCAATAGTTACCGACCAGACTCGGCGCGACGATGCGGTTTATGAAGCACTCGATGTCATCACCTACCCCGAGGCACTGTTTGTCCTACAGGGCCCGCTTCTTTTTGAAGCAGGAGCGGAAGGAGAGCAAACCCTCGCAACAACGGGAACGTTGACCATAAAAGGGGTAACGAACGAAGTCCAAATTGAGTTGGTTGCCCAACTCGTTGGAGAGGTCATAGCGGTGACTGGCCAATTCCCAGTGGTGTTTGCCGATTACGGCGTTGAAGTCCCGAGTGCGCCCATCGTGATTTCGGTTGAGGACGAAGGCATCGTTGAGATTCAACTCTTTCTTCGACGCCCTGCTGGGTAACCATTTGCGTAAAAGCAGAATCTGGGGGATACTAGAAGGACACTAAGGAGTTCTTATGCCCCACGAAGCTTCAGAACGGCTGCTCGAAGCCATAGATGCGTTAGAAGACTTAGCGCGAGAAGTCACCCCAGGGCAAGCTGCCGACGATTTTGACGCATCGGTGTTGCAGACCTTTTGGCGAGAATGGCCGCATGCCAGCGTGTGGGCTGGCACCCTTTGGCGTCAACTCAACCGAGATTTAGAACGCCCGGCTACTGCGTTGGCCGAAAACGGGTTAGATGAAACCGGTGGGGTGGGCTGATGGCCACCCTGCGAGATGTTATGTCAGGCAACGTGGTCACCCTGGCTTCGGATTCCACCATGTGTGACGCCGCTCAAGTCATGGTGCGTGGAGGGTTCGGGTCGGTAGTGGTTATGCAGGGCCGCATGCTGATAGGTATTTTGACCGAACGTGACGTGCTGCGATCGGCCGCCGAAGAAGCTGATTTGCGGGCCGCGGCGGTTGAGAAATGGATGACCCCTGACCCCGATACGGCCAGCCCAGATTTAGACACTGAGGAAGCAGCGGGGCTCATGCTTTCTCGAGGCTTCCGGCACCTTCCAATAATGGAAAACGGTGAGTTGGTGGGCATGGTGAGTTTGCGTGATGTTTTGAGTGCCCGTATTGGGCAGCATTAGCTTTTCTCAATAAAGTTTCTTTATGGCTACCGACCTTCAGGAGCGAGCCCGGCGAACCAGCGCAGCATGGACGGCGGACCCTTTTTACGCTTTGGTGCGCACGTTGATCCGGTTTATTCTGTGGCCGTTTTTTCGGGTTAAAGCTTCGGGCCAACAAAATATTCCCGTGGGCGGGCCGGTTATTTTGGCCCCGGTACATCGCTCGAACCTTGACTCGTTGTTGATGTCGCCCCTGACCAAACGGCCGATTCGCGCCTTAGCGAAAGAGAGCCTTTTTAAAATTCGCCCCTTGGGCTGGGCCTTGGCTTCCTTGGGGGCTTTCCCGGTGCGGCGTGGCGGTGCAGATCGAGAATCTATGCGGGTAGCGCGGGAACTCTTAAACGAAGACAACATGGTGTTGGTGTTCCCCGAAGGTACCCGTCACCAGGGCAGCCAAATTGCTGAACTTTTTGACGGCACGGCTTACTTGGCTGCTAAGTCTGGTGCTCAAGTAGTGCCAGTAGGCATTGCCGGCACTGAAGAAGCCATGCCTTCGGGTTCGCGTTTTCCTCGCCCAAAACGGGTGCGGGTAGTAGTTGGTGCCCCCTTGGACCCGCCTGATCCGAAAGCGCCACGCAGTGCGTTGGCGGCTTGGACCGAGGCCTTAACGTTTAGTTTGCAACGAGTGCAAGATGCGGCTCAGGAAGTTAATCGTTCAAACTGATCGGGTCAAAAAAGTTCGTATCCACGACCCGATGACTGACCGATCGGAGTTTTTCGCCAACGACTTAGCCGCTTGAACCCGGGTAGTTTCATCGAAAAGGTGGCCCCATTCTTCATGAAGCTGGTGGGTGAAACCAGCGGAGAATTCTGGGTGGGGCTGCATACTCAGAAAATGATTGTCTATGGCCATCATGGCAAACGGACTGTGGTCAGCCTCGGCGATTGTTCTGCCGCCTGTAGGAAGTTGAGTTACTTCGTCGGTGTGGCAAAAAGAAATGATTGGAGCCTCGTGAAGAGGGTCCATCCACCATTCGGTGGCTTTTATTTCGGCGGGGAGCAGGCCGACGCCCCAATGGGCACGACGGCTTACTTGACCACCGAGGGCGTGGGCTATGGCTTGATGGCCGAAACACACCCCGACGGTTGGTGCTTGTGCTGCATTTAGGTTTTCAATGAAGCGAAAGAGGCCGGCCACCCAGGGCTCTGGTTCGGTGATTGAAGAACGAGACCCGCCGATGATCCACCCTTGTTGCTGGTCAGGGCTAGCGGGGAGTTGTCCGGCCGTCATATCGTAAACAGTGATCTCTGGCACAAAGTTTTCTGTGGTTAATAATGCGGTGAAGAGTTCTTGGTAACCACCAAAGTTTTGGTACAGCGCTCCATCAAACTCGTCGTTGCGAAGAAGGCCGATGCGCAGAGATGACATAGAGAGATCTTAGGCCCAAGCTTTCTCTCGGCGGGTAGTCAGGTGCGAGGTTCTTCGTGGCAGGGTGGGGGGATGGAACGGAAGGTAGCGATCGGGCGGTCGGCGGCCGTGCTCTCGGTATTGATGTTGGCCACGGGTCCGAGCATCGTAAAGATTTCGGATTTACCCGAAATGACTTTTATTTTTTGGCGTTTGGCGGTGGCGGCTTTGGGCTACGCCGTTGCCTTGCGATTCAGCGGGAAACACTTTAGTTGGGAAGCCTGGCGCCGATCGCTACTTGGTGGCTTAGTGTTTGGCGTCAACTTAGTATTTTTTGTTTTGAGTATGCGTCGTACCAGTGCTGCTAATGCGGTCATGATCGGTGCGCTGCAACCGGTGGTATTGATTGGGGTTGCCGGGCCATTTTTTGGAGAACGACCGCGTCGTTCGATTTATCTTTGGTCGTTGGTTGCTATGGGTGGGGTGGCCCTCTCTATGGTTGCCTCCAGTGGCGATGGGGTGGCTAGTCGAACAGGAAATCTCTTGGCCCTCGCGGGCATGCTTTTGTTTAGCGCCTACTTTGTGGTCTCAAAAAAGGCTCGCCAAGAATTGGACTCCATGACCTACCAACTTGGCTTGACCCTGACGGCGGTGCTGGTGGTTATACCGTTTGCTTTGTTGACGGGCCAAAACTTGGCGCCCCCCTCGGGCGCCGAATGGGGGCCGGTGCTTTTAATGGCTGCTATCCCGGGGACCGGTCATTGGTTGACTAACTACGCCCACGGTCAGGTCACGCTGGTGGCGATGAGTTTGATTAATTTGCTTTTTACCGTGGTAGCCCCGTTGTATGCCTGGGTTTTGGTGGGTGAAAGTATCGGCGGTTGGCAAGCGGCCGGTATGGGGTTGGTTTTGGCGGCCTTAACCATGGTGATTTCTCGCCCTATTGAGGCGGCTCCTCGATGAACCGTGGTATCGCAATGGGCATGACGGCCTACCTTTTTTGGGGGTTGGTTCCGGTTTTTTGGAAGCAACTTTCTCATCTGTCTTCGGTGGATGTGACCGGCCATCGCATGGTGTGGACGTTTCTTTTGCTGGCGGTTGTTCAAGCGGTCCGCCGCTCTTGGGGTGATCTTCGCCAGATGCTGGGTGACGGCCGCCAGCGGCGGTTGCAGTTGGCGGCCGCTGCTTTGCTGTCTAGCAACTGGCTGATTTTTGTATGGGCGATAGCCGATGATCGGGTGGTGGAAGCCAGTTTGGGTTACTTCATGAACCCATTGGTCAACGTGTTGTTGGGCGCAGTGTTTTTGGGTGAGACTTTCCGCCGGCTGCAAAAAGTTTCTATTGGCGTTGCTTTTGCCGGCGTGCTTTGGCTGGCGGTAGCAGTGGGGGCTGTGCCGGTGGTGTCGCTGTCTTTAGCTTTCACTTTTGCTTTTTATGGGTTAGTGAAAAAAACAGTGGGCCGCCCTGCCCTCGACACCTTGACCCTCGAGACCATGTTTATGGCTGTGCCGGCCTTGGGTTTTTTGGTGTGGCGTGCCGCAACCGGTCACGGGGTGATAGGAGTTTCTGTGCCGGGCGACAGTGTTTTGTTGATGGCCACGGCAGCGTTTACGGCAGCCCCGCTGTTGCTTTTTTCCGGGGCTGCGAAAAGAGTGACCTTAGGAACGTTAGGCATGATGCAGTATTTTTCCCCCACCCTGCAGTTGCTGTTGGGGGTACTGGTTTACGGCGAAACCATAAACGGTGGGCAACTGGTGGGCTACCTCGTGGTGTGGGTGGCGGTGCTTTTGTTCGCCGTCGACACGGTGGTGGTGATGCGCCGAAACCGTTTAAGCGTTTAAAGCAGCGAGAACGTCGGCGACAAAGGCGGGCGCTTCGGTTTCTAGATTGCGCCGGTTCATGGACCGAGCAGCAATGACGTCTGCGCCGTGTTCTTCGAGCAATGTAGAGAGTTTGTCGGCGGCTTTGCCGGGGTTGACGGCGTGGGTCATAAATGCGGCAACTTTTTTGTTCCAGAGTTTCGGGATGCTTTGTACTTTGCTGGGTTCTCCCGGGCGGTGACCAAAAAGTATTAATCCATCTACCCAGGTGCCAACAAATACGAGGTCAGCGGCGGCTAACTCAGTGAGATCAATGTTGGTTACCGGCCGCACGGCCACGGTGGCTCCGGTGGCTTCGGCGGCGCCCCCGAGGAGTTCGGCGGCTCGTTTGGTGTTGCCGGTGCGGCTTTGGTGGATGATCACGATGTTCATGTAAACAGTGTGCCTTTTATGGTGGCAGATTTCACCTTGGGGTTTGATCTAAAGCATTAAGGTGCTGGTTGATTTCAGCGGGGGTGCAGCCCATTTCGGTCATTCCGGTCGCTAACACGGCTCGGTAGGCCGGTCCGGGTGGCCCAGGATCCGGCGGGTTGGTTGACCCGAGGGTTACTGCCGATATTCCGTTGAGGTCCTCAAGGCTAATTAGCAGGTCTATCCACCCTTCTAAGGTGGAGACGGCTTGGCCAGCCGGGGGAAAGTCATCAGGCAGGAAAACGCCGCTGGTTTCTTGCTGGTTTTCTTGAGCCACCACATCGGCCAACTGTCCACGGGTAATGCGCCAAGCCCGCCCTATGGGTGGGAGGTCTTGTGGGGCTAAGGATTGATGCGGACACCAAGCCACCCCGCCGCCCCAGCGTTGACTATCTCCGCCGAAGCGCACCGGGTGGGGCACGGCGATTCTTTGGTCGGCGCTGGGTGGGGTGGGGTTGGCGGCGCCACGGTGGAAGCCCCAAAGTGCGTCTTGTTCGGCCCCGCGCAGGTAGGCCAGCATGCGTTCTGCGCACAGGTTGGAGCCGTAGGCCACGTACCAAACGGGTTGGTCTGGGTTGGTGGTATTTGGCAAAGCTAAGAAAAAAGTTGTTTAAGAGCGGCGGCGGCAGGGTCATCCGGCGGTGGTAGCTCGGTGGGGATAGCCCCCAACCAGGTCAGGCTCACGTACCCGTTCATTACCGCGCCACCGTCGGTTTCGGGGGGCAGGGGGGTGGGTTCGCCCCAGTTCATATCGACGCCGTAACTGCCAGCATGACCGGGTTTGGGGACCATGGTGGCTTGGGCCAGCGCCCGCATGGGTGCAAAACCAACGGTGGTGTGGCGCCAACCGGCCATTTCTTCAACGGGCAAGTTGGGCACGTTGACGTTGAGTACCGAGGCTTTGTCTGGTGGGTTGGCGATCACGCCGGCGGTGACGGTGCGAGCCACCTCGGCGGCCGATGACCAAATTTGTTGGTCAAGTACGTCGCTGGCTGCTTGGCCTTCTACACCCCAGTCGGTTACCGCTTGGCTTATGGCAATACCGGTGATGCCCCCGTTGCGGGCGGTGAGGGCCGCTCCCACGGTGCCCGAATGGTAGACCGAGCGCCCTACGTTGGTGCCGGGGTTTATGCCCGCCACCACCAGGTCAAAGGGGTCACCGAAGAGCCCCAAGCGGGCATAAATAATGCAAAGCCCCGGTGGGCCACTGACCGACCATGAAGTATCGATGCCTGCTACCTGTGCTTCATGTACTTCGGGGCGGATGAGGTGTACTGCTCCGAGGGCGGCTCCGGCTCCGGAGTATTCTTGATCGGGGGCGACCACGGTTACTTCACCAAGGTCAGTGAGCGATCGGGCCAGTTCGTGGAGGCCTAAAGAGTCAATGCCGTCGTCGTTGGTTACCAAAATGCGCATAGCTTGACGGTAGCCGCCAGCAACGGGTGTCTAAGGGTCAGAGGTTGGCTAATTCTGTGCTGAGTCGTTCCCACTCGGCCATAAGGCGGGCTGCTTCGTCTTTTGCGGTGTCGTGGTCGGCTACGGAGGCGGCGGCTTTTTCGGGGTCTTGGTAGAGGTCGGGGTCGGCCAAAACTTCTTGGGTGGTTAACACGTGGGCTTCGGCGGTTTCCCAGTCTTGTTCGGCTCGTTTAAGCCGGCGCTGAAGTTTGGTGGCTGGGTTTTTTTGGTGGTTTTTTTTGGGTTCTTTGGTTTTGGATTTTTGCGCTGCTTGACGGGCTTTGGGGTCGCTGGAAAGGGTGGCGCTTTGGGCGGGGTAAAGCACTCGTTCGGGTACTCCTTCGTGCCAGGTGGCGTGGCCGTCGCGGATTTCAACCAGTGAGTCGGCTACCGAACGGATGAGGTGCCGGTCGTGAG
>ERZ1048686.2647-NODE-2647-length-12154-cov-5.830317_pt1 | contig 12154 bp, 8 predicted proteins | sample MGYA00383099_ERZ1048686 | MGnify/ENA primary metagenome ERZ1048686 (study PRJEB29581, sample SAMEA5548369) | metagenome | biome: marine; feature: coastal; material: water | depth 25 m | study: Short-term variability in the microbial, nano- and picoplankton...
ATGAACGAATCGGTTATTTTTGGTCGATTACTTCCTCTTCCTTTTATTTTTCAATAATTCATTTAAATATATTATCTTTCCCTACCCTTCTAGTCTTAGGTATTCTTTTAGGAATTATTTACAAAACTACAAAATCTGTGACTTTGTGCATTATTGTTCATTCACTATTTAACTTTTTTATGTTATTTTTAATTATAATGAAATGAATGGTTTATCTTTCATAAATTATACAGACGATTATACAATTATTGTAAAAGATATATTTTGTAACTATACAGTAAAAGAAAAACTAATTATTTTCTTAAATGGCAATATGGGTGCAGGAAAAACCTCCTTGTGTAATGCATTCGGGAATTTTTTTAATGTTTTTGATCTTTGTAGTTCTAGTTATGGTCTTGTCAATTTCAAGCAGGGAAGTCGTACTGTAATTCATTCTGATTTTTACAGAAATTCATTCAGTCACGATTTTTTCGATGAGGAAGTATTACCTCTATTACATTCCCCGTTCCTTTTATTGATGGAGTGGGTCCGCCCAATTCAACTTATTCGGGAAGCTGTTCACCTATCGATTACCATAAGGGTCAACCATGATCAAAGTCGGGTTATTCAAGTTTCGAAACTTTAAACCATTATTTGATTTCATAATATCTGCCTAACTCCAATCTTGCATTATGATATAGTTTCTTTAAAGGTTGTTACATTGCTCAGGTGGCGGAATTGGTAGACGCGCTAGACTAAGGATCTAGTGCCGTAAGGCGTGGGGGTTCGAGTCCCCCCTTGAGCACCACTAGCCTTTTGTTTTATCGAAGATTCTATGTTTTATACGAAGGCCCCTCTTGTATTCGTCCTTGAATGTTTTGTTTCCAAACTTATCAAAACCTTCAAAGAGGCCATGGCGTACATTGTCCTGCCAGTGTTCCAGTAACCTAACGGGAAAATCCCCGCCTAGACTACGGTACTTAAATATAATCCATTCGTTCGCTTCATGGCTGCCAAAATTCTCTTTGAATTTATCTTTTGCTTCCTCTCGAGTCTTGATCCAGAGGGTTGGAATAATTTCACCGTTCTTTGTTTTTGTCGGTTGGTAATCATCTGGATCGTTTGCTTGGTCAAACCAATAAATGTGTGTTCCTTGTTTCTTACCTTTAAGGTAATCTTCTGAGCACATCGGTATTCCATATTCATTCCATCTCTTGAGTGTTCCGTGTAACATTCCGGATAAATAAGGGGCTTGTTCAATAATTTGCCCACTTGGGAATTTATTTATCACAACTCCACTAAACGGGTATTTATCACCTTCAGCGTAAACAACAGGTTCCGTATGCCAGTAGGATGTTTTTTTCAAGGGAAGTGAAACGATCCTACCTTTGGATATGATTGGTTTACCAAGTTTAAAAAGATCGGCACCTGCTCCGCTTACTCTCGCATAAACCAAGTCAGAATAATTTAGGCCTTTTGATGTAACAACAAACCTCTTAACTGTACCATCTTTTTGAAATATTGGTTTGAACGCTGCACCAGAGCCTTTCCAAAAAAGGTGCTGATCCTCTAATATTACTTGGTTAGCATCTTTCGTAATAATGGAGGGTTTTGTAATAATTCTCGTTTTATAAGGAGCAAAAGGAAGACTTTCACTATCTCTAGCCAATTCTTGCCACCAGCTTTTAAGCTGCATGGGATTGCCATCAAACATGATGAAGTATGATAGGCAAAAGGTTGCTACTAAAGCGCTAAAAGTAATTAAAAAGAATGTTTTCACGAAAAAAGACCCAGATGTTTAAAGATACTTTTTATGACCAACCTTTTGCAAGAGGCATTCGCTTTGCAAGACGATATGGCCAAGTCGGTCCTTCGTAAATAAATGAGGTATAAATTTGCAAAAGAACGGCACCAGCATCGAGCTTTCGTTGGGCACTGTCGTAATCGTATATTCCTCCAGACCCGATTACGGGAAATTTATTGTCAGTAAGTTTGCCAATGAATTTAATCATATCATTTGACTTTTTTTCTATTGGTTTCCCACTAATTCCCCCTTGTGGAAGAGACTGGGATAACATTGATGCTGGTGGAGTGATTGAGGTGTTACATGCAATTAGTCCATCAAAACTATTTTCCATCGCTTTAGCGACAATTGTCTCAAGGGACTTGTAGGATTCATCAGGAGAAATTTTTAATAAACATGGCGGAGAGGGTACATTATTAATTTTAGACCATTCTGACCTGTGATTCTTTATTCCGACCAATAATGGTTCAAGGTATTCAGATTCTTGAAGCTTTCTCAAATTTGGGGTGTTGGGAGAGCTAATGTTGATGGTTATGTAGTCTGCGTCAGCGGCAAGGACATCAAATCCTTTGCAATAGTCAATAAGAGCATCGTCAATCGCAGTATGCTTGCCTTTTCCTAAGTTTACCCCGAGTGGAACATGTCGATTGCTTTTCGGAAAGGATTTAGAAATTTTATGATGAAGAGCTTCCGCACCAAAGTTGTTAAACCCCATCCGATTTACCAAAGCTGAATCAGTTGGAAATCGAAAAAGCCTAGGTTTTTCGTTTCCTGGCTGAGGCAAAGGAGTAACGGTCCCAACTTCGATGTGTCCGAAACCTAGGGCTTCTGATGCAATTGGAAACATTCCATCTTTATCAAGACCAGCCGCTTGTCCTATGGCATTGGGAAACTGCAGACCAAAAGCTTCAACAGGTTTTTGTGTGCCTTGCGTCAAATTTCTCAGTAAACTAAGAATTGGAGGAAACTTACTTAAAACCCTAAGGGAAGCACTGCCAATTTCGTGAGCCCGTTCAGCTTCAAGCGAAAATAGAATTGGCCTTAGTAAATTTTTATAGATCATGTTGCTAAATCAGAAGAAATTTGAGTAGATTATGCAAGAAATTGCTTTCAAAATTTTTAAAAGAATAAAAAAAAAAGTCAGTATTGGTTGACATATAATTTGAACTCCTCTTAAGGCAATCGAATGAAAAAAACAAGTCCGAGCCTAGATTGGTGTATAGTTCGTTGTAATGAAGACAACAAATGGTGGGTAGATTCTATAAGCGATGAGGAAAATTGGGACATTGAAAACCTTGGAATCATTGATCCAAAGCAATTCATCCATATGAATGAACTACTGGATTCTATGACTGAATTTGGTTTACAATCTCAAATGGTTGATGAAGCTTTTTTTACTTTTGAAATTTCTGAAGAAGTTCCCGGCAAGAAAGTTAAATTGGAAAGAGTTAGAGACTCTTTATTGAAAGCTGAAGACATGTTGTTTGCTTTGCCTGATGTTTTAGATGAAGAAAAAGGCCCTTATGCAGACTTTATGAACCATGTGACCCAAGTTCGGGTTGCCATGCTAAATGATCTTATTGAATTCGCTGAACCATATACTATTGAAGAAATGGAAGAAGTTCTTTCTGAAAAACAAAACAATGATTTTTTAGAAGGGCGTAGAAGTCACTTTAGCGACGAACTAGTTTCTATTTTAGAATTTGTTCCTGATGGATTTGAAATTGATTCTGATCTCGATGATGAAAAAGATGCAGACAAGAAAGGCGAGGAGGACTATTCTGATCTCGACACTCACCTTGTGGAAGTATCTGACAAAGAGGAAAAGCTTCTACCCGATGAAGATTTGAAATGGGATGAGGACGAAAACCGAGAGAAAGAGGCTACTCCTTACCAAGGGGGAGCACCTGATGACGAAAAAAAGCCCTAATGTTCAAAAGTTAATTTATCCTTTACAGGTCCTTGGCTAGTCGGTCAGCAAAATAACTGAATATGATGTTGGCCCCTGCCCGCTTTATTCCAATAAGTGATTCCAGGGCACAACTTTTCCAGTCAAGCCAACCCAATTGATTTGCGGCCATAATTCTCGAGTATTCCCCGGAGACTTGGTAAGCAGCGATAGGTAAGTTTGATTGAGATCTAGCCTGCTTGATTACATCAAGAAAAGGCTCTGCCGGCTTGACCATTAAAATGTCAGCTCCCTCTTCGGCATCTAGAGCCAACTCTCTCTGTGCCTCAAGTAAATTAGCAGGATTTAGTTGGTAGGTACTTTTATCGATGATAACTGAATCCACGGATGAACCAATAGCTGACCTAAAGGGGCCATAATAAGAAGAAGAAAACTTTGCAGAGTAAGAAATTATACCGGTATTATGAAAAGAATTTCTTTCCAGTGCTTCTCGAATTATTTTTATGCGACCATCCATCATGTCTGATGGAGCAACCCAATCAAGACCAGCATTAGCATAAACAATAGAGGCCTTTGCAAGAATTTCGACTGTTGAATCATTATCAACTTCCCCTTTTGAATCAACGATACCGTCTTGTCCGTGTGATGTGTAGGGGTCAAGTGCTAAGTCTGCAATGAGCACAACATCCAAATCAAGTTGCTTTATGGCAGCGGCAGCACGACAAACTAAGTTGTTGGGGTTCAGAATTTCGTTTCCCCCTTCGTTTTTCAATTCAGGACATATTTTGGGAAATAGGGCAAAAGCTTTTAAACCTTTTTGATGCCAATCCTTTATCTGTTCGCAAAGATTAGAGATTGGCCAGCGAAAGACGCCTGGCATACTTGGCACTTCCGAAGGTTCTTCTTCCTCGCTAATAAAAACGGGCAAAACAAAATCCGATGCCTTGAGGTAGTTTTCCTCAACTAAGGATCGTATGATTGGATTCGTTCGCAAACGGCGTGGACGATGTAAAAACTGATAGGTCATTTTAAGAATCAGGAAAAGTTCGACAGCACGAAGACTGTTATTAATGATTTGAAAAATTATTATTTTCGCAAACTTAATCACTAATCCCTAAGGTAGACGGCGTGGAAACTTATTTTCAAATCGAAATAATATTCGCTATTTTACTTTTGCTTTGTGCGGTTACCTCGTTCGCCATGGAAAAAGTTAGGATAGAGGTAACAGCCGTGTGTTTGTATGGGGTAATTTTGCTATTTACCTCCTTTGGTTTTGAAAATTGGCCCACGAGTCAGGAATTGATCATGGTTTTTTCAAGTGAAGCACCTTTGGCTATAATTGCTATGTTCATGGTCAGCGGGGCACTCAGTAGGCAGGGTGTCATTGAAAGACTCACGACTAATTTACAGCAACTTACCCGTCTGGGTTACAGGCCTTTTCTGTTCATTCTCCTTTTCTCAGTAGCCTTCTTTTCTGCTTTTATTAATAACACCCCTGTCGTTGTTATTCTTTTACCTGTGGCGATTGGTCTTTCCGGTTCTCTTGGGGTGCCTTCGTCTAAATTGTTAATTCCTTTATCTTATGCATCGATTTTTGGGGGATGCTGTACTCTTATTGGTACAAGTACAAATATCCTAGCAAGCGGTTTTATGGCTAACTCCAGTCATTATCCGGATATGAGCCCTATGAATATGTTCGAACTTTCGAAAATTGGGCTGCCATTGATGTTATTCGGTCTTGCATTTCTGATTATTTTTGGAAGGAGGTTGCTACCCGAACGCGAGGCATTAAGCAAAATTCTTTCAGAAATAGAAAGAAAAGAGTTTTTAACAGAAGCAATTTTGATCCATGACTCTCCACTGTTAGGCAAAACAATTAAAGACTCACCGATTTCGATGATCGAAGGAGTCCGTTTAATAGATGCTGTTAGGGGAGGAAAAAGCCTTACAACTCCGATAGATGAAAAAGTACTACATTCAGGAGATAGGCTTATTCTGTCTTGCAAGCCTCAGGGATTAATCGAAGTTCGGGAAGTTCAAGGATTCAAATTCTTTGATCAATCTTTCTTCGGTATGGAACCAATCAATACCTCTGAGGCAATTATGGTTGAGGCTATGATTAAACCTTCGTCAAGTTTGCTGTCATGTTCACTAGAAGAGGCTAACTTTCGCGGCCGTTTCAACTTATCAGTAGTTGCATTACACCGAAAAGGAAAAAACCTTCACCTTAGTTTAAATGCCCTTAAATTAAAGGTGGGTGATACACTATTATTGCTCGGTACAGACTCTGGGGTTGAAGAACTCAGAGAATCTGGCGAAGCGGTCTTGTTAGACAAACTTCCCCTTAGTGTAGATAAGAAAGCTGCAAAGACAATCCTCTCTCTTGCAGTTTTGGCGGCTATTATTGTATCTGCTTCCATGGCCATTATCCCCCTTTACTTGGCTGCCTTGCTAGGTGCCGGCTTTTTAATGTTAGGCAATTGTATAAATCTTAAGGAGGCTTTCAAGGCAGTAGAGTGGAATTTACTTTTGCTAATTTATGCCATGCTTGCTCTTGGAATTGTAATGGAGAAAAGTGGAGCTTCTGCTTTAATGGCAGATTTGATAAAAAAAGTGTGTACTCAGGGTCTTGGTGAAGATTGGCAAATTATTGGAGCTCTAGTGGCGATTTATCTCTTTACCGCTGTTTTGACAGAATTACTTTCAAATAATGCTACGATCGCAATCATGACTCCGGTTGCTCTCGGTGTTGCATATCAATTTGGAGTTTCCACCGAAGTGGCTAGAGCCTTTGTTTTAACTTGTTGTATTGCAGCTTCTGCTAGTTTTATTACGCCCATAGGTTATCAAACAAACACCTTTGTTTATACCGTTGGTGGATACAGATTCAAAGACTTTGCTAAATTCGGAATATGGCCAATGCTCATTTATTTTATTGGCACTATTTTACTGGTTGGTTTTTACTGGAATCTGTTTCCTTAAGTCTTCAGGGCATAATATAATCTTATAGATTAGGCTAAAAAAAAGTTGATTTCCAAAATATTTAAAATGTACTTCCTTGGACATTATAGAAATCAATTTATCAAAATCTTCTTTTCACAGATCAATAAAATTCATCAAACTTTAGGCAAGATGGAGAAACTTTTCTTAAGTCGGATCAAAATGTGTTATAAAGGAAAATAATATTTATATGTAAATCAATCAATATTAGTGACATAGGAAATTATAATAAAGAGCACCATCTAAAATCAAAAAAATCTCACGGTGAGAGAAAATCAAGATACTTACAGAATTACCAACTTGACCAAGTTGTAATAGGAAAACAAAATTAATCATGATCTTACTACTGCCACAAAGGCTTATTGCTTCCTTAAGTATGCGAGTGAGTCATAACCTAAGCTAATAAAAAATCCTTTTAAAAGAAGATTTTACCATGACAGAACAAACAAAAAATGAGCCCGAAAATTATGATTCCTCTCAAATTCAAAAATTAGAGGGATTGGAAGGGGTAAGAAAGCGCCCCGACATGTATATTGGGGACACAAATGAAAGAGGTTTACATCACTGTGTTTTTGAAATTGTTGATAACTCGATAGACGAAGCTCTAGCGGGTCATTGTACTGAGGTGTCGGTATCATTACACGGAGATGGGTCTTGCACAATTCAGGACAATGGTAGAGGTATTCCGGTTGATATTCACCCTAAGCACAACATGCCTGCTCTAGAGTTAGTGCTGACCAACCTTCATGCAGGAGGAAAATTTGGAAAAGGTGCTTATCAGGTGTCAGGTGGTCTTCATGGCGTTGGCGCCAAGTGCGTGAATGCTGTGTCAGAGTCCTTCATCGCAGAGGTGAGGAGAGGCGGTAAGATTCATCAGATGAAGTTTTCTAGGGGGAAAACAACCCAAGAGCTTAAAGTAGTAGGAGATGCATCTACTACTGGTACTAAAATCACTTTTATGCCAGATGAACAAATATTTGAAGAATCTAGGGAATTTAAATTCGAATTACTGGCTAAAAGATTAAGGGAGTTAGCATTTCTCAACCCAGGCGTCCGTATAAAACTTGAGGAAGAAGTTAACTCTAAAAAAGAAGATTTTATTTTTGAAAATGGAATTTCCGAATATGTGGAATATTTGAATAAAAATAAAACCTGCCTAATTCAGGTTCCAATAGCTTTTTCTGGTGAAGCACCTCCCGAGTCTGGGGATGGGACAATCATGGTAGAGGTCGCAATGATTTATAATGATTCATTTAATGACCAACTATATGCTTATGCGAATTCAATTCATAATGTTGAAGGTGGAACTCATTTGTCTGGGTTTCGCACCGCTTTGACACGAGTAATTAACGGTTATGCTAGACAAAATGATTTACTTAAAGAGAAAGATCTCTCACTGACCGGTGACGATGTCCGGGAGGGACTTACGGCAGTTATATCTGTAAAGGTCCCTGAACCACGGTTTGAAGGACAGACAAAAACAAAATTGTCAAACAGAGAAGTTGATGGAATCGTCCAAAAAATTGTAGGTGAAAAATTAAAACATTTCTTTGAAGTAACTCCAGATGATGCAAAAATGATCGTCCAGAAAGTTATACATGCTGCGAGAGCAAGAGATGCCGCACGTAAAGCAAGAGAAACTGTTCGAAAAGGAGCTCTATCTGGTGGCGGGTTACCCGGAAAGCTCGCAGATTGTTCTGAAAAAGATCCATCGCTCAGCGAAATTTATATTGTTGAAGGAGATTCAGCTGGTGGTTCTGCTAAACAAGGAAGAGACCGTTTAACACAAGCTATTTTACCTTTGAGGGGAAAATTATTAAATGTAGAAAAAGCAAGACTTGATAAGGTTCTTAATAACGCTGAAATAAGAAGCCTTATTACTGCGGTAGGAACAGGAATTGGTGATCATGAAGGTGAAGGTGCTTTCGATGCGACAAAAGCCCGTTATCATAAAATTATTATTATGACCGATGCAGATGTGGACGGAGCTCACATTAGAACATTGTTATTAACCTTCATTTTCAGACAAATGAAAGGACTTATTGAAAATGGATATGTTTATGTAGCTAAACCTCCCCTGTACAAAATTAAACGGAGAAAAACAGAACAATATATCCAGGATGATTTTGAGATGAGTCAAATACTTATCAAACTTGGAATTGAAGACATGCAATTAATAAGGGTGTCAGACAATTATATTTTTCCAGCTGATATTTTAGAAGAAATAAACGCACATCTTTTGAAAATAGAGCAAATTGGACGAAACTTGAGTCGTTATGGGTGCAATTTAAATAGAATATTTACTCATTACGACAAGACATTAAAGGTTTTACCTCGCTACATTGCTAGAATTAGAACTGGAAATGATGAAGAACTTAGGTTTTTAGCTGATTTTGATGCTAAGGTTGGTTTCATGGAGTCTCAAAATTTAGAATTTGAAGATACCGGCACGAATACTTTGCAGCGTGAAATTCAAAGAAATGGTGTAATATTTACTCAAAGATTTGATATATATGAAGTTTTTGAATCAAATGAATTGGAGAAGTTATTACAAGAAGTTGGTAATCTTGGCCTTGATGTTTCATTTTTCCTACCCAATGAAACTGATGTCCACCCCTATAAATTAGTTGATCCAAAAGATACTGAAAGCCCACCTATCGAGATTACCGGAGTAAATCATTATCTCCAGCAACTTCGATTATTAGGAAAAAAAGGACTTCAAATTCAGAGGTATAAAGGACTTGGTGAAATGAATCCTAAACAGTTATTTGAAACCACAATGGATCCCAATTCTAGAACTTTAGTAAAAGTAGAGATTGAAGATGCTGTAATGGCCGACGAAATCTTTACAACTTTAATGGGAGAGGAAGTTCCACCTCGTAGAAGGTTTATAGAAGATAATGCGTTAAATGTTAGTTTTTTAGACGCTTAATAAAATATAGTTAAATTGTTTTTCATATGAAAGAAAATATTACAGATATCATGCAAAAAGCATACATCGATTATTCGATGTCTGTAATTGTAAGTCGAGCACTTCCTGATGTTAGAGATGGCTTTAAGCCTGTTCAGAGAAGGGTTTTATATGCAATGCTTAGAGAAGGTTTGTTACACAATCGGGCTTATGACAAATGTGCTGGTGTTGTTGGTGAAGTTCTAAAAAATTATCACCCACATGGTGATAGTTCGGTCTACGATACTTTAGTCAGGATGGCACAGCCTTGGGTAATGAGATATCCTTTGGTTGATGGTCAAGGTAACTTTGGTTCCGTTGATGGTGATTCAGCTGCTGCATACAGGTATACAGAGTGTAAATTAACTAAATTATCTGAAGAGCTTTTAAAAGATATCGACGAAGATACGGTTGACTTTGCTCCGAACTACAAGGAAAGCTCCACAGAACCTACGGTACTACCTAGCGCCTTGCCTAGCTTGCTAATGAATGGGTCAACAGGAATTGCTGTAGGCATGGCTACAAATATACCTCCTCATAATCTTGGCGAACTCATCGATGCTGTTTGCGCTATTATAGATGATCCTTCGATTTCGATTGATAACATTATGCAAATCCTGCCCGGTCCTGATTTTCCCTCTGGAGGAAGTATTTCTGGAAAATCTGGTATTGAATCTTACATGAAAACCGGTAGGGGAATTGTTAGAACTAGAGGCTCTTTAGATATTGAGGAGTTACCTAGCGGAAAACAACAGCTCGTCATCACCCACCTTCCATATAATACAAATCGTGCTACTTTAGTTACACGTATTGCTGATCTTGTGAAGGAAAAGATATTAGACGGTGTAAGTGATCTAAGGGATGAATCTACTGAGCAGACTAGAATTGTCATTGAGCTCAAACTTGGTGAAATTGAAAGAGTTACTATAAATAAAATTTACAAGCTAACTGCCCTTGAAAGTAGTTTTGGGGTAATTTTACTTGCTCTAGACAGGATGAGGCCTAGGCAATTAAACATTAAAGAAGCTATTGAATGCTATATTGAACACAGGCGTACAGTAACACTGAGACGTACTCAGTTTCGTTTAAGAAAAGCGGAAGACCGTGCTCATATTTTAGAGGGTTATAAAATTGCATTAGATAATTTAGACGATTTTGTGCGTACAATACGTGCTTCCTCAAATCGTCTTGAGGCTAAAGAAAAATTAAGCACAAAATATTCTCTCAGTGAAAGACAAGCTAATGCAATATTAGATCTTCGATTATACCAACTCACTGGTATGGAGCGTGAAAAAATTGATGCGGAGCACGCAGAATTGATGAATATTATAAAAGACCTTCGTAATATCATTGATAATGAAAGTATTCTACTCGAATTAATCAAAAGTGAACTCAATGAATTAAGAAATTCATATGCAGATGATCGAAGGTGTGAAATCTCTGAATTCGATGGAGATGTTCGTATGGAAGATCTTATCCCGAACGATGGTTGTGTTGTAACAGTAACCAAAACAGGCTTCATAAAAAGAACATCTGTTGAGGAATTTAAGGTTCAGCACCGAGGTGGTAAAGGAGTCATTGGTAGCGGTCAAAAAGATGAAGACCCCATAGATGTTCTTCATACTTGCAATGCCCATGACACTTTAATGTTTATTATGACTAATGGAAGAGTCTATGTAGAAAAGACTTATGAAATTCCAGAAGCAGCACGGACTTCGAAAGGTAGAAATATCGTAAATCTGCTAAATCTTCAAAAAAATGAAAAAATAGCTGCAGTCTTAAGTATGGACTCATTTGAATCTGATGACTCGATTATTCTTTGTACTCAAAATGGGGTTGTAAAAAAGAGTCTTATTAAGGAATACAGAAACCACCGTAAGGGGGGGCTTAAAGGAATTAATATCGATGAGGGCGATCGAGTTCTTAAAGCAATGCTTGCCAAAGCAGATGCTCATTTGTTGGTTTTAACAAAAAATGGAAAAGGACTTCGTTTCGCTTCTAGTCAGCTAAGAGATCAAGGTAGAGCAACTAGAGGGGTTCGCGGAATCAGGCTTAAAGGTAATGACAAAGTGGTTAACATGTTGGTCGTAGATGATGCACGCTTACTCCTTATTTGTGGAAAAAATGGTTTAGGGATAAGAACAAAATTTTCCGCTTTTCTGCCAAATGGAGGTGCTGAGGGCCCTGAAGATACAACACCTCGAAAACGAGGTGGTCAGGGCGTCACAGCAATGAACACTGACGGTGTTTGTGATGCATTAAGTGTAGCTCAGGATAGTGAAATTTTATTGTTAACTAAAAAAGGCCAAGCCGTACGTTGTGAAGTGACTAATATACGTGAAACCAGTAGAGGCTCAAAGGGTGTTAAACTTGTAGATCTAGCAGATAAAGACCATCTTGTCGGAGTATCAGAAGTTGTAAAGCTGGATGAAGGGGATGATTTAGTAACTGTTGAATCGGACTCTTTACCATCGCCTGATCAAGAATCATTCCAGGAAGAAAGCTAAGTTTA
>ERZ1048686.2654-NODE-2654-length-12139-cov-4.013075_pt1 | contig 12139 bp, 12 predicted proteins | sample MGYA00383099_ERZ1048686 | MGnify/ENA primary metagenome ERZ1048686 (study PRJEB29581, sample SAMEA5548369) | metagenome | biome: marine; feature: coastal; material: water | depth 25 m | study: Short-term variability in the microbial, nano- and picoplankton...
TGATGCCACAGCGCTCCATTTTATCGAGGCAGCGTTCTTTTAGAGCGACGTAGTCTTCATGGGTGATATTCGAACCCTCACGGAGTGGTGGAATATGCGGAAGAATTTTAATATTGTCAGAACCTGTCGGGGCTTTAGTCGCATCAGTCCGGGTCGGGGCCACGACATAGAGAGTCGGGTCTTCTGGAAGTTCTTGCTTTTCAAAGACAGTCTTGAAGTGCTTGTGCTGGTTCTCAGAAAAGAAAAAGTTGTGGTGAGCCAACTGAGGGAATGGCTTGTTTGTTCCGATATGGAGAACAATACCAGAGCAGGCCGGCGCGAATTTTTTGTCGAGTTTTTGAGTGAAGGCAGATGGCTCGTTCAGGAGTTTTTGGTAGGCTGGAATGACTTCCATATTACTCACGATAATATCCGCAGCATGAGAGGTGCCGTCGGCAAGGTTGACTGATGTCACCTTTTTTCCTTCTTTTGTAATACTTTGAACATCGGCATTGAGGTGAACGGTAATGTCCATTTCCTCCATTAATTTCCCAAGGCCGTTTGCGAGTTGATACATGCCTCCGCGAACATACCAAAGACCGTAGTCGTATTGGATAATGGGCATCAAGTTCATGTAGCCGGGCGCTTGGAGAGCGGAGGACCCAACATACTTGATGAAGTATTCAAAAATCATGCGGAGCTTTGGGTCGCTCAGGCGCTTGGCAATGGATTCGGCCATGGTCGCTCGGTAGTCGATCTTACCACCTATGAGGCTGAACTTGTAGTGCTTGATAAACTCCCAAAGACTATCGAGTCCCTTGTTGAAGTAGCCGTCGTTGACGACACCGAATTGCTTGCGTCCATAATCGAGGAAATCTTGGAGTTCAGCCCAATTCTTTTCAAGATCACCCGGGAGCTTCGCGAGCTCAGTTTTCATGAGCTCATTTTCCTGATAAAGGTCGATAGAAGGCCCTTTTTCGAAAAAGTTGCGCCAGTGGGGAGTCACGGCGTCGAGTTGCACGTAGTCTTCCATTCTTTTTCCGGCTCGCTCAAAGAGGTCTCGAAAGAACTGGGGGAGAGTGAAAATCGAAGGTCCGAGGTCAAAGGTAAAGCCGTCTTTCTCGAATAGGTTAAGTTTCCCTCCGATTTTCTCATTTTTTTCAAAGACCTCGACTTGGTAGCCAGCGGCGCGAAGTGAGATGGCAGCAGAAAGTCCGCCAAGACCGGCGCCGATGACTGCAACTTTGGACGTTTTCACTAAACGTCATCTTCGTTGGGAGTCTTCCCTTGTCAACAGGGCGAAGCATTTTACTTTGGAGGGGATGTCTGATGGAATTCGGGAAGTTGTAGGGCGCGCGCGGAAGTTTTTTCGCTCTGGCGCCCTTCTCGGGTTGGATGATAGAAGGGACGCCTTGGCGAAACTTGAGAGAGTTTTGCTTTCGAGGCGCGATGACCTTTTGGCTGCTTTGGCTGAGGACTTGGGGAAGCCGGGAGTGGAGGCGTATCTTTCGGAGTATTACTTTTTGCTGCAGGAGTTACGGCTTGTTCACAAAAACATGAAAAAATGGCTGAGGCGTCGCCGTGTGAGTTCACCAGTTTATTTTTGGCCCTGCCGCAGTTGGATTGACCGTGAACCATTTGGGGTGGTCCTTGTGATCGCTCCTTGGAATTATCCCTTTCAGTTATCTCTTAGCCCAATTATCGCGGCGATTGCAGCTGGAAATACAGTTGTGTTGAAGCCTTCGGAATTGGCTCCGGCGAGTGAGCGGGTTTTACGTGAGATCATCGAGGAGGTTTTTGACCAGGGTGGGGCTGAGGTGGTCACGGGAGGGGCGGAGGTCGTGGAGGCTTTGCTGGATCAGAAATTTGATTTCATCTTTTTTACGGGAAGTACGAGGGTGGGTCGGAAAGTGGCGATCAAGGCGGCTCAGTCTTTGACGCCTACTTTGATGGAGTTGGGCGGTAAGTGTCCTTGTGTCGTAGATGAAGGAGTAGACCTGAAAATTACGGCGCGTCGGATACTGGCTGGAAAGTTTTTCAATGCAGGGCAGACCTGTTTCGCACCGGATTTTGTCGCAGTGAAAGAGAAGGTGAGGATTGATTTTGAGAGGGCGTGTGAGGAGGTTCTAAAAGAAATCCCTTGGTCGCAGGAGATGGCTGCGATGATTTCATCTAATCATGTAGAAAGGGTGAAGACCCTTTGCGAAGGTGAGGTTAAGACCTTCGGTGAGGATGATGAGGAGCGGTTTTTTCTAGCACCACGAATCATCCTCAATGCGGGCTGGGATCACCCGGCGATGCAAGAAGAAATCTTCGGGCCAGTGTTTCCGATCGTGGGGTTCGCTGATCAGGATGAACTCGTAGGGCGATTGGAGAAGATGGGTAATCCGCTGGCGGTTTATTGTTTCAGCAGGCAGGCAGATTTGACGAATGCGGTGACGAGGGCTTTGCCTTCAGGTTCGCTCTGTCTGAATGATACGATGAAGCAGTTTTCGCAACTACAGCTTCCGCTGGGAGGGGTAGGTGAGAGTGGATACGGTAGGTATCGGGGAAGGTTTGGGGTTGAGGCTTTCAGCTACGAAAAGTCGGTGACAAAGCGCTTCTTTATCAAAAAAGATTTTACCGAAATGTTACCCCCTTACGAAAAAGCCTACCGATGGATCCGAAAGTTCCTGAAGTAGCTTACTTAGCGGTTTCTTCGAGAATTTTGGTAGCGAAGTCGACGCGTTGACGCTTCGTGCCGTATTCCTCATCGATGAGATTCGCGGTGATGCGAGCGCTTTCGTAAATCGTGGGAAGCCCGCTGCCTGGATGGGTTCCACCTCCGACGAGATAGAGATTATCAAAGCCCTTGAGCCTGTTTTGCGGTCGGAAGTGGAGCATTTGATTCAGAGTATGGGCGAGGTTGAAAGTCGCTCCGATAAAGATATTAGAGTCCTCCCAATTTGTTGGGGTAAGGACCCTTTTTTCGACGATGTGTTCGCGGAGGTCCTTCATGTTTGTTTTCTCGATCATGCGGTCAATGATTTGTTCCGCGTAAGCTTCTTTTTCGGCTTCCCAATCGTGACCATGACGGGTGTTGACGGTTGGAACGAGAAGGTAGAGTTGAGAGTGTCCGGGAGGAGCGACAGTGGGATCGGTGATGCTGGAATTTCGAATGTAGATCGACATATCCTTCGAGATTGTCTTGCCCTCAAGGACCTCATTTAGATTGCGATGGTAATCTTCTGCAAAGATGATGTGGTGGTGTGGCTGGTCTTCATAGATTTTGTCTACGCCAAGGTAGAGCATGAAGGTGGAGCATGAATATTTTTTCTTGAGGAGTTCTTCGCGGGGCTTCTTTTTCTCTCCGAAGATCCTACTACGCGCATAGGCATAGTCTGCATTTACAATCAGTTGATCGCACGACAGGACTTGGCCATCGGTCAATTCGACCTCGGCAGCGGTCTTGCCAACATACTTGATCTCCTTTACTTCGGAGTTGAAACGGATTTGGCCGCCCTCCTCCTCCACTACACGAGCCATACTTTCTGAGATTTCAGAGAGCCCCCCTTGGGTGTGATAGATACCGTGTTCGTATTCGATGTAGGAGAGAATACTGAAGAGTCCTGGGCATTTCCAGGGTGACATGCCTAGGTATTTCGCTTGGAAGGTAAAGGCGAGTTTGAGCCGATCGTCGGTGAAGTAGTTTCCTAACACATCCATCACCGACTTTGTGGTGGCGACGTGTGGAAGCGCCTTAAAAAGAGTCGGGTCAAGGTAGGAAGAGAGATTTTGGTAGGGCTTTTGGAGACAAGGAAAAATCGTCCGTAATTTCTTGGCATGATCGTCCATGAAACGGAGGAAGTTTTCTTCTTCCTCGGGGAAAACTGATCGGATGTTGGCGGCCATTTTTTCGCGGTCGCAGCTGGTTTCAAGAGACACATCCCCCCAGGTAAGCCGGGTCATAGGATCGAGCTTTACGAAGTCGAGGTAATCCTCGCTCTTGCGCCCGACCTCAGCGAAGATTTCGTCAAGGGTGAATTTTTGGTGAAGAAAAGTAGGGCCTGTATCGAAAGAGTAGGGGCCAAGGTCGATCCGAGCACTTCGGCCACCTACGCGATCCTCTTTTTCTAGGAGGGTGACTTTATAGCCTCGATGAGCGAGAAGCATGGCTGCAGTAAGTCCGCCGGGTCCTGCTCCAATGATAATGATGTCTTTCTTCAAATGGCTTGTTTTGATTAGACCGAATCGTAAATCCGAAAAGGGGGATCACAAGTGAGAATTCAGGCCAGAGATTGACCCACGGTAGTGACTGGTTGTGCTCTCAAGCGACTTGTCTCAGAGGGTCGGATTATGCATGGGTCTGATGGCTCTCGATGGAGCAATGATCTTTTCCTCTAAAAGGATCGCATAAAGGTGCCCCGGATTTTTGTAAAAATTGTCGGAGGTCGTTCGGGGGACCTTCTATAAATAAGGAAGTGGATTTATTGATACGCAGAGGTCAGGCTTACCAAGAAAGTCGAAGTTAGCAACTGAGAGAGCTCGAATTTCTTGAACGTGATGCCTGACCTAGAATTTGAAAAACATTATTCCGATTTCGGGATTGTGATCGGCGTGGATGAAGCTGGGCGTGGTCCCTTAGCAGGCCCGGTTTCGGTCGGGGCGGCGATTATTCCTCCCGATTTTAGTCATCCTGTGATTAACGACTCCAAGAAGCTTACTGAAAAGAAGCGGGAGGCGTTATATGATGAGTTAAGTGAAAATCCCGATATTAAATGGTCGGTTTGTCTTGTGGAGGCGAAGGAGGTTGACGAAGTGAATGTCCTTAGAGCGACTCATTTGGGGATGGCACGTGCGGTGAAGAGTCTAGGGGTAAAAGTTGGGATGTGCCTGATCGACGGACTTCCTGTTCCGAATTTCCCTTACCCCCATGAGGGGATTGTGAAAGGCGACTCCAAGAGTCTTTCGATTGCAACCGCCAGTATTTTCGCCAAAGTAACTCGTGACCGTATTATGCGGGAAGCGGCGCTTCGCTTTCCCGGTTACGGATTCGAAAAGCACAAAGGATATGGCACTAAAGTTCATCTTGAAGCCCTCCGGACTCTGGGTCCGTGCGAAATCCACCGTCGCTCGTTCCAGCCGGTTGCTCAACTGTCCTTGCCGCCTGAGTAAACTTTCGCCGCACCAAATCGGGGCTTTAGGCGAGAAAATTGCTGCGAGATACCTGCAATCTCTTGGCTGGAAAGTTCTTTTTCGTAATTTCCGTGCTCCAAAGGGGGGTGAGGTTGACCTGGTTCTGCGGGGCGGCGATCATCTCGATCTTCTCGTTTTTGCGGAAGTGAAGACGAGAACTCGGCGTGATTATGGCCGTCCAATACGTGCCGTGAATGCTGAAAAACGGGCTCTGATCACCCGTGGAGCGACGGAATGGCTACGTTTACTTGGCAAAGAGGTTCGCCCCGGAAAGAATCAGGATGTTCGCCGCGAGATCTCTTGGCGCTATGATGTGGTGGAAATCGTGCTCGAGGAGGGAGCGAAACCGGATGTCAACCTAGTCGAGAGCGCGTTTTAATCTAAAATGTGAGATTTCAGGTGGTAAATTATTGTGATTTAGCGGTTTTCGTCGATTTTGTCACTCGTTCGCGCCATCGGCCGAGAAGGAAGAGTTGTTTTTCTGAAAACAACCGACAACTTTTTGTCCTTTCGGCGCTTTTATAAGTATAACGTTCTTCTCAACCAAATCATGAAAATTCAATCAAAAGGAAACAAAGGGATCTCCCCGCGGATGGCTCGTGGATTTAGCCTCTTCGAGATGGTCATTGTGATGGGAATCATTGGGCTTATTCTAGGGGGAGCGATTTACAGCATGGGGAGGATCAAGGACTCAGCGGCCGTAAGTACTTCGCGACAAGACATGACTTCGTTTTCGTCGGCCCTAGAAGCTTACAAAAATATCGGGGGGAAGTATCCATCGACTAGCCAGGGGCTCGAGGCTCTTTTAAAACGGCCCCAAAGTTCACCCCGGCCTCGTGACTGGGTGCAGGCTCTGGATGACGAAGAAGCTCTTTTTGACCCTTGGGATACCAAATACAAATACGAGTATCCAGGCAGCAAAGATCCAAGTCGGCCTGAAATTATGTCAGCTGGTCCTGACAAACAGTTTGGTTCCGAGGACGATATGAGTAGCCAAAAGGATCCTCAAAACTAGGCTTTCTTAGCCTCCCCCTCTTTTATGATATCGTCGTCCAGAACGATCTATCCGGGCAGGAGCCATTGTGGCTTTTCGCTCTTGGAATTGATCGTGGTGATGGCGATCACGAGCATTGTGTTCGGCGCTGCTGCTTTTATGATCTCCATCCCGAATATCGAAAAGGATATTCGGGAGGCTCATTCGGGAATCGAGAACTTAGCGCTCCGAGCCAGGGCGATGTCCCATAGTTACCAACAGCCTTTTGTGATTGAACTGAGTGAGGGTGAGGCTCGTCTAATGCCGATGGCTCGCCCTGAGGATGAGCTTGTCCCCGAGCCTCTGGAGCAGGTTGGGGAACGGTCGGCTCTAAGATCTCTGGACAGCATGCCGTGGCCGGTGGTTTACAAGATTGATCCAAAATACCGGATGGCGGTTCGTCGCTGGAATAGTAACGATTTTCAGGTCGTCAGCGACAATGTGGTCGAGACATGGATTCATCAGCCGAATAGTCCTAGCGAACCCCTTGCTATTGAATTGGTAAGCGAAGAAGGAGACGCCTATTTATCCCGAGAATTTCACCCCCTTACAGCGAAGGCCACTGATTTCGAGATGGCCATCGGAAATCAGTGATGAAGGTATTATCCTCCAGAGGCCGGGAAAACGGATTCATGATGGCCGAGGTGATTCTTGCTCTTGGAATCTTCACAATTGTTGCGACCTCCTACTCCAAAGCGCTTGCAACTCTCTGGCGAACGACAGCCTATGTGAAAGAAAAGCAGGTTATCACCCAGATCATGGACAGTGCGCTCAACGAGGCGCTTTATTTGCAGCGACTTGAAGAAGGGAGCACTGAAGTTTATATCGAAGAGCGCGATCTTGATCTTGAGACGATCGTTGTTCCGCTCGAGGAGATGGAGACGATTGATGGTAATTTCCTTCAGAACATGTGGCAGGTCACGGTGATCGCACGATTTGAGCAAGACGGCCAAGATCAGGAACGAGTTGTTCGTGGTTGGCGCTACCTTCCCCTTTATCGCTGATGAAAGTGGAATTCCGTCAGCTACCTGCACGCAGCGCGAAGGGCTTTTCCCTTTTCGAGCTCGTGATTGCAATTGCCATAGCGGGATTTGTTCTTACTTCTATTTTTAAGATTGCGGATGGTTCGGTTCGCGCAAATTCCAAAATGGTCGATATCCAGAACGAGGAGATCGAACGGGACGCATTTTTCTCTTTCCTAAGAAATCACTTCGATAGCCTGCCGGGGGATGCTATTTTTAATCTCAGAAACACCAGTAATTCTGAGCCATATACTTCCGAGCTGACTTTCCAAAATACGCCCGTTTCATTTAACTGGGGCGGGATTCCTATCGCGGCTCAAGCTACGCGGTTGATTACCATTCCTACCGTTACTGACGGCCTTGATGTTGTCCTGGAGTATTATGATGTCCAAATTTTGGATAGTGATGAAGGACCTGCGGAACGCGGAATTGATCCAATTGCGACCGTCACTCTTTTGCGTGATGTGAGGCTTTTCGAGTGGACGGTTTTGGATGTCCGTAATTATGACAACACTGAGCGCGATGAGTGGCCTTATGAATGGGATGCTCCAAACCAAAGGCCATCCTACGTTGAGTTGACTATTATTTTCGAAAATGGCGATCGTCGGGTGAAGCGGCTTTTTTGGATCCCCAAGAAATCAAATCCGAGGACGAACATGAGTGCCTTACAAAACAGTGCCCGTAGTGCTCGTTCAAATAGCGGCGGAGCCGGCGGACAGCCCGGAAGTGTTCCGGGCGGAGGCGGAGCAAGACCGGGGGGGAATGGCCCACCTGGGGCCGGATCGCGTCCCGCTGGAGGAAGTGGCGGAACCCAAAGACCCTCAACGGGAGGAGGCCCGACATCGGGCTCGACTCCGAAAATCAGTCGCTAATGAAGGTTTTTAAACATCATAAGCTAGAGCGCGGAGCCACCTTGATTGCGGTTTTCTGGATCATCGCGGTGATGGGTCTTGCTCTGGTGGCGACCGTCAAAATTAGTCGCTATCAATCAGAGGTCGCCTCATCCCAGATCAATGGTATCGAGGCCCGGCAGTATGCGGAGATGGGAATCAATGTTGCCGCTAATCCTTCCGTTGAGGAATGGGACACGAACTTACTCAGTCAATCTTTTGAAAATGGAGCGGGTTTCAACGCCCAAATTCTCTCGGAGGGTGGTCGCTTTAACATCAATTTCATCCTCTTTTCAGAGGATAAGGCTCTCATTCGCCTCATTTTTGCAGAGTGGGGGATCGACTTCGATACCGCCAGCGAGATTGCGGATGCTCTCATCGATTGGATCGATACCGATGACGATCTTGAGCTAAATGGTGCGGAACGCGATTTCTACGAGGGCCAAGGGTTGTTCGAGCAACCTTTCAATCGTCCTTTTTACGCTCTCGAGGAAATGCGCTTGGTTCGCGGGATGCCTCTTGTGGAGGCTGCTAACCCAAACTGGCGGGACTGGTTTACGGTGTGGAGCAGCGGCGGACTCGACGTCAATGAGGCGCCTGCCGAGTATATCGCTGTCGCGACCGAGACTAATATCGAGGCAGCGGTGAGCCTAGTTGAGATCGTCGACGGAGCTGATGGCATTCGCAACACCGAGGATGATCAGCCTATTGACGTCCCTTCGGCTCTTGCAAATCTGGGTATTGATGACCAAACGGGAGTGATTCAAGCGCGGCTCAATGCGAATGACCAAGTGACGAGAATCGAAAGCGTTGGCTATGCAGGTTCAGTTCGGCGTAAGCTCGTCCTCATCATCAACAACCGATCACAAAACCCCACTATTCTTGACCGAAAGGAAATTGCTATTCAATGAGTGCCAAAAAAGGAGACCTTAATTTAATGATTCCCGGCGCTGACGGCTGGGAAATTTGGACAGGGTCCGCGATGAGCGGATACCAGCAGCATTCCTCTACTGATCATATGCTTGCGCTTGACGTCACCGGGATCCCTTCCGGACCGGTCGCAATGGCCGTTCCAGTTCGTGAGGTCTTTGCTGTGCCTTTTCGCGCGCAGACCGATGACCTTTCACTGCTGGGCGATCTTGCTTCAATGCAGCTTGAAAAAAGCGGAAACCGACCTGCTCTTGATGGTGGTCAACTCACGGATCACTTCGTTTATGCGACAACCCCGGAGGAGACTCACTTGACCGCGGTTGTCATGAACCCTCCTTCCGAAGGTAAGCTTCCGCGGAAAAGTCCGGATCAATTTGATATTTCGCCCCGTTGCCTACCCCTACCCGAGGGGCGAGTGGTGGTGTGGTCTGAATTAGGCCGCTGGGTCTTTGGAGTTGGGAAACCAGGGGGAGCTCTTTATTTTCAATGCCTCTCAGGAGAGCGGCTCGACCTCCGGGCAGGTAACGAGATTGGTCTTGCTTTGACTCAGTTGAGACTCCAGGGGCTGCTCACAGATATCCCTGAGGGGATCATAGTCTGGTCTCATGGATCTGCCTCCGATGCCCGGCCCGAAGAGCTGGAGGCGCTATCGCGAGGTCTCGGGATTCCCGCGAGTTCCTCACCGAGACCCAATCCAACTTGGCCAGAGCCCCCAAGCCGTCTTCTTCCGGCTGATGTCCGGGCTGAGCGTCTTGCTGTTCAGGGGAAACGAAACCGCAATTTAATGATCGCGGCCTTGGCGATTGTTTATCTCGGGGTGGTCGCTTACCTGTTCTTTGATCTCAAAGAGACAAAAATGGTCGCGGCAAAAGTTAAAATGAATGCCGATGCGGTCAGCGCGGAGGCTAGTCTTCTTGACAGGCATCGTTCCAAATGGGCCGAGCTTCAACCAGTGGTCGAGACCGATTTCCATCCGCTTGAACTTTTCCTTTCCAGTTATCGCGCACTCCCAAACACCAAGGAGGATCGTTATATTCGCTTTAAAAAACTGACGTTCCTCAATCAGTTTAGGGAAATTGAGGATGAACTCAGAGTCGCTCGCGAAATCGTTCTGGAAGGGTTCGCAGACCAAGAAAACCAGCAACAAATTCCAAAATACGCCGGGAATCTGCGACAAAGTTCAGATCTTGATGATTTTGAATGGGCAATTCAGCCGGAAACCATAGACAAAAGAAGTGGTAAGTTGACTTTTACCTTTGTAGGCAACGCCACCGAATAGATCGCCAATATGTCCGAACGCGAAAAAAAACTCCTCCTTGTCTTGGGGGTCACATTCTTTCTTATCTTGAACTTCATTGGGTTCAACATGCTCTATCTTCCAGAGGTGCAGAAGGCTGGTCGATCCAAGACGACTTCCGAGAGTAAATTGAAGGCCGCCGAGATGACTCTATCGCTAAGCGATAAATACGGGCCTGAGATGACTTGGCTTGAGCGGAGTGGTACAATGCGAACGACCCCACTCGAGGCCCAGTCCAAGCTTCAAGCTCTCCTTCGCAAGCAGGCTACCGCGCGACGTCTTGAAATTCGTGATTCCCGCATCATTACTTATCAGCCTGGTGAACACTTCGACCGGGTTAAGGTTCTCTTTAAAGTGACAGGCATGGAGCGAGACGTTCTTAACTGGCTTACCAATATCCACCAAACGGACCAACGTCAGGTCATTACAAAAATGGAGGTGAAGCCTCAAAACAATGATCTCACTCGGATCGAGGTCGAAATTGAAATCGAAAAGTGGATCCTTCCGACCCTCGAAGAAGAATAAATCTTGGCCCCCTATTAAATTATGAAATTTACTCCATTTTTTCTACTGATGATCTTAGCAGGTGGCGTGGCCTTTGCTGCTCCTCCCAAACCTTTTTCTCGGGATCGCTACAAGGATCTCTATCTCAATTCAGCGCTCACTGACCCTCCAGAAGTGATCACAAATGATCCGGAGCCAGAAAATCTTCCAGATTGGATTCTCGTTGCCGTCAGTAAGTATGTTGGGAAAACGGAGGTTGAGGTGATGAACATTAAGGATCGGACGCGGATTCGAATCCCAAGCCCTGAAGCGACAGAGATGGGTTTTGCGATCAAAGAGGTGAAGCAGTTCCGCAACTTTATCGAAGAGACTGTTGTCACTCTCAAGAAGGGGAAAGAGACCGGGGAGGTTCGGTTTGATCCGAAGTTTCTCGTTCTAAAAAAGGTAGCCGGGCCGACAACGAACAAGGCGAAGCCCCAGGCAAACAGTAAGACACCTCCTAGTAAGACGAACCGACCCCCGATTCCGGGTAAACCTTCAACAAGCAGCAGCTCGAAGTCCGATAAAAGAGGTCGCCCCTCAACTGGTAGCCGCGTGCCCCTGCCATCGACCTCCTCAAGTTCGACCAAGTCTTCCGGTTCTACCTCGAAACCAAGAGTTCGCTACGTTCCCCGAAAGTAAACAATCACTCGAATCTATTTTATCCAGTCCACTCTAGTTATGAAATTTGCTCTATCTCTTCTTCTCGGTCTTACCGCCGGAGTTCTAGCTCAAGAACCCACTCCTGCGCCACCTACCCCCGCACCACCTGCTCCTGGTGAGGAGTCCACCCCGCTCCCTCCGGTTCCGGAACCTGTTCCACCTATTGCGGAGGTCCAGAATAGCGAAACGCCCGCAGTAATTCCGATTAAAGGTCGGAGGGTCGATCCTAATCAAATCATTGTTACTGCTAATGATTCAATCAACGAGGCAAACATTCTAGCGCTAAAGGCAGCTCAACTTTACGAGGATTTTAGCGGGAAGCGGGTCATTATGACTAATAATGTCGCCCAAAGTGAGGTTTCTTTCACGATGCGAGGTCCTTTGACTAATAAGGAAGCGGCAAGGTTTCTCCAACTGACTTTGCTTGCAGAGGGGTTAGCTATGATTCCGATTCCTGAAGAGCCTGATATCGTTCGCTTAGTGCCTTCAGGACCGATTACGAGTCCGAATCAGGTTCCAAAAGATTTCTATGATGATGAGTATAAGCTCCCGGTTGATGATCAGCTGGTGATGTTCCAGATGGTTTTTAAATACCTCAAGCCAGAGG